>Ga0209284_10002368_pt1 | contig 25958 bp, 26 predicted proteins | sample FRY03_FD_187211 | JGI IMG/M metagenome (GOLD analysis project Ga0209284, IMG submission 187211) | Freshwater microbial communities from Lake Fryxell liftoff mats and glacier meltwater in Antarctica - FRY-03 (SPAdes) (version 2) | ecosystem: Environmental > Aquatic > Freshwater > Ice > Glacier...
TGCTGGGCACGTGCGTGCGTCACCAATTCGTCCTTGTCTCTTTGGTCATAGCCGTTGGTCATGGGCTCTATGGGGGTCCCGGTTTTTTGGATGGGGGTTGATGGCTGGGGGTAGATTCTTTGCTGTGAGCCCGACTTGTTCATCTCTTTATGCAGGTGCTGGGGCAATGGTTGATGCTGCTGGGTCTGCTGCTTTGCGGCCTGGGTGGGAGGTAGTTGCTGGGGGTTGGGCTTTGGTAATGGTTTGGGTACTGGCTTGGGCTTGGGTAATGGTTTAGGTGCCGGGGCCGTAGGTGTACGTTTGGGTTTTATTGCTCTACCCTTCGCCTTGGGTTGAGTTTTACGCGCAGCTTGTGCCGGAGCCTTGGGTTGAGTTTTACGCGCAGCTTGTGCCGGAGCCTTGGGTTGAGTTTTACGCGCAGCTTGTGCCGGAGCCTTGGGTACTTGCTTTGCTACTGGCTGGATGGGTATAGCTGCCCCACCCTGACCCACAGACTTAGGCTGCGTAAGCGTCACGGGGCTTGGCGAAAGTTCCTGCGCAAACGCGCCCCACATCGTGTCCGATACCAGCTTCCACAGTGCCAGTTGGTCTTCGGGGTTTGCAATTTCATTAAATCTCACTTCTTGTTTCCTTTTCCTACATTTATTTATCTGTCGCTATAAATATATGCATGCGAATATTCGAGCTTGCAAAACCAAAAACGCCAGAGCGACAAAGACTTGATCAACTGCGAGTCACCAGTAAACGGGCAACTGATGCGTTGAAAACTGAACGTGAAAGACAAAAGGCACAACGTGCGCAGCAAGCCCTGCAAAAGCTGCGTATGCCCACTACACCCAAGACTGCTACTGTTAAGCCTGTCAAGCCGATTAAGCCCATCAAGGTCGTTTAGTCAAAAGAAAACCAGCAAGCTGTCCACCTGCTGGCTATGAGTTGGCAATGGATTAAGGCTTAATTGGCAACTTCAATGTAGGACGTCCACTTGGCACAGTGTCTTTAGCAAAACCTGCTTTGACCTGTCCCATCACTGCATCAATACGTTTGTCCAATTCCCCTGAATCAACGGCTGAGAGAATGACTTGAAGCGAGGTGATCACATCAGCAATGCTGTCAGTCTCTATGGCATTTTTACCTTCGACTATTTCCAGTGTGCGTGCCCCATAGCGAACGGTGATGCACAGCTTGCCCTTGTCATCCGTCCACCACCAAGGCTTTAACCTCTTTGGGACTTCTACCTTGCGGCTCTGCCCGGTTGCCTCGTCTTTGACTGTGCGGATCTTGACTGGCGAAAACTCAGCACCAGATTGCTGTGCTTTGGCCAACTGGATCTGCTCAGCCAACTTGGTGCTGAGCTTTTGACGCCTTGCAAACTGCGGGCTATTGCTCTTCTCTCTCTTGGCCTGTACCAATTTCAACGCGCTTAAACCTGACATAACTACTCCTTGTGTGTGTTGCAGGAATAGCTAATTTATTGTCGATGCATGGCGCTGAGCAACCGAAAAGACTGGTAACCCGACTACTTGGCAGGACTCAAGCTCTCGGTTGACAGATCAATCAACAGACAGGTTTGCGTAGTGCTCTCGAGCACGAACTGTTTCAAGATGTATGCGCGCTTTATGAGCTTGCTCATCCATTTTCAAATCTAAATAACGAGGCTCATAACGCTCTAACTGCTTGTGGCTCAAGCGCCAATAAGGATTGTTTGAATGCTCCTGCATGCTCAACTCAATCTCATGGCGCATGTTCACACTGAGCTTGCGCTTGAAGAAGATTGCGTCATGCACGCGGGCAATGGGTTCGCGGCCATACTGGGCAGCAACAGCGCATACGATGTCCATGACCTCGGTTTCGTCGTGCTGATACAGGTAAGCAAGGATCTTGGACTTGCTGGGTCTGCCACTGGCTGTTTGGAGGAATGATTTGCTGAGTAAATCCCTGCGTTCAACTTTGACAAGTTCGTACAGGTGTGCGTCCAAGATGCCCTGCTCCGTGATGTAGGCCTGTACTGTGGAGTCGGCAAGGAATCGTTCCCTGTCAGCACCGTTTTTGATAATGTCAACCAGTGCAGGATTTGTCCAGCCACCTGCTTCGTTTTGCCAGCCCGTGGTGTTTTGACGTGCACCAAAGCTGATGGCCGTAAACGCCTGCTTGAGCAATTTAGGTTGAAGATCTTTTGGTACAGGGCTGGCGTCTCCAAATGTGAAGTACTGCACCGTGCCCATGAAGTCCGCTTTGTCTTCCAGAAAATTCAGCGTGGCACTGAACACCTTGCGCAGATCCTCACCCTGCCCCCGCGCATCAATGTATTGCTTGGCCCAGCCCATCTTCCAAGCCACAACACTTGAGCGGATGTCATACTCCCAGCAATCACCCAGCACTGCTCGACGTAATTCCTTGTTGATGTTTTGTACGCTGGTGCCTTCATAGTACAAACGCCCAAATGAGCTTGGCTTTTTGCGCTGCACGTAGTACCCACTCATCACACTGGCGATGGCCAAAATAATGCGCGCTTGTCGCAGGGCTTGATCTTTCTTTTCTCGACTGATGTGCTGAGACTCTGTTGTTAGCCAGATGATGTAGCTTTTGACGCTTTCCTTGTCCACGGACAAAAGGTCAAATAATTCTCCAATCTCTGCCGATTTGATCCTTTGCTTGAATTCCGGATACAGCAGGTTCAAAACTTGATAGTTGCTGAAGTCATCGCCGCAAAGGTACTGATCAATCTCTCTATCGCTTTTGCCTGAACGCAATATCTTGTCCTCCACTGCCAGTGTGTCAACCACGGTCACAAGGCTGGTCAATTTGCACTGGCTCACACTCCCAGTTAAGTTTGAGCCAGTGATCACTGACTCAACCAAGTTGAAATTGTTGTTTCTCAGCCATGCATGTACGCGCAGCTTGTTGGGTCCAATCTGACCGCCTTGATTTGCCAGTTGTTGCAGCGATATGGCGAATAAATCCAACTTGCGCTGCATGGGTGTTGCAGCAAAGTGCAGGCTGTTAAACAGCATGGCTTCCAACACGCTGATGTATTTAGCCAGTGCTCGGTGCGCTGTGTTGGCAGGCTTGGGAAACGCCTGCTGCAGCGCTTCATAGACGCATGCATCAACGGTGATTTTGATCATCTGCCACCCCATGTAGCCAGGACTTGAAAATCCTGGAATTCACACATATTTAGCTGGAATATACAGATTATCTAGAAAAATGAAAAAGTCACACGCTTATAGAAATTAATCAATCAAGTCATGAGCACATAGGCCCACATAACCCAGTTACCTGGGTCATTGAGCTGATTGAATCCAAATCCGGCAAATCCTTGTTTTGTCTGGCATTGGGTGCCGGAATTGATCCAAATTTCAGGAAGTCACAAGTCATGGCGCAGGTCAAAAAAGTCACACGCTTATAGTAATTAATCAATTAAGTCATGAGTACATATGCCCAAATGACCCATGAATAGGTCACTTGGACTGATTGATGCCAAATCAAGCAAGTCCTTCTTTGTCTGGCATTTGTTCCGTTAAACAGGCGGCAATTTCGATAAGTACTTGATGCACACCTACCAAGCATCAGTCCGCGCACAAGTTCGAGGCTGCAGTTAAGCGATCAAAGCCGAAGTTCGAGCCTTGAGCGCTAGTGACCCGCGTTGGTTGCTTTGGGTTCATTTTTTTTCGCAACACTGGTATCTAATTCACCGCAGTTCACAGCTAAATTCGTGTCGTAGATTAATATTATTAAAAAAATAAAATTTAATAGCATAACTACTAGATTAATTTAGTACATTAATATTCATACGGTTTATTTGCGCACCAGATGTGTACGTGCATACCACTATTTATTTAGTTCAGCTCCATGCCTGCCACCAGCTGCGTAACGTTATGGCGCATCATTTTGAGGTAGGTCGCGCCGGGTTTCTCTGTGCTAGATAGGGCGTCAGCATAGAGCTTCGCTCCAACTGTTACCCCCACGTCTTTGCTTAGTTGCACAATTAGCTTGGGGTCGCTCATGTTTTCTACAAATATCGCCTTGATTTTTTCGCGCTGAATTTGTTTGATGATTAATGCAACTCCTTTGGCACTTGGTGCTGATTCAGTACTGCCTCCTTGCGGCGCTAAAAATTTAATTTGGTATGCCTCACCAAGATAGGCAAAGGCATCGTGCGAAGTGATGACTTTTCGCTTATCCAGGGGAATTGAGCCAGTTTTTTCTTTGGCCCAAGTATTAAGTGCCTGAAGTTGTATTACATAAGCTTTTGCGTTGGCTAGGTAAGTGCTTGCTCCAGCAGGATCTACCATTGCCAGACCAGCGGCAATGTTGCGCACATAAAGGACGACGTTTTCAGGATTTTGCCACGCATGTGGATCAACTTCTGAGTGTGCATCCTCTGCGTGTTCACTTTCTGCGCTCATTTTGATGCCTCTTACACCTGTTGTCGCGATGACATACTTGCCCTTGTAGCCTGCCGACTTAGCCAGCTTAGTAGCCCAAGGTTCAAACCCCAGTCCATTTATGACGAAAAGCTTGCTCTTCAACAAGTTTTTAGCATCGGAAGGTCTAGCTTCAAACACATGCGCGTCCTCATCTGGGCCAACAAGGGTGACTACTGAGACACGGTCGCCACCGACCACTTTCACCAAATCGCCTAGGATGCTAAAGCTGGCTGTTACCACCACCTTGTTGTCAGCATGCACGGTGCTGCCGAACAGTGTGATGAGGGCTATTACAGATATTAGAAGCTGGCGTAGCATCGAAGTGTTGAGTTTATAAGCTAGTTTTTTCATGGTATTTCGATTCGAAGTTGTTAAAGATTTCTTAAGTTTGAAACTAATGAGCGTGTTTTTGAAATCAAGCTACCCGGTGTGTTGAGGTCCACCACCGCGGTAACAATCCACCTGGCGCGAACAGCAGCGAGACAAAATAAAGGGCACCGGAGCAACCAATGATGGTTGGTCCCGAAGGTGTGTCGAAATGGTATGAGAGTAGCAAGCCCACCGCACCAGCCAACATGGCTTGTGCGCTTGCATTAACAAGTTGAGAACCTAAGCTGGCATGCCATAACCTTGCTGAGACTGCGGGAAGCATCATTAGTCCTACTGACAATAATGTGCCTAGGGTCTGAAAGCCAGCTACTAAGTTAATTACTACCAGCATTAAAAATCCTTGTTGCCAAATCCAGCCGCGTTGTCTTTGGTTTGCAACTGAGGCCAGAAATATCGGGTCAAAGGTTTCAAGTACAAGGCCCCTGTACATAGCTGATAACGCAACCAAACTAACGCTAGATACACTTGCCACGAGAAGCAGGCCTGAGTTATCAACGCCTAATGCGCTGCCAAATAAGATACGGAGCAGATCTAGCTGTGAACCGTTGACTGTTATCAACGTCACTCCCAATGCTAGGGCAACTAGGTAAGTTGCAGTCAAACTAGCGTCTTCCTTCAGCAGGGTAAAGCGGGTTACAAGGCCTGCTATGGCAGCAACTGTCATGCCCGCCACTACACCACCAATCGCCATGGCGGTAAGCGACATGCCACTGACAATAAAGCCAATTGCCACGCCAGGTAGTACCGCATGGCTAAGAGCGTCTCCCAGCAGACTCATACGCCGCAGAGTCAAAAAGACTCCAAGTGGTGCAGCGCTTAAAGCAAGCGCAAGAGTGGCTACTAGCGCTCTTCTCATGAATACGAACTCATAAAAAGGGGCAATTAGTGTGGCCCAGCCGAAGGCAGCAATATCAATCATGCTGGCCTTTGACTTTGCGTGAATGTCGTCCCGCTCACGGTACATACTGCAGCAGACTCGTCCCAAGCTTCTGCCATTCCAAGGGCACGCCCTAAGTTGGTAGCCGATAAAACCTCTGCAGTTTTTCCCCAAGCTACAAGTTCACGCGCCAACAGCAAGGTACTGGGAAAGTGATTCTGAACAAGTGTTTTGTCGTGCAAGGCCGCTATAACAGTGCGTCCCAACTGATGCCACTGTAAGACAATTGCCATTAGCACGGCACTCGTAGCACTGTCTATCCCATTAAACGGCTCGTCTAGCAATATTAAGTCGGCGTCCTGTACCAGCAGCCGGGCAAACAGCACACGCTGGAATTGGCCACCAGATAAACTGCCAATACTACGATCCTCAAATCCTTGTAGTCCTAATACGTGAATTGCATTGCCGATGGCATTGCGCATGGGCGCTGTTACTGCACTCCATGCACCTGCACTATTCCAGCAGCCCAGTGCCACACAATTTAATACGCTTATAGGAAAAGTTTTATCCAGTTCGCTCGTTTGTGAAAGATAGCCTATGCGATGGCGTGGCACATTAATCTTCAGAGCTGGGTTATCTCCCCGATTACTGACCGCCTTGTCTGGTGGTATCAGCTGGGCTAGACTTTTAAGTAGCGTACTTTTGCCCGCACCGTTGGGACCCATTACAGCGGTCAGAGATCCAGTCGAAAAACTACCACTTAGGTGGTGTAAAGCTGGGTGGGATTGATAACTAATCGTTAAATTATTTAGCGTAACCATTTCAGATTTCACCATGGTGTGCTTGTTGTATTTGCCCAAGCCACTCCCAGCCATATAGTTGTTATAGGTGGTATCACCGTCAAAACGCGCTGCCATGCCGCCCAATTTATAATGCTTGATGAAATCATAGAGCGTAGACTTAGGTGATGAACAGTGCGGAGAATGGCCATTAGTAATGTTTCAAAAATTTTTGTAAAACACTTTTAAAGTGCCGAAGTTCAGCTTTAACGCAACTGTGTTGCAGTATTCTAACGCAACAAAGTTGCGTTAATCAAGCGGCTCAATAAATAAATGTCAACGAACCCAAACATTCGAAGCAAAAGCACAGATCCGATAAGCAATTTGCTATCGGCTCATGGGCTGCGCCGAACTGAAGTTGCTAGGTTGGTACTCGGCTGGCTTCTAGCTCATCCTGATACCAGCTATACCCACGCTCATTTGCTGTTTGCTCTAACAAATGATTCTGCGGTCTCGCTTGACAAAGTCACTTTGTATAGGCTGATAGATAGGCTTACCCAAGTAGGTCTTTTGCTATGTAGGGTGGATAGCCAGCGAGTACGCCGTTATCAAGCCATGCCAGCCAGCGTGCACGCCATTCCCCACTTTGAATGTCAAAGTTGCCACCGCGACAGCCCCTTGAGTGGCGCTCTTCAAGTTAGCGCTAACGATCTTGAACGCGCAGCACAGACCGCGTTAAGTGCTTTGCAAGCTTTAGGATACAAAGATATGCGGCTTGATTTGGCCGTGCGAGGCCTATGCCTCGAATGTGCACCCATTAATGCAGAGGGGCCTGAGGCTTTGGCAAAAGGTCATAAGTAGAGCTTGAGCGTGAACTGGTCTGAACGTAAAGCGTGCGGGGCAAGTTGTGGTTGATGGTCAAACGTATCTTGGGGAAATACAAGTATCCACCTGATCTGCAAGATGGCGCAGTGGAGTTGGTGCGGCAACAGGCGCAGGTCATGGGGGAGAGTTGGGCTGTGTAGGTATTGACGTGAAGGGGTCAGAGCCAGCGCCTAATTTAAAGATTTCAGGTGCCATTCGGCCCCCAAAGAAACAAATGAGCGCTGCACCCAGCACAATGAATGGAAACAGTGTTGAATAGCATTCAAAGCTGAGCCACTTCGAGGAGAATTTGCATCCAAATTTGAGCCCCCACCCAATCGCCTATCCTGCTTAATTTTTCATCAAGGATGGGCAAGGAGTGATCAACGTGGGAACTTTGAGCAAATTACGCAGTCTTACGCACCTGCGGCGCACCGTCGCTTGGTTTGGTTGCTGTGGTGCTGACTGAGGCGCTCGCCACTTTTTGTTTGGGCGCGCTGTTGGGTATTGGGATGTTGCACACGGCCATTGCGATAGGCGGCGAGCTGTTGCGCAGCGCCACCGGCGTGGTGCTCAGCCATGCATGGCTCAGCGGCGAAACCGTGGTAATTGTGGCCGGGCTTGGTCTTATCACGATGGTGAGTGCCTTGTTGCCTGCGTGGCTAAGCGCCACCACATCGTTGAACGAGGGTTTGAACCCTAGGAGTTTGTAGCCATGAATAAAGCAGAGCAGTTTAAAACGCCCCTGTTGCAACGTCGCCGTGGTTGGTTGCAAGCTGCAGGTGCGGTGGGTTTGTTGTCGCTCACGTGCGGTGGCGGCTATGCATGGTCTAAATCAGGCCAAGCTGAACAAGTATTAGAGGCGTTGAGTTGGGACGAGTTGATTCCAACAGGCTGGAGGCCTAGCCCGCATTTGCAGCTGCTGGCCAACGAAATATCATCTCTAATTGACGATTCGCCACAGTCTCAGGCTTATATGCGGGCGCTGCGCAAGGAGTGGGACAACGCGCCAACCCGGGACGATTTAGATGGCAGGCGCATCAAGATTCCTGGATTTGTAGTGGCCATTGGCAGCGACACGCAGCATAAAAAGTCGTTTTTGCTTGTCCCCTATTTTGGTGCTTGTGTGCACACGCCACCGCCGCCTGCCAACCAAATTATTCACGTCACACCTACCAAGCCGGTGAGCTTTCCCACCATGGAAACAGTCTGGGTGCAAGGCGTTATAAGAGCCAACAAATCGGTCAATGGCGAGTCCGTTACTGGTTATGACATGGGCCAAGCCAAGGTGACTCTGTATCGGGATTAATATCTGCAGTGCCGATGAAGGTGTACACCAAGCCCGAGTCGGCAGCGACACCGGCATGCGCCTGCATACCGACGCGCCATTGGTTGTCCCCCTTTGTCTGGCATTGTGTGCGGCCTTCATAACGACTTCAACTTATCGAGAAAATCTTTAAAGTAGTCAGATGTCAAAAGAAAAGGTCTGCTTGGTCGTAGGTGCTGGTGATGCAACTGGAGGCGCAGTTGCTAAGCGATTTGCACGCGAAGGTTTTAGTGTGTGCGTTACCCGAAGAACACTGGATAAATTACAGCCATTGCTCAGAGACATTCAACAAACTGGGGGCGTCGCACATGGTTTTGCATCAGATGCCCGCAAAGAAGATGAAGTGATTGCCCTTATTGATCACATTGAGTCCAACATCGGCCCTATTGAGGTCTTGGTCTTCAATATTGGCGCCAACTCACCCAACAGTATCTTGAGCGAGACTGCACGCCGCTACACAAAAATGTGGGAAATGGCTTGTTTGGCTGGTTTTTTGAATGGCCGCGAAGTTGCCAAGCGAATGGTGGCCAGAACCAACGAAAGCGACCAGCATACACACGGCGTCAGCCAAAAAGGCACTGTTATTTTCACGGGAGCCACTGCTTCTTTAAGAGGCAGCGCGAACTTTGCTGGATTTTCAGGCGGCAAGATGGCTTTACGTGGATTAGCCCAAAGCATGGCGCGCGAGCTGGGGCCCATGGGCATTCATGTGGCACACACCATCATTGACGGCGCCATCGATACAGAATTCATTCGCACACTGTTTCCTGACCACTACGCATTAAAAGATCAGGGTGGAATTTTGAATCCAGACCACATTGCCGATGCCTATTGGATGCTGCACCAACAACCCAGAGACGCTTGGACGCATGAACTTGATTTGCGACCCTACATGGAAAAATTCTGACTGTTTTTTAGGAGAGGAATAATGACAAAAACATTTGACTACTATTTTGATTTTGGCAGTTTAGCCACCTATTTGGCCCACACGCAAATGGACAATATACAGGCGGAAACAGGCGCCACGCCCATTTATCTTCCCATGCTGTTGGGCGCAGTTTTTAAGGCTACTGGCAACGCATCGCCCGTGAGCGTGCCTGCCAAGGGCCAGTACATCTTTGTAGACTTCAAACGGTTTGCCGATGGCTATGGTGTTCCATTGAACACCAACCCATACTTCCCCATCATCACCACCACCCTCATGCGCATGCTGACTGGTTTACAGATGCGTTCTGATGACCGAATGCATACATTCATGGACGTGATTTTCAAAGCCATTTGGGTGGATGCACTAAACCTCAATGACCCTGAAGTTGTTGGGACAGTTTTGCGAGAGGCGCATTTTGACGCCGCGGATTTACTTCATTTAGCCAATGAGCAAGCGACCAAAGACAGACTTAAAGACGTCACCACACAGGCTGTTGAACGCGGCGTATTTGGTGCGCCCACTTTTTTTGTTGGCGATGACATGTTCTGGGGTCAAGACCGTATCGAGCAGCTTAAGTTGGCACTCAAGGCATAAACCACAAGAAGTTACTCAACGTCTATTTAAAAAGTCACACGCTTGCAGTAATTTGATCAATTAAGTCATGGGCACATTTGCCAAAATGAGCCCTCAATGGGTCACTTGGATCCGTTGATGCCAAATCAAGCAAGTCCTTCTTTGGCTGGCAATAGTTCCGAAATGAACAGGCTGCGATTTCGATAAGTACTTGATGCACACCTACCAAGCATCAGTACGCGCACAAGTTCGAGACTGCAGCCAAGTGATCAAAACCGAAGTTCGAGCTCTGAACGCTCATGACGCGCGTTGGTTGCTTTGGACTTAGTACGGAAGCCCGCATCACCTAGAGGACGTGAAGAAGTTCCACCTGAAGATAAAGTTCAACGGTTACTTAGCGAGCTTGAGCCTACAGAGCGGCGATATCCGTGGATGGAATCACAATTGATAATCGCCTTGGAGACTGCTATGCGGCGCGGTGAAATCTTAAGTCTCCGGTGGTCCACAGTAAATTTTATGAACCGCACTGCAATCTTGGCGGATACAAAGAACGGTGACAAGCGAATAGTGCTGCGCTCTTCAAAGGCGCTTCTTTTGTTACAAACGATGCACCAGCATATTTCGGGCAGGATGTCCCCTTGGAGGCCGCATCAGTATCCAAAGCTTTTGAGGTGGCCGCTAAACGCGCTGGGCTTAAAAGCGTAAGATTTTATTACCTGAGGGACACAGCGGTAACACGACTTGCAGAAATATTGCCCAACCTCATTGCGCTTGCAAAGGTATTAGACCAAAAAAGTCTTTCGAGGCCAAAAAGGTACTAACACCCCACCGCTACAAAGCTTGCAGAAAAACTGGGGTAATTCCTAAAGGATTGAAACTCCGTCTAGCTCGGTTCTACTCTGGGTCGCGCCTCCAAAATTCCTAATTGGAATCAAAACATTACGCCTACGAGAAATCGTGGACGTTTTTGTTTGTTCATTGATGTAACGCTGATATAAGAGGTATTCCGCTGCAATCGCCCGCCCCTCATTTCTGGTAATTACGATTGAGCTTGTTGAGCCCCCAGTTTTGAAGTGCATCGACGTGCATATCTGATCTTGTTGAGTAACCGCTGCAAGCACTCGCCTGCAAGTTGTTGAGGCTTACTACGGACATTTGCTGCCCTTGCCTCATATTGCTGCCAACATTGCCAGCGGTCGACTCGTCTCTTAGACGCTTGAGATACCTTGTGAGTTGTGTAACGTTTATGTATGCATTTCAAAAATTTACTCTGATCAATTTTTGTGCCCAGGTTACTCTTGCTCCGCCACATTAAATTGCAAGCTGTTCTGTAGTTTGGTTCTTTTTCGGATCATTAAGTCCACCTTTTAGTCCACCTCTTAAATTCCCCTTATAAACACTTGGTTTCCAGTAACAAAAGCTCTGACACTCGACCCGTCAGTTGTGACATGTTGATGCAACAAGGCATCAAATATTTTGCCAACGTAGTAACTGCCAATGCTACGACCGAGTCTGTCTGCTGCTTGAACCTCCACATTGATGAGTTTAAAAACTTTGTCACAGCATCGGGATGGCTTTGTCAAGGTAATCGTCTTGTGGAACCAAAGGGCCTCGAAGTAGAGTTTTTTCCCTAAGGAAGAGGTTTTATCTTAGGGAGTCAAAATTAACCGATAGTCAGATCACGGACGCGCTCACGCTTTATAAGTTACCTGCGAACCGGTAGCGTGAAGCGGGGTGCCACATATCGGCTATGGAGGCGACTTTACCCATGGAGTGGGTTTGGCGGTGTAACAGTAAGGAGGGTTCGCGCGCGGTCATGTGCAGCATGTTTCTGATGTGCTCGGGCGGTATGCGGGCTTCTATTTCAAAACTTACGCTTTGTAAAGGTGCTACCTGCATAAGGTAAGCATTGGGCGTAAAAGTGCTGAAGTCTTGATTCAGATAATCTGGGGCCACTTTGGGATTGACAAAGCGCTCTTCCACTTGAATGGCGATGTTGTTTTCAAAGTGCACCACCACCGAGTGATAAACGGCGTGACTGGCAGTCAAGTCAAATGCCCTAGCCATTGAAGTGCCGGCTTTGCGTCGCTCTAACAAATGGAGCTCAGAGCGGTGGACGTGGCCGCGCGCGGCAATTTCGTCTGCGATATTGCGAATTTCTACCAAAGTAGATTGGTACTTTTGCTGGGCTACATAGGTGCCCGAGCCTTGTTTGCGTTCCACCACTTGCTCGTCTGACAATTCTCGTATTGCGCGGTTGGCTGTCATGCGCGATAGGCCAAATGTTTTAGCCAAGGCCTCTTCGCCGGGAATCAGGTCACCTTCTTTCCAAACGCCGCTATGGATCTGCTCCAGTACGTATGTCTTGATGGTTTGGAATCCGGATGGTGCTTTGGTCGCTCTTATTGTTGCGTTCGTCATCTAGGGATTTTCCCTTGTTTTGCTGATTTGTTGTTGACAAGCCTGCGCATGCCCGCTAAATTGAATTTTCGCTCAGTTGTATAGACAACTTAAGATTGGCTTGAGTTAAGTTGTACAGACAACAGGCGCGCTAGGCAAGTCTGTAAAACCCTGAGGCTCTCGTAACCCTGACGGCATAGCCGCTCATTGAAAGGACAAGTTCATGACATCCCGTAAACCACAGTTCCGTATGTTGATGGCGGCGACCGCCGCTGTTACTTTTGCCGCTTCTTCTGCTTGGGCAGACGTGAAAATAGGCTTTAACGTACCCCTCACTGGCTTTGCTGCGGCTGACGGCAAATCCGCACTCAACGGTGCGAAGCTAGCCGTTGCCAAGGCGAATGCCGCTGGCGGCGTTGCTGGCCAGAAAATTGAGCTGGTTGTATACGACGACCAAGCCTCACCCAAAGAGGCCGTTCCTTCTGCCACCAAAATGGTTGAAAAAGACGAAGTTGTAGGGGCAGTGTCTGGCTCCTACTCAGGCTCTACCCGTGCGGCGGCGTCAGTGTTCCAGCGCGCGCAAGTGCCCTACGTTGTGGCCTACGCTATTCACCCTGACATCACGTTGGCAGGCGACTATATGTTCCGCGTGTCTGCCATGGGCGAAGTGCAGGGCCGTGGCGGCGCCAAGTTGGTACAAAATTTGGGTAAGAAAAATGTTGTGCTGGTTACTCTCAAAAACGACTTCGGCCAAGCATTGGCAGCAGGCTTCAAAGAGGCTGCGCCCAAGCTTGGCGTAAACATCATCAACGAGTACGAGTACGGTATGCCAGACCGCCAGTTCGGCCCATTGGTGAGTAAAATTAAGGCTGACAACCCTGAGGTAATTTACGCTTCTGGCTACTTCTTTACTGCGGGCCCGTTGGTGAGCCAAATTCGTGCAGCCGGTATCACTGTACCCATCATTGGCCAAGAGGGTTACGACTCCGACAAGTTCATTGAAATTGCGGGTGCCGCATCCGAAGGCACACTTATCACCACGTCGCTAGACCGCGATTCAGACGCGCCTGCTACCAAGGCATTTTTGGCTGATTACCGCAAGGCCACCAATGAAGGCGCCGATATGGTGGCTGCTGCCTCATACACAGCCACCAAGGTGTTGATAGAAGGCCTCACCAAGACGGGCGGTAAGGGCGGCGCGGCGCTGCGTGACGCGATTGCAGCAGGTACTTACGACATGCCCATTGGCCAGTTGTCATTCAATGATTTGCATGAAGTTAAAAAAGATATCCAAGTGCAAGTTATCAAAGACAAGGCGTTTCGCCGTCACTCTGTGATCTCCGACCCAGTTTTGTTGGCGCCGCCCACCAAAGCCAAGTAAGCAGGAGCGCCACACCATGCTCTTCATCGAACTCATCGCGCAAGGTCTCATACAAGGCAGCATCTACGCCCTGGTGGCGTTGGGTCTGACCTTGGTTTACGGCTTGCTGCGAATATTGCACGTTGCGCACGCCGGCCTCTTTACCTTGGGTGGCTATATTGGGGTATTGGTATGCAATGCCAGCGGGAGTCTTGCGCTGGGTTTCTTGTGTGCGGCATTGGTGTCTGGTTTTGGCGGAGTGATGATGTTTAGGCTGGCCTACCAGCCTTTGCTGACACAGCCGCCTTATGTGGCTTTGATCGCCTCTATCGGTTTGTTTATAGCATCCGAAGAGGCGTTCCGAATTATTTTTGGTGCGCAAGGTATGTCGTTCTTAGACCCGCCTTTGCAGCAGCAAATTGTTATGGGCGCTGGCTTGCAGTTCAAGCTAGCTGAGTTGCTGGTCATGCTCAGCACCTCGGTCATTATTGGTGTGCTGGCTTGGTTGCAGTCGCGAACCCGAGTGGGCATTGCCTGCCAAGCTACCGTGAGTGACCCGCAAATGGCCGAGTCGTTCGGCATCTCTTTACGCAAAGTGCGCGACATCAACTTCTTTGTAGGCTCTGCATTGGCTGGCTTTGCTGGCGTTTGGGTGGCCTTGCTCAACAACTTGGTCGAGCCCACCATGGGTAGCGTGACGTCTTACAAGGCATTGGCCATCATCGTATTGGGTGGCCTGGGCTCCGTACCCGGTACCTTGGCTGCCGCATTGTTGTTGGGCGTGATTGAGTCATTTGGCACCATTTATTTGGGCGACATATTAGACCGCAACGCCATTGCATTCGCTTTTCTCATCGCTGTGCTGATGGTTCGCCCTCAGGGCCTGTTTGCTAAAAGCTAAGGTTGTAGGCTATGAATTACGAGATTTCTCTACTCACCACTATGGCAATTGCCGTGATGTTTGCGCTTTCGCTCAACCTCATCACGGGTTTTTGCGGGCAAATCAGTTTGGGCCACGCCGCCTTTCAAGGAGTTGGCGCCTACACTGCGGCCATGTTGGGTCACGCAGGTTGGTCGTTTTTAGCCACGCTGCCAATAGCCATGCTTTTTGCCGGCGCCTTGGGAGTGATTGTTGGTTTGGCCTCGCTTAGAGTGCGGGCGGACTTTTTGGCTATCACCACTATGGGGGTGGGCTTCTTATTTGTGGGCATAGTAAGACAGCAAGAGTTTTTTGGCGGCGAGCTGGGCTTGTCGTCCATGCCGGACCACGGATTTGGTCGCTTCGGCTTCATGTTGCTGGCTTTGTTTATGTGTGTACTTACAGCCGCTTTAAGTATTTACATCAAACGCAGCTGGATGGGACGTGTGTTCAACGGTATTGCCGAGGATGAAGACACGATGCGCGTTCTTGGCATTGATGTGCCGCGCTACAAGCTGGCCGCGTTTGCCATTGGCACGGCTTTGGCTGGTTTGTCGGGCTCGTTTTACGCCTATCACATCAATTTCATTGGCCCAGACAGTTTTGGCTTTGTGGAGTCAATTACCGTGTTGTCCATGGTGGTGTTTGGTGGCATTGGCTCAGTGCCAGGCGTCATTATTGCAGCGGCATTGTTGGCTGTGTTACCCGCATGGTTCCAAGTGATTGGCGACTACAAGCTGTTGGTATACGGCGGCTTGCTGTTTCTGATGATGCGTTTTTCACCCGGCGGCATGGCTGGTTTGGCTAAGCGTTTCATCAAGCCTGAGGCTGTAGCTAAAAAGGAGCAAGCATGAGCGCTACACATTCAACTGCGCCCCGGAGCTCCAAGCCCTTGCTGCGCGTAGAAGGTGTAAGCGTCCGTTTTGGTGGACTGGTGGCCTTAGACGACGTGTCTTTCGACGTGCACGAGGGCGACATGCTGGGCCTCATAGGCCCCAACGGTGCTGGTAAAACCACCATGATGCGCTCCATCATTGGCGTTGTACAGCCCACCAGCGGCACGGTGTTGCTGGATGGAGAATCGCTCAATGGCATGCCTATTCATAAGCGCGTACAACGCGGCTTATCTTTGTCGCAGCAGCTGGTAAAGCCGCTACGCGGTATCAGCATTGCCGACAACGTTGCCATGGCCGCCGCCAGCGCCAAAACCGGCAGCCCTTTGAGTGCCTTGCTTAATGTGTCTGACACCAAAGAGTTGGAAGCGGCCAAGGCCGAATTGACTCGGGTGGGTATTGCCGCTGTGAGTAGCCAAAGCCCTGGCATTCAACCTTTGGGCGTACTCAAGCGCTTGGAGTTGGCACGCGCCTTGGCGCTTAAACCACGCTTGCTATTGTTAGACGAGCCGCTGGCTGGTTTGAACACGCAAGAGGCAAGATCCTTGGCCTCCACTATTGCCGAAATCAATCAGCAAGGCTTAACCGTTGTTTTGATTGAGCACAACTTGGGCGAAGTTATGCGCGTGTGTCGCCGCTTAGTTGTTTTGGACAACGGCAAAAAGATTGGTGACGGTGAGCCGCAAGCTGTTATGCGCGACCAAGTCGTGCGCGCGGCCTACTTGGGCTCAGGCGTATCAGGCCAAGACGACTGCAATAACCAACAACGGGAGACACAACATGCTTGAGATTCAATCGCTCAGCGCCGGCTATGGCCCGTTTCAGGCTGTGCACGAGCTGTCACTCATATTGCGCCCAGGCACCATTACTGGCCTGTTGGGTGCCAACGGTGCCGGCAAGTCGTCCACTCTAATGTGTGTGGCTGGCCACGTGTTGCAACAAGGTGGCACACTGCGTTTAGATGGCCAAAACATAAGCGCTTGGTCGCCGACTGAACGTGTGCGTAAAGGCATTGCTATTTCGCCGGAAGGCCGACGCCTGTTTAAAGACCTGACCGTGCAAGACAACTTACGCGTCGGCGGCATGGTGCAGTCGGCCGATGTATTTACCCATGACCGTGATCGCGTTCTTGAACTGTTTCCTCGCTTGGGCGAGCGCTTGCATTCGCTGGCTTGTAACTTGTCTGGCGGTGAGCAACAAATGCTGGCCATTGGCCGCGCCCTAATGACACGCCCACGAGTAATCATGATCGACGAGCTATCGCTAGGTCTAATGCCCAAGGTTATTGACCTCTGCTATCAGGCCTTACTCAAGCTGCGCGAAGAAGGTATGACAATTTTTTTAGTGGAGCAAAACACCGAGCGTGTGCTGCAAGTAGCCGACGAGATTTGTGTGCTCGAATCTGGCAATACCGTGTGGCAAGGTAGCGCTGCGGATGCGCGCAGTAACCCCCAACTCACGGAAGCCTATTTGGGCATGCACTGATTTTCTTCCCACCATTTATCTATTTCGAGATACACCATGACAAACCACAACGACCCCCGTTTAGACACTTCTCGCGTTATTCGTGCACCCCGTGGCACAGAGTTAACGTGCAAAAACTGGGTGATTGAGGCGGCCTACCGCATGATTCAAAACAACCTAGATACCGAAGTGGCTGAGAACCCACAGCACTTGGTGGTCTACGGTGGTATTGGCCGCGCCGCGCGCGACTGGAAGTGCTACGACCAAATTTTGGCCAGCCTGAAAGACTTGAACGAAGACGAGTCATTGCTGGTGCAGTCTGGCAAGCCGGTGGGGGTGTTTAAAACACACCCCGATGCACCACGTGTGCTAATTGCCAACTCCAACCTCGTGCCCAAGTGGGCTACCTGGGAGCACTTTAATGAGCTAGACCGCCAAGGTCTTTTTATGTACGGCCAAATGACGGCTGGCAGCTGGATTTACATTGGTAGCCAAGGCATTGTGCAAGGCACATTCGAGACTTTTGTTGAAGCCGGTCGCCAACATTACAACAACGACTGGACGGGTCGCTGGATTCTCACCTCTGGCTTAGGTGGCATGGGTGCCGCACAACCGCTGGCAGCCACATTGGCTGGCGCCTGCTCACTCAATATTGAGTGCCAACAAAGCAGCATTGATTTCCGCTTGCGCACCCGCTATGTTGACAAACAAGCCAAAAACTTAGATGACGCGCTCAGACTAATTGCTGATCACACGGCTAACAAAGAAGCGGTGTCTATTGCCCTGCTGGGCAACGCCGCAGAAATCCTGACCGAGTTGGTCAAGCGCGCTAAAGCCGGCCAAATTAGACCAGACTTGGTAACAGACCAAACCTCTGCGCACGACTTAATCAATGGCTACCTACCCATTGGTTGGAGCGTACAGCAGTGGAAGACAGCGCAAGCCGACCCCGAGCAACACGCCAAGCTCACTGCTGACGCACAGCGTAGCTGTGCCGTGCAGGTGCAGGCCATGTTGGATTTCCAAGCCATGGGCGTTCCAACGGTTGACTACGGCAACAACATTCGTCAAGTTGCTTTTGATCAAGGCGTAAAAAATGCGTTTGACTTCCCCGGTTTTGTGCCCGCCTACATTCGCCCGCTGTTTTGCGAGGGCAAGGGCCCATTCCGTTGGGTGGCTTTGTCCGGTGACCCAGAGGATATTTACAAAACCGATGCCAAAATCAAAGAACTGTTTCCCAACAATACATTAACCCACCGTTGGTTAGACATGGCACGTGAGCGCATTGCCTTTCAAGGCTTGCCAGCGCGCATTTGCTGGTTAGGCTTGGGTGAGCGCCACATCGCTGGCTTGGCCTTTAATGAAATGGTGAAAAGCGGCGAACTCAAAGCGCCTATTGTGATTGGGCGCGACCACCTGGACACCGGCTCCGTGTCTAGCCCGAACCGCGAAACAGAGTCTATGAAGGACGGAACCGATGCGGTTTCAGATTGGCCGCTGCTCAACGCCTTGCTCAATGCATCCGGCGGCGCCAGCTGGGTTAGCTTGCACCACGGCGGTGGCGTGGGCATGGGTTACTCGCAACACTCGGGGATGGTGATTGTCGCCGACGGCTCAGATGCTGCAGCCAAGCGTCTTGCACGCGTGTTGGTTAACGACTGCGGTTCCGGTGTGATGCGTCATGCAGACGCGGGCTACGAATTGGCGGTAGAGACCGCAAAGAAGCAAGGCCTAAAGTTGCCCATGATCACGGGTTAAGTTAAGTCTCAGCGTCACTTTTATGCCCTTTGTACGATTTCGTTGTACTGATTTCCCTGATCAGCCCTGGAAAAACGGCCTAGGTACGACCAAGGAATTGGTTACCTGGCCGCGAGGTGCGGGCATGGACGACTTCGTGTGGCGTGTGAGCATTGCCCACATTGCCAACGACTGCAGTTTCTCCAGCTTCCCGGGTATAGACCGAGTCATCACGCTGTTGTCTGGCGCAGGTGTGGTGCTGAAGTCGCAGGACGGCGTGTTGCATCAAAACCTGGACCAGCCCTTGCAACCGTTTGCCTTTTCCGGCGACACTGCTCTACACGCCACCCTCATTAAAGGCGACTGCTTTGACTTCAACCTCATGACTCTTGCCAGCGCTTGCACGGGGCGCGTTGACGTGGTGCACGCACAAGACCAAAGCTTTAGCCTAAAGGCGCTACAAGGCTTGGTGATTGCCTGCGCTGGTCAATGGCGTTGCGGCGATCAAGACTTACATCCTGACGAGGGTTTCTGGTGGCATCAGTCGTTGCCAACACGATACAGCACACTCATACCAAGCAGCGCTGATGCCAGTGCCTTGGTTGTCCAGGTTCAGCCTCACGCGACGGCCCCACCGTCTTCGGCACAAGGCGCAACAATATGACTCATTCATTTCCAAGCGCCGACGGCGTATGGACTCATCTTCGCTTGGCAGCAGGAGCTTTGCACCTGGGTTCACCTGTCGTGTTGGACGCGGCCATTCAAGTGGTGAATGGGCGTATTGCCTATGCCGGCCCGCGCGACATGTTGCCAGCTGCTGCCGTTGGCCAGCCGACACACGATGGTGACAATTATTGGGTAACCCCCGGTTTGGTCGACTGCCACACCCACTTGGTATACGGCGGAAAGCGCGCAAATGAATTTGCCATGCGCTTAAACGGCGCGACTTATCAAGAGGTGGCACAAGCTGGAGGCGGCATTGTGTCGAGTGTGCGCGCTACTCGAGAAGCCAGCGAGCAAGAGTTGTTTGAGCAGGCCGCGCCTCGGTTACAAGCCTTGTTAAACGAAGGCGTGTGTGCCTTAGAAATTAAGTCTGGCTACGGCTTATCCACTGAACACGAGGGCAAGCAGCTGCGCGTAGCCAGACGCTTGGGCGAAGCATTTTGCGTTGATGTTAAAACCACATTTTTAGGCGCGCACGCGCTGCCGCCTGAGTTTGCAGGGCGCGCGCAAGACTACATAGATCTGGTGTGCGACGACATGTTGCCAACGCTGGCGAGAGAAGGCTTGATAGACGCGGTAGATGTATTTTGCGAAACCATAGGCTTTAGCCTAGCGCAAACCGAACAAGTATTTAAAGCGGCACAGCAACTGGGCTTGCCCATCAAACTGCACGCTGAGCAACTCTCAGACATGGGCGGCTCTCAACTGGCTGCAGCCTTCGGAGCACTGTCTTGCGACCATATTGAGCACTTGAGTGACGCCGGCATTGCCGCCATGAAGGCTGCTGGCACAGTGGCCGTGTTGCTGCCTGGTGCCTATTACTTTCTACGCGATACCCATAAGCCCCCCATTGAGGCGCTGCGCAAAGCCGGGGTACCCATGGCTGTAGCAACAGACCACAATCCAGGCACATCTCCCGCCTTGAGTTTGTTGCTTATGCTCAACATGGCCAGCACCCTTTTCCGCATCACTGTGGACGAGGCCATTGCTGGTGTGACGCATCACGGCGCGGCAGCACTGGGTTTGCAAGACACACATGGGCGCATTGGTGTTGGAATGCCCGCCAACTTTGTGCTGTGGCCAGTGGGCGGCGTTGAGGAACTAGTGTATTGGTTGGGCTATCGCCCAGCTTGCCGCGTGGTACGACAAGGCTGCATTGCTGCGTCAGGAAAGCAAGTATGAGCGCTACTACTTTTTTCGCCAAGTGCGCCTTGCTACCCAGCGGCTGGGCTAACAATGTATTGCTCAACTGCAGCGAGCAAGGCGTATTGGTGAGTGTTCAAGCAGACCAGGGTGACGTTGTGCCTCAACAAGCAGTACGCGTGGAGGGGCCACTGCTGCCGGGCATGCCCAACTTACATTCGCATGCGTTTCAGCGGGCATTTGCCGGCTTGTCTGAGTACCGCAACGCCACGTTGTCTAACGATAGTTTTTGGACATGGCGTAAGCTCATGTACCAATTTGCCAAAGCCATTACGCCTGCTCAACTCACCGCGATTGCGCGTGCGCTTTACATAGAAATGCTGCAAGCTGGCTACACCAGCGTGTGCGAGTTTCACTATTTGCACCACACCCCAGATGGCCAACCGTATGCTGACGATGCTACGCTCAGCACTTGCCTTGTAGAAGCGGCGTCGCAAGTGGGTATAGGCCTTACGCTGATGCCGGTGCTTTATCAAAACAGTGGTTTTGGGGGCCTCGCCCCCATCGCGGGGCAGAGCCGATTTTTACGTAATACCGACAACATGTTGGCCCTACTGGCGCGGCTAAAGCCATTGTGCGAAGCACAGGGTGGGCGCGTGGGCGTGGCGCCGCATTCGCTGAGAGCTGTTACGCCGCAGGCGCTCACCCACTTGCTACAAGGCCTCAAGAGCCTAGATGCCACTGCGCCCATACATATTCATATAGCAGAGCAAATGGCAGAGGTGCACGCCTGCGTGCAGTGGAGCGGCCAGCGTCCAGTGCAGTGGTTGCTCGAGCATATGCCCGTGGACGAGCGGTGGTGCTTGGTTCATGCTACACACATGACGCCGGAGGAAAGCGCCGGTGCAGCGCGTAGTGGAGCTGTGGCAGGCATATGCCCGACTACAGAGGCCAATTTAGGCGATGGTATTTTTGACGCGGCAAGCTGGTTAAGCGCCGGTGGCGCATGGGGCTTGGGCTCTGATAGCCACGTGTGCGTGAACGCCGCTGAAGAGCTGATGCAGTTTGAATACAGCCAGCGTCTCGCAACGCACAGGCGAAACGTGTTGGCGACCGAGCGGCAGCATAGCGTGGCCACCGCCATGATGCTAAGCGCTGTTGCTGGCGGTGCGCAAGCTAGCGGAAGAGCCGTAACAGGCTTGGCAGTGGGCCAACAATTTGATGCCGTGGCCTTAGACCCTACACACTCTGTGTTGGCAGAGCTGCCAACGCCTCAGCACATGCTGGCCGCCCATGTATTTGCTAGCCACCGCCAATCGGCCGTCGACGCTGTATGGGTCGCGGGCAAGCAGGTAGTAAACCACGGCCGCCACGCCATGGCCAGTCAAAGTGCACAAGCATTTGTAGCCGCCAGACGCACGCTGCTCGCCAGCGATTGACATTGTTCAACACATGAGCCAGCAGCAACTATGAGCAACGACACCCCAGCATTTGTGTTTCACCAAGGCAGCGCACCAGTTCTGCTGTCTATTCCACACATGGGTACACATATTCCACCAGCTCTGCTGACGCGCATGACCCCTTACGCAGCACAGCTGGCAGACACCGACTGGCACTTGGACCAGTTATACGACTTTGCCCAAGAGCTAAACCTGTCCATTGTCATGGCCACACATTCGCGCTACGTGGTTGACTTAAACCGCTCTCCAGACGACGAGAGCCTGTACCCAGGCCAAAACGTCACGGGCCTGTGCCCTGTAGACACTTTTGACGAGCAGCCTTTATACACAAAAGGACAAGCGCCCAATGCACAAGAGGTGGCACAACGTGTTGCCGACTACTGGCAGCCTTACCACGGTCAAATTCAAGGGGAGCTACAGCGCTTACACAGTGTTCATGGCAAAGTTACTTTGTGGGATGCGCACTCCATACGCTCTCAGGTGCCCCGCTTCTTCAAAGGCCAACTGCCCGACTTCAATTTAGGTACCGTCAACGGTGCCAGCTGCCAACCTGAGCTGGCGCAACAGTTATTGGCTGTCTCCACATCTGCACCAGGCTACACCGCAGTTCTTAACGGTCGCTTTAAAGGCGGCTACATTACTAGGCGCTACGGCGACCCAGCGCAAGGTATCAACGCCGTTCAACTGGAACTGAGCCAGCGCACGTACATGGAGGAGTCGCTGCCATTCAATTACTCCCCAGATTTGGCTTTGCAGGTGCAGCCGTATTTGAGGAGGCTGTTGGAGGTAGTGGTGGAGTATTGATGGAGGCTTTTATTTAGGCCTCTAAAGCGCGGCCTCAGCGTGGCCCAGTAGCTGAATGGGCTACCAAACTCATGCCCACGCACATAGCTGTGCATCAATCAGGCCGCGACAACGAAATGATTCAAACCAAATAGCCTCCGCGAACTCGGGTCCCGAGTTTTGTGGAGACTATTTGGTTACCAATGAGAATTTGAATCAGTTTCATTGTTAACGCTTTCATGCGATGAGCCATCGAATGCCAACGCCTATCAGACCGCTAACAGCGATGACATGAATCACATTGCGTTTGTATTTAAAGAGCGCAACAGAGGCAGCCACAGCAAGCACTGCTGACGGCCAGTCCAAAACGCCGCTAAAGCCTTGAGGCCAGAGCACGTGGTAAGCAAAGAACAGAGCCAAGTTCAAGATCACGCCAACAACGGCTGCCGTGATGGCGGTCAAGGGCGCTGTGAACTTGAGATCGTTGTGTGTGTTCTCAATCATGGGGCCACCCGCCAAGATGAACAAAAATGAGGGTAAGAAGGTAAACCACGTAACCACGGTTGCGGCAACCGCACCGGCCAGAAATAAGCTCTCAGGCCCGAATACTTCTTTGATATAGCCGCCAATAAACCCGACAAAGGCCACGACCATGATGAGTGGCCCTGGGGTTGATTCTCCAAGCGCCAAACCATCAATCATTTGAGTAGCCGTGGCCCATCCAAATTGATCGACGGCACCGTGATAAACATAAGGAAGCACTGCATAGGCACCACCAAAAGTGAGCAAGGCAGCCTTGGTGAAGAACCAACCCATTTGCGTCAGGATGTGATCCCAACCAAAACGCATGACCAGCATACTCATTGGAATGACCCACAGCAGCGCGCCTATTGTCAGCACTTGAATCAACCGGTAAAAGCTGAAAACAGCGTGCGTTGGTCTGGGTGTATTGTCGTCGATCAGTGCAACACCAAAAGACTCTTTGGCTGTGCCGTGACCACCGCCTAATTTAAAGATTTCAGGTGCCATTCGGCCCCCAAAGAAACCAATGAGCGCTGCACCCAGCACAATGAATGGAAACGGGACATTCAGGGCAAAGATTGCTACAAAGCTGGCTGCAGCGATGGCCCACAAGGCATTATTGTTTAACGCACGTGAGCCAATTCGATGTGCAGCTTGAACCACAATAGCGGTGACCGCAGGTTTGATGCCATAAAAGATGCCAGCTATCAACGGCACTTCGCCAAAGGCGATGTAGAGCCATGACAGCGCGATCAAGATAAACAACGATGGAAGAACGAACAGCGTGCCCGCCACGATGCCGCCCCGTGTTTTATGCAGCAGCCAGCCGATGTAAATCGCCAGTTGCTGCGCTTCTGGTCCAGGCAACACCATGCAGTAATTGAGCGCGTGCAGAAAGCGTTTTTCTGAAATCCAACGTCTGCGTACCACCAGCTCTTCATGCATGATGGCGATCTGTCCAGTTGGACCGCCAAAGCTGATAAAACCTAATTTGAGCCAAAAACCTAAGGCTTGCCAAAAACTAACTGGATTTGGCTGACTATTGTTATCTGTTGCAAGGCCTTGGCTCATCAAAGGTACCTAAGTTAGTCAGCTACGTTGGTGCTATCGAATGAAGCGCTAGAGTCACCAAACTAGCCCATTATCGACTGCTTGACGGCTCTTTGTTCGCTTACTAAAAAAGTCACACGCTTAAAGTAATTGATCAATTAAGTCATGAGCACATATGCCCAAATGACCCATGAATAGGTCACTTGGACTGATTGATGCCAAATCAAGCAAGTCCTTCTGTGTCACAAGCAGAACCGAAATTTCGAGATATTGCGGCCCAGATTTTCCGGTTGGCAACTGTCCCTGCAGAGCATAAAATCACTAAAACACAGGCTAAATTTGAAAAAAATTATCATCATTGCAGGACCCAACGGCGCTGGCAAAACCACATTTGCCCGTGACTTTTTGCCTGCAGAAGCACAAACGATGCGTTTCATCAATGCCGATTTGATCGCTGCTGGCTTGGCTCCATTCAATCCAGAGTCAGCTTCTTTCAAAGCTGGACGCCTTATGCTGGAAGAAATTGATGAATGCGTGGATGCAGGACACAGCTTTGCTTTTGAAACCACGCTGTCAGGCATGGTCTACTTGAAAAAGATTGCGGTATGGCAAGCACTTGGCTATCAAGTTAAGCTGTGGTTTTTGTCACTACCCAACGAAGAGATTGCTGTATCAAGGGTTGCCCGTCGTGTTTTGCAAGGCGGGCACAACATTCCTGAAGACGTTATTCGCCGACGCTTCAAGGCAGGCTTAGAAAACTTCCATGAGCGTTATAGCAAGATAGTTAATTCATGGGCATTTTATGACAGCTCTGGCATGCACCCTAAACTAATTGACTGGAGTAACAAATGAACACCAAAGACATTCGCACCTCCACTGATCCAGATTTGGCAGGCTCATACGCGGCTATGGAACGTGCTGCACGCGCAGCGAAAGATCTAGCCATCAAAACTAACACTGGAATCGTTGTTGCAGTTGATGGCAAGAACGTTGAGTTGACAGCAGCTGATTTGATCAAGCTGCGTGACCAAGAAGACCACCAGTCACAGCATTGAGTTGAAATATGTCAATCAAATAGCCAGCTTAATGCTGGCATTTTTTCGCTTTACTACCTCGCAAGTGATAGGTACTTGATGCACACCTGTCAAGCATCAGTACGCGCACAAGTTCGAGGCCGCAGCCAAGAGATCAAAACCGAAGTTCGAGCTCTGAACGCTCATGACCCGCGTTGGTTGCTTTGGGCTCAGTACGGATTTCACAGCATCCAGTCTGGTCCTTGTCAGGTCAATACTCGCTAGGCAGCATGATCACCCAGTGCTCACCGTCCCAGCAGGCATAC
>Ga0209284_10002372_pt1 | contig 25924 bp, 30 predicted proteins | sample FRY03_FD_187211 | JGI IMG/M metagenome (GOLD analysis project Ga0209284, IMG submission 187211) | Freshwater microbial communities from Lake Fryxell liftoff mats and glacier meltwater in Antarctica - FRY-03 (SPAdes) (version 2) | ecosystem: Environmental > Aquatic > Freshwater > Ice > Glacier...
CAAGTGGTGAAAAAGGCCCGAGTGGGCGGTAAAAACGGTCGGATTTCTGGAGCTTGCGCGTGAAATCTCGTCATTTGAAAAATATCGACCCCCTACTCGACGTGGCGGTGAGTTATTCAGACCATCCCTAGAGCCGCCAGAAGTCACAGCTTGGGCCGTGTTCATGACAATCGTATCCGTGCCATCACCCGCATTCACAGAGCCGCCGGTTCCGACCAGCCCAGTGCTAGTCGTCACTTTGTCATTACCAGCACCCAAGGTAAGTGCCTTGGTCGTGGAGCCGATGGAAATCGTTTCAGCGCCTGCGCCACCCGTAAAGGTAACGCCGGTAGCGAGTGCAGTACCCAAGGACAGACCGCCGCCAGTCGAAGTAATGGAAGTAACTGCTCCAATGCCAGTGTTAGCTGTGAATGTAGTCACACCAGCACCGCTGACGTTCAACGCGGTCGCGGCAGCAAAAGACTGATCAGCGATTGTGGTGGCAGCAGATGTAGCAATGTTCACCGTCGTGTAAAGATCAGCTTGTGTACCAGTGATCCCGGCCAAAGTACCGCCGCCAAGGTTCAGCGCCAAGGTAGTAGCACCGCCGCTTGTATCAGCAGTGGTTCTGTTGATTTGCAACGTTCCGCTTGTTGCAGTACTGCCAGACAAGGTCAATGTGTTCAAAACGGCTGAGTCAATCGTTGCATTACCATAGTTGGACAGTGTCACTGCAGTAATAGTGTCGCTTGTTGCTGTTGCTGCATTCGCGTCAGCAATGGTCACAGCACCACCCACACGGCCAACAACGGCAGCAGCCGCAGTAGCAATAGACGAGTTAGTGACCGTAACAGCAGTCGTAGATGCATTACCCGTCACCGTAACCGCACCAGCTGTTGTTGTGGTAGCGACTGCATTACCTGCGGTCTGCGTAACAGTAACAGCCGTACCACCCGTCACGGCAATTGTGCCTTGGGTCGTGGTGTCGACAGCAGAGGATCTAGCGCTAACAGTCACGGCACCCGCAGCAGCGGTAGTTGCACCAACGACAATCGTTCCAGCCACTGTCGAACCAGTCGCTGTCACGTTTACAGTAGAGCCGCCATTCACAGCGACCGCACCAGCTGTTGCACTATTAGTCACTGCAATAGCAGTCGTCGCAGCAGCAGTTGCTGTCATTGCGGTGATGCCAGTAAGGTTCAGTGCTGTCAAACCAGTCCAGCTAGAAGTGTTAACGTTGTTGCCAGTTGTGCCGCTGAGCAGATTGGCCGTCTCAATGTTAGTAACGGTCGCGCCAACTGGGACTGTGATAGCCCCCGTCTGGGTTACGTTGAGGGTGTCCGTTCCAGCGCCGCCGTCGATCTTGTCGCCGACAGTCCAGGTGGCAGCACCGGCGACTTCATTAGCATTGAACGTATCGTTACCAGCGCCACCAACAAACGTGGTATCCGCACCAGTAGTGAGCGGTCAAGTTTGAGGCTAATGCAACTTGTTGATTTTAAATGCAATTCTGCTACTAATAGTCCCCAATCTTGCCTTGACCCACGGCCAACCTATACCGTCAAGCCAAATCTGCACTGAGAACTAAGTTGTTGAACAGCACATCCGCTGAAAAATCAATCACTTGCACGATTGTCAGATCACCATGCGACCTATGTCAGACCTGAACCAACCGCGCAAGCGGCAAGCCGTTACACACTTGTAGGCCTCTTCAACCCCACCGTTCCGCGGTCGCTACGCCGCTTATCGGCATCCTTGAAGCTGGCGATAGCATCCTCAATGGCTTTAACTTTCACATTGATCGGAAGACTTGTCGAGTCATAAAGATCTACCTCAACGCCGGCCTCACGAAATAGGCGCATCGCCTTATTCACAAAGTCACCCTTAGCGGCCATCTCCAGTGTCTCGATGCGAGCGATTGTGGACTTAGCAACCCCCATCTTTTCGGCAAATTCCTGCTGATTCCAGCCAACGGCAGTTCGGGCGCTGCGGATAGCCACCGCAATTTTCCCATTTTCAAATGAATTATCTATTGACATATTTGTGCGAGACTGCTACTATTAGTGCTGATAAATGATGCTGACAATTTCACAAAGGATGACTCTATGGCTCAAATACTCTTGACTCAACAGTTCGTTAAATCCGCAATTTGCCCAGCAGGACAACGAAAAATTGACTTCTTTGACACCATGTGCAAAAGTTTGGTCATTGAAGTTCGGCTGACCGGTGGAAAGACCTATTATCTACGATACAGCGATACACGGGGAAAGATAAGACAACTCAAACTCGGCGATGAGCGAGACCTTTCGTTATCCAAAGCAAGGCTGATGGCAGACAAACGCCGCAGTCAGATTGCTATGGGTGAAGACCCAAGCGATGAAAAGGCAACCGCCAAACAAATGCCCACCTTCGCCAAGTTCATCGAAGACCAGTACATGCCCTTCGTCAAGAGCTATAAGCGGTCATGGGCAACCGATGTCAGCCTGTTAAAGAACCACCTGCTCCCTCGTTTCGGTAAACGCTACATGGATGACATTGTCCGTCAGGACATTGTCAAGATGCACCATGACCGTCGTGAAGCTGGAGCAGCACCTGGATCAGCCAACCGTCTGCTGATCATGATGCGTTATATCTTCAACCTAGCTGTTCGCTGGGAAGTACCGGGCATCAAAGCCAATCCTACCAAAGGTGTACCCCTCATGGAGGAAAACAACAAGCTGGAGCGCTATCTGTCAGTGGAGGAAGCCCATCGCCTCTACGAGTCGGTCTGTGCCAGCGACAACACAATGCTCAAGTACATTGTGCCCATGTTGATTCTGACCGGAGCCAGAAAGCGTGAAGTGCTGGATGCAAAGTGGTCTGATTTTGATCTGGTTCGCAGGGCATGGCGGATTCCCGTAACCAAGAGTGGGCAGGCACGTCATGTACCGTTGTCCGATGGCGCCATCAACATTCTGGACACCATCCCGCGCAGTGACTGTGAATGGGCGTTTCCCAACCCGAAAACGAAGCTACCTTATGTGAGCATCTTCTGCTCATGGAATACTGCCAGAAAACAAGCCGGGTTAGCTGATGTGCGAGTGCATGACCTTCGCCATTCTTTTGCCAGCTTACTGATCAACAGCGGTAGAACCCTCTATGAGGTGCAGCATATCTTGGGTCACACGCAAGTCAAAACTACCCAGCGATACGCGCACTTGAGCAAAGACACCTTGCTGGATGCGAGCAATGCAGCCACCCGTGCTGTTGGGCATCTGTTCATACCGGTGATAGCCACCACCACGGCAATGGCAGCAGCGGCCCATTAAAGCAGCTTGCGTTGCCACCGACATTCACATCAAATCCGGCCTTTCCAAGCCACCTACCGGCCGCGCAGTGTGGACGCCTTGAGCCCGTACCCTGAAAAGATTGAAGCGCACATTCTGGAGCAGGCCGGGATTGTGTTTGATGCCGCCGTGGAGCCGGAAAACTGCGCGTGGTGGTTGGTGGCTTGCAATTTCAGTAAATGTAACTACAATAACCCATGCAAGTAATCTTTGACCCTGACAAGGACGTGCTGAATGTCGGCAATCATGGGTTATCGCTGGTGCTGGCTGAAAGTCTCGAATTTGATTTGCTTGTCTGCCATACCGACGACACCCGGCACGACTATTACGAGCAGCGAATGATTGGCTTCGCACCGATTGGGCAGACGGTTTACTGTGTGGTGTTTGTAGAGCGGGAGGATGACGTGATGCGCGTTATCAGCTTGCGCGAGGCAACCAAAAAAGAGGTGAAGGACTATGCAAGTCAAATCTAAATCAGGCAGGGTTTTCACCGTGCCAACGCCAGAGCAGGACGTTGCTATCCGGGCTGGAATCGCCAATGACCCGGACACCCACGAAGTGAGTAGCACAGAGTTTGCGCTGATGCGCCGCCCCGGTAGACCGCTGGGCAGTGGTGCCAAGACACAAATCACATTGCGCCTAGACACCACCATTGTGGACACGTTCAAGGCCACGGGCGACGGCTGGCAAACCCGCATCAATGCCGTCTTGCGCGATGCCGTGGCGCATGGCCGCGCCTGAGCCGCAAACTGCTTAAACCGTTTTGCCCCAGCTAGTCCGACCTCGAAGCCCGGACGAAAAGCCAGTTCTCCCGCTGGCCTGCTTAGCACTATCCGCCGGGCCGCCAATATACCCCCCATGCGCGGTTCTGAGGGAGCCCCCTTGGGGGGCGGACGGGCAGACCGCGCAGGCCAATGTCGCGTAGCGACGAGGCCCAGGGTGGGCGGGGGCACACACAACATGATGGCCGCAGGCCACTGACCAAACACACTGCGCGCAGCGCCTGACTAATGCCACGGTGCAAGCACACCACTAGGGCGTGCAGACGGCGGCGCGTAGGGCGTGTACCCGCGACCGGGGAGCGCCGACGGCTGTGCGACCGTGCCCAGCGTAGGCCACTTTGCATAAAGCCTTATTTGGAAGCCCGCAGGGTGCGAAGCAGTGTGGGGCACAAAGTGGAGCTTTAGCGGAGCGACTGCAGCGCACCTTCTAAATGGGGGCCTTATGTAAACCCGAAGGGCCGCGAAGCCGGTGGCCGCAGCGGGAGTGAATCACAGGTGCAACTATCAACGGGGTCTTCATCCCAGGGCAATGCGACAGCGAGCCGAAACCAATGTCTGCGCCACAGCGCACCGGCTCACACTTGCGAAGCACTTGCTGTGTTGTTCTTCGCTGGCGTGTGGTCGCGTCGGTACTCGGTCGCTTCCATTGGCCAGCGTTCCCCGTGTCCGCGTCCGACCCCGCGCCGAGGCCGCGTACACGTGGCCAGTAGAGGTGCGCTGCTTCTTCAAGCTTCTGCGCGTGGCCAGCAGGCCGCGCGCACTGGTCTGCGCGATGTCCAAGGCAGGCGGAGAGCGGCGATGCTGTACCCGGCATGGCCGCGCTGCTGAATCGAGGCACGGGCTGCGTGTCCAGGTGTGAGCCGCGCCAGCGGCGAATCTGCGTTCCGGCTGTTCGGCAATGGCGACCACGCCGTTGACGCTGACCAGCGCGCTGTCGTTGGCATACGGAAAGCGGCGATGTTGGGTGGGCTGGCCGGAGCGTTAGCCCGCAGGGCCAGTGGAAGGCCGGCACGCCCGACATGGCCGCGCTGCTCGATGTGGCAGACCGTCTCGCACGCGATGTCTGTTTCAGCACAATGCGCAGCGAGCCGACACCAATCTCTGCGCTCCAGCGCGCTGGCTGACACTTGCGAAGCACTGACATGGACTGTCGTCTGCCGCGCTTGAATCCAACAAAATCAGGTAGAGTCGCAGTTCATACACACCGAAGGAATGATTGTGAAATCACCGAGAGAAATCATGGAGGTTGCAAGCGAGCTATTGGATAAGTTGCGCGACGGTAGTATTGACGTAAAAATGTCCAACAAAATCACGAAATTGATTGGCAAACTCCTCAAGCTGGATGCCGCATTACTCAAAGCTGAGAAACAAGGTGACCTAGAAAAAATAACACAAATTAGGGCTGATGGTGATCTATTGAGCAATCAGCTTGATCAGGTGATAAGTGAGAGTAAGACGACATAGCCATCGTTGGGTCATGTGTCCAGGCAAGCTCACTTCCAGCACTCCACCACCAGCGTCCATTTCCGCGCCTCGTCGGCGAGGTCGGCCATGCTCTTCTCGAACGAAAGAAAACCGACACTACGGTACTCGACCTTGTGCGTATCGAGAAAGGTTTTCAAGGTCTGTCCGCTGACAGCGAAGTTGACGTTCTGACCTATCTGTCCGGTTGCCTTCACCATCTTTTTGTCATCGAGTTTCATCGACACCACGCCGACGACTTCACCCTTCTTGTTCAGCACCGGACTGCCGCTGGAGCCGGGCTGGATCGGTGCGGTAATCTGAATCTGGTTGGTGTTGTTGCCGAGACCGGTAATCGCGCTGACCACGCCCGGCGTCAGGTTGCCGCCCGACGACAGCACAGCGTTGAGGGGGAAACCGAATACGACGATGTCCTCGCCCTGCCGCAGCTTGGCCGGATCGGCGGCGATGGCAGCCGTCGCCTTCACCTCTCCCGGAATCTGCACCAGTGCCAAGTCGTTGACGGCATCTTCGGTCACCTTCTTCGCAACGCCTTCCCGGCCTTCGATCCGCAGTTCCGTGCAACCCTGAATCACGTGCTGGTTGGTGATGGCATGGCCGGTCTTGCTAACTACGAACAGGCTACCGGTTTGTTGTTTGACTAGAGTGCCGGGGGTTGATGCAGGTACCTCTAGTGTGTTGTCCGAGCATACCCTCAGTGGTCGCGCGCGCAGGGAGCGGTGGGGGTGGGGGGTGGGACAAAAAATAATTACCCTCCCCCCCTATCAGCAAATACCGCTCTTAATAGAAACCCATTTTTGAAACGGCCCAGAAAATTGACCCCACCCCCCTTTTTCAATGACCTAAAAATTTGGGCCAGTTTTTTGGAAACCACTCACCGTTTCTGGGTGTAAAGTAATTGACGGTAACGCTCCGCACCAAGCGGACGGGGTTTTATAAACCAAGGATCGAAGCCATGCAGTCAAAAACCAACAATCAGCAAAACGTAAGAAGACAAGTGCCAATTCTGCTCGACCAGGCTGAACTGTCTCCGGTCGAAAAAGCCCTGCAAACCGAGGTGGCACGGGCGGCAACCAAGGCGCTACAGGGGCGGGTAGATGAGCAGGTTGCCTTCGCCCGCCGTCTGATCTGGCCCCGATCCAGCTAATGAAGTAGAAACAAAAATGCACGACGAAAATCTCAATAGTTCCAAGAAGCTGTTTTTCACAGCGCTTTGGATAGACATTGCCGTGACGGCTATTGTGGCCATGTCTGCCTTTTTTGCGATTTACGCTTTGAAGGAAATTCAGTCTGGTGCGCTGACATATTCCCAATCACTGGGTGATTCTCTGCAGTTTTGGGAAAACTTTGCAACGCTGACAATTCTCACTTTGATAGGCGTTGGACTGGCTTTGGTGAAGTGGTTGAATTCTTGCTATCGCTATGCCAAGGAATCCATTGGTGCGAATGGCTTCAAGAATGAAGGCTGGACAGCTTGGGCTTGGATCGTTCCGTTCATCAATCTGTTCAAGCCATATCAGATCATCAATGAAATCTACAAGGCCGGTGCGCCTAGGTATAGAAACCCTGACGACTGGAAAAAGGAAAGTGGTTCTGGCCTCCTTCTGACTTGGTGGATTTTTTGGGTAGCGTCTCATTTGTTTATGGTGGTGGCTGGGAAGGTAATGCTAAGCAAAGCACCCCAGGATGACCCGACCATCCCACAAGCGCTAGTGCTCCTGAACCTGCAAATAGGGGTTTGCGTGTTGTCGATTGTGATTGCGGTGATGTGGTTTTTTGTGGCCAATCATTTGACGGGTAGATTGCTTGGTCGGCAACGATTGAGCAATGACGGGATGGGCAAATCGATGACCACCCCCGCGCAGTCTTGGCGCTCCGAGCCAACGTGGTTTTCATATGACGGGAGGAACAAATCTATGCCCCCCGCGCCCTCAAACATTGGCGGTGTAACTTCGGCTGTACAAAGTCGCGGCCCATCTCCTGTTGATGTCGCCATCAGCAAAGCGGAAAACCACCCGCAGGCGAACCAAGCCGAGAGGGGCGCGTCCCTCAACTTTAGGTTAGCCACTTCACAGGAGATGAAGATGGGTGAGATTCAAAGAAAAATCCTTATAGGCGTAGGAGCTGTAGTCCTTGCTATGTTGATTTATCCGCCATATCGAATACATGGTTACGGACCAAGCAGTAACGCGGTGATACAAAGCGGCTATGCATTTCTATTTGATTTGCCTAACCGTGCAACGGTGGATGTGACGACACTGCTTGTTCAATGGATTGGCGTTCTAATTGTCGGTGCCATGGCCTTCTTTCTGCTGAAGGACAAGTGATTCAACTACACAGGGGGATATGCGGCGCTTCAGAGTGTCACCAGGTGCTGCGTTTCTTGCGCCGATGGATCTCGACGGGTTCCGCTGCCCTGTGCAGGGTCTCCAGGGCCGCTTCGAGCTGGGGCCGCAGCATCATGCACAGACCGATTTCCCGCGTCATCTCCAGCCAGTCGCAGATCACCAACATTTGATGGGCAAAAAGGCGGACCGTTTGAACGGCTGCGTTCGGGTTTTCTCCGCGCTCGTTGACTGTGCTCGCCGCTTCGAGCTGGCGCTCAAACCTGTCGGCGAAATCATTGCACTGCGCGCCGAAGCGTTCACGCCCGCCCGCATCCACCAGGGCGTCATGCAAGCCCTCAACCGCGCGTAGGTACCGCCAGCCGTACCCCTTTGCCAACGCTGAGAGGGCCACCGTCGGCCTTCGGTTGGCTGCGGTCGGCATTCCGTTGGTATGGCCCGCCATGGTGCGCGCGGCGTTGCTGATGTAGCCCACCACATAATTAAAGTGGTAGACCGCATCGGAGCCTGTCAAACCCTCAAGGCCTGGCTCAATGAACCGCTCATGGCGATATTCAAACCAGGCCGCAGCCTCCTCCAGCGGGCCAGCGCGCCGCAGCTTGGCGCGTAGGCGCGCGCCCATTGCGTGTTGTTGGGCGCGGCCTTGGGGGGTGTTAAAAAGTGGATGGTACTTTTGGGTCATGATTGGTCCTTCTGGGTGGTTAATTGATTCGGTCAGCGCGTCAAACGTGCTTCAAGTCCAGCGCTGCGGGCAGCGGAATTCAGCCGGACCTGTCGCAATTTTTCTTCATCCAGCAAACGCTTTTTTTCGTCAGTAAGCCAAGAGGCCGCGACCAATAAGAGCTCCCCAGTGCGGTTCAAATCTTTTCCAGATTTGGAGGCGCGAAGGCCTTCAGCTGCCACATCCATCCAAAGCCCTATGAGGGTCAAATTCTTTGTTTTCAGGCGGTCCGCTTCGGCCAGGGCCATTGCTGCATTAAGTTCTGGAAAATTGCTTGACATAGGTAGTCCCTCTTTGGTGGGGGCCGCCCAGATACGGACAGCTTTTTGGTTACGGCGCACAGATCGGTAGCGCCAGCTCAAGGCAGTCATCAACTTGCCAAAGACTGGTTTCGACATGGGGCCTACGACTGCTCTGATTTCCCCAGAGGTGAATTCGAGCTTTCGATTTACCGCCAGCAGTTGGCAAAGCCCGTGGTGGATGCCGGTGGCTGCACTCAATGGGATGAGAACTCGGCGGGGCCTGCGTGCGCAACGCACGGTGACTTTGACGGAGCCCAAGCGCAGCCCGCCCCATCCAGTGCCGCCGGGCGTGGGCATCTTTTGATTGACACGTTTGTTTTCCAATTTCTTGCCTTCTTAAGCGTTGCAGGATGTGCATGACGTCATCACCCCAAAAAACCGCCGTACTTTCCTCCCCCCTATAGGGGGAGAGGAGGATTACGGTTACGGAATTAACCGTAAACGGCGAATACGGCGAATTACGGTTGCTTACGCAGTCCACAGCCACCCCTCATTCAAACCAAGTAAACCCCGCTCAACCATGCTCGATATGGCTGCTCTGGCGCGTGTTACCCGTCTTTCGCCGGGGCAGGTCAACCGCCCGGCACCGGCAGCCACAGCCACCTCTAAATCAATGCAAGGGCGAAGCGGGGGCGCTCCAGGCTTACCGGATATGCCATCCTTGAACAAGGGCCGTATGCCTTCATAAACGAGTTTCTGGTTCCCGCCTTGGGGCACCTTCACCCGTTGAATGGCTTGGGCGTTGGTATCGCGCAGCACCACACACGAAGTTACCGGGTCGCCGTATTCATCAGAACCCAGCGCCTCGATATGCAGCTTGAACGGATGCGCGTCACCATCGGCCCCGTCTTTGCTTTTCGCCACCTTCCATTCGCGGCGGTCGCCATCGCGTGAGACTTCAATGCAGGCGTCCATCGCAGCAAATAGCGAACTGTGCCCGCGTAGCCCTTTTGAAGTATCTTTGCCCGTGTGGTGTATCAGCACCACCAGCCCGGCCGTGAGGCGTTGCAGGCGTTTGGCACCTTCCAGAATCTCGCCCATGTCCTTGCTGCTGTTTTCATCGGCGGTCGGGGCAGCGCGGTTCAGTGTGTCGATAAAAATTACGGCACCAGCAGGCACCACGGCGGCCAAGTCGCTCACATCGCGGGGGTCTGTCAGCTTGAACCCTTGCATCATCATCAGCAGCCCATCGGGCAGTTCACGGCCACGACTCACCTCCCACGCTTGCGCTCGCAGCTTGAACCCGGCTTCACCTTCAAGGGCGGCATACACCACGGGAGCGGCTTCCACCCGGCAGCCAAACCAGCTTTGCCCCTCGGCAATGGCTGCGGCCATGTCCATTGCAAGAAAGCTCTTACCACTGGCGCTCGGGCCAAACAAGGCAGCCTGTCCCACAGCAGGCAGCACGCCACGCACGCGCCAGGCTAGCGGGGGTAAGGCTCGCAAGTCGGCAGCACTCAGCAGCTTGTACCGGGTTTCTGACGGTCCGGCCTGCTCAACGCAACCATCGGCAGCTACAGCTATTTCGTAAATCGGCGGCTGCCATCCAGCATCTAACGCGAGTCGATACAAGGTGCGCTCCGTGATGCCTCCTTCCCTGTCCGGGTCAAAGGCGTCCCAGATCTTTTGTGCTTTGCTTTCGGATCCAGGATCGCTATGCGCCACGAAGTCTTCGAAACGCCCTCCCGCTGCACGGAAGGCAAACCCAAGCCGCATCCATTCATTGCGGTCCCTGGGGCTATCGAGCATGGCCAAGGCGGACTTTGCTCGCTCCGGGTCTGGGGCCTCGCACGGGTGACTTCCCAGCACGTCGTCGTTGATGCTCAGGTCGCCAGCGTCAAACCGGCTGCTGACGTTTTCCGGTGGCGGTGCCGATGCGGCGGTTTTCTCGCGCGGGTATAGGGCTTTGATCTGGTCGATCACTTCGACCGCCACCTCGCTGGGCTCGCCCAAGCCGCGCAGTGTCATGGTCATGAACCGTCCGTGGCTGTAGACCTCGAAGCCGACCTGGTTGAAGGCAGCGACAAGCACCCGGCAGAGCACCAGCACGCGCAAGCCTGTACCGCTGGGAGATATTTCGAGGTACTTGTGTGGTAGCAGTGCCAGTGCTGCTTTCAGCTTTGTCTGGTTGACCGGATTGCCCTTGACGCTGTCAAAGTCCAGCGCAATCAGGTAGCGCGGTGCGCCATCGTCAGTGACTGTAAACGGTGTCGGTGCATTGGGCAGGTCGAGGGCGATTCCGGCGATCTTGCCTGTGGCTTGTTCAAACAGCAATGATTCGGGCGTGCCGTGGGTGCGGCGGTACTGCGCCAACACCTCGGTGACTTGCCGATGATTTTTTAGATCATGAGCGTTGCAGTTGTGGCCGGAGACGCTGGTGGGCACCTTGTCGTACCGGCCAGACCCATCGGTCTTGAGTTGCGTTGTCGTCCAGGTGATCCAGCAGGGATAGCGCAATGCCCAGGCTGGCGTATCGGTGTGTTTTGGCGCGATAACAATCGCGGTATTTTGAGTTCCAGACATGGTGAATTCCTTATGAAATCACCGCTTGCCAATCGGGTTTAAACTGCTTAAAATATAGGCACTAGCCGCCAAGCCAAGTACCTAATAGCCGCTGCGTACCTGATTGGGCCAGCGGCTTTATTTGTTGATGGAGTTGTGGTTGGTGAATGCCTGTGGGGAGGCAAAGCTGTGCTCATTTATCCATGAGGCCGGGTCATCCAAAAGTGGACCGGATTGTTGCTTGTCTGCGGATTTTGATAAAAGTGCCATGGTTCGCTCCTAGTCAAGGCAAGGCTTGGCGAACCAAAATGAAAAAGGCTCGCACAAGCGCGTTGCGCTCATGAAAGCCTTGGCAATTGGCTATCTATGGAAAGATAGCCGGTAAGTTAGGACAATTTAGTATTGTCAGGGTGGCACCCCGGTTTAAAGGATTTGGCGGGCTTGAATCGCCAACTCCATAACAGATAGCGAATCTGTTTATATGCAGCCTTTTTAAATTAGACAACAATATATTGTGGCTGTCAACACTCACGACCTCACCAGCCACCACACCAACAGTCCGGCAATCAAGGCAACCACCAGCCACGGCCATATCGGCCTGACTTGCTTCTTACCAGACTTGAACCGGTCTTTAATCTGGCCGAAGCCGTCGAAGTAATGACGTATCTTTCCGTGCCGTGCTTCGATACGCCGCCAGCGGTCTCTTTGTACCCGACGGACAGCGGTATAGACTGCTTTGGCCAGAACCTTTTTACGCTTCGGGACGGGACGGGACAGCTCTTGCCACAGGGCATCGACGGCATCCCGTAGCGCCCGGCCCCGAGTGTCATCCTCAGTCAGCTCACGATCCAGACGGGCGAGCATCAGCTTTTGCTCTTTTTCCAGAGTGCGTATGCCACGTCCACTGATGATCCGCACCGCCGCGTCGCTCACAGGCTTGAGTCGGTTGTTGGCGCGTTTGGTGGCTTGGATGGCTTCGAGCTTGGTCACGTCCATAGACGCCGCTTCTTCAGGGAAAGTGAGTACCGGCCAACAGGCGCAGGTCGGCTTCGGCCATTGGGCCTTTGCTGGCCAGCGCATACAGATCAAAGAACGGATGCGCTCGTTTGCGGCTGGCGACTGCGCCGAACCCTGACGCTTGCAAGGTACCTCTCAGCACCTTCTCGGTGAAGCCACAGCGGTGGGCCATGTAGAGGTTGCCCGCCGCCATCGGTGGGCGGTGGCCGTAGAGAATATCCAGCGGGGTGATCGGCCCGGCGGGGGAGGTGTAGGCAGGATCCAGTAGCTTGTCTTCGGCTACCAAGCGGCAGACTTCTTGCAGGTCGGGGCAGGTGACGACTAGAAATCCGTCGGGTTTGAGCACGCGCAGGAATTCCGCCAGGGCCACCGGCACTTCATGCGGGTAGAGGTGCTCGATGTTGTGGCTGGAGAAGATGGCATCGACGGACGCATCGGCCACGGCTGACATGTCGGTCATGGTGCCGATGATGTCGGGGGCCACGCTGGCATCAATGTCGAGGCGAAGTTCAGTCCAGTCGGGGGTGTTGAAGCCACGGGTGGTTTGATCTTTGTGCTTGGGGCCGCAGCCTACGTGGAGGAATGTTTTTATGAAAGTTCGATGAGGAGGTTTCCCTCAGATCAGGCCACTTGGACGTGGACGTGCTTGCCGAGCACGTTAGCGGCGGCCTCGATCTGATCCAGCCTGGAGGCGTGGCGCAGGTCAAACAGGCGATCAACCTGCGGCATGTGCCATCCTAGGCGGCGGGCGAGTTCCGCCTTTTTGATGCCCTGATCGGTCATCGCCTGATACACCCCCAACTTGGCGCACTCCAATGCTGACGGGCGCACAGTTTTTTGTCCGGTGGCTGGCAGGCTGGCGGCTGGCAGTGCCTTGCGCGCATCCACGTAGAACGACAAGCCGGTTTCCAGCGCGTCAATCGCGTTCAGCAAGGCTTCGTCTTCATCCATGCCGAAGGTGATAGCCTCCGGCACATCTGCAAAAGTCACCAGCACTGTGCCGTCGTCGGGGGTCAGGGTCACGGGGTAATCAAACATATTTCTCTCCTTACTTCAAACCAAGCTGGCGTTTAATGGCGGCTTCAAGTCCCTTGCCAAGCTCCGTTGTGCCGTGCATTGGCAGGGCGGACTGCTTTCCATCGAGGAACACCTTCAAGTGTGAACCTTTGCCGGGCTGAAAGGTGGCGCCTTGTTGTTCCAGCCACTTCTTCATTTGCTTCGAGTTCATAGATTGAATAATAACAGATGTGTTGCGTTTGTCATCTACCTGCTTGACGCGCCCTGGGCGCTGAACACCTTGCGGGCCGCGCGCATGCCGTGTAAAAACTTGGTTTGCCGGCGCGCACACAGATCAACCAGCAGGGCGGGCTTGCCGACGGCACTGCCAAACTCTTTCAGGAAGTGCGCCGCAAGCGCAATAAACGCCTCGCCGTCTATGCCGATGCGTGCCAAAATTTCGGGCTGATGCGGCGGTATCACTCCGCGTTTTTGCGGATGCACTGCACGCCCCGTCCACTCCACCAGGGTCACATAATCTTCCAGCGCAAAGGGAACAGCCCACGCCGTGCGGCCGGTCGCATCAAAAGGCATGAGCGGTGCTTGCAGTGCTTGCGGCGTTTGCGGCAAAGTCGCGGGCAGCGCTGGTGCCCGCCCCAGCCGCTCTTGAATCGAGGTGTAGTCAGACGTTTCGGGTGTCTCGGCCATGCCGGCGCGCACCGGGTTCAGGTCCACATACGCCATAGCCGACAGCAGCGCTTGCTCATCCAGCAGCGCCTGGCTCTTGAAGCGCCCTTCCCAGAAGCGTCCGGTGCAATCGTCCTCGGCATTGGCCTGGCGAGCCAGCGTCCCATTGAGCACGCGCATGAACCACGACAGGTCATGCAGCCGGGCGCGATAGGTCTCAGCCATTTCGTACACTTTGGCCAGCTCGGCCTGCCCCATCTCGGCGCGGGCCGGCGAAAGATAGCGCACCACCAGCAGCGGGCCGGTAAAGAGTTGCGTCCAGCGCAGCAGCACCTCCTCGGCGCTCCAGGCCAGCGCGCGCTCGCGGTCAACGTGCGTGACCACATGGTAGTGGTTGCTCATCACCGCATAGGCCGCCACGTCAACCGCAAAAATGTGCGCCAGCTCCTTGATGCGACTGGCAATCCAGCCGCGCCGGTGCTCGAAGTTTTGCCCGGTGGCCCGGTCTTGCCCGCACAGAAACGCCCGTCGCACACAACGCGTGACGCAGTGATACCAGGCCGTATCTTCAAGGCTGATGAGGGCAGAGCGTGGACGGGTCATCAAACAGTCTCCTGGCAATGGATGAATGAATAGCCAACACAGTAGCACCCCTGGCAAATCCTGTCAAACTAAGTGAGTGTCCTATATATTCCAAGTTGAGTTGGTTTAGTACGTGTCGTCGTAGACATCAATCGTCATCGTCACAGTTGATTGATTTCAACAGCTGCTGTAGTTTGCTGCTGGCCACTGTGGGAGTTGTGACCTCGGGCTCATACAGCAGCGCACGCACAGCCCAGTGCAATGCGTTTTGTTGACAACTGTGTCGATGGTCACTGGATTGTTGTGACCTATCGCTCCGGTTTAAGCAGTATCTACTGTGGCTGCCCACCACTCGCGCCACGCCCACGCAGTCGATTGTGATGTTGCCGTGTGCAGTGTAATCAAACTCTCTGTCCAGCCAAGCCAGTATGTGTTGTTGTTGATCTGCGGGCACAGTTGACAACTGTTCGCTCAAGTACTCACAGGCCCGCTCGTATTGTGCTGCTGCTTGGTTGCGCAGATGACCAGACCGTGACAGTGCTTGCATGCCGTAGCGCTGGGTGCTGGCGCGTTTGCTGGCAGCGGTAGCGCGGGTGTTTGTCCAGTCTGCTATCTTTAACAACGCCGCGTATTTCTCAATCTCAGTGGGTTTGTGATCTGCATGCACTTGACTCACGTGCGCTTGGGTCATGCTGTGGTAGCTGCTGTATTCCTCTGCTGTGAGGCAACGGCGCATGGTGTCAGTGTGCACTGGGGCTGCTTGCACACGCAGCAGCGCATCACACACACGCTGCACTCTTGCAGCCTCACTGTGGCTGAGTGTTCGCAATACTTGTGTCGGGACCACTTGCTGCACTCTGAGTGCTCGCACCAGTGGACTCAGTTCGTCCAAGCCACACTGGCGCAGCACCAACTGCGCCCACTGCGCCACCACTGCTGGGTTATTTTGTTTTGCGTCGAACGGGGCTTTTGCGAGGCGTTGCAGCACGTGATGTGTTGCGAGTTTGTTTGAGCTCGGGTGCCAATTCCCGTGCTGTAAAGCTGTGCTGTTTGATCACGCGCTTGGCAGCTGCCAGGTCTTGCTCTCGTGACAGCTTGAGCAGTGCTTGCACTTTGACGTTGTGTTCTTCTTGCTGCTTGAGTGCTGCTGCCAACTCTGCACTGCTGTCTACAAACTTTGCTTCGGTCATGACTGTGTGTGTTTCGCGTTGTTGATCAAGCTGCTAACTCTGCACTTGCGCAGTTTGCCTTGCACCGGTGTTTACCATTAGCGCTGGCACAGTGGGTCACGCATGGCTTGGGCGTTGCCCAAAAGCAAAACCCCACTGCCTTGTGAGCAGCGGGGTTTTGATGGGGTTAGCTACACCCTACGGTTTAGCGCGGGGTGAGTGTCTTTGGGGGGGGTTAGGCCAAAGTCAGTGTCTGACCAACAAGGGTAGCAATGTCAAACCCTGCGTTAGTTCCGTCAACACCGACCAACTTGATCAAGATGTCGTTAGCGCCAATTCCGGCAACACCGTCAGCGATGAACACATAAGTATCGATTCCATCAACAAAAATCGCTGTTTCCAAGTTGGTATTTGTGTTGCTCGACAGCGCATTTTCAACCGCAGCCAACTTCAAAGCGAAGGTATTGTCAGCTGCATTAAATGTTGCTTTAACGCCGTCATCATTACCGAGACCAGCCACGCCAGAAGCTACAACGGATGTGGAGCCAAGTACGAGTTGGGCACCAACGCTAATAACGTTGGCGGCAACTGCTGCAAAGTCAGTAATAGTGTCAAAAACGGTAGCGGACGGCAAGCCAGAATCGCCAGCAGCAAACACAAAGGTATTGGCAATTGCTGCGCCACCAGTCATTACGTCTTGACCCGTACCACCAGTAATGATGTCTGCACGAACACTACCGACGATAGTGTCGTTACCCGCACCACCACTAATTGTTATGGCACCTGCTGTGTTCGACGTAACCGTGATGGTGTCGTTACCATTACCGCCGTTCACAGTGATTACACGTGCATTGTTGGCAGTAGCAGCACCGGTCTCTGTGATAGAAATTGTGTCAGCACCCCCTGAACCAGTAATGGTTGTCGCGCCTGTGTTACCCGCAGCGACACCAACTACGTTCGATGTAGTTAAGTTCAGGGCATTGGTGCCAGACAGTCCACTTGCATCAACAGTTACGATATCGGCTGTAACGGCTGACGCGAAGGCGGTAGCTGTTGCAGTGATAACGCCACTGTTTGCAGTAGCAACTGCGTTAGCGTAACCACCCAATGTCCACAAGAAGTCACCTGCAACTGCACCACTGAAGTTCACGGTTTCAAAACCGGAAACAACTTTGTATGCATTGTCATCGATAGTAAGCGTAGCAGTAGTCACTGCGGTATCGGTAATGCGCATTACGTCTGTTGTGCCAGCACCGCCATCTACCGCCACGGAACCTGCGAAAACAGCCTGCGTAGAGATAACCAAGTCGTTGCCTGCACCAGCGTTATAAGTAGAACCAACAGCACCGATTGTGAAGCTATCAACGAAATTAGAACCTGTGATGGTTGATCCAGCAAATGCATTACCGGCAACTGTTAGACCTTTAACAGAAGCAGCGACGGCATTGCCATCTCCAATCAATGCAGAACCGTTCCAAGCAACTGCTTTAGAAGAAGAAATGTCGGTAAACACAAACGCAGTGCCAGTCAAATTGACGGCCGTCAACGAGGTGTCGACAATCGCGCCCGTGACAGTCGAAGTGCGGTTAGCGACTGCAGTTGCTGTTGGACCAGCGTTAGTGCTCAGGTTCAGGGTCTCGAAACCCGTAATGGTCAAAACGCCTGAATTTGTTGCAGCGGCTGTAGTCAGACCGGTTCCCATTTTCAGGTTCAACACATCGGTTGTACCAGATGATGTTGCCAAAGTCAGCGTAGTTGTCGTCAGATCGCCTAGCGCCGTAACTGCCGCAGCCTGAGTCGTGGTCATATTCGTAAGTACCGAAGCACCAGCATTTAATTCAATCGCAGTGATTGAAGGCAACAAAGCCATATCTAGAGTACCTTGCAAGCGCAAAGTCTCAAAGTTTGTGTACTTAGCTGCCAATGAAGTTGTGTTTACGTGAGCAACGTTCGTACCAATGATCAGCGTGTCCGTACCTGCACCACCATCCATAAAGCCGGTAGTCAGAACAGCGCCTGTGGTCAACACGTCATTGCCTGCACCGCCAGTAATTTTGGCTGTTACCAAGCTACCTGCCGTCAAAGTCAAGCTACCAGCAGTTTGGGTGCTTGTCACCGTTGCTGCCAAGGCGTTCAACGTACCCAGAGCGACAGCACCTGAACCGGAAACTGTGATTGTTGGAGCATTAACTGCAGCCAGGTTAGTCGTAACCGCACTAGTGCCGGTAATCGCAACAGTGGTTGCTGCGGCTGCAGTAACGGCACCAGTGGTAATCGAGCCACCGTTTGCATTCAGCGTCAACGAAGTTGCACCAGTAATGCCTCCAATCAAGAGTGTCGTCAGGTTAGATGTTGCGTTTACTGTCACAGCTGTTGCTGAACCCATACCTGCAACATTGCCGATAGTGTTGGCGGCACCTGTTGAGTTTACTACCACTGAAGTGATAGCTGCACCCACCAAAGCCACATTGCCTGTAGTAGCAGCTCCAACTGTTGTTCCACCAGAAATATTCAAAGTGGCGGCGCCAGTTGCTGCAGCAACGTAAGTGGCTGACAAGGCACCATTAACAACGGAGCCATTGCCAACATAACCCACGGTGGTGCCCGCAGCCAAATTAGTAAAGGCCACATCACCAGTCGACAAAGTTGAAGCAACACCCGTAACGCCGGCACCAGCCGCGTAGGTCGCTACAATTGTAGTTGCAGCAACGTTACGAACGTTGATATTTTCAATATTGGAAATTAACGCGCCGTGCGTTACATCAGTATTTTCTGCGGATACAGTGATGTTTAACGTGTCGATGCCAGCCCCACCGTTGATCACATCGGTAATGGTCAGCGTGTCAGTTAATGCGGCATTAGTAGCTGCAGAAAGACCACTGAACGTGTCGTTACCAGCGCCGCCGGTGAAGGCTGTACCAGCATCCACACCAGTAGTGAGCGGACGAATCAATGATTTTTTAAGTCGTTGATTTTATTGGTAATTTTCTGTGTTTTGCAGGATTGTGAGATACATCCTGTATCTATCCTGATATTAAATGAATCTCAATGCGGATATTTAGTACCTCGTGGACTCTAAGTGCTTGAATCCGATGCTTTTTTCAGCCTGATGCTGGACTGAATTACCTGCGGCCATCCTAAGATGGCTTCATTCGCCTTTGTTGATAAGGCCGTTTATCTGCTCCATGACCTTCTTGGTCGCCCCAATTTCCTTGCGGTTCATCTCATCGAACTGAGGCTGCAAAGCAGCGTGCTTGACCACCATCGTGAAGCCACTTTCTGGCTGATGGTCGGAGAACTCCACCCCGGATTTGCGCAGCGCATCCTTGATCTTCTCGGCTGTATCAAGTTTTGGCTGCATGCTGAAAGACTCAATTCGAGCCACCGTGGGTCTAGCAATGCCTGCTCTTTTTGCCAATTCAGTCTGGCTCCAGCCGAGCACAGTCCTCCCGGCCTTGATCTGAACAGCAAAACGAAAAACACTCTCTTGCATCATCCAAGACTTTCATGATACAATTTGTAGCGTGACAGTATCAAAGGATATCCTTTATGACTCAAATTTCTCTTACCCAAGCATTTGTCAATACCGCCGTGTGCCCAAATGGCCAAACCAAGCAGGAAATTACCGATAAAGCATGCAAAGGGTTGGTCCTTGAAGTTAGGCAAAGTGGAGGCAAAACGTATTATCTACGATACACCAACTATCGTGGAAAGCAGCGGCAGTATCGTGTCGGCAACGCCACAGTTTTGACCCTGTCTCAGGCCAGAAGCAAGTCAAAGCTGGCGCTTAATCAGGCGGCGCTCGGCCAAGACCCCTGCGAAGAAAAAGAGCTGACCAAACAAGTCCCTACCTTCGCCCAGTTCATCGCCGAGCAGTACATGCCCTACGTCAAGAGCTACAAGCGGTCATGGGACACAGATGTCAGCTTGCTCAAGAACCATTTGCTACCCCGCTTCGGCAAGCGCTACCTTGACGAGATCACCCGCCAAGACATCCAAAAGATGCACGCTGAGCGCCGGGCTTCTGGTGCTGCGCCGGGCTCTGCCAACCGGCTTTTGATCATGATGCGTTACATCTTCAACCTTGCGCTCAAGTGGGAGGTGGCTGGCATCAAGGCCAACCCATGCAAAGGCGTGCCGCTGATGGAGGAGAACAACCACATGGAGCGGTATTTGTCCGTAGAAGAAGCCCAGCGGCTTTATGGGGCGGTGTGCAAGAGCGAGAACGCCATGCTCAAATTCATCGTGCCCATGCTGATCCTCACAGGGGCCAGAAAGCGGGAAGTACTGGATGCCAAGTGGGCTGACTTTGACCTCTCTCGCCGCGCATGGCGTATCCCCATCAGCAAATCAGGCAAAGCTCGCCATGTGCCCCTGTCAGACGGTGCGCTGGCTCTGCTGGCAGCCATGCCCCAAAAGCCCGACTGTGTTTGGGCGTTTGCCAATCCTGAGACCTGCAAGCCCTATGTATCCATCTTCTATGCATGGAACACAGCACGCAAGAGCGTAGGCCTGTCAGATGTTCGGATGCACGACCTTCGCCACAGCTTCGCAAGCCTGCTAATCAACTCAGGACGGACGCTGTATGAGGTGCAGCACATCCTTGGGCACTCGCAGGTCAAGACGACACAGCGGTATGCACACCTCAGTCAAGACACCCTGCTGGCGGCTGCCAACTCGGCTACGTTGGCTTTGGGTGCGGCGATGATGCCGCCCGTCATGATGGCCCCAGTATCGGCCTCGCCAGCGGCTTTGCAGGCTTAGTGGGTCACTTTGACATCACACTGCTGCAGCGTTCCCCAAGTCAGAGAAGTTGCTGATCCTGACCGATCCGTCCGGGAAGCGGGCAACGATCTCTAACTCACCACCCATGGCCTCGATGTGGCTGCGCAAGGTTGAGACATACATGTCTGTGCGTTTCTCTATCTTAGCAATTGAGGGCTGCTGGACGTGCAGCACCTCGGCCAACATCTTTTGTGACAAGCCACGTGCCTGACGCAACTCGTTCAGGGGCATTGCGGCCAACATGGTCTGCGCAGCAGCCTCGGCGCTTTGCCGGGCCTCGGGCCTCATCTGTGCGCGAAGATCAGAAAACTTCTTAGCCATTTATCTTTCCTTCCTTTCGGAGTTCTTCCAAGTGCTCGTCATACAAACGGTCACCAATTGGGACATTCACGTCATACCAGCGGTCATCACCAGTCTTGTCGCCACCTATGAGCAGGATGGCATTACGCAGTGGATCAAACGCATACAGAGTTCGGTATGGTTTGCCTTGGTGCTGGGTTCTAAGCTCTCGCATGTGGGTGTGCTTTGAGCCATTGATGCCACTGCTGTGCGGATAACCTAGGCTCGGCCCGCGTTCTTCTAGAAGCTGCACAGAAGCAGCCACGCTGACCTGCTCCTCCTCAGTCAACCCAGACCACCATTGGTCAAACTCGTCTGTATATTCAACTTCCCAATTCACGCCAGAAATATAACCTCTACGGAATATGCCGTCAAGGGAATGTCTGGATTCCAGTTGAGTTAATGCGACACCCAGTATGCGGATGGATCGCGGCTTAGACAGAGCCTAGTGGTGAACTGAATTGAGCAGTAGGGGTAGGGCTTACGATTTCCAAAATACATGACCCCCACCGTACCCCACCCCCCCTAAATTGCTTGATGGGACCCACAGATTGCTATGAACTGTGTTTCGCTCACGCAGAGCGTATTTTTTGAGAACGTAGGTGCAGCACTAGGGCGTGCAGTTCCGGAAGCACCTGAGCCATTCTGTGCGGTTTTGGACCCCTTAATTTGGAGTCACTCATAAAGCCAAACTCAAAGCCCACCGATTCAAGTAAAGCTAACTTGGCGCTGGTGATGCTGCGCTCCATACGCATAGTGGAAGTTTCCCTGCCGTGAACCAGACGGGTCTGCGCACACCGTTGTCGGCCAGCCTCAGTTGCGGCGCCGATGTTTCGGCCGCCGTGGGATCTACAAACATTTTTGCCAAGCATTGCTGGTGCGCAGCATTGATTGTGTGTGCGTTTTGACTGGGCCTGACACCTCTTACAGGTTACCCGGCCCCCCAGTGTTTGAAGATATTGTTCTAAATGTAAAGTCTTAGACATCAAAAAACACTATGTGTAGGCCTCAAAGGGAGAGCAGAAAATTTATTGATCGACGCACCTCTTGAACGGTCGATTTTCACCCTGTATTTTCCTGCTTTGTTACGTCTTGTGCAACCGGCACTATTTGTACAGTTGGTCGTTGCCCCGGTAATCGTTTTACCAAAATCAAACCATTGTCCTCAAGCCGCTTGAGCGCATCTGATGCAGCATCCCTTGAAACAGCAAGTTGATCTAAAGCCTTACGAGTGAGCTTGAAGGATGTGGTGTCGGACATACCAGCCAGCCACCAAATTGCAAGACCAACATTCAAGGTTTTACCGGGTAGCTTTGCAGCAGCATTTAACCAAGCCAACGGTATTGGACCCTTTAAGAAGGGAGCACTCAATGGAGCATCCATGTACTTGCCGGTGGAAGAATCAAGTCTGACTCTTTTGACGGGGATACTCCTGTCATCTATATACATATAGATACCTTTATAAGAATGTACGGGTGCGGCAGGCGGCCTCAGGTGGTGCGGCTCGCTGGCGCAGGTTGCTGGCCCTTGATTTTTTGAATCAGGCTCATGACTGTGTCCCACATCACCTGCCCCCGCTCGTCCATGTACCTGTCTGGATAGCAAACCACCTTGGCGTCTGAACCAAGTTCAAAGTCCCCCAAGACGGCACGGCTGGCGAGACGCATCAAACCCTGCGCTTTAGCCAAACCGGCATCGAGTTCATTCACCGGCAGCTCAACCAGTAATGCGTCGTGCACAGGGGCGCATACCCTAATTCCAGCTTCGGTCAGATAAATGCAGGCAATACGGAGCATCTCGGCACCGTTGCCCTGCATTGGGAAGTTACGCAAACTGCGTGCATTGACTTGGCCCCTAACCCGAATTTCCCAGCCAAAGGTTGTCCACAGTTTTCCGTTCAGGATGGCCTCGTCTTGCGTTGCATCTGACCAAGCCCAAAAGGTTCTATAGGTCTGGCGGTGAAGAGTAAGCAACTGCCTAGCCCTAGCCACTGGCTGGTTGATGCGCTGGGCCAAGGATATTTCCCCCATGCCGTACTGCACCGCCAAAACGCACGCCTTGAACTGCTCCCTCTCGACTTTGTGTGTCTGCTTAGTGGCACCCTGCGGAACAGCACCTGCTTGGACAGCAAAAGCAAGGTACGGGTCGCCGCTTCGATACGCCTCCATCATTTTTTCGTCACCAGACAGGGCTGCGGCAATGCCGAACTCTTGTTGGGAATAGTCGATGTACGCAAGGCAAAAACCCGGCTTTGGTTTGATTAACCCGCGTAACCAAACAGATGGTCCAAAGATGAACCTTGAGTTGGAGGGCTGGTTTCGCCCTGTCTTTGAAGAGAACGGCGACAGCAGGCAACGGTTACGCCCATCGTCGCCGACGGTGATGTTTGATAGACGCATCTCGGACAGGGCAGAGCGGAGTTCCCGGATCGGTGCAACTTGTGGGTATATTCCGGCCATTTGCTTGAATGTGTTGTCTGTCAGCTCAAGCGCCCCCGTGGGTAGTCGGGGCCATGCAATGCCCACTTTTTGAAGGTAGTCTGCCCAGTTCTTTGTTCGGAACGACCTACCATCGTAAACACCGTAGTTGGCGTCGATTTCTGCTATCAAGGCGTCCTGCACCTGCTCCCAATGGGATTCGATCTCTCCAAGCGTTTCGGTATCAATGGGCGTACCCGTACCCTGCATGTGACTTACCGCCTTCATGTACCGCCCACGCATTAAAGCCCTAGGTAGGTCCAAGGTCGGCAGCATTGCTGGCAGCAGCAGCCCAAGTGCGCTGACGTCAGACTCGCAGTACTCCAAGATGTCTTGCTGCTCGTGCTGGCTCCAAGGACCACCCCGTAAAACCAAGTCTCGCATGGTGTCCTTTTGTTGGGCCGTAATGGTGGGCAGGCCGAAGTACAGAAGTGCCCCCAGCAAACCCGCCCCATTCGGTGGTGCCGTGCCGTTGGTTAAACAGCGGAACTCAACATACAGGTCTAGCACGTTTTGCGGGAGCTGCCAGCCCAGTTTGAGAAAGCAGTCCATTTCTGCGCTGGCGAAATAGGCCACGCAAAGTGCACCACAACCGACAGAGAAGGGCGCAGAACTGCGTGAGTGGATGTCGTCTTTCCAGTACCGGGATGTAACGCCGCTTAGAAAGTCTTTGACAACCAAACACACAGGTTCTGGTGAATTGCCTTCCCGCCCGTTTTCAGGGCGGAATTCGAAGTCGATCAGAAACACACCATCGGTGAATTTTGATGAAAGGGACATCATGCGCCCCCAAGCAACTCGACCACCACAGGGTGATTGGGGTCACTCAGAATACGACCGCGGAACGCGACATCTAACAGAGCATCCATTGACTCTGTCGGCCAAATAGGCTCAGGCAATTCGGCGCTGGCTTCATAGATGTCGTATCCACCGATTGCCTTGTTTGCCGTGATTCGAATCCAAGTGCCCTGCGAACGAGCAACAGCGTCAGCCAAAGACTGATGCCAAGGGTTTAGATTACCGTTTTGGTCCGGTAGTGGAACCGGTATGAGGGATGGATTACCTTGACGATCTATTGCAGCGTGCAACTGCACAGGCCGAACGAGGCTCCCCAGAACGCCAGCAATTGGTGCACTCACAAGGTACACCTCATTGGTGGCCTTGTTCTCCAACAGCATGGCGGGGAACACCATGTCAGGCGATTTATGTGCGCGGAAAAACCGGTCTTTGCTGGGCTTGCCGACCGGTACTGTGGAAAGCACTTTTTTGACACCCAGCGTTTCACCAAAGTTTTGCGTCAGGCGCAACGATGAAAATGGGGATGGTGGGAGGCTGTGCCCCAATTGAGTGGTAGTTGACTGGGCTTCAAAAGAATCGTGTGCCATAAGAATCACCTTGGTTTGCCACCCCAACAACTGAAGCGGTCATAGGATATTCTTGATGGCACAAATCAGTGTTCAAATTGTTTTTACAAATAATTTTCTGAACTCTAAGGTACTGTTTTAGTTGGATTCTTAGGCCATTTGACGTTGCACAAACCACACGCAATGTGATGGCTGTGCAATTTGTGCGGCTTTTTCATGGGGGTGGTGACCAATACTTACCACCTAGCACGTGCGTTCTTATGTAGCCCTCACTGGGTACGATCCCACGGGGGGTTTTCACGTTATTTTGAACACACCAAGCATGTATGTCTCTCAAGATAGAAAGGACTGTGGGATTTGCCCCTCCCTTGCGCAAAGCAAGCATGTGTTGCGTTGCCTGCTCTTGAACTCTCAGCCGCCAATTATTGGTTTGGACCGCTGACTTATTAGTCCGAGCTCTTTTAGGCTTAAGTGCTGGAAGTTTCAAAGTCATACCTGTGGTAACCACCCAGTCATTAAACTCTTGCGGTGTGACCAGCGGTGTGGCTTTAGCTCTGCCTAAAACGCGTGCGGTCGTTTGTGGATCACGGGAGTGCAGTTCACCATTAAGAATGGCTTCCCGAGCCATGTTGAGAATTGCCCTTGCTGCGTCATCATTGAGGCTGTTATGTGCCGATAACGCTTCCACCATTGAATCCACAGTTTTCAGTGGTGGAGTCGGGTTTGAATAAAGTGAAATTTTTACCATTGAAGCTACCTTTGTTTGAGTTTCAACAGCATTTAACCGCACCCCCCCCATCCCTTGTCAAATCCCGCTCAGCAGACCCTACCCCCGGGGCACCCCCCAAATGCCAAACCGGAGTCCCGGATTCAGGTTACACACGGTTCCGCTCAAACGACGCCATACTTTTTTGGACTGAGGCACAGCGGTCTTCTGTACAGAGACACCCCCCCTTGTCTTTCAAAACTATAGGCCGGAGGGGCAATAAAATTCAGAAACTACATGTGGCAACGTTGCCACCTCAAAGCAACGAAACCACCACCAAGCCCGCCATGGCCTTACCCGTTG
>Ga0209284_10002375_pt1 | contig 25908 bp, 22 predicted proteins | sample FRY03_FD_187211 | JGI IMG/M metagenome (GOLD analysis project Ga0209284, IMG submission 187211) | Freshwater microbial communities from Lake Fryxell liftoff mats and glacier meltwater in Antarctica - FRY-03 (SPAdes) (version 2) | ecosystem: Environmental > Aquatic > Freshwater > Ice > Glacier...
CCTTCCTTCACATTCCAACGAACAATAGTCCCCATTTCCATCGTGTCCGAGAGTCTTGGCATCGTCAGTTGAACAGGCATAGTTATTTTCTTACGCGCGCTTTCTCACGCGCGATACAAACACGCTCGAACAGCCTCGCAAATTCTGCGCGCGTTGGGCAGATACTCCTGCTCGAGATCGTACGCATATGGCGCAGGCACATCGGCGGAGTGCACGCGGTGCACATGGTTGTCAAGGTCGTCGAAGCACTCTCGATGCACAAGCGCCGCCACCTCGGACCCTGGCGAACCAAAGCTCCACGATTGATCAACCACCACACACGCTCCCGTGCGCTTGACGCTGCGAACGATGGCACCGGCATCAAGCGGCCGAATCGTACGCATGTCGAGGATTTCGCAGGAAATTCCCTCCAGAGCCAGCGCATCGGCCGCCTCCATAGACAGATGCACAAGACGACCGAACGACACAATCGTGCAATCGGTTCCCGCGCGAGCGACGCGCGCTTGACCAAACGGAATGAGATATTCCGTTTCTGGAACCTCGCCGCGTATCGACAGCACGCGCTCGCTCTCAAGGAAGAAGACCGGATCATCATCGCGGATCGCAGTCTTCATCAGACCCTTCGCGTCATATGGATTCGATGGGATCACCATCTTCATACCGGGCACATTGGAAAAGAGTCCCTCAACGCTCCACGAATGCGTCGAGCCGAGTTGACCGCCAGCGCCGTTATTGCCGCGGAAGACAATCGGACATCCGAATTGACCGCCTGACATGTAGAGCATCTTGGGAGCGTTATTGAGAATGGGATCTGCCGCGACCAAGCTGAATGACCACGACATGAATTCCACAATCGGTCGCAGACCCATCATTGCCGCACCGATGGCCATGCCAGCGAAACCCGATTCGCTGATGGGCGTGTCGATCACTCGCCGCGGACCAAACTCATCAAGCATTCCCTTGCTCACCTTGTATGCGCCGTTGTACTGCGCCACTTCTTCGCCAAGCAACATCACGCGCGGATCGCGCCGCATTTCTTCCGACATGGCTTCGCGCACGGCATCGCGGAACTCAATCACTCGCATGGTGGTCGCACTCATAGGAGGTCTGCCTTGGGATCAATCGCGTTGAAATCGCAGGTATTTTCGCCACCGCCCAACATCTCCGGCTGACTCGATCCGGTGTATGGACCCCACCGCTCACGGTAGACATCTCGATACAAATCGCTCATCGGTGGAATCGGCGAATTCTCAGCCCACTCGACGGCAGATTTCACCACCGTGCGCACATCCCGCTGAATCGCCTTGAAATCATCCTCACTCAATCCGCGCGCTTCGAGGTGCACCTTCAGTATCGAGATCGGATCGCCGCGCTCATAGTGTTCCTCTTCCTCGCGTGTGCGATACTTTCGCGGATCGGACATCGAGTGACCCTTGAATCGATAGCAGCGCATGTCGACGAACGCAGGTCTCGAGAGCGCACGAGCCTTGTCGACCACTTCTTTCATCGCCCAATAAGTTTCGATCACATCCATGCCGTCGATCACCACTCCGTCCATTCCATATGCGGCGGCCTTCTCGCTGATCGCATGACCCAGGGTGGTGCCGCGCGAGATAGCCGTACCCATCGAGTATCCATTATTCTCGCAAATGATCACCACGGGCAAATCAAAGATCCCCGCGAGATTCATCGCCTCATGGAACGATCCCTGATTGAGCGCGCCGTCACCGAGGAATGTGAGTGTCACTCGATCGGACTTGCCAGCGTTGATGACTTCATCTTCGTATTTCGTGGCGAAGGCGAGCCCCACACCGAGAGGAATTTGTGCGCCGACGATGCCGTGACCACCGAACAGATTGTTCGCACGGTCGAACATGTGCATCGAACCACCCTTGCCCTTGGCGCATCCACCGATGCGCCCAAACATCTCGGCCATGCAATGTTTCGGATCCATCCCCCGAGCGAGTGCGTGACCGTGATCGCGATACGCCGTCACAATCGGATCGCGCGCTTCAACGGCAGCAACACAGCCAACGGCGACGGCCTCTTGACCGATGTAGACATGGCAAAATCCGCCGATTTTCTTGTCTTGATATGCCTGCATGCAACGCAGTTCAAACTCGCGGATGAGCATCATTTCCCGCAACCAACCCTTGGCAGTTTCAAATGCAATCTCGGGTCGCGTTTGTTTTGAGGCGGCGGGGATCTGACTTGCTTTGTTTGACACTTCGCTGGTTGCCATCGATTAAATCTTCATCGGAACGAGGGGCTAGAAAAACACACATCCCAACCCCAAATCTGCTGGGGTCGAACCTTTACAGGACCCCTAGTTATAGAGGTTTGAACGCTTCACGGCAAGCATCTGCGACCAATCGACATTATTGCGGCGCTGGCTTGGAAGAATTGCCATTTTCACCCTTGGCGAGGTGTCGGCTTTCCAACTCACCAGCCAACCGAGCTTGCAAGATCATCACCGCGGTTTCAAGTTGCGGATCGATCCCCGTCGAAAGCAAATCGTCGACCATGGGGCGCAAATCAGCACCCATCTGCTGGGCTTCGCCCTCGTCGAGTCGATCAAGCGTCAATCTCATCTCGCCACTCTTCTCTACTTGCGGCGGTGTGAGCTTGACGACGAGATCTGGGTTCACTCCCCAATCCTTACTCGTCACGCGGCGATGCACCAAGCGCCCCTCTTTCTCGCCTTCAATCGGTGGGAGCACATAATATTGAATCGTCACCTTGACGGCGGCCTCGGTCGCGCCGTCCTGAAGCGGCACCACAGTTTGAACGCTGCCCTTGCCGAAACTGCGCTCACCGAGAATGACTGCTGCGCCGTGCGCTTGCAGACTGCCCGCGACGATCTCGCTGGCGCTAGCACTATTGCCGTTGACAAGAACGACCAGCGGAAGACCGGCCAGAACCGCTCGCGGCTTTTCTGCCGGGAAATTGTTGACCATCGTTCCGTCGCGGTCCTGAACACTGACCAACGAACCCTCGCCAACAAAGAGATTCACAAACGACACCGCACCTCGCAGCAATCCACCAGGATTGCCGCGCAAATCGAGCACAAGACCGTTGAGTGTTCGTTCCTTGCCCATCTGTTCAATCGCGACCATGAAATCGTCGAACGAATCCTCGCTGAATGAAGTCAGTCGGACATATCCGATGCCGCTGACAGGATCGATCCACCAATTCCACTTTGGAATACCGTTGGCATCAAGTTCGGACTTCCACCAACCATGCACCGATCGCATCTTGATGCTCGCACGCTTGAGAGAAAAATCAAGCAGCTCATCGACCGCATTCCGCTGCACGGTCAACTTGACGGGTTTGCCAACCGGACCCGTGATGTTGTCGACGGCGCGATTGAGCGTCCATCCCATCGTGGGTTGATCATCGACGGCGATTACTTTGTCACCTGGTCGAATGCCTTTGCGCGATGCGGGCGAACCCTCGAGCGGATTGACGATGATCAGTTCACGCTTGTCGTTGTGGCGAATGAGAATGCCAACGCCAACGAAGTTTCCTTCGATGCTCTGCCGGAATCGACGCAGATTGTCGGGCCAAATAATTTCCGAGTAATCATCGCCGTACTCCTTGGAAAGATGCGCCGTACCGCCCTCGCCAAATTCGCGCAGCACGACTTCCGCTGGCAGTTTGACAGTCTGCTCATTGACGCTCAGCAGTTCATTGATGATCCTGTAAAAGTCTGGTGGTCCCAGCTTGTTTCCCGTGGCCGCATCGAGTTTTTTCATCTGCCCATCAATCACTGTTCGCAGCGCCTGGACATTGTCGGGCTGACCGAGACCTTTGAAATTCTCCACTAACTGCGGTGTATTGAGCAAAAGTTCCACCGATTCCAAACCACCCTGAAGCAGTGGCTTCCATCCGGTGTTGGTGACATGCTCCCTCGCCGCTTGCTGCAGCCCCTTCACGACCAACCTGGGCGTGATTCCCTTGAGGCGTTCCTTCCATTCGTCGGCAAAGAGTTCGTTGAATTCTGACTCGGCATCTTCGGCAGTCTTGAGATCCTTGCCTTCGGCCTTGGCCGCAGCTTCGATGCGCTTGGTCTGCAATTTTCGCAATCGAAACAACTCGTGCGGCGCAAACTCGGCGACGAGTGTGACACGCCGATTGAGCGCGTCAAGCTCAGTATCAATGCGCTTGTATTCGTCGGTGTCGGCGCCATCCTGCAGCGCCTTCTGTCGAAAGAGAACCTCCTGCTCAAGCAACAGATCTCCGTCGGTTCGTGCGCGCTCAATCGCCGCTGTAGCGATCTTCGCCACAGCTTGGCCATCTGCCGATTGCAACCAGGCGCTCCAATCACTCTCCGACATCAGAAACTTGATATTGATTGCATGCACCATCGCAAGGTTCGCATCGGCTCCGGCCAATGCCACGGCAAGATCCGCCTGACGCTTGGCCAAATCTTTCGCGCGAGTTGCTTCGCCCTCGGTGCGGTGGACCGTCCGCCGTTCAATAGCGTGCTTCAGTGCTTGCAGTGCCTCACTCTCGCCCGCTGGAGCTGAATTGAGCAGCGCATCAACGCCAGCAAGATCATCGGCCAGTGCTGCTTGCCAGACCTGCGCGCTCCAAACGGACAGGGCCGTTGGCGCAGCGCCGTGCTGCGCGGCCTGGGTGGCCGACGCCCGATCGCATCCCGACGAAACACCGACAAATATCATGGAAATTGCGAGCGTTGCAGAGGCGAGCGACTTTGAATCGATCATGTCGGGTGTTCCTAGGATAAATGTCGAACCAATGACTGCTAGTTATAGTCGGATATGCACTATGAAAGTTCGAAGGATGCATGATTTTTTGCGTATTATCCGCGTCGTTCCGCACCACGCATGGCACATCGAACCCCTAGCGCAAATCCCTTTCCGTGCCGCAACTGCGGTTACGACTTGCGCGGAGGATCCAGGGAGGTTTGCCCAGAGTGCGGGGAGAAAATCGCCCTTTCTAGCGGGTCGAAGACTTCCCCCAGTGAGGATGCCAATTCCAACATCATCCAAGCTCTCGAGGGCGTGCAAAAGGGAGTTGGGTGGTCGCTCATTCTCTGGTTCGGATGCATCGCCGCGCCGTGGATTGGCGGTCTGGCTTGGGTCGCGCTGGCACTGGTCAGCGCTTGGCGCACCCTGGCCCTTTGGAAACTTCGCCAGACGACTTTTGTGAACGAGTTCGGGCCCAACGCTGTGCTCGGGCAGTGGTGGAATCTGATGCGCGCCGAACTTGCAGTCGCAATCGTCGGCGGACTGATGACCGCAGTGGCATCACTCAACGATGTGCCTTTGCCGGTGCAACTGTTGCTGTCGCTCACACACATCGCATGGGTGGGGTTGGTGGGATACAACAATTTGGCGGCACTGACGCTGGCGACTCTTGCACGGCAACGGTTTGGCGAAGGCGCAGTCGAAGCGCACATGAAATTTGCGCCTCTCGCCGCCATAATCGCACCACTTCTTTGGGTGCCATTCTTTCTCTTGACGATGCTCAATCGATTCGTGACCGTGCCGGAATGGATCGGCGCGACGATCACCATCATTCTCGCTGTGGGATGCATCGCTGGAATCGCAAGTGTTGTGATGACCCGCACCGCACTCCAAGATGCTGGCGAAGCGCTCTTGGATTACGAGCGCAAACAGAAAGCCGCTCGCAAGCGATCCTCCACGCGGCGATCTAATCCGGCGCAGTCAACCGACGAGAATGTCAGAGAGCATCGGCGGCCCATCGACGACGATCCAATTCCGCTGGCGGATGATCCCAACGAACCGCCGCGATAGTCGATGCGGCGAGAGTTGACGCCGCGAGAGTTGACGCCGCGAGAGTCGACGCCGCGAGAGTCGATGCGGCGAGAGTCGATGCGGCGAGAGTCGATGCCACAATCACAATCGCTCAGCTGCCAAACGCACTCTCCGCAAGATCGATCGCACGCGCCAGCCCCGCCGCTTTGTTGACAGTCTCTTGAAACTCCTTCGCAGGATCGCTCTCCAGAACGACACCCGCGCCGGCCTGCAAGTGATATTGCCAGCGGTGATTCTTCGCATCGAGTTTGGTGTTGTGCGGTACTGGAACGACGATGGTTCGCAAAGCGATCGCCATATCCATGTCGCCAGTCCATCCAATTGCACCGAGTCCTCCCGCATATGGGCCGCGTCGAAATGGTTCGAGCTCGTCAATGATTTGAATCGCGCGTACTTTGGGAGCGCCGCTGACGGTGCCAACTGGCAGCGTCGCACTCAATGCATCCCATGCATCGATATCAGTTCTCATGGATCCTGTAATCGTCGATGAAATATGCATGACATGCGAGAAGCGTTCGATTTCCATGCAGCGCACGACGGACACCGATCCTCGTGCACACACTTTGCCGAGATCGTTGCGGCCGAGATCGACCAACATCGTGTGTTCGGCGCGCTCCTTGTCATCGGCAAGCAATTCGAGTTCGAGCGCCTGATCCTCCGCTGGCGTTGCGCCACGCGGGCGCGTGCCAGCGAGTGGTCGATTGACAACTTGATCACCGCGCGTTCGACAAAGAATTTCCGGACTCGCCGCAACGAGAATGCATCCACGAGCCTGCAAGTACACCTGATATGGACTGGGATTGACCACCCGCAGCGCGCGGTAGACATCAAATGGATCCACCGCGCTTTCTCGCACGAATCGCTGACTCAGCACAACTTGAAATGCGTCACCGGCGGCGATGTATTCCTTGGCGCGTGCGACCGATGACTCGAATTTCTCCCGCCCCGTGCAACTCTCTCCCGCATCGCGCGGCCGCGCACTCGTGTCAAGATCGATCTGCCCAGTTGCAAGTTGCGCCGTTGTGCGCGTCAGTCGTTCTTGCAGTCGATCAAGCGCCGCGGTGCCCGCATGGGTCACCTTCGATGCGTCATGCTCGCCCGGCAAAATTGCGCAGACGATGAACACACACTTGGTCGCATGATCGAAGACCACCACATCACGGTAGAGCGACAGATGCATGTCTGGCAGATTGCGATCGTCGTGCGCGGCATGCGCGAAGGACAATTTCTCCGGCTCAAGCCAACGCACAGCATCGAAGCCAACCATGCCAACCCATCCACCGTGGAATGAATCTGGCAGCGGACCGCGTGCGTCGATACCAGTCCAACTCTGCAAATCTCGCGCAGCGGCAAGCGGATTGGCGTGTTGTGCATGGCGCTCGGTGCGCACGCCGGTGGCGGAAGTCTCGATGATCGTGATCTCATGACCCTTGGCCACAATTTCCAGCGCTGGCTGCGCACCGAGCATCGAATAGCGCCCGACCGCTCCACCTTGCTCGACCGACTCAAAGAGAAAACTTGTTGCGGCGCGCTCGTCGCAAGCGACGAGTCGGCGATAGGCGATCACAGGTGTCAACTGATCGCTGAGTATTCGACGAGAAAACAGGACGACCGGCGATTTCACGGCGGCAAGAGTAGCCAACCTGATCGCCTGACGCGCACGAGGCGCCGCGATGATTCTCAGCGAACTCTGCGCGCATCAGCCAGAGCGATCGCGATCGCATCGGCGACATCCGCCGGGGAAGGCGGCTTGGCAAGACCGCATTGCGCCGCGACGGCCATCTGCATTTGCCGCTTGGTCGCCTGACCGTTGCCGGTGAGGGCACTCTTGATGGAAGCGGGAGCGAGTTCGCTCAGCGGCAATCCGGCGCGAGCGATCGCGAGCAATATGACTCCGCGCGCATGCGCCATGATGATCGCGGTGCGAACATGCTTGGTATGCACGAAGACTTGCTCGACTGCGATTCGATCGGGATGCAATTCTTTGATCAGCGCGGCCAAGTCCGCATCGAGATCACACAAGCGTGCTGCGACAGATTTTCGCGCAGAGAATTTCAATATGCCCGCCTCAACGATGCGCGTCGCGCCTTGGCGATCCACTTCCACACAGGCATATCCGGTGCGAAGAAGTCCTGGATCGATTCCCATGATGCGCACCGCCCCCACGGATTTCATCGCATCACCACCGCGCTGGATCGACCACCCGCAACATCGGAAATCAACAATCCATCGCTCAGTCGAATGATGCGCTGCGATCGCGCCGCCACCCTGTCATCGTGCGTGACGAGCACGATCGTCAATCCATCGGCGTGAAGCTTGTCAATGATCTGAAGGATGGATTCGCCGGTGGAGGAATCGAGATTGCCGGTGGGCTCATCGGCCATCAGAATGGCCGGATTGGAAACAAGTGCGCGCGCAATCGCCGTGCGCTGCTGCTGCCCTCCAGAGAGTTCAAATGGACGGTGATGCGCTCGGTCAGTGAGTCCGACCAACTCAATTTTCTCTCGCGCGCGCTCGCGCCGTCGACTGCGCGAGAGCCCTTGATAAAAAAGTGGAACTTCAACATTCTCCAGCACTGTCAATTCCGAAATGAGATTGAACGCCTGAAAGACGAAGCCGATGCGCCGACCACGGACTTCTGAAAGGCGCTCGTCGTCAAGCGACTCGACATCGATGCCATCGAGCCGATACTCACCCGCCGTGGGGCGATCAAGGCATCCAAGAATGTTCATGAGCGTGCTCTTGCCTGAACCCGACGCACCCATGATTGCCAGATATTGTCCCATCGGGATCGACAGATCAATTCCACACAGCGCATCGGCCATAAGCGAACCATCCGGATGGTTATATCGACGGCGAATTGCAACGAGTTCCGCAGCGAATTGAGTCTTCACTCGCTCATCCTAACTGCCCGGCGCAACTCGTCGAGAGATGATCAACTCGACGGCAGTTCCCTCGGGTGGCATGCGATCAGTCCACGCTTCCCATGCGGCGGGCGCGATATCGATGCGATCTGGAATCACTTCTTCATATGCGACAACTTCATCGCCAAAGGTCACCAGACCAATCACTGAGCCGGTGTAATCGGCAACATAGTGTTCGCCGGGACCGAGCGATGGTGGATTCACTCGCACACGCGAACCCGCGAAGACGAAGCGCCCACACGAAAAGACTGGGGCGTCCTGGCCAGCACCGGCGCCGACTCCACGAACCCAATCGCATATCGCACACTCGATCGCCTTGCCGTCCACTTCCCATCGCACCCGAATATCCAAGGGCGCTCCTGTTGGAGGCTCGAAGCGAAGGACGGCGCGACCGCTCGAGTCCGGCGCCATCTCGACCCAAGAACCTGGAGCGCCTGCTGTGAATCCTGCCGCCAGCAACGCCGCGTGAATCAATTTGGGTGGCGCCTCGACGGCGAGCAGTGATTCATGTTCACGCGTTCCCGCCTTGCACACCAACTGCTCGAGCCAACCGTTGCGCGCAGCGACCTGTGCACGGATGATCACCTGCGACTTGGAGCGGTCGACACGAATGTCTCTGCCTAATTCCAATATCTGTTCATGCTGTGGCTGCTGTGCTGATGTTGGCGATGGCGATGGCGATGGCGATGGCGAATCACAAGCCACGCATGCGCACATCGCCAGCGAAAGTTTAAGTGTTGTCGATGCGAATTTCATCAGTCGATTCAAGAATAGATCACGATGATCAGCGCGTGGAATCGTCACACAATGCGACCAACAGAACCCTGTGAAGAATAAAAAAGGCCCGGCGGAGGCAAGCCTCACGCCGAGCCCTTCCGGGGGCTTGGTGATTGCTTTATTATTACGAGCGAGTTTGCAAAAGTCAACCTCCAGTCGCCCTATTATGCGGCACCCCCCAAAGCCGCCAGCCCCACGATCCACAACATGCCCCTGATCCCAACACCAACCACCCTGACTCGAGCCGTCCGTGTCTTTGTCTGCCGCGACTGGAAACCCCAGGCTGGAAAGGCCTCTTACAACACATTTGGCGGCTATCCATCGCCGAACAGCCTAGGAGCTTGGTATGAATTCGAGGTGAGTGTGCGCGGGGTTCCCCAAGTGAGCTCTGGATATCTTGCAAAGTTGGCTGAGCTGGATTGCGCTGTCAGAAGTGTGGCCATAGCGACTTTGCAAAACGCGCTCTTTGGAAATGCAGCCCAAGTTGGACATGCAGCCCAAGTTGGACATGCAGCCCAAGTTGTAAATACAGCCCAATCTGTAAATGCAGCCCAATCTGTAAATGCAGCGCAAGCGCCGCTCTCCCCGCCCACACTCTTGCACCTCATGGCCACTGGAGTGAGCGCAGAGCTCGGACGACCGATCGACTCTCTCGCTTGGAACCTCTCGCCATACCACCGACTCTCTTGGAGACACACTATGCCCACCAGAACGACCGTGACATCCACCTTTGAATTCGCCGCCTCGCACAGATTGAACGATCCAACGAAATCGCCGGCTGAAAATCAGAGTTTTTTCGGCAAGTGCAATCTATTGAATGGTCATGGACACAACTATCACCTCGCTGTGACGATTGCAGTCGCAACCGATTGCCCATTTGGCATCGCGGAACTCGAGCGCATCGTCGATCAGACGGTGATCGAGCGATTTGATCACATGAATCTGAACATCGATTGCGTCGAGTTTCGCTCGCTCAATCCGTCGGTCGAACATATCGCGGCAGTCTGCTTCAATCTCTTGCAAAATCCACTGCTTGAACATTCCGCGGAGCTGAAAAGCGTCCGGCTCTGGGAGACATCCAAGACTTCGGCGACGGTCGAGGCGTAGAAATTCAGAAAACGCGTTGAGTGTGCCTTGCGGCACGCGATGTAGCGACGCGAGTCCGTTCAACCGACGCCTATACTTCGCGCATGGCACGACTTGTCAAATTCGAAGGGCTGAAACCAATCAAGATCGAACCGCAGGAGAAGGCAATCTTTGTCTGCGCGTGCGGTCTCTCCCAAACCTTCCCGCTGTGTGATGGGCATCACAAAGGGTGCGTGGCGGAAGAACCTGGATGCGTCTATCAATACGATGCGGACGGGAAGAATCCGCGCAAGGTCGACCCGGCAGGCTGATTCGTCCAATGGTCGGTGGGCATCGAACTGCGGCATCGAACCGCTGAATCGAATTGCCCAAATCCGCTTCAGGTCAGATCGTCTTCACCGAGCAGTGTAAAGCGCTTGCGCAGGAGAATTTGCCCTGCGAGATAACAGTCGTCAACCGCCAATGCCACACATGGCTCGCTCGCCGCGCGCATCAGCACCGGATAGACAAAGCGAATGTTCAATTCGGCGCCGAGCAGATGCAGGCATACCTTGGTCAGTGATTGTCCGTGTCCAATTTGCACGACAATGAGATCAAGTTCGCTGAATGTGTAATTGTGCTTGCGAAGAATGTGCCGCGCCGCATCCGCATTCGAAAAAATCATACGCACGACGGCATAATCGCTCGAATCCATCACCGCAAGCGCTGCGACACTGACGGTGGAGTCGTCATCAAAGAGCTTGAGCAATTCAAGCAACTTTCCAACCTTGTTGTCAAGAAAAACAGCGAATTGACGCACGAACGGCGGTGAATAGCCTTGCTCTGTCGGTGTCGGGGTGATGCTGCTCACGGAGTCTTTTCTTCGGTGAGAGGCGAGTATAGCCCGCCCGCAGAATGGCGTGCCTGCGGTCGTTGAACTCTGCCAGCTCCGCCCATCGACCCCGATGCATCGGCGCCTTCGTCCCACGCTTGACTGTGAACTCATCGCGGTCTGGTGTATCGTGAGAGCCACTTCGATTCTATGAAGCAATTCCGCGCAAATGCAATTGGATTGTTGGCAGCAGTTTCGATCTTGCTTTGCGCTGATACGAACTGTTCAGCCCAAAGCCCAGCGGTTGCGCTGACGGCCTCCGACGAAGCCTTCAGCACCATCGCCGATGACTATCAACGCTGGCGTGATTTCAGTTTTCCCCAGAACGCCATTTCCAGAGGTCGCCCGACGACGCAAGACCGCATCACGCAAGCCGGGATGCGCGGTGCAGTCATTCGCCACAACGACATCGGACATTTTCTCGAGCGCATCGCACTCATCAAGCGCGGCGAACTCGATCCTGCCAATCAACTTGATTTCGATTTGTTGAATCGGGAATTGCACAACGACTTTGATTCCTTTGCTTTCAAACGCTGGATGATGCCGGTGGGGCAACGAGGTGGTCCGCAACAGGATCTGCCGCAATTCGCAGAAAATGTGCCGTTTCACCGTCCCCAAGACTGGGAAAACTATGTCAAGCGCATGACCCAACTTGCTTCGGCGGTGCGTGATACGCAGGCGATGATGCAGGAAGGTCTTGCCGAAGGTTTTGTCCCGCCTGCTGCTGTGCTCGAAGGAGTCATCGGGCAATTTGAGGCGGTCATCAAAGGCAATCTGAATGAAATCGAGGCGCCGCTGACACGCATGCCTGATTCGATTCCGGCGCAACAACAGGAAATCCTGCGTGCGCAAGCGCGCGAGGCGAAGCTCGACGCACTCTTGGCGCTCGGTGAAATGCTGGCGTGGCTGAAGGAGTCTTACATACCCAAGGGACTTGCGTCGATCAGCGTGAAAGATCAACCGCTCGGGGCCGAGTATTACGCGTTTGAACTCAAGCGCTTCACGACGACGAATCTCTCTGCGCAAGAGATTCATCAAATCGGTTTGAACGAGGTCGCGCGCATCCGCACCGAAATGTTTGCCGTAATCGCGAACACCGACTGGTTTTCGGCGGACCCGGCGCGTGCGAATCTTTCCAACGATCAAAGACTGGCTGAATTCGTGGCCTATCTGCGCAGCGATCCCCGCTTCTATCACACTTCAGCGGCGGCGCTCTTGAGCGGATACCGCGAGATTTGCAAGCGCATCGACGCGAAGTTGCCTGAATACTTTGGCGTCCTTCCACGGCTGCCATATGGTGTTCGGGAGATTCCGCGCTTCATGGCGCCATCACAGACCACGGCGTATTACCAATCAGGCAGCATGACCGCAGGACTGCCTGGCTGGTTTTATGCCAACACATACGCGCTCGACCAACGACCGATCTATGAAATGATTCCGCTGTCACTGCACGAATCTGTGCCAGGGCATCACTTGCAGATTTCCATCGCCCAAGAAATGGAAGGCCTGCGGGAATTCCGCCGCGATATTGATGCGACGGCTTTCGTCGAAGGCTGGGCGCTCTACTGCGAGCGCCTGGGAATTTCCATGGGGCTCTATGAAAATCCATACGACGATTTTGGACGATTGCTGTACGAAATGTGGCGCGCATGTCGCTTGGTCGTCGACACTGGCATGCACGCCTTTGGCATGAGCCGCGCGGATGCGATTGCGTTCATGCAAAGCAACACCGCGCTGTCGAGGCTGAACATCGAACGCGAAATTGATCGATACATCGGTTGGCCCGGGCAAGCGTGTGCATACAAGATCGGTGAACTGGAAATTCGACGCATTCGCGCCAAGTGTGAAGCGAAACTCGCGGGACGCTTCGACCTGCGCGCGTTCCATGATCACTTGCTTGGAGCAGGTGCCCTGCCGCTCGATGTGCTTGCCACGCGCATGGATGCGTGGTGTCATGATCAGGATGATCAGGAAGATCAGGAAGATCAGGATGATCAGGCAGCTCAGTTATTGAAGAAACGGATTGCTCAACCGCTCGCGCCCAATGGTGGTTGACGGTCCGTGACCGGGGTGGACCGCAAAATCATCGGGCAGCGACAAAAGTTTTCGACGAAGTGAATCGTCCAGCACTGCGGGATCACTTGTTGGAAAATCGCTGCGACCCACCGAGCCTGCGAAGAGCGTGTCACCTGCAATGACAACCGTGGCGCCATCACACACGAAACTGACCGAGCCGGGACTGTGACCTGGTGTGTGCATGACCCGCCAGCGCGTTGGACCAAGCGTCAACTCGTCGCCATCGGCGATCGCGTGGGTGGGCGCGGCGACCGATACTGGACCAACCTCGGCGAATGCCGAGAGATTCAATTGTGGATCGCCGAACCACGCGTGTTCAACCGCATGGGCATACCGCGGCACGGCGCCAAACGCGGCGATCAATTGGCCAAGTCCCATGATGTGATCGAGATGTGCATGGGTGAAGAGGATCGCCTGAACGACGACATTGTTGGCACGAGCCGCGTCGATCAGTTGCGCTGGATTATCACCCGCATCGATGATCCACCCCGGTCGATGCTCTTCGCCCTCGACCCAGATGAGCCAACAATTGGTTTGCCATGCACCGAGAGGAAAACCTTTGATTCGTAGTTTCGCCACAGCGAGAACATAGTCTATAATCTGCCACACATGCTGAAGCGCCGCATCGAAGAAGTGGATCCTGTTGGCATTGACCTGCCCGGCACCAAGGGCGTGTCGATGCGAATGATGGTGGGACGCAAGGATGGTGCGCCAACTTTCGCGATGCGCCACTACACCGTCGCGGCTGGCGGCAATACACCGCGGCACGAACACAATTATGAACACGAAGTGATCATCACCAGTGGACAGGCGCGCGTGGAATATGACGGCGCATTTCACTCTTGCCGCGCTGGCGACATCTTGATGCTCCAACCCAATCACATGCATCAGTTTGTCAACGACGGAGACAATGATCTCACTTTCATTTGCCTCGTTCCAGTGTCGTTCGACTGCGGCAAGCCAACGCCTGGAAGTTAATTCGGCAAGACATTCATGAGCGCCAACGAGTCACCCTGCTCGAATGTGAAACTGACATGTGCTGCGCTGTTGGGTTGCATGATGCTCTGCGGATGCGACACTATCGGATCAGACTTCCGCTCGATGGGTGATGTGCTCTCGCCTCCATCGCCCCAAGAGGCGGCGCAGTGGGCCGTCGATACCACCGATGCAGAGAACATGCGCCGCGGCGTCGCCTTGCTTGGAACATCATCTTTCGGCGGCACCAACGCATATGTCCAACTCTACCGCTTCTATGTCAAGGAAATGAAAGATCCACTCGTGCAAGCTGCTGCGATTACTGCGCTGTGCCGATTTGGTGATCCAGAAGATGCGGTACTGATCGCAGAGCGCCTCGACGATAAGTGGCCGCCACAAGTTCGCCTTGCTGCGGCAATCGGATTGCAGCAACTGCACAATCCATCGGTCGCACAGATCATGTGGCTCAAGCTCCAGGATGAAGCCGAGTTGCAAGAGACACGCATTGAACTGGCAATTGGACTGGGCCAGTATCCGCGAGATGATTCTTTCCAAGCGTTGGTCACCGCGTTAGACCACAGCGAATTGAGCGTGAATCTGGCTGCGCTGGAAAGTCTGCGCATGATGACGGCCAACGATCTGGGACTTGATAAAGTTCGGTGGCTTGGTTGGTACAACACGACTGCGGTTCAAGACCGTTTCGTCGATCAAAATTTTTATCTCTATCCAACTTATAAGCGCCACTTAGGTTTCTGGGATTATCTTGTGTTCTGGGATATTCCAAAGTGGGAAACGCCAGGAATTCCCAAGGGAATCACGGCCGCTGGAGAACGCAAGACATATAGCGACAAGCCTGCGGATCCGACGAGGAATCAAACTCCGGCGGCGCCTGCGATCGATCCGGCGCCTGCGATCGATCCGACGCCTCGCACCCCGTAGAGCGGATACGGACGACACAACCGCCGCCGATGCGGTAGTGGCCAGAGACCGCAAAGAAGTGACGCAGCAACCCAAAGATCAATCGACCCCACAACCAAGCGAGATTCGCCGAGATTTCCACTCCGCTGCGACTGCCGTCAGTCCCGATGATCCGCCCGATGCGATGCTCGCTCTGGAAGAAGCCGAGATCGCACTCGACGGTTCCATTCGCAAGGGCAAACTCGCTGGACGCACGATGTGGTCTGCGATTTGGTTCCTCGCCATTCCAATTTTGTTGCAGCAACTCGTGGCAGCATGTGTGGGTTTGGTCGACAAGATCATCGCTGGCAGTCTTCCAAATGGCACCGTGATTCCCGCACTCGATGGAATCGGCATCGGTTCATATGTCGGATGGTTCATCGGCATCGCCATGGCTGGACTTGGTGTCGGCGCGCAAGCGATCATCGCCCGCGGCATGGGATCGGGACGAACGCATGAGAGCGAGGAGGCGTGCGGTCAATCCATCACTTTGAGTTTGGTATGGGGCGCACTGGTGGGAATCGCGTTGTGGTACGCGGTTGTTCCACTGACTGAAATCGCCGGATTACACGGACAAAGCGCTGATTTCTGCGTGCAATATGTTCGAGTGCTCGCCGTTGCGATGCCCGCCACCGGAGTGATGACGGTCGGGTCGATGTGTCTGCACGGCGCGGGTGAAACATGGACACCTGCATGGATCGCAGTCGTGGTGAACATCGCCAACATCATTCTCTCGTGGTGTCTTTCGGGGGCGCACTATGAAGCGGGCGGTGTGTTGATTCCAAATGTTTTTGGAATCGACGGTGCGAAGTGGGGAGTGCTCGGCATCGCCGCAGGCACAGCAATCTCATATCTCTTGGGCGCACTCTTGACCATGCGCGCGCTGCACCGCGGAACGACCGACTTCGCCCCCAAGCGCCGTCATCTGCGCCCAACATGGAACATGACTTGGCGCATCGCGCGCATCGGCATACCGAATTTCGCCGAAGGCATCGCTCTGTGGGCCGTCAACCTCTTTGTCATGATCTTCATTGGAATGATCGCCAGCGAACGCATCGCCAAAGGTGAGCCCGGCGAGGGATTGATCGGCGCGCACATGATCGCGGTGCAGTGGGAATCGTTCTCATTTCTTCCAGGATTTGCGATGGGAATCGCCGCGGGCGCACTGGCGGGACAATATCTCGGCGCCGGCAACATTCCACAAGCACGGCGAGCGATCTGGTTGTGCACCATCGTCGGCTGCACAATCATGGGCGTGCTTGGCATCGTCTTCGTCTTTGCGGGCGAATCTTTGACGCGCGTGATTAGCCGCGAGGAAATTCATTTGCATGAAGTTCCTCCGCTGCTCATCGTATGTGGTTCGATTCAGGTCTTCTTCGCGCTTTCGATGGTCATTCGAAATGGACTGCGCGGGGTCGGCGACACGACGGCCTGCTTGATCATCACCGTCATCAGCTGTTATCTCATCCGCCTTCCGCTTGCGTGGGCACTCGGCCTGTGGATGGGATGGGGTCTGCTTGGAATTTGGATCGCACTCTCGGCAGAGTTGGTCGTACGCGGTCTCTTATTTCTCTGGCGCTTCCGCAGCACTGGCTGGGAGCGACTGCGCGTCTGACGAGTCTGTCGGCGGACCGAGCAGTATCGTGGGTGCGGCGGTGGCAGGTGGCACCGTGACAACGATGGGGGTTGCTGCGATGGGAGTTGCGAACTGAAAGATTCCCACAATGGTGAGGACGATGGACAGCACGAGCACCACGATCGGCGTGAGCACCGCCAGCGCTATGCGCACGACAGTCGCTTGGTGCAAGCAAGCCAACGCGATGATCATCGCCACGGCCATCCAGATGACACTTATGAAGGAGACATAGAAACCACAGCATGGGATGGAGCAGAAAAGAAACGGAGCGGAGCACAACAGCGTGATCGCAATTGTGTTGCTCAAGGACCGCCCGACGCCGCCGGTCAAGCGAAGAATTCCGTGGACAATCAGCCCCCAGAGAGTCATCACTGCGAGACCAGCCAACCCAATGGCGACGAAGGCACCGCATACAATTGTCACGCTTTCAAGAATTGTGCCCCAATCCCAATTGAATGTGCCAGTTCCAAATCCAATGAGGATCGCCAGCGGTGCCCCCGACAACATGATCGCCGTCATGACGACCAGCGCCGCAAACAAGATCGCGCCGCGCAAAACTTTGGTCTGTGGCAACGACGCGCTCAACTTCGATGGATTTCCCAGCGCATGTAGTACGGTGCGCCAGAACGCACGCCACCGACCGATGCGCGCGCGTTCGGTCCACGCATGCTCATCGGCCATCGCAAGTTGGCTATCTATTCCATGCGCTGGTAACGAGCGCATGTGATCGAGTTCTATCTGAGTTCCACACTGCACGCAGTGGAAGGCTCTAGGGCTTGGCAGTCCTTGCTCGTCTGTACCGGCATATGCGTGATCGCAGTTTGGACAGAGAAACTGCACCATATTGGCTCCAAAACGATAGTCATCAAATTTCCACAACCGACCACACTCCGAACACGCACCTGGGGGCATGTTCCAGAGTTCGTAATCGCATCCACGGCAGCGCATCAGCGCGATTGTCTCAGCCGCCGACCACGCGCGGTTGCGATTGAGAGTTGTTCGCGGTACTTCACCACCGTACGGCGTGCCAGTGGAATCCCCCGCTCTTTCAACGCCAATGAAATGGCTTGATCGGACAGCGGCTTGGACTTGTCTTCCGCCGCAATGATTTCTCGCACGAGAGCCTTGACGGCGATCCATGAAATGTCTGCACCAGATTCGGTCTCGGTGCCTCCTGTGAAGAGCCGACGCAATTCGAAAACTCCTCGCGGAGTGGCAATCCACTTGCCTGCGACCGCACGGCTGATGGTGCTGACATTCATCCGCAATTCGCGAGCAACTTGGGTCATAGGCAAAGGTTTGAGCGCGCCGCCGCCAGCATCGAGCCATTCGCGCTGTCGAGCAATCACTTCGTTCATCACGCGCAACAATGTCGCACCGCGCTGTTCAATCGCGTCGATGAACCACCGCGCCCGTCGAATGCCATCGACGAGCATCGTCTTGGCGGCCGCATCCGTGCTTTTCGCCTTAGACAGTCGCAAATATTCCTCACTCACACGCAGATTTGGCAACACGCCACTGGCCAATCGTGCGGTGTATGAGTCGCTGATACTGTCATATTCCACGATGACATCCGGCCGAACAATCGGCGCGCTTTCGACTCGCAGCGTGCGGCCAGGCGCTGGATCGCAGTGACGCAAACACTCGCGCGCTTGCTCGAGTCGCTCTTCGGTCCAGCCATGGCGCTGCCGAATGGCGACCAGACGATTCGATTCCAAATCGCGCAGGTCTGATTCCACCAACACTCTCGCGTCTGCGAAACGAGTGTCGCCAGCTGGCGGTGGATTGTTGTGACGACGCGCATCCAATTGCAAGATGAGCGACTCTGCGAAATCGCGCGCCGCAAGACCAGCTGGTTCAAGATGGGATTGCAACCGCTTCAACGCTTCGCCTAGAAGCGCGACGGTGGGCGCGTTGGCATCCAATTGCGCGCACTCGCTCGCAATGTCTGCGAGGGGTCGAACGAGAAAACCGTTCTCGCCGATGTTGGCGATCAAGACACGACCCGCTTCCATGATGGGCGCGGGTGCTTCATACAGCAACCATTGATCAAGCAGGACCTCTTCGAAACTCTGTCCACTTGATTGCGCATTCTCCAGTGCAGCCGCACGCGGATCGAAATCCCCTTCTTTGCGCGCAATTTCTCGCCATATCTCGCTCGCATCGTCGTCGCCGGTTCGTTCATGCAGATCTTCCGCGCGGGCGAATCGATCGACGGTTGGCGGTGCTGTTTCACTGGCAGTCGACGACTGGGAAAAATCTCCATCGACTGAAGAGCCCTCGTCGGACCCAACGCCGTCGGATTGTTCGGGTTCGACTTGCTCGAGGGCGACATTGGATTCGAGTTCCGATTCGATTCGCTCTTCAATCGAGGCCAGCGGCATCTGCAAAATCTCCATCGACTGAAGAACCCTCGGCGCCAACTTCATCTGCTGGCCGAGTCGAGCTTGCGCTTGCTGGGAAAGTTCAAATCGCACGGTGGAATCGTACCCGTGTTTGCGACCAACACCGTGAGCACACAACAGGGCGTCAATCGCAGCGTGAACGGGTGGAAAAATCGGCTCAAGCCGCACGGATGATTCAACGCACTACACACTCTGACGAAGCGCGATCGCATCGGAGAGTGCGGCGCGATTTGCAAATTCGATCTGCGATCCCGACGGCAATCCGCGTGCAAGACGCGTGACCCTGACCGCAGTCGGCGCCAAGAGCTCTGCGATGTACAGGCCCGTGGAATCACCTTCAAGATCTGGATTCAGCGCCAAGACCACTTCACGCACTTGAATACCGCGTGTGTTTGCCGCGCAATCCGTGACGCGCGCCAACAAATCGGCTGCGGTGATGCTGTCGGGACCGACACCATCGAGCGGATCGAGGCGACCCATCAGCACGTGATACACGCCGCGAAACATGCCAGTCTGTTCAAGATTGATGAGGTCCTTGGGCTGTTCGACCACCATCACAATCGATCCATCGCGCCGCGTATCCGTGCAAATGTGACAGGGTGATTCATCTGCCGGATTCCAGCAAATGGGACAGTGGCGCACCGTTCGCTTGACGGCGGCGATCGCCTCGGCGAGTGCGAGTGCGTCTTGGCTCGATGACTTCAACACCCAAAATGCCAGGCGCTCGGCTGTTCGTCGACCAACTCCCGGCAGAATCGCCAGCGCTTGAATGAGCCGACTGACACTGGGCGGATAGGCCCCGCGCTCTTCGTTCGGTTGAGTCATGTGGATCGACTCTCGATCGATTGCGAGGATTCATTGGATGGCAAAACTCGCGAGTGCGTTGAAAGAGTCACACGACTCACTGCCGCATCAAGAATTTCCGCAGCTTCGCGTACCAGTGGATGCCGACGAACCGCCTCGACATCGGTGTCTGGCTTGATCACGCTCGCGGTGACAGCAGAATCGGCGAGGTTCGCATCGGCGACTTGTGGCGCAGGGCTTTTGCGCGGCGGTACGGCGGTCGCGAACGATCGCTGTGGCGTGGACGGCGATGTGGACGGCGATGTGGACGGCGATGTGGACGGCGATGCGGACGGCGATGCGGACGGCGATGCGGACGGCGATGCACGCACCAACTGTGCGGGCGAGCCTGAAAAGACAGTGGATGGCTTCGCCGAAACTGCGGCAGACGGTGCCTGCGACGCAGCGGCGCTCGATCCACGAGGTTGCAACGGCGCTGGCACATGCACCGCTGGCGCGTCAATTACTTTTTTTTTGGAAGTCGCGGCTGCGCTGTCACCGACTAGCAATGCGGCACCGCTCATGAAGTGCTCGGACATGCACAGCCGTGCGATCACCGCGTCGAAGATCGCTCGAGGAACGGCCGAGCCTCGCACATTTCGAACGGACGCATCGCAAATGGCGATCAAATGCACGATCGCAGACGGATCGAGCTTCTGCGCATGAACCGCCATGCGCGCGCGAGTTTCTGCGGGCAATTCAACCAACGGGCTCTCTGCTCCACACACACGCAGCAAGAGCGCGTCGCGCAAGCGGGCAGCGATGGTGTCGAGAGCGTGATCGCACGACATTCCCTGATCAAGCAGTGTCGCGGCGGCGACCAGTCCGGCCGCTGGATCGCCACTGGCGATTGCTGCGAGCATCGATTCCAATAATTCTTCATCTGGAAGGCCCAACACATCGCGAGCAAGCGCGACGGAAACATGACCCGATGCAGCCGAGACCAATCGATCGAGCAAACTGAGACCGTCGCGCATCGAACCATTGGCAAGTCGCGCGACCTGCATGACAACGGCCTCATCAGCGGTGAGATGCTCGCTGTGAAGGACGCTGTGCAGATGCGCCGCGATGGCCGCAGTTGGAATCGAGCGGAAATCAAAGCGCTGACAGCGACTCTGAATTGTCGCTGGCACTTTGTGAGGCTCGGTGGTGCAGAGAATGAATTTCACATGCGCTGGCGGCTCTTCCATCGTCTTCAAGAGCGCGTTGAAAGCCGGTTGCGTCAGCATGTGAACTTCATCGATGATGTAAATCTTGTATGGACTGCGCGCCGGCGACATTCCAGCCCCAGCGATCAAGTCGCGCGCGTCGTCGACTCCTCGATTGCTCGCACCGTCGATTTCGACGACATCCAAATCCTGTCCGCGCATGATTGAATCGCCAATCGCGTCGTGCTGGCTCAACGAATCGACCGCGTTGAGCGCGCGGGCGAAGATGCGGGCCATCGATGTCTTGCCGACTCCCCGAGTTCCACAAAAGAGATATGCGTGCGCAGTGCGCCCAAGAATGATGGCATTTTGCAATGTCTTGGCAATCGCGTCTTGACCAACGACTTCATCAAACGAGCGCGAGCGATATCTGCGCGCAAAGACTTGATATGGTGCCGATGCCGATTCGGCGCCAAATAAATCCACGCCTTTGCTCGACGACTCGGCTTGCGCCTTGGTCGTGTCGATGGGCGCAGGTTTTTCGCTGGCGCGGTGCTTGCCATTGGCCTTGGGAGTCATGCTTTGGAATCACACTTTCAAATCACACTTTGGATCGAGACTTTGGATAACGACTTTGGATAACGACTTTGGATAACGAACAGAGGCAACGGGGAGGACGACCAGGCGACCAATGGCACGGACAGCGACGCTTATGGCTGCTGCCGTCAGGCCCTGACCAAATTCACGAGCCGCCCGCCCATCGGGCCCGGCCGTCCTCCTCATTTCCTTGATGCGATTCTAGCAGTCCTGCTTACAATCGGAGGCGTGAACGAGCAGCTCGATACGGCACCGAAAAAACTTCCACTCAATCGCTGGCGCATCCAGCGCAGTTCGGGCAAGGCCTCAGAAATCCGCAGCAGTCGTTTTCTGCTCTTGGCCGTTCGACTCATCTTCGTCGCTCTCTTGGTGGTGGTCACGACTGTCACCGTGGCGAGTTCGAGGACCGTCCAGGAATTTGGTCCACCCACCGTCGTTGGGCTGATCGTCGCGGCGGTCGGCGTTGGAATTGTGGTTCTGCTGCTCGATCTACTGACACCCAACAAGAAACTCACATCGGTCGCAGGTGTTTATTTGGGAATCTGCCTCGGCTTGGTGGCCGCAGTTGCGTTTGGTGCGCTCATCGATACGGTGGCACGGGCCTGGGATATTTCCACTGGACCGGCTCAACTCTATCTCAGCTTGACCAAGATCATCATCGGAATTGTCATGTGCTATCTCTCGGTCTCCATTGTGCTGACAACCAAGGATGACTTTCGGCTCGTCATTCCATATGTTGAATTCGACAAGCAACCCACGGGATTTGGTTCCATCTTGATTGATAGCTCGACGCTGATTGACGGCCGAATTGAAGCGCTCGCGGAGGGACACATCCTCGACGCGCCACTGGTGGTTCCCAAGTTTGTGCTTGAGGAATTGCAAATGCTCTGCGACAGCGATGATCGCCACAAGCGTGCGCGCGGTCGACGCGGGCTCGATCTCGTCGCGCACATGCAAGCGAATCCAAAGATCGACTTGCGCATCATGCCAGTCTCGCTCGATGGGCGCGGCGTTGATCGCATGCTGGTCGAAATCGCTGGGCGCGATCACATGCGAATCGCCACGGGCGACACAGGATTACAGCGCGTTGCCAACATCAGTTCGATCACGACTATCAACATCCACGAGATCGCCGCCGCCCTGCGACCGCCTATGTATTTAGGCGAATCCGTTTCGGTGGAAATCACTCGAGCTGGTGAACAAGAAGGTCAAGGAATCGGTCACCTTGCGGACGGAACAATGGTGATCATCGATGGCGCGGTCGAAAAAGTCGGTGGACATGTGACTGGTACGGTCAGCAATATTCTGCAGACTGGTGGCGGCAGAATTATCTTTGCCAAGATGGATGCGCCCGCTGTGGGAAGCACGCAATCGATGGCCTCTCAAGCCACCACGCAGCCGCGCGATGTGCAAACGGACCCGAGTTCTGTCGCGCCGAGTGCGAACGATGCGGTGCGTCGACCGCCTTCGCCTGGACTGCGAAATCCTCGTCGGGGATAGCCTCTCGTTGATGGAACCCCAATCACCCGATGAGCGAATGGCTAGTGATGACGCTGGCTTTGAAGGGCATGAATTACTGCTCGTCAGCGGCGGGTACCGCGCCTCGCGCGCACTGAGCGATCTCATCACTGAAGCTGGCGGAATACGCGTCAATCTTTGCCACCGCATTCTCGACGCCGTCGACGAGGCGATCCGCACCTGCCCGACTGCGATCATGATCGATCTGCGCGAGTCGAGCGATAATGGACTTCGCGCCTTGGACAGTTTCAAGCACAGTCCTGAAGTGGGCGCGGTTCCGATCATCATCATGGCGTCATCGGCAACTGCCGAGATTCGTGATGCCTCATTTGCTCGTGGTCTGACCGACTTCATCATCGCACCCATTGGCGTGACGGAATTGATCGCGCGCATCCGCACGCACTCGAATGCTTACCTCAATGTCATCAAGCGCAATCGCACCACGACTGCATACGAAACGCTGCAAACCGAACTACGCGCCGCGCACCGTGCGCTGGAGGAATCGCGCAACCAGCTGGCGCAGCGCCACAACAATCCCGACGATCTGCAGTGGCAGTTGCGCGTCAACGGACTTCTGCGCATGGGAATCGAGTTGAATCAAATCCAGGACTTCAATTCTCTGATGGATCGAATCCTCACGGAAGCGCGGCACCTATTGCACTCCGAAGCTGGCACCATCTTTCTCAAAGAAGGCGATCACCTAAAATTTGCATTCTTTCACAACGATGTGATCGCGCAGCGCACGCAAACTGGTGACGCCCCATACATCCGTGACTTCAAGTTGCCCATCACGGATAAAAGTCTCGCGGGTTGGGTCTGTCTCACCGGACAACCGCTGCATCTTCCCGACTGCTATCGAATCTCGGATGCGGTTACCTATCGATTCGATTCATCCTTTGATCAATTGCTGGGATATCGCACACGATCGATGCTGGCGATGCCGCTGAAAAACCACAGCGACCGAATTCTTGGCGTGATTGAACTCATCAATCCCATCACGACAGATGGTCGGCCGGTCACGGGATATAGCGACGAAGAGATACGCCTGCTCGAGCATTTCGCCAGTGTCGCAGCCGTCGCAATTGAACGAGCTCATCAGAAAGAATTGGGCGTGCGGCGTTTGATTCGCGCGGTTGAAATTCGAGATTCCGCAGAAACGGCGCCGCATGCCGACCGCGTCGCTGGCTATGCCTGTGTCATTTATAGAGAGTGGGCTCGACGACGAGAGTTGGAGGGACCTGCGTTGAAACGGCAGGAAGATCGTCTGCGAAACGCTGCGAAATTGCACGATTTTGGCAAGATCGGCGTTTCAGATTCCATCTTGCGCAAGCCTGGCCCGCTTGACTCAGCAGAATTCGAACAGGTCAAGAAACATGCCGACATCGGCGGCGAATATTTTGCAGATTTTCATGGTGATAACGACGATGGCGACGATGCTGCTCGCGAAGTTGCTTGGCTTCATCACGAAAAATGGGATGGCACTGGTTATCCTGGGATCGTCGAGGATGGTGTCCAGCGTGGCCGATCTGGCGAAGAGATTCCACTCTTCGCCCGTATCGTCGGCTTGGCCGATGTCTTTGACGCACTCTGCCAACGACGCTCGTACAAAGAGCCATGGGCCGAGGTGGAAGTGCTGAAGTTCATCCAAGCTGAATCGGGTCGCCATTTCGACCCAGAACTTGTCGCGATTTTTTTCGTGCAACTCGATGAAATTCGCCGAGTTCGCGACGCCTATCCGGAACAAGCGCCATGAACCAGCGATCATGCGCGCAGACAAATTCGGCTGACGCTGCACAGCGAGTCGGTTGAACTCGCATCATGCATGTCATGCGCATCATGCACATCATGCGCATCATGCGCATCATGCACGCTAATCTGCGCCCAGTGCGCCACGCGATCGAAATCACGATCTGTTGCTGTTTGCTCGCGGCATGCGCGAAGCGAGACATCGCTGTGAGCACGCCGATCCTTCAGCGCTATTCGTTTGGAGAAATCGTGATGGGATCGCACATGCGCATTGAACTTTTCGCACCTTCGTCGGCCGAGGCGACCGCGGCGGCACGCGCGGCGTTTGATCGCGCGCACGCGCTCGAACAAGTTCTCAGCGATTACAGAGTGGACTGTGAAGTGGGCGGACTCGCCGCCGTCGCATATCGCCCCACTTCCATCAGCGCCGATCTGGCGAGCGCTCTGCGGGTGTCGACGCGCATTTCCAAGGCGACCGATGGAATGTTTGACGCGACAACTGGCGCAACAAGCCAACTTTGGCGCGCAGCGCGCCACTCTGGAGA
>Ga0209284_10002377_pt1 | contig 25900 bp, 21 predicted proteins | sample FRY03_FD_187211 | JGI IMG/M metagenome (GOLD analysis project Ga0209284, IMG submission 187211) | Freshwater microbial communities from Lake Fryxell liftoff mats and glacier meltwater in Antarctica - FRY-03 (SPAdes) (version 2) | ecosystem: Environmental > Aquatic > Freshwater > Ice > Glacier...
CAATTGCCTGCAAACGTTCAATCTCCCGAGAAGTCATCGGGCGCGGCGATTCAGATTCCCCTCTAGTCACAGTGTCGCCTGTGAGGTCAGGCCCTTCCCAGAATTCTTCGGCTTCTAAGGCACCCAGAAACTGGCGGATCGCCCACTGGCGGTTCGCAGCAGTGCGCGGTGATACATGCGTGTAACCAGATGCTGTTTTCTGGGCTGACCACATGTATTCCTGCACATGATCGACAGTTAACTCATTAACATATTCCAGCCCATGACCCTGCAGATGGCGTTCAAAATGAAGCAACAAACCATGGAGTTTTTGTGCTGTCCCTGTGGGTGACGGATATGACGATTCAACCACAGCATGCACCAGCACGAACGCGTGGCTCAGAACAACACGCCTATTCGTGGTGATCACCAGACCAACGAAAAGGGCGACACTGCGAAGTTCGATTCTGGATAGATTTATCCAGAATCTTGGTCCTCGGTTTTTCCATGCGGATAGCCCGGTCAAAACCTGCGCGTTGCTCGTGTCGTTGAATAACGACAATTGCATCGGGGGATTTGCCGGCAACGAAAACCGTTGACCGTTCGACATAATGTCGAATGCAATCATTACAGGCCGCGGTCGCGCTACCGGCAACTCCTGCAGTTTTCTTTTTGCGAATGTCAAGCATTAAACGAATTCTTGTGACACGAATTTGCGACATCACTTGACACAATTCAAAGACTGTCAATGCACACCAATCAGAACATGTCATCATCTGCCTCATTTGTCTCATTTGCCTCATTTGCCTCATTTGCCTCATTTGCCTCATTTGCCTCACTTGCCTCACAATCATTTCTGTATGGGCAAAACACGCAATGGTCACCACCGTCAATAACCATGCCTCGGTCGTTACGTATACCTGCGATTGTTTTCACCGCTAGTCGTGTGCCACCGATTGCCATCTCTAACCAATCGCGTTCCACATCCATTGCCAAGCCACGACCGTCTTGAATTCCGTACACCACGAGGCGTTGTGGTGGGCAACCTGTCGCGATGCCATGAACCAACGCAGCCAGCGCCATCTCTTCTAAGTCAGATGGTGAGGGATTACTGGCAACGAAACGCACGAGCACAGACCCTGGCCAATTCACATCAACACCCAAATGGTGATCACCAAAGGTGACATCTACAGTGTCGACAGACAGCACCACGCCATTAATCGACAGGCTCTTGACAACAGGCCCGAGGGTGCATTGCGTGGAATCCAGAATTGCTGGCCACGCTTCTGCAATATGGGCAATTGCCATCGCTAGTTCGTTTTCTAATTCAATGCGTTCAAACTCAGGAAACAAAAACAGCATCGTGGCTGTCAAGGGATCAAAGTTGCGCTCCGTACCTAGAAACTCGCGAACAAAGTCAATCGGTTTCGTCTGCCCCCAGACCATGGCAGATTCCACCCATTCCTTCACAACTCGCACCACCAACTGGCGACGCAAATCGAAAGCATTCGCGGGGACTGGAGTGACGAACTCTTTGCCCTGCCATAAACCACTGCAATTACATACGTCGTCAATAGCCCGCTGATTCAGAACCAGAGGACCCACATCATCAGGCATTTCCTGCCCAATACGGGTAACCACCCCTTTCCCCCACCCCTGTGGGTATCCAAGGGGCTCCACCTGCGGAACCACTAATCCTGCCAATTGTCCTGTCATTTTCAGCCTCCTGCTGTCTACGTTCGTAGACACACAATAGCAGCGTCTACGAACGTACACAACCTCGTGACAGGAATGAATTAGATTGGGGGCATGACCGGCGTGCCTCCAAAGTTTTTAGTGGGAGCCCACGAGATTGCTGAACGCCTTGGCTTAAGCCACGTACAGTCGGTTCATACCATCAGGAAAAGGCACGCTGATTTTCCTGCCCCAATTGCAACCCTAAAGACAGCCCTTATCTGGGATTGGCGGGACGTCGAACGTTGGGCACGGGACTCTGGACGGCTCTAATCCGCCCTCCATAAAGTTGTTCTGCAAAATAGGAAGATCAGTAGTACTGAACGATGTAGCCGTAGGCGCGATCAAATAAATCCTGATCGGTATGCAACTTGTATTTCAAGAGGCACCTTCGCAATGCCCGTCGCAGTTCACGCTCGCCCGCTTCTGTCTGTTGCCAGCCTGGAAAACGAACTTGGCGAACGATTTCATCGATATCTCCGACAACTCGCTCAACAATCACTGGAGTCGACTCATTGCGCACACTTTCAAAAAGGTCTGTCAATGCTGCCTTACCCTGATTCTCATGCACCTCTTCAGGAACTTCTTTCTCGGCTTCGACTACGTCTCTCGCAAGTTCAAGAAGCGACTTTAGGAATTCAAGTGAAGCAAGAAGCCCTTGCTCATGTTTCAACCTCAGAGACTCAAGCCTTTCGGAAAGTGCGACGAATTTCGGATCCTGGATATTTCGTCGTAATCGAGCCGTAATGTGAATCTCTACTTCTCGAGCGCCATTTTCTGGATTATCAAGGAACCCTTGAATGACATCTGCATCCATCACGAGGGTCTCGAGGTCATCACGAACTCCTACAACGGTGACGTTTTCATGTATCAACTTGATTGTCTTGGCCCCTAGCGCATGCCAGAGAAGTTTGCCGTTACCGGACGGCGGTTTCAGCGACTCATATACCTGCACCAGCCAGCGATAATCAACTTCAAACGGGGTGAGAATTGGGTCCGGAGATAACGCCTCCCATACAAGTGCCAATTGGGAGAAGTCCGAAGCAAATTTGTCCCGACTCTCATTGTCGGGTAAGCACTGCTGCGCCGCCATCAGACCTTCCCAACCTCCAAAAGATCGATCGACACCACGAAAATACGCGAGACACGCCTTAACCATGGGTTCAAGCTCGGACTTCAGCTCATTGAGATTTGAGATGACTTTCGTGATTGTCTCATCGTCGAATTGAAGCGCTTGAGCGACATCATCAAAAATGCCGAGATAGTCCACAATAAGCCCAAAGTCTTTGCCTCTTGCAGGGCGATTCGTTCGACAGATCGCTTGTAACAAAGTATGGTCGCGCAATGGCTTGTCTAAGTACATGCACTGCAAATTTGGTGCATCAAAGCCGGTGAGCAACTTTGCTGTAACGATCAGTATTTTTAGTGGGTCGGCTGGATCTCGGAATCGATCCAGCAATAGTTCTTCCTCGTCTTTTGAACGACCAAAACGATCTCGCCATGATTGTGGAGCCCCCTGACTGATCGAGATCACAACCTCGCTGGTCTCTGGAGGAAGAATTTTGTCAAGCGCCTCCTTGTATAGCACACACGCTTCTTGATCAATAGTTACGATTTGTGCACCAAAGCTGTTTGGCGCAATGTGCTCCGTGAAGTGTTTTGCGATGTCTTCTACAATGGCATCTACACGAGCTGGTGATTTCACCAAAAGCGCAAAACGACCAGCACGTTTGGACACCTCGGCTCTGTCGTCCTCAGAGAGGCCTTCAATCAATTTGGCAAATTCTTCATCGAGAGTCTGGCGATCGATTCGCATGTCTACGGATCGTGTCTCGAACCTGAGCGGCAACGTTGCTTCATCGCGTATGGACTCTTCGAAGGAATACCTGCTTAGGTAACCACCATCATCTTCGCTAGCGCCAAACGCGTAAAATGTATTACGGTCACGCGTGTTTATAGGTGTACCGGTGAGGCCAAATAAGAATGCGTTTGGTAATGCATCACGCATCTTCCGACCAAGATCGCCTTCTTGTGTGCGGTGCGCTTCGTCAACAAGTACAACGATATTGTCTCGAGAGTTAAGGACTCCATCAGCCTCGCCAAACTTATGAATTGTCGTAATGATGACTTTCCGTGAATCACGTGTGAGATAGTCCTGCAGCTCTCCACGAGTCTGTGCGGTTACAGTGTTCTGGACATCGGCAGCATTAAAGGTAGCCGTAATTTGTGTATCAAGATCAATACGGTCGACAACAATGAGAACTGTGGGGTTGCCTAATTCCGGGTGCAAACGAAGTTTGTTTGCGGCAAACACCATCAGAAGGCTTTTGCCTGAACCCTGAAAATGCCAAATCAGACCTTTGCGAATTTTTCCATCAATTACGCGCTGAACAATTTGATTTGCAGCATCAAATTGCTGGTAGCGGCAAATGAGTTTAATCTTGCGTCGCTGGCGATCAGTCGCAAATACGGTGAAGTTTTGTGCAATGTCAAGAACTACCTGTGGTTGAAGCATCGAGACAAGTGCGCGATCAACTTCTTGTAATCCAGCAAGGCCGTCGCCTCCAGCACGCCACGGTGCCCACAACTCGAGTGGCATGCGAACAGCGCCATAGCGAAATTCCTTTCCTTCGGTAGCGAACGAGAAAACGTTCGGCACGAAGAAGTGAAGTGCATTGACTTCGTAATCGTCATGAATCTGAGAGGCGCCATCAACCCACGTCACTGCTGGGCGTACCGGTGATTTTGCTTCTCCAAACACCAACGGTAGTCCATTGACAAACCCGACAATATCGAACCGTTTCTCGGGACCGAGATTAAATGTGACCTGATTTGACACCACAAAGGAATTTTGATGAGTGTCATCGGCGTCAATTAGGCGAATAGTGACGTGTTCACCGTTTGTACCAAACGGCATGGTCTGGTCTCCACGCAACCATGACATGAATTTCTCGTTTGCCGCTACTAACCCATCACCAATCACTCCCTGCACGACAGCACGCAATTTGTAAATGACCTCATCCGCTCGTGCCGGATCTTGTGCGATCTCAGGGTTCAATCGAATAAGCGACGCTACGAGTTCAGCCTCAACAAAAACATCGGTAGTGTTACGTGGGAGATCAGGCCCGAAGGTGTACCCCCAGCCAACCTTCGTCATCCGCTCCAAAATGAACGCTTCAACGACCGTTGCTTCATTAAACATGCTTGAAACCTTGTGTTAGTAGTTCGTTGAGTACTCGATTTCGAGTTTGGTTCAAATTCTTAGTTGCGGCATGGACAGATTCGCGAACTCGGTCTAACGACGACACAATCTTTACAATGCGCTGTTGCTTTTTTAATGGTGGAAAGATCAATTTTATATTCGCGATCGCGTAGGCTGATACGTGCGGTACGGCAGTACCACGGCTCGACTCCTTTAAGTAATTTTCTTCAGCAGATAAAAATAAAATAAGAAACTCTGGCGAAATGGCATCATTTTTAGGAGTAATCAAAGCCATAGTTGATGAAACAGCACCGCCTGGTGAACAAAAAATATCACCGGCTCCTTCCCCATCCCAAAGCAATAAGCAGTCACCGGGGCTGGAAAGAACGACGTCAGATAAATCTTCAGTCCAAAACTCGATGACCCCGGTTCGAAGGTACTTAGCAGAAAGATACGGAACTCCAAGACCAGCTTGGTTTTTACTTTTTGGAAGTCTTCCTTTAACTAAAACAATGTCCTTGCTGAACTCATGACGACACCATCCGTCACCACCAGCATTCAACAATTCATGCAACATCGATTGACGCTGGACATCAATTGGAAGATTTCGGTAACCCTCCAATGTCTCGTCAAATGCTGAAATCACATCGACGACTTTTTTTTGTTCGGAGGGAGGCGGTAAAGCAAACTCGTAGTCAACCAGATCACTGAAGTTAATGTACGGATTAACTGAACCCTTACTTTTTGATGTGGAAAACGAATGAAAGTTTTCAGTAGACATCAGATGCGGCAAATAAGCTGGTGAAAGCTCATCTGATTTCGGGGCAAGAACGAAAGTGGTATTGGCACAAATCCCTTCAAAATCGGCCTGAGCGACTTTTCGTAAATATGTGCGCCGACTGCCATAGAGAACATGACTGGGGCTAAATCGCATAGTAAATGCCGGGCCGAGGTATCCGTCTCCGACGACACCCCATCGCCTGATTTTGAGGCTGTCTGTATCCATATGTTCTCCAGCTACGTACCGCTCCAACCCAGCCGTGTTCGGATCAACGCGATCATTCAGTTTTCGAACAACGTCGCCGAACTTTACGATGCCCCAGCCAGCAGGAAGTTTTGGTGCACTCATTTTTTTAGACCTTCAGATTCAAGGAGTTTGAACAAGTCTTTGGCTGATGTACGAAGGCCTGTCGAGCTTGCACGCCAATTCTCCAGAGATGTCCCCAAATCAACTGTCTCTTCTGTTGATGTCGCACGCTTCACGTAGGTCACAATGTTGAGGTTGCCATTGTTTGCCAAGAGAACATCTTTTTCAACAATTGCTGTGAACCCGTCGACATCTGAAAATGCCTTGTATGCCGCATCGATCTTGGCGATATGAGCTTCGGCAAGAAAGCTCTGCGCTTGTTGGCGAGTCACTTCGTCAACTGCATTGATGAATAGAACCTTATTCTTTCGGGCTTTTGGTTTCACCGAACGACAGATGACAACACATGCTTCCATTGTTGAGTTGTAAAAGAGGTTGGGCCCAAGTCCTAGTACGGCCTCAATCACATCTGCCTCAATCATCTTTTGGCGCATCTCTCTTTCTTCGTCACGGAAAAGTACGCCGTGCGGAAACAAGATTGCGCAGCGGCCAGTCTTGGGGTCCATTGAGGAGAGAATGTGTTGCCAGAATGCGTAGTCGGCACGACCTTGTGGTGGTGTGCCGAATTGGTTTCGGCCCCACTTGTCTGATTGCCACGCAACTCGATCCCAGGACTTAATGGAGTAAGGGGGATTCGCCAGTACAGCGTCGAATGTGCGAAGTTTGTCGTTGTTGTGAAATGCCGGATTGGCCAAGGTGTCACCGCGAACTACATAAAAGTCTTCGATTCCATGCAAGAACAGGTTCATACGTGCAATTGCTGATGTGGTGAGGTTGAGTTCTTGCCCATAGAGCTTGAGTGTGCGGTGCTCTTTGCCTTGTCGGCGAACTTCAGCAGCAGCAGATAGCAACATCCCGCCGGACCCACAGGTTGGGTCGTAAATTGACTCTTCTGGCTTGATGTCGAGCATCTGGGTCATGAGGTGCACGAGTGTGCGGTTGGTGTAGAACTCGGCTGCGGTGTGTCCGGAATCGTCGGCGAATTTCTTGATCAGGAATTCATATGCAACGCCGAGTTCGTCTTCCGGAACATTTGCAATACTTAATGTAATTCCTGAGTAATGCTCGATGAGATCTCGAAGGACTGAGTCCGGGAGACGCTCCTTATTGGTCCATGGGGCATCGCCAAATACACCGGCAAGACGTGGGTTCGTTTTTTCGATTTCACGAGTGGCTTTGCCGATTGCTTTGCCGACGTCAGCTGTCGTTGCACGAATGTCTGACCAGTGTGCACCAGCTGGAATTTGGAAGCGGTGCTGTTCTGGTAGGGCTGCGTATTTTCTGTCGCCTTCTGATTCTTTAAGAGCGGTTTCAAATTCTTCGTCATAGACGTCACTCAGACGTTTGAGGAATAACAGCGGAAAGATGAAGGCCTTATATTCACCGGCATCAATAGTGCCACGAAGCAATGTTGCGGCACCCCATAGATAAGACTCAAGTTCACCTTGACTAATTCTTTTAATCATGAGATTCTCATCTCAACGAGCAGTTTGTTCAAACGATCTTCTGCCGCCCAAACTTTTTCAAAAGATTCCTTCAATGCCGCTGTTGCTTCTGTTACCGATGGAATCAATTCTTCGTTGACCTTTGAGATGTAGGCAGTGATATTGAGGTTTCCATCTTGCGCGCGGACTTCATCGAGCGTTACAACGCGTGACAAGCCTTCAACATCAGCAAACTTTGTATATGCGTCATAGAGAGCCCTCACTTGTTCTGGCTCGAGCGTGTTCTGATTGCGACCACGGTGAAAAAGTTCGGATCCATCGATCAGTAGGACTTTGCCCTGGTGATTCTTGGATTTCTTTTGACGACACACCACAATGCATGCGGCAATACTGGCTCCATAGAACAGATTGGGTCCGAGACCAACTACTGCCTCAACCAAATCGAGGTCAACGACTTTGGATCGAATCTTGCCTTCAGTGCCCATTCGGAACAATGCACCGTGAGGGAGCACCACCGCTAGGCGACCGCTTGTCGTCGCCATTGATGTGATCATGTGTTGGACCCAGGCCCAGTCGCCGTACCCCTTGGGAGGAGTGCCGGCGATGTTACGGCCCCAAGGATCACTTGCCCACGCTTTTTCACCCCATGCCTTTAAAGAAAACGGAGGGTTGGCGATAACGCAATCAAACGTTGCGAGTCGATCACCTGAGACGAAAGCTGGCTGACGCAATGTATCACCACGCACGATATTGAAATCTTCGGCACCATGCAAGAAGAGGTTCATACGCGCAATAGCTGCTGTTGTGAGGTTCTTTTCTTGGCCGAAGAGTCGACCAAGCATCAGTCGATCATCGCCACCATTCTCACGAACGTGTTGAAGGGTCTCAAGAAGGAGACCACCAGTACCGCATGCTGGATCATAAACAGTTTCGCCTGGTTTAGGGTCGAGAATATTGACCATGAGCGCAACTACTGAGCGAGGGGTATAAAACTCCCCTGCCTTCTTATTCGTAAGGTCAGCGAACTTCTTGATCAGATATTCATAGGCATTGCCCAATACATCATTGGGCACAAGTGTATTCGAAAGACTCATTCCACTGAAGTGGTCAACGAGCTTGACGAGCAACGCATCCGGGAGGCGTTCCTTGTTGGTCCACTGGACGTCGCCAAAGATTCCATACAAAGTGTTTGGGTTTGCGATTTCGATTTCGCGCATCGAGCGTTGAATAGCCTGGCCGACGTTGGTGCTTTTCTTCTGGAGGTCTGACCAATGGCAACCTACGGGAACTTGGAAGCGATGCTGTTCTGGTAGCCCCGCATAATCAGCGTCACCGCCAGACTCGGCTAGGGCCTCAGAACGCTCTTCGTCGTAGACGTCACTGATTCGCTTCAGGAACAACATCGGGAAGATGTATGCCTTGAAATCGGAGGCATCGACAGGACCGCGAAGAATATTGGCGGCATCCCATAGCCATGACTCGAGAGATCGTGCATTGATATAATTTGACATCGTTAAAGGACCATTTGCTTTCATCATCTAATACAAGCATCGTACGAGCCCATTTTGTAAACCTTTTTAACGCTTTTGTTGATCTCGACGCTTCTTAAGACTCTTCGTCATGAACTCGGTGGCCTCGTCGGCTCCGACATCTAAAAATCCACTTGGCCAGTCTTGTGAAAGCCCGCCAAATTCATTTACATCTGAGACGCGAAAGGTCGTCTGCCCGCCTTCCTGCTCGGCAAAAAGAAGCCGAATAACCTCGGCGTTACTGCTGTTTTCTATTGTTCGAAGCCTCAGCCGATTCACAATATGCTCACTATGGGTTTCAATTAATATTTGACGACCAGACAAAGCGCAAGCGAGCAAAAAATCAGCTAACTTCAATTGCATCGCAGGGTGAAGATGAAGTTCAGGTTGTTCGATAACTAGTATTTGTCCTGGGCGCGCCATCAGACACAGCAATATCACCGGTAGAACCTGGCTAACGCCAACCCCAACAGATGTGAGGTCAACTTCTCTGTCTAACCCTTTCGGCGTAACTGTCAATCCAATTCCTAGCCGCCCACGATCTCGCGCAGTTACCTTTTCGACTAGATCAATTTCTTGCAACCAAAGATTCAGTGCTTCCGGTAATGATATCTCTCTCTCGGAACCATCGGGCAATGGGTAATAACTGCGACGTTTTGACTGGCTTTGAGCATGCAGAACTGCAGCGGTGTACTCGCCATGCTCTCCTAAATCATCTTTTTCTGGACCTGGATTATAGAGAACCTTTGGTGCTTCGCGCAGTGGGCCAAGATACTTGACGTTATTTCTGAAGAACCTCTCAGCACTTCTACCAAATGCAAACAAATTCTCAATGCCTACGTCATTGGTCTCGGAATAAACTAGTTTGCCCCAATGCGGCCCTTTTAAACTCGCTCGCAACTGTTCACGAAAAGTCGCCTCACCGATTGCTGCAATACTTTGTGAGATACCTTTTTTTTCTTTATCGCTTAACTGAGCAATACGCGCAAGGAACATTTTGTCGCCTCTTCGATGCGAGTAAGCTCCTAGGTCACCAGGGTCTCGCCGTGACTCATTGTCGCTTTCATAAGCAGAATTAATGTCTTTCGTGGCCTGTTTTGCGGCGGCCAAGCGCCCAGAAAATTCTTTATCGTTTTCACGAAGCTCATTTAAATACTGTTTTGCATTTGAAATCTCGTCGCCCAAGACTTCAAAATATTCATTCCACCAAATCGTCGCATACGCATTAAAACGAGTTTCCTCTCGCAGTAAAACGCGGGGCAGACCACCTGAAAGTTCCACGACCCCAAAAGCCGTACTTGTCCCTAAATAGCTCACTCGAGCATCTACCTTCAAAAGCGTCTCGCCAACACGAACGGAGTGTCTATCAAAAAGCTCAAAACCAGGACTATTTCTTTCGACCTCGGAAATTATTCTAGTAATGTGAACGGCAGATGCTTCCAGCGCATCAGGACGGTTGCTGTGCAAAATCCGCATTTCTAGAGCACGAAGGGTTGCAAACCCATTGCTAGAGTCTGCCGGTGGGCCTAGATGACCATCCCACGCCACCAAAATTACCTCAGAGTTAGATCGTGTTGCAAGGCCATCAAACCGAGAACCGAGGAAGAATTGATGCGTGATTGTGAAGCCTATGGATACTTCGGCGTCTGGTTTTGAATCTTGGAAATTCTTCACTTCCTCAAAAGTGCCGAGTCGAACAAACTCACCGTTTAATGGGAAGTGGCGAGAGTTGGAGTTTTTACTAACTGCCTGTGCGATGGCGAGAACGGACTGAAGTAACGTGCTCTTTCCTGACGAGTTTCGCCCCACAACGACTGTTAAGGGGCGAAGTTCGATCTTCACTTCTCTGACGGCTTTGAAATTGCGAAGCCGAATCTCGCTAAGAATAGCTCGTGTCTGAATTTCGGGTATCGACATATTGTCTCCTATACGGTTTCGAAAGTTCTTAACGTGGCGTCGGTAATATTTACGTGATGAAAGTTTGATTCAGAGTTCTCTTGTAAAGAATTTGAAGCATCGGTAGCAATCGCATAGTCATAGTGCTTGCTTAGCAAGCTCCGTAACTGTTCTGAGTATGAATTTGAAATACCTGTAAAACTCTCCGGATTAAGTAGTCCAAGTTCGTCGATAGCAACCCAAACCTCAATACCGATTGTGGCCCTAAGATTCCTTTGACTCAAGATTTCTAGCAGCGCGTAAAACATGCGTTCTTGGTCTGGACCGACTTCAAGCACGGCAGCCAATACGTCAGCACTACCAATAATTAGTTTTACTAGGTCGTTTATAAATGCATTTGTACAGTCTGCAGAAATGGCGTTGAGTTCCATACCTTCGTCAACTTTGAATCCCCACCTTGCATCTAAGGGCCCAATCAAGGGGTGGCCTCGATAGATAGAAGTTGAAATTGATTCGTCTCCATCGACAGCCAATTCGTAAGCATGATCCAGAAATTGCGGCCGAATGATTCCTGCCAATTTACCGAGTTGCTCACACCAGACTGTCCCAATGATGTCAGTTTCAATTGCCACGTCATACGGCAAATTAGTATCGGATACGGGGAATACAACATCATGTTCTGTTGCCAATTCAATGTAAGGATGCACCAACGTAATTTGAGCAGCGCTCGTTATATAATCAACAGCCAAAACGACGGCAATCCTGACCTCGTCTGATAATTCACAGGACACAGAGCGAATATCTCCCCGACGAATGACGGGATCATCTCTGAAAGATACCTTCTGGAAGCCATCAATCATTTTCTGTAACTTGATCGGAATCATTGTGTTGCCGCTCCCGCCACTAGATTTAAATTATCTAAAAGAATGGCCATGGCAGAACCTCGATCGTCGTTTTCTATCTCTAGTAAAAAAGCTTTTACTCGTTTAAAAACTTTCTTTTTAAGCCCCACCACCGTTGGTCTTGATATTCCAAATCGTACGGCCAAATCGGTATCAGAAATATTTTGGCCCTTACAAAAGAGCACGATCTGCTCATTCAATGTGAGCCCATGGGCAAATGCCATAATTTGATTGGTCATTGCTGCTATTGCCTGGCTTCTTCCACTTTGTTGGTTACCGTAATCATCATCATCCTTATAGTCTGTAAGCGTCGTTCGGTCCCATGGTGTCAATAAAACCTTAAAAATACCTTCGAAATCCTTATCTGAAATTGCCTTCCCCTCGCCCAAGACAACCGAAACGACCTCCCTAAAGTCTTTTGGTGTGTAAATCATGGTTTCCCGCGAAGTACCCGAGCGGCTTACTAGTCGCGGTATGTGGCGAACCTGGTCCGCATACTTTGTAACTTCCGAGGGTAAAAGTTGTCCCAGCTCAGGATCCATACCAGCGCTCGAGTACCAATCCAACCCAGATACCGTCTGAACCTGGATTTCGCCGTCTTTGGCGAGCTGTTTTAGTCTATTCCTTAGTCGATCAATAGGCCCTTTACGTGCTCGTGCAATTACGGCACGTCTGATATTGAAATTAATAAGTTTTTTTACTGAATCCAATGTCCTAATCTGGTCAAAAATGTATTGAATTTGCTTCTTTTCAATTAGCAATTCAAGAATTGTCTCGTCGCAGATATCATTAATATCGTTTTCTTGCCAGGGTCGACCATAATTGTAAATGTCAGGAGGGTATTTTCGAACAAAATTAGCTTGTTTTTTTATTAGTTCGTATATTTTGGAGCCAATTATTTCCGTTCTATATTCCTCGTAGAGCGTTTCTATACTCATGTAACTCCGAGACTCAAAAGCCACGTCTTCAACCCTGTGTCATCAGGCTCAAGACATGAATACGTTTTGTGATTTAAGGCCGAACTAGGCACGGTGACGGGCGCAGTCTTTACCCAGCCTCTCATTGTGAGTACGCAACCTTTACTTCCTTCAAAATGACTATGTTTCGGGTGATCAAATCCGCCCCGGCATGACGCTGACCGAGTATAAATTACCGAATTAGGGCCTGGTCGAGACATTAATAGGACCGGTCGTAGTCCACCCTTGTCAGCGAACGGCCGATCTTTTCTAATAATCAGTTCCTCCGATACGCGAAACCAGGAGCCCTGATCTATCCAGCCGTCACCAATGACCGCTAATAGATCATCTAGAGAAAAAATCCCCATGTCCCCCTGCCCGATTGGACCCCAAACTTGACCTGAAGTGCCAATTATACGCACAAACGCTCGCAAAATATATATGACAAGTTTCGTTTTACACAACCTGCACCAACGGTGCTCATACCCGGTGAGATGAGTAAAAAGCACGAGCCAGAACTCCAGCCAATCAGACAAGACGCTCTTATCGAGCTTGCACTAGAACTTAACCGTCTCGCTTCAGGAGTTCTCAAGGAGGTTCGAAAAGCATCAGCCTTGAAAGGTCTCAGCAATTTGACGGCCATGCGACCACTACAAGAAATGCTGATTGATCAGCTATCAAATCACCTACACAAACAGCCACAGCCAGACGATGAAACTACTGTCATACCTGGATATCTCTAGGAACTTTAATCAATGTCCATAACTGAACTGAACGATAGCGATCTTCTCACTCTTGAAGAGGTCTACCGATCCGGCGACAAAGAATTCAATGAAATCCTCCAAGAACATAAACTCGAATGCGGGCAACGTGACCGCTGTTTTCATTGCGACTTTCTAAACGAGCAGAATCTGCCCTCAAGGCTCCCAGCGGCCAAATTTGAATATCTATCAAAAGCTGCTTACTTTGATATGACGATGCCCAGGCTGGATTAATTACATGAACGTCAGAATTGGTTGGCAACTCGAAAACGACATCGAAGGAATTGATAAAGAGCGCTTGGTACTTTGCAAGTTATCCCCAACAGAAAGAAAATTTGTTTCAACACTCTTGCGTGTGCCCGATCTCAGGAAAGATCTTTGCAACCAAACTGTCTACCAAGTAATGCAGGCAAGGGAGCAACGCGACCAAAGTGGGAATCCCGCCGAATTCTACCGTCAGATCTGTCTTCCAATTAAACCATCAATAATCGCATCCGAGATCGTGGAGCAAAATGGAATCAAATGCTTGTACCACTTCACCGACACACGAAATCTTGTTTTAATTAAACGACACGGCTTGCTGACCAGCGCCGAATTGTGCGAACGCGGAGTTAAGCCAGTTTTCCGCGGCGGCAACGAGTTAAGTCTTATTCTTGATAAGGAACTTGGTCTCGATTCGTACATACATCTTTGTTTATTTGCTTCTCATCCGATGGAATTCGTAGCGCGACGTGCAAAACATATTGAGGAAACAAAGTTTCTAGAGATCTCTACCTCTGTGCTAAATCAATACGGTATCGTTTTTACGCCTGGTGTATCTAATAGAACAGGTATGCTGGGGCTGACCTTGGCAAACGCCAATGAAAAGATGTATCTCAATACATCGATCCAGGATAACTCTAGAAAAAAATACGAGCTGCTGATCCCAAACGAAATAGAAGCACAATACATCGAGAATGTTTAACGTGGCCGAGCGACCAGTATTCATCCCTGCTAACGAGGAATCTCGACTTGTCGAGGCAATTTCTGTGTCGTTCACCTGGAACAAGGGAATGGCACCGAGTCAGAAAATGAAAAATGTGGACGCGCTACATAAGGCAGCCAGCGAACTCGGCCATGCTCCACTATTGGAAGTATCGACCAAGTCAAAAGTTGAGTTGGGCTGGAACTTAAGTGCGTTCAATCTTACGATTCTCGTTAATGGACGAAAAATACCGCTCGAATGCGCGTACCAAGGCAGCAAGATTTTTGAATACGGTGGGCCATATAAGGATCTTTACGAAAGTGAGAGCCGCGATGCCAAGCGTGATGAGCGGCTAAAGAGCTCTGGAGAATTGATCGGTTTTCGGTTCGAGGAGTTCAAATTCGAAGAGTCATCCAAGAATGTCTTCTATGACTGGTTGTATATTCGTGCGTTGTCTGAGCACGAGGACTCTCAGGACTATCACGACGGCTTACGTCGGTTTGTTGGCTTCACTGACATCGAATTCAATCCGAAGAAGTCGCTGAACAATCAGGCGCGCGCATGTGCAATATTCATCGCGCTCGACCACCGGGAGATACTTAACGAAAGTCTCAAGTCACCCGAAAAGTTACGCCAAGTTCTAAGTAAGTACTCCCCTGTGCATTCGCCATTGATTGCGGAGCGGACTAAACCGATGCTTTAGCGATGGGCGGGGTCTGCTGTCGGTTTGGCTGACTCGATGGTTTATTTGAAGCCCACTGAGAGGTTCGACCAGCTGAATTCAAAGCGGCGTCCTCATTCAACAACACTCAAATTGGCGGGTCAAGACACAAACCAGAGCCTGCATAAAACTCGGTGCGGTTCACAATAATTAACTAGATCGGCTCAAAGTTTTTCGAAATACTGTCGAATTACTTTCGCCATCAGCCTTCGGCGAATGACAAGAAATTCTTCGAACGGAATCTCGCTCTCGAGTAGTTCAGGTGGCAACGCATGCTCGACAAGGTTCGCCAGCAGATTGGCGCGATCCGAAATACCACCGAACTCTTTCGGGCCTCCCGAGACTTGTGACTCAAGTGCCGTGAAATACTGGTTCGGGGATTTCGCACCAATCTTGATGTTGATTTCGGTCTGCATCTGAACAAGATTGGCAATCTGGTTGTACTGTCCAGGTTTGTATCCCTTCGATTTCAGATAGCCCTTCGGATAGACGTGATGAATATCGCCCTTAAGTTCGATGAGGTTTGATATCGATATCTCCTTTGAGAGAAATCCCTTAGCCTGCGTAAAGACCTGAGAGGCACGAAATACATTCCAATACGGACTTCGAGCCGCAGAGGTGTCCATAATTTGCGGCAAGAGTCCTTCCCAGAATCCATCGCTCAACTCAGAGTCGACAACAGTTTTCATCATTTGCAGTGTCCCAGCAGACTCCATTTGTCTGAGATCCTGATCATATTGCGACTCAAATGACCCGGAATACCGAGTGGTTAGGAGCGACAACACATACCATCGTCGAACAATCTGCTCAATTTCAGCCGGGTCGATGCCTTCGCGTTTGCAACGCAGGTACAAGGTATATGCGAAATTAAGGGCACCTTGCGACGAGATCAGGTCGCTCGTGAGAAATCCGGCGGAGGAAATGATCATCACAAACTTCGTGAATTGAGTTTCGTTAATGAACCTCTTGATTCCTTCGGCGAGTTTTGCGAACGACTCTTCCTCGACAGCTTCCTCAAACTCCCTGGTCTCGAAGTTTCGCCCAGATAAGAGCGCGACGACTTCAGATAGTTTTCCTCGACCCATTTCGCTCATCGCCGCAACTCGAAGCATGTCCGTATACGACGGGTCATAGATACCGCTTGAGAAGTCCTTGAGCCACCGCATCGAATTGGCATATGGGGTAGCAGCGAATTCCTTGTCACGATAAAAGACGTCTTCTAGACGCTCTGGGGCGCGTGAGAAGTGACAGAAGTAATCGATCGCCTTACGAAGAATATGCCCGCCCTGCTTTTCATTGACGGCAATTTTTGACATCGCGAAGTCGGCTTGCGACAACTTCTTCCCCTGAGAGTTCACGCGCTTGAATATCTCCTGCACCCACTCAACTTCAAGATTCTGATTAAGTTCAATGATGCCAATCTGGTTATTTTTGATCTTCTCGAGTCGACCAAGAGCATGAGCAACACGCTCCTCTGCCTCGCCATCACACTTGTTGCGCTCGCAGTATTCTTTGACCATCGCATATGTGGACTTAGATGAGAGGAAAACCTCGGAAACGTCATAGATCCAATAAGGATTATTCTTCAGAGCTGCGTTTGCGACTTCGAGCTCCTCTGTCAACGGATTGAATGAAACCACTATCCGGAGTTCTTCATAGTCGTCGTTCAACACCTTTTCACCCAGAAGCGAGGTCATAAGGGCCGTCACACGTTGCTGGCCATCAATCAGTATCCTGCGACCATTCGATAGACCGCCACTCTTCAGCCGAATCGTTGGGTTCTTCCAAGTGATGAGATATCCGACCGGAAATCCCGAGTAGAGCGAATCAAGCAAGTCGCGGACATCGGTGCGCTCCCAGACAAAAGGGCGTTGAATCTCTGGGATCGCGATCTCTTTCGATTTGATCCAACTGAGAATTGTCTCAACTGATTGTGGCGTGACAGTGTAAATCTCATTCAGCAGGGGTCGGCTGATGGCACTCTGCGTTTCAGCCTCATTCGTTTTGATTGTTGTAGTGGAGCCATTCTCGTTCTCGACATCAAAGTCGACGTCATCATCGTCATCATCGTCCTCGGCGCTCAGCTTCTTTTTGATGCGTTTCGCAACTGCCTTATCTTTTGAACGCTTTGACCAAGCCTTAATGCCTGGTGACTCATCAAGTTTCGACTTTGAGAGATTCCCTGCTGGACCAGTCAGCAACTCTTGACCAAATCCTGTGAGCCGAAGAATCCCACGCGAGGGTCGTTCAATAGCGCCCGCTTGGACCAGGTAACTCTTCGCCCAATGAACGCGGTTTCCGATGCGGTTTCCTCCACCACGCATCTCCTCTGCCAATTCACTTGCCGAAAGATTCAACCGAGCTACCGTCTGCGACCTCAAGTCTTTATTACTTAACTGGTCAGTTTTAGACAAGACATCAAGCACATCTCTGAACAGCTCATGAAACTGAGGAATCGCCATAGCCGAAATACTAAACAATCTCAGGTCCAACCGCTTGCCCGATCGCCAAGTGACTAACGAGTGACTCCAAATACCCAGGAATCATTGGCGGAGACAACGGGAAACAAAACGGCGGGCCGGAGTCGACCTGTTCGCCAGCGTCGACCGCGTACTTCCGCATCTTGATCGCGAATGGTGAGGAGTATTTGTCTTACTCGCCTACTTCCCCAAGCTGGACCGCACCTGGTTTAGGTCTGCTGTCGGCTTGGTTGACTCCATCCTCTCAAGGATTGGTGTCTGAACAAAACCCGGAGCGGTTCACCTCCCGGCTACTGCGATTACCAGCAAACCCGGGGAAACGTTTTGAGATTCGGTGTTATATTCGATCATGACCGCATTTTCTCACTTCATTTATCCGCTTGATCTTCGGCCCGGAACCAATTGGCGAGCCGAAATTGGCACCGCTAATGATAAACGTGTATTTCTTGTGCGCCAAGAAAATATGACAAAGAAAAATCTCCATGGCGAAATATTCGCCGACTGGGGTATAAGTAAATGCTTCAAGCAAATTAAAATTGGTGACTTTGTATGGTTCTACGCTGGATGGCAGGTAAGAAGGATAGTTGCGGTCGGCCGCGTTGAGACCGAACCTGCCCCAACGGCCAACAAACCAAAATACCGAAAGTGGTCGCACTCCCATCGTTTGCTAATTCGAATCGATAATGAATTAACAATACGCCTGCAAGAGCCGTCTCAAGCAATCCACTACGAAGACTTTCAGCAATGGGTGCCTGGAGCAGTCCGAAGAGCCAACAAACGAACCAATAACGTCCTGCAACGTTGGCTTAAAAAAAAGCCAACCAAACACAGTGACCTAGATGACGAGGTATATAGGGTGCGCCGCACAGTCATGGCGCGCACGGGTCAGCCCAGATTTCGTGAAGCGTTGCGTACAGCATACGGAGATAGATGTGCAATTTCAGGTGCGACTGAGCCGACAGCCTTAGTCGCGGCCCACATCAGGGGAGTTAAAGACAAGGGTCGTCACAATGTACAAAATGGACTATTATTGCGAGCCGATCTACATAATTTATTTGACGCGGGACAAATTACGATTGACGTATCGTACAGGGTTCACGTAGCGGAGATAGTCACCGATAAACAATTTCGCGCTCTTGACAAGAGGCGATTGTTTCTCCCAGAGTCAAGGAAACTCTGGCCTAGTAAAAATGCTTTAGAAACCCATAGAAGAAAATTCTCACCCGAGAAATAGAAAATGCCTAAAGAACCTTCTCAAAAACAGAGGAATGCAGGGAAGTTTGCTGCGAATAGTCGTTGGGGGAATGGAGAAAAAGATGCAAGGGCAGTCATAAAGTGCCTCCGCTATTTATTTCTTGATGCTAATTTTACGACCACGAAGAAAAAACTTCTTGCAGCCTTAAACGAACAATGCCCAAGGAACGATTGGACCGAAAATCGACTAATTAATGCAGGGAATTGGTGCAAAGAGAAGCAAGCAGACCCTGGCAAGAGTAGCGCTAACTGGAACCTACAAATACATGCTGGAGGCAACCAGTACAAATTTGTACCATCTGGCGGTCGAAATAAGCGTGGCGTCGGCGATGTTGGCGAGATTGTGAAGTTAATTAACTTTAAAAATAATTCGACGATGCTTAAGAGGGTTTTTAACGTTGAAGCAACCCACGCAAAGGCAATCAACACTTGCGGCTCGATCAAAGGTCATGGGACCTGGGCCGAACCTGATCTTGTAATCCACTTTTTCCGCACATCCAGATCTCGCCGACCATTCGAGGTGCATACCGTCGAAGTCGAAGAACTCGGTAAAGTCAAGAAGAAATCAAAACCACAAGAAGTTGCACAATCATTCGTAACCGGACGAGGAGCTGACCGTTCTTGGCTAATGTTTGATGCAAAGGAGTGGACTGGCAAAGAACATAAGGAACGGCTGCAGTGGGTATCAGGAAAATTAGGTGTGGGATTGATTCGCTTTGGTAGTAGCTCAAAATCCAGAACTTGGAAAAATACTTCGAAGGCTCGACGACGACAGGTTGAGGAAGACCATACATACAGAGATCGATTGATCGCGCAATCAAAGACTGTTGACTCTTAATAATGAATTAAATGCAGAAACTATCAAGGTTTTTGTTGGCGCTATAGCACTTCAATTACTTGTTTGTTTCAAGATTGGACTTGTCAAAGTGAGCATCGATTCCCAGGGCGAAAATATTAAACAACTAATATTTGACGCATTATCCGAGCAAACGTATTTAACGGCTACGGAACTCAAAGCCGTGACAGGTTGTCTTAAGCCAGACATCCATAGTGTGCTATATACAAATCGTAAGATATTTAAAAAAAGCGATGACTATATACCTAAATGGTCATTGGTCATTATAAGCGAAACACCGGACATCAAAATATTGCCGTCTAGAGTCGTGAAACAGTCTCGCGTCAGTCTCGAACTTTACGAATGGCAGAAGAAAGCGCTCAAAGCATGGATTCGTAAGGGAAGACGGGGGATTGTTGAAGCCGTAACGGGTGCAGGTAAGACCAGAATGGCGCTTGCCGCTATATCTGATCATTTGAATTTGGGTGGAAAAGTCGCAATAGTTGTCCCGACAATCGAGTTGCAGGCTCAATGGCGCGGGGAGGTAGCTGGGTATTTCCCTGAGCTTAATGTTGGTTTATTAGGTGGCGGGTCAAAGGATTCATTGGATAACTGTGACCTTCTGATCGCAGTAGCTAAATCGGCAAGTATGAATCATCTGGGTCTACCACCGAACGTCAGTGGATTGCTCGTTGCTGATGAGTGCCATCGTCTCGGATCCGAAGTTTTTAAGCTATCCCTTGAAGATATTTTCGAGTTTCGTTTAGGTCTCACCGCGACACTAGAACGCAGCGATGGTGGCCACGACACAGTCCTTCTACCATACTTTGGACCTGTCGTATATTCACTCAATTATCGTCGAGCTATCGATGATGGCATAATTTCGAGATTCCGTGTTGCGACTATCGGTGTCGATTTACGTGCTGACGAAAAAATTCGATACGAGGAGTGGTCGGAGCAGATTCGTGTGTCGAAAAGGGTGTTGGTCAACAAGTTTGGTATTCGTCCCGAACCCCATCAGAAGTTCATGGAGGCTGTTCAGAAATTAGCGAAGAATGGCACAATGCAAGAGGGGATGGCAGCCGGTCGCTATTTAAGTGGATTGTCGAAACGTCGGGCACTCTTGTGTGAGACGCCAGCAAAACTGGAGCTTCTTGCTTTGTTGGCTCCAGTTATCAAGAGTTCCCACGGTACGTTCCTGTTTACTGAAACTACTAATAGTGCCGACGAAGCGGCCCACCGCCTCAGAATTCTCGGGGTCAACGCAGAGAGTATGCATTCAAAACAAAGTGACGTAAAAAGACGATCAGTTTTTAAGTCATTCTCGTCAGGGACAGTCAAAGCAATAGTGGCAGCACGTGTGCTTGACGAAGGCGTCAATGTACCCGAAGCCGACTTTGCGGTTATATTGGCAGCGACAAAAACGCGCCGACAAATGATTCAAAGAATGGGGCGAATTCTTCGCCCTAAGGCAGATGGTCGGTCAGCGCGATTTGCGATCACGTATGTTCACGGAACAGTGGAAGACCCCCCTAATAGGGCTCATGATGCATTTTTTAGCGAGATCCTTGACGTAGCCGATGAAATAGCAAACTTTTCAACATCCGAAGGCACTTTTGGTTTAGCAGATTTTCTGAATCCATAATATATTTGTTGCGCAACTTTCTTAGTTGTAAAAAAGTGACTGTTCGGATGTCTGTGCCTATTGGCGCCGCATCCCCGGCCTAGGTTGTGATTACCAAGGGGGTATGGCATGAAGGTCGCGCAACAACTCGACGAGGGCGAAGTCTGCCCCGTTCTGCGACGAGACACCCATATATACGGACAGCCAACCCGAGTCGCCTTGTGTCAGTGAGTTATACGGGAATCTTGTGTTTGACATCTTGAAGTCAGGAGTCCGCGAACTTTGTTGTGAGGCTCAACCTTGTGCGTCAATGTCAGTGACGATGGTAGTACGTCGGTGACGTGAGAGTTTTCATCTTAAGCGACAGAATGACTGGCAAGTCAGTACTTGATCAATTCATCGCTGTTTAGCTCCTCTGATGAAAATTAACCCGCACGAAGTTCGGATGGGCTTAGGAAATAGGGTGACCGCAACTTGGACCCTGAATTCGGCTGGATTTCTCCGCTAGCCGAGATTTTCTCACCGATTAGGTTGCGTGCGTTTTGAACAACGGAATTGGCAATTTCGCTATTATTCAAACGTAAGAACAAAACGATTACACCGCCATCAATTGTCACGTGCATTTCTGCGCTTATACTGCCTTCAATTAGGTCGGAGAGAATTCCGGTAACTGTCCATACTGCGTTATTCATTACTGTCTCCTTTGTTGGACTAAGTCGGGGGCGAGATTCCTTTATCGGCGAACGTATCAGAGATATGAAGCCCCGAGCGCTGTAAAGGTAATTTCGCTCAATGGGAGGCTGTCAATAAGTATCTGAAGATTCTGTTCCCAGGATTCGTGAATTTGATAGCCGGACTCTGATTTCGTTACAATTTGACTTTCGACGAGTCTCTTGATGTAGACCCGCACCCGGTCTTTGCTCATCATCCATTTACAAAGTACGTCTAGCTCTTGTTTACGAAGTCGTGAATCAGAACGGACAAGGAGAGCTAGGAGATATACGCCATTTGAGCCTAGCCAACTTCCACCACCACCTCGGCCTCATCCCCAGCCGCGACCATCTGGAAGTGAATCCCCGTTATGTTCGGCTACCTGGTGGGTCTTGGGCGGCCCTGGGGGGCGACTGACGGCAAGCCAATTAAGTCAATGAGTACGAATCGGTGACAACTTCCGTATGTCAACCAATCCAACAGCAGACCCTATTCAACTGATCATAGATTTTTCCCATACAACATTCTCCTCCCAAGAAAGTTGCACTCGGTATTTGAGCGTGCCGATTCTATTGAGCGTGAGATCTGCAAGAAAATCGTATCTCGTCGGCAAACCAAGACGAAGAACTACTTTGAAATTTATTCCCTATTAAAGCCAACCTGAACTGCTCCGAGACGCTCGCCAATGGTGCCGGCGGAATCGAATTATGGTTCGATCACCATGGTCCCCGATTTATCTATAAAACCCCACTTGTCGCCAACCAGAACTCGTGCGCGACCATCCCCAAAATCGTAGGCGGCATCGAATTGTGGTTCGATGACAATATTCCCTGATTTATCTATAAAACCCCACTTGTCGCCAACCCGAACTGGTGCGCGATCCCCCCTAAAATTTAAGGCGGAATCGAATTGTGGTTCGATGACAACGGTTCCTGATTTATCTATATAGCCCCACTTGTCGCCGACGTGAACTGGTGCGAGATCATCCCTAAAATTTAAGGCAAAATCGAATTGTGGTTCGATCACCATAGTCCCCGATTTATCTATAAAACCCCACTTGTCGCCAACCTGAACTAATGCGAGACCATCCCTAAAATTTGAGGTAAAATCGAATTGTGGTTCGATCACCGTGGTCCCCGATTTATCTATATAGCCCCACTTGTCGCCAACCTGAACTGATGCGAGACCATCCCTAAAATCGTGGGCGTCATCGAATTGTGGTTCGATCACCATGGTCCCCGATTTATCTATAAAACCCCACTTGTCGCCAACCTGAACTGATGCGAGACCATCCCTAAAATCGTGGGCGTCATCGAATTGTGGTTCGATCACCATGGTCCCCGATTTATCTATAAAACCCCACTTGTCGCCAACCTGAACTCGTGCGAGACCATCACCAAGAATGAAGGTAAAATCGAATCGTAGTCCGCTCAACATATTTCCCGATTTATCTATAAAACCCCACTTGTCGCCAACCCGAACTGGTGCGAGGCCATCCCTAAAAAGGAAAGCGGCAGCGAATTGTGGTTCGATGACCATGGTCCCTGATTTATCTATGAAACCCCACTTGTCGCCAACCCGAACTGGTGCGAGACCATCACCAAAATCGCAGGCGGCATCGAATTGTGGTTCGATGAACATGGTTCCCGATTTAGCTATATAGCCCCACTTGTCGCCAACCAGAACTCGTGCGCGACCATCACCAAAATCGCAGGCGGCATCGAATTGTGGTTTAATGACAATGTTCCCTGATTTAGATATATAGCCCCACTTGTCGCCAACCCGAACCGGTGCGAGATCATCCCTAAAAAGGAAGGGGTCAGCGAATTGTGGTTCGATGACAATGTTCCCTGATTCATCTATATAGCCCCACTTGTCGCCAACCCGAACCGGTGCGAGACCATGACTAAAATTAAAGGCGGCAGCGAATTGTAGTTCGATGACAATGTTCCCTGATTTATCTATGAAACCCCACTTGCCGCCAACCTGAACTCGTGCGAAACCAACCCTAAAATCACAGGCGGCATCGAATTGTGGTTCGATGACCATGTCCCCTGATTTATCTATGAAACCCCACTTGTCGCCAACCAGAACTCGTGCGAAACCAACCCTAAAATCACAGGCGGCATCGAATTGCGGTTCGATGACCATGGTCCCCGACTTAGCTATATAACCCCACTTGTCGCCACCCTGAACTGGTGCACGACCATCCCTAAAAAGGAAGGGGTCAGCGAATTGTGGTTCGATAACAATGTTCCCTGATTTATCTATAAAACCCCACTTGTCGCCAACCTGAACTCGTGCCAGACCCTCCCTAAAAAGGAAGGGGTCATCGAATTGTGGTTCGATGACCATTTTCCCTGATTTATCTATAAAACCCCACTTGTCGCCAACCAGAACTGGTGCCAGACCAACCCTAAAATCGCGGGCGGCATCGAATTGCGGTTCGATGACCATTTTCCCCGATTTATCTATAAAACCCCACATGTCGCCAACCAGAACTCGTGCCAGACCAACCCTAAAATCGCAGGCGGCATCGAATTGCGGTTCGATGAACATGGTTCCCGATTTAGCTATAAAACCCCACTTGTCGCCAACCAGAACTCGTGCCAGACCCTCCCTAAAATCGCAGGCGGCATCGAATTGTGGTTCGATGACCATTTTCCCCGATTTATCTATGAAACCCCACTTGTCGCCAACCTGAACTGGTGCCAGACCATCCCTAAAAAGGAAGGGGTCAGCGAATTGTGGTTCGATCACCATTTTCCCCGACTTATCTATAAACCCCCACTTGTCGCCAACCAGAACTCGCGCGAGACTAACGTCAAAATCCCAGGCGGCATCGAATTGCGGTTCGATGACCATGTTCCCGGATTTATCTATAAAACCCCACTTGTCGCCAACCTGAACTGGTGCAAGACCCCCCCTAAAATCGCGGGCGTCATCGAATTGTAGTTTGATGACCATGTTCCCGGATTTATCTATGAAACCCCATTTGTCGCCAACCTGAACTGGTGCGAGACCATCCCTAAAATAGAAGACGGCATCGAATTGTGGTTTGATGACCATGTTCCCTGATTTATCTATGAAACCAAACTTGTCGCCAACCAGAACTGGTGCGCGACCCACCCTAAAATAGAAGACGGCATCGAATTGTGGTTTGATGACCATGTTCCCTGATTTATCTATATAGCCCCACTTGTCACCAACCAAAACTCGTGCGAGGCCATCCCTAAAATCGCGGGCGTCATCGAATTGTGGTTCGATGACCATGGTTCCTGATTGATCTATATAGCCACACTTATCACCAACCCGAGTTGGTGCGGGACCATCCCGAAAATAGAAGGCGTCATCCCAATGTCGATCGATCACTATGTTCCCCGATTTATCAATGAAACTGGGCTGCTGCGGAGATTTCGGACGGTAGTTTTGATGGTTTTTCTCATGCTGTCTGGGGTGCTGGTTGGTAACTGTAGTGGACTTCGTTTGGTCGTTGATAGTTCGAAGCAGAATGGCGGCGGCGGCTGATTCGACAGGTAATGACTTGATGGAGACTGACTACCTTGCAAAGCGTTCCAAAAAACGCGTTTTCGCGTTCCAAACGTTTACAGAAACCCTGCTGCAACCCCTACAAATATTGGCTCTGCGAATTTCGCACCGTCCCCACAGGGGCGAACCTTGTCGAGAGAACTGAACCAAATCCCGTACCACGCTCAAATCCTAATCAGATAAGGGGAACTACTCTTATGTGATGCTCGTC
>Ga0209284_10002378_pt1 | contig 25900 bp, 18 predicted proteins | sample FRY03_FD_187211 | JGI IMG/M metagenome (GOLD analysis project Ga0209284, IMG submission 187211) | Freshwater microbial communities from Lake Fryxell liftoff mats and glacier meltwater in Antarctica - FRY-03 (SPAdes) (version 2) | ecosystem: Environmental > Aquatic > Freshwater > Ice > Glacier...
GTAATATTCCTTTGGTGGGTCTAAACGATTTGCTATGTGTGTTAGTCAGTGGCCACAAGGCTGTTTTAAAAACCGCTTCAGACGACACCATCCTCCTGCGTTGGGTAGTTTCGCTGCTTACTGAGGCGCATCCTGCCTGGGTGGCCAAGATTGAATTCACCGAAAAAATGACTGGCATCGAAGCCATCATTGCCACGGGTAGTAACAATAGCAGCCGTTATTTTGAATACTATTTCAAAGATATTCCACACATCATACGTAAAAACCGCAATTCGATTGCTGTTCTATCTGGTGAAGAAACCGACGAGGAGCTGTTTGCCTTGGGAAAAGATGTCTTCGACTATTTTGGTTTAGGTTGTCGCAACGTAAGCAAAGTGTATTTACCTTCTGATTTCAATCCTACTCGTCTTTTGGCCGTTTGGGAACCCTACCGCACAGCGCTACTCACGCACAACCGTTACTTCAACAACTTTGAATACCATTTGGCCTTGCTGATGGTGAATCGGATAAAGCATTACACCAATAACGCACTCATATTGTTAGAATCGGACTATATTTCCTCACCGGTTAGCGTACTTCATTATCAGTTTTACGACAATAAAAAAGCTTTGGAGCAGGAAATCGGGGGTCAATTAGATCAAATTCAGTGTATACTTTCCGCAACTGGTAATTTTAAAGGAAGTCTACCTTTTGGCCAAAGTCAGCGACCTGAGTTATGGGATTATGCTGATGGCATCGATAGTATGGCTTTTTTAACGGAACGGCTTTAGGCTGGATGCAGCTCAAAAATTTGCATGAGCTGCTCCACTACATAATCTACCTCTTCTTTGGTGTTTTGCTTACCGAATGAAAAACGCACGTTATGACGGTTTGGATCGACATGAATGCCGCCCAGCACATGACTACCAACATTACTTCCTGACGAACAGGCACTGCCGCCTGAGGCACAAATCCCGGCTATATCGAGGTTAAAAAGCAACATTTCACCTTTTGGATGTGCAGAAAAAGATACATTCAGCACCGTATACAAGCTGTTTCCGTCGTAATCTCCATTAAAGGTAACACCTGGGATATTTTCAATCAGTTTTTGAATCATATAGGCACGAATGTCGCTGATGATGGAACGCTTTTCTTCCAAATTGCGATACGCAACTTCCATGGCTTTGGCCAAACCTACAATCCCGTATATATTTTCTGTGCCACCGCGCATGTTGCGTTCTTGGGCCCCACCTTGTAACAATGGCTTGACGCCTAAACCAGCCCGGACGTAGATAAAACCTACTCCTTTTGGACCATTAAATTTATGTGCAGCTCCATTGATAAAGTCCGCTGGCACTTCTTGTAAATTGATGTCGTAGTATCCTATAGTTTGTACGGTATCGGAATGGAAAAACGCGCCACAACGCTTGCAAAGCTTAGCAACTGCCTCCAAATCAATCATGCTCCCAATTTCGTTGTTACCATGCATGAGCGTAACCAAGGTTGGGCCAGTTTCCTGCAGCAAAGTCTCCAGCTCTCCTAAACTGATTCGGCCTTTTTCATCTACTTTCAAATAGCTTACTCTAGCCAAGCCATCTGCTTCTACCCGATCGAGCGTATGCGTTACCGCATGATGTTCAATACAAGTACTGATGATGTGCTTTACGCCCAAATCGCTTACGCTACATCGAATGGCCATGTTATCGGCCTCGGTTCCCCCCGATGTAAAAAAGATTTCGGCAGGTGAACAATGCAACAGACTTGCTACCGTTTTTCGTGCTTTTTCAATTTCAGTTCTTGCCATTCTCCCCAAACCGTGGGTAGAAGATGGGTTACCATATACCTCTTTCATCACTGGCACCATCGCCTCAAGCACTTCTTCGCTCAATGGTGTTGTTGCCGCATTATCGAAATACCATTTTTTCATTTCAAAAGCGATTTGATTTCAGAAATCATTTGATTGGCTAATGCATCCGCTTTTTCGGCAGTGCTACTCTCAGCATAAATACGAACAATAGGTTCTGTGTTTGATTTACGCAAATGCACCCATTCTTTATCAAAATCGATGCGAATACCATCGGCTGTATTTATTTTCTGCTGACTGAAACGCTTTTTCACCGCTTCAAGCAGTGCATCCACATCGATATCGGGAGTGAGTTCGATTTTATTTTTGCTGATAAAATAAGCCGGGTAAGAAGCTCTTAATTCCGTCATCTTAATGCCCGAATGTGCCAAATGTGTTAAGAATAACGCGATGCCTACCAACGCATCGCGTCCGGCATGTAATTTAGGATAAATGATGCCCCCGTTCCCCTCGCCGCCCACAATGGCATTGATTTCGCGCATTTTTTCAACCACATTCACCTCCCCTACTGCACTAGCTTCGTAGCGCATGCCGTAACGCGCTGTTACATCTTGCAAAGCTCGGGTAGAGCTGAGGTTAGAAACTGTATTTCCAGGAGTATGTTTTAGAATGTAATCCGCAACAGCCACCAAGGTATATTCTTCGCCAAACATGCTGCCGTTTTCATTAACGAGCGCCAAACGGTCCACGTCTGGGTCAACTACAATTCCTAAATCTGCGCCCATTTGCTTTACAAGGGCTGAAATTTCGGTCAAATGCTCTGGCAATGGCTCCGGATTGTGCGGAAAATGACCGTTTGGCTCGCAATACAACTGGTGTACTTGCTTCACACCCAACTCTTTGAGTAATTTTGGAACAGCAATGCCTCCGGTAGAATTAACACAGTCGATGGCCACTACGAAGCCTTTGGCACGAATGGCTTCAACATCAACCAAAGGCAATTCTAAAATTTTTGCAATGTGAAAGTCGATGGCATCGTGGTTGGAATAACATTGGCCAAGTGTGTCTACATCTACAAATGAAAATGCTTCGGTTTCTGCTAGTGCCAATACCTCCACACCATCTTGGCCGTTTATAAACTCTCCTTTAGCATTGAGTAATTTGAGTGCATTCCACTGTTTAGGGTTGTGTGAGGCAGTGAGGATGATGCCTCCTGCAGCTTTGTATTCAGGCACCAACATTTCAACAGTGGGTGTTGTCGATAAACCTAAGTCTTGCACATCGAAACCCAAGCCTTGTAAGGTACCAATGACCAATCTGTTAATCATTTCACCCGAAATGCGGGCGTCGCGACCAACCACAATAACCTTGCTGTCGCTTTTTGTTTTCAGCCAGCTGCCAAAAGCGGCGGTGAATTTCACCACGTCGACTGGACTTAAACCTTCTCCAGGCATGCCACCGATGGTACCACGAATTCCGGAAATTGATTTGATTAAGGTCACGTTTATAAGATTTAAAATGCAAATATAACCTTCCCATTTGGGTTAGGAAAGTCTATTAAAAAAACTCCATGCTTAACTTTCTTTCACTACTAGTTTAAAGCCTTTACCATGTACATTCATAATTTCTACCTGTTCATCTGCCGACAGCATTTTTCGAAGTTTGGAGATGAAAACATCCATGCTTCGGCCATTGAAGTAAGAATCGTTGCCCCAAATGCTGGTTAATGCCTCATCGCGTGGAACCACTTCATTGATGCGTGCAGAGAGCATGCGCAGCAATTCAGATTCTTTTGAGGTTAAATCGGTGCTTACGCCGTCAATTGTAAGGGTTTGCGTGATGGCATTAAATTGCGTTTTACTGAATTGAAATTGGTCTGCTTCGCTGCTCTGCTGATTACTCTTGCGAAAAGTCCGGCGCAAAACTGCGTGAATCCTCACCATCAACTCATCCATGCTGAACGGCTTAGTTAGGTAATCATCTGCTCCTATTTCGAATCCCTTGAGTACGTCTTCCTTCATTGAACGTGCAGTAACGAAAATAATCGGGGTACTTGGGTCTGTTTTGCGAATCTCTTTGGCGAGGGTAAAGCCATCTTTCACTGGCATCATGATGTCCAATATAAGCAAATCATATTTTTTCTTTTGGTACATGGCCAAGGCGATGGCGCCATCTGTGGCGAGGTCCACTTCAAACCCTTTTGACTTGAGTCGTTCTGACAAGATGAGACCGAGATTTTCATCATCTTCAGCCATTAATACTTGTACGTGATCGTTTTCGAATGCTTCCATATTATGAGTTGGTTTTTTCGTAAGATAATTTGATGATAAATGTACTTCCTTTTCCTGGTTCACTTTGTACTTCAATACTGCCTTTATGCAATTCTGCAATGCTGAGGACGTAGGAAAGCCCGAGACCAAAGCCCTTTATATCATGTACATCACCAGTAGGAACACGGTAAAATTTATCGAAAATCTTCTTGGTTTGGGCGTTGGTCATGCCGATACCATTGTCGCGCACAGCAAAAACAAAGTGGGTATCGGTATTCGAAGTTTCAATCGAAACAAATGGTATTTGATTGCAATATTTCAACGCATTATCTATCAAATTTGTGACAAGGTTAATCATATGCATTTCATCTACTTCAACCACACTCTTTGCCGCCATGAGTTTCAAAACAAGTTGACCACCCTGCTTTTGAATCATCAATTCGCTTTGATTAGCAATGCGATCGAGCAAATCATGCATGTTGAGCTCTTTACTACGCAACGAAAAGCCTGAACGTTCTAACAGTGCGATATTTAAAATACGTTCAACATGCCGCTTCAAACGCATATTTTCATCAAAAATAATGCGGTTGTATTTGTTCACAAGCTGATTTTCTTGGTTCCCTCCTAACTCTATGAGCGCCTCACTGGCCAAATTGATAGTAGCAATTGGGGTCTTGAGTTCATGCGTCATGTTATTTATAAAGTCAGTCTTGAGCTCCGAAAGGCGTTTTTGACGCAAAAGCAAATCTACTAATAGGTAAAAGCTCAATCCTAGCAGTAAAATTGCACACAACGAAAGCACCATTTGAGCAGAAATATTACTGAAGAAAAATGCCCGCTGGTTTTGAAAGCGGTAAACCAAATAGTGGTTGGAGGTTAGGTGGTCGCTTGGAAATAGCTTCGTAAGAAATACATTCTGCGTACCAGAAGTCTTGTTTTCAGAGACCACACGCTTAAAAAAAGCATTATCAGCCTTCACCAATTCGTATACGTACGCATTGGTTAGCCCGTATTTCTGGAAAATGACTTGGGTGATAGAATCTAAATGCTCCAGGTTAACGCGCTGCTCTATGGATTTCGAACGAGTGAGTTGGATTTCGCGCATGAAAGCCATCATGAAGCCTTTGTTGCCGGAAAGCTGGTTATCGGCTAATATCTTATCAATGGCCTGAAGCGTGCTGTCTTCTTCGTTTTCATTCCGTATCAAAGGTTGATAAGCAAACCTATCAAGATGATTTCCGGGCCTACCAAAGTCCTCTTCCAAGTTTCCGTCTAACATGCCGGGCTGTAAACGTTTGGCTGGCTGACTACTTTGAATGTTATCGGCCATAAGTGTAGCGCGCAAAAAAGCTCCCATTGCTTCCTGACTTTCTACTCTTTTCGAAATTTCATGTACGGCATTGTTGGCCAAAATATTAAAATTCTCGCGTTGCAACTTCATGGCGTTGTTGAGCCAATAAAACTGCAATCCAAGCAGGGATAATAAAGAAATAGCGATACTGACTACTAGTAGTCGAATGTGATGCGCCTTTACGTTGATATTAAAAATGGCCATGAAGTACAAAAAACTGCATTAATCTGCAATTATGATAAGGACATATACAGGTTAACTATAATTAACAGCTTCAAGCAAGGATTGATTTGATTTCTTCGATGTTTAATTGCTTTACCAGTGAGGGCTCAGCGCTTACCAGACTATCGCTGATGGAGCGCTTTTTCTGTTGTAAAGACATAATCTTTTCTTCTACCGTGTTTTTGGTAATGAACCGATAAGAAATCACTTTTCTTTTCTGTCCTATACGGTGCGAACGGTCGATGGCTTGTTGCTCCACCGCAGGATTCCACCAAGGATCAAGTAAGATTACGTAATCCGCCGAAGTGAGGTTGAGACCCAATCCGCCTGCTTTTAGACTGATTAAGAAAACTTTCATGTCGCTGTTTTTATTAAACTTTTCAACTAAATGTCTTCGGTCTTCCCTAGGAGTTTGGCCGTCTAAGTAGTAATGTGCTATTTTTTCATGCTCCAGTCGCTTTTTAACTAGCCTGAGGTGTTTTACGAATTGAGAAAACACCAAAATTTTATGCCCTTCAAACAAAGCGTTTTTTAGCATACGCATGGCCTCTTCAAATTTCCCAGATGACTCTTCATAGTCGCTTTCCACCATGGCGGGGTGATTGGCTACCTGTCTTAAAATAGTAAGTCCTCTTAAAAGAAGCATTTGAGAACGCAAAAGGCCATTTTTCTGAATAGCATCTAAAATCTCGTTTCTAAACCCAGCTTTGAGGCGCTCGTAAACCTCCTCCTGACCCGCAGTCATATCGCAATAATGAACATGCTCAATGCGGTCTGGTAAGTCAGTGGCAACTTGTTTTTTAGTTCTTCTAAGGATAAATGGATGTATAACCGTACGGAGTCGTTCGGCTGCTTGCTCATCTTTTTCCTTTTCAATGGGATTAACGTAGTTTTCTCTGAAGAATTTAAGGTTCCCAAGTAGTCCTGGATTCACGAAAGCCATAATTGACCACAAATCAAGCACCGAATTTTCAACCGGCGTGCCACTCAAAACCAATCGGTGCTGAGCAGGGATGAGCCGTACTGATCGTGAAATTTGCGAGCCGGGATTTTTGATGTTTTGGCCCTCGTCAATGATGCTGTAATTGAAATTCACGCGCTTAAACATATCCATGTCGATGCGCAGTGTACCGAATGAGGTAATTACGATGTCGTATGATTTAAACCATGTTTCCACGCGGTCGCGATTTGTACCAGCGTGAATCATGATCGTCAAATCTGGAGCAAATTTCTTGGCTTCTGCATACCAATTATGGAGAATAGAGGTTGGCGCAATCAACAAAGAAGGCTTGTGTACTTCTCCGTTTAAAGCCGCTCTTTCTTGTTTGTCTTTTAAGAGTAAACAAAGGGTTTGAACGGTCTTTCCCAAACCCATATCATCGGCCAGAATACCACCAAAGCCATTTTTACGCAAAAACCAAAGCCAATTGAGACCAGATTGCTGATAGTGGCGCAGTTGCGCTGTGAAGCCTACGGGGAGCGCCACCTCTTCTATCTGCTCGTGGTTCCCAATGGCGCTGATTTGTACTTTGATTTTGGCTTCCGCTCTGGTTTGTAGCGCTTCTTGCAGTTCTGTAACCATTTGGAAGTGGTGCCTGTGCAACCTTATCTGGTCGACATCAGCTTCTACATGGTTAAAGACGCTTTTAAGTTTGGTAAACCAAGCCTCGGGTATGATGGCGAACTTACCATTCGGCAATTCAAACTCACGGATGCCATTTTTGATGTGGTTTCGAAGTCTGATAAAAGAAATTTCAAAGGTTCCAAAGATGATTTTCGCCTGAATATCAAACCAATCACCTGTCTCGGTAACGGTAAGGTCGAGTTGGTTACCCTGTATGTACAAATGCTCAGCGCTTTCGTCTTGCTCGAAAATGAAGCCGGCATCTTCTAATTTCGAACGGTGAATTGAAAGCCAATCTAACAAACAACCCTGGTCATCTGATGCAGCAGTAAGTCCAAACATGGCCCCTGAAATCAAATGCAAACCAAAATGATTGAGCTTGTCGTGTTGATTGGTTTCCCAAATGTGAGAACGGACCGTTTTGGTGAATTCGTAGGTCTCGCTGTTTTTTTTGAGCTTCACTAACACCCTATTCCTATTATTGAATAGTACGTCTTGGTAATCGTACCTAAATAGGAGCAGCAGCACATAATCGCCATGTAAAGTTTTACTTAAACGAAGTACTGGTTCCGCCTCTGTTTTACTGCTATTGATTTGAAAGCCTTCCGCTTTAACCTGATAACGTTCCACTAAGGAAAAGACGAATTTATGCAAATAAGTATCTTCTGAAGCCTTAGGCACTTGGATAAAGAATTTGTTCAGAAAAGGCAAAATCTTGTTTCCTTCCATTTCAGGATCAAACTCGTACATTTGGTCATTAATGAGCAGCCAAGCTGGATTCATACACAAAAGTAGGGCACCCTGTTGCTGAAATCTGAGTAATTTTCCCTGATGTAACAAGGTGGGGTAATACCGAATGCCTTCTTCGTTTCGCTTGAAGTGAAATAGCACCGATACCTTACCCTCATTATACTGTATTGGCTTCCAAGTAGGGTCATCGTCGTCACCCATGATAAAGATATCTTTACCGCGACAAAGCTCTAAACAGCGAGCAATGCGTTTTTCGATAGTAGGACGAACAAGCTCGTGCATTTGCTCCGTGTATACCGACTGAAAAAAATCAATTGGCCGCATCAACTTTTTACCCGCGTGCTTTTTGATGATTGTGTGCTGATCGCACTCTTCCATCAACTTAATCAGCTCCGCATCCGCCTCGTCTAACAAATAATCAAATTCTTTGCTGGTAACGGGATTGAGTTTTTTGTGCGTATACGTAAAGTTACCTTGATCATTCAACTGAACAATATATGGTGCAATCAACAAGCCTAAATACTCGTGATTGTACAAGGAGTACACCAATTTATGCGACTGCGCCTGATCTATTTGCACTGTAAATCCTTTAAAGCACACTTGCGAATGCCTAGGTTCATGTTGGTTGAACTAGCAAATTAAAAAATTCTTCTAAAATCAACGTTAAAAAATTATCTTTTTTAACGACTTACCAAAATAACACCTGTAAACACTTCTTTGGCAGGACCAATGAGCATTAATTCGGTGTAGCCCTCCAACTCCCTCTTAAAACCGACGGAAAGTAATCCGCCTTCCGTTTGGACACTAATATAACGTGTTTCTTTTGTTGGAAAAAGATGGTCAACAAGCACTGCGGCGGCGGTAACCCCTGTACCACAGGAATAAGTTTCGGCCTCAACACCACGCTCAAAGGTCCTTACTTTAATGAGATCGGCATTTACCACTTCAATAAAATTAACATTCGTGCCTCCTGGTGTATAGCAATCGTGCCAGCGAATGGCATAACCCGATTCCGTCACAGGAAAATCAGATAGCTTGTTTACCATTTGCAAATGATGGGGCGAACCAGTATTGAGGTACCAGCCCTCCAAAGCTCTTTGCGGCAAACCTACATCAATCATTCGTAAGTGTATCAGCTCTCCTATAATTTGGGCTTGATGAGGCCCATCTACCGCTATAAAGTCAAACGTTAACCCCGCTTCCACCAATCCCAAGGCCCGGGCAAATTGAACAGCGCACCTACCTCCATTGCCACACATACTGCCTTCTCTGCCATCTGCGTTGATATAAATCATTTCAAAGGCGTAAATCGGATGGTTTTGCAATAATATGACACCATCGGCACCTATTCCGAACCTGCGGTCACACCAAGAAGCAAACAACTCTTGCTCGGAACTATCTACCAAATTATTGCGGTTATCGACCATTACGAAGTCATTTCCGGTACCTTGATATTTTCTGAAAATCAAATCCATCTTTCGATTGTTAGTCCTTTTGAAGCTTTAACTTTTCATTAACAAATTTCTGTCAAGATGACACGTTAAAAGCCTACACATGCCCTTAAATTAGCAACGGCATGATATTAGTGCAAAGTTAATCAGAATTAAAATCAAGTTTATGAAAAGGTATATCGGAATTTTTGTCATTGCGCTCTTAGGAGCCTTCAGTGGTGCAGCAATTGTAAATTGGATTGGTCCAAACGAATCAACAACTGCCACAACCACAAATCAGCCTGTTCAGTTTACCAATTTCCCTGAACACATTCTCGAACACCCGAATTTTGTGACAGCATCCGCCATTTCAACGCCGGCAGTGGTGCATATCAAGACAAAAGCAAAAGCAGTTGCCTCAAATAGGTCAAATGATCCGTTCCGGGAATTTTTTGGACCCGAGTTTTTTGGTCCACAAGGTCCTCAAATGGGCTCTGGTTCTGGTGTGATTTTAACAGGAGATGGTTACATTGTAACCAACAACCACGTAATCAACGGTGCGGATGAGATAGAAGTGGTTTTGAACGACAGACGCAGTTTCATCGGCACAGTCGTTGGTAGCGATCCCAGCACAGACATCGCTCTTATTAAAATCCAAGCCAGTAATCTGCCTTTTTTGGGTTTCGGTAACAGCGACGATCTTCAAATTGGAGAATGGGTATTGGCCGTTGGCAATCCATTCAATCTCACCTCTACCGTAACCGCAGGTATTGTATCAGCTAAAGGTCGAAATATTAATATTTTGGGTGGTGGTACCAGCATTGAAAGTTTTATACAGACAGATGCGGCTGTGAATCCTGGCAATAGCGGTGGTGCTTTGGTAAATGTGAAAGGCGAATTGGTGGGTATCAATACGGCTATTGCTTCAAATACAGGTAGTTACCAAGGTTATTCTTTTGCGGTGCCTGCTAACATTGTAAGCAAGGTGGTTGAAGACCTAAAAGAATACGGAACCGTACAACGTGGCTTCCTCGGCGTTCAAATTCAGGATGTTGATGCTATGTTGGCTAGCAAAGAAAACTTATCCGTGACATCGGGTGCCTTTGTAGCCGATTACCTCCCAAACAGCGCGGCAGAGGCAGCTGGACTCAAAAAAGGCGACGTAATTGTACAAATTGAAGGGGTTTCTATTACTTCTACACCGCAGTTAATGGAGGTTGTGAGTCGCAAGCGTCCAGGTGAAAAAGTAGTTATTGTAGTGGATCGTAAAGGTAAGCGCCAAGACTATACTGTTATCCTGCGCAACGCTGAAGGCAATACCAGCATCGTGAAAGCAGCGCTAAAGGCGGAAATAACCACCATGCTTGGTGCAGATTTTGAAACACCTTCTGCCAAAGAACTAGAACGTCTCAGCATTGACGGTGGCGTTAAAATTGCCAAGCTTAACAAAGGCAAATTGCAGGAGACAGGCGTTCGCGAAGGTTTCATCATCACCAAGGTAGACAAAACCAAGGTCAATAATAGCAAAGAGCTAATCAAAGCCCTTAACGGAAGCAACGGCGGCGTTTTACTAGAGGGTTACTACCCCAACGGTTCAAAAGCTTATTACGGTTTCGGCATGTAAAGCTTTTTCGAAATGCGCTCAGAGAAGGCTGTCTTTGTAAATCGAGGCAGCCTTTTTTATTTCAACCTAAAGTCAAACAACCGCAAACTACAGCGCTGCCTCCTTGTTGCAAACCTATGACCTTTTCTCGTGCTCATGCCTGGTTTAAGTCCAAAAAATGGCAGCCATTTGATTTTCAGCTCCAGAGCTGGGAAGTTGCTGCTGCTGGAAAATGCGGCTTAGTGAATGCACCAACAGGTTTTGGCAAGACCTATGCCTTGTTTTTACCTTTACTGGAGACCCTTGCAGCGCAAAATCCACAAGACCAGCAGCCCGGTTTAAAGATGATTTGGATTACCCCTTTGCGGGCCTTAACGTCAGATTTGGCACTCGCTATGCAAGAGGCTGCTGTAGGGTTTGGCTTACATTTGCGCATCGAGACCAAGACGGGTGATACAGAGGCTTCGGTTCGGCAAAAACAACGTAAAGTTTTACCCGACGTGCTTTTAACCACGCCTGAAAGCTTGCATTTGCTACTCAGCACACCAGATTGGGAACAGAAATTTGAAAACTTGGTTTATTTCGTTGCAGATGAATGGCACGAATTGCTTGGCAATAAAAGAGGCGTTATGCTTGAATTGGCCTTGGCCCTCCTAAAGACCAAGCTTCCAGAACTGCGTATCTGGGGAATCTCTGCTACCATTGGCAATTTAGAGGAAGCCATGCAGGTGCTACTTGCTGAGCACTGGGAACAAGGTGTTATAGTGCGAAGTAAGTGGACCAAAACCACCACAGTTACTAGTATCATCCCTGATGATTTCGAAAAATACCCGTGGGCTGGCCATCTCGGCCTTCCCATTGTACCACAACTTATACCACTGATTAACAGTGCTAAAACAAGCTTGATATTTACCAATACACGCGCACAGACAGAACTCTGGTACCAACGGATTTTGGAGGTGGCTCCAGAATTGTCAGGACAAATAGCCCTGCACCATGGTTCGTTGAGTACGGAAATAAGGACTTGGGTAGAAGAAGCTTTACATGCAGGTAAACTCAAGGCGGTGGTATGTACATCGAGCCTTGATTTAGGTGTGGATTTTAGGCCCGTTGAGCAAGTTTTTCAGATAGGAAGTCCCAAAAGTGTGGCTCGTTTTCTGCAGCGTGCGGGACGAAGCGGTCACCAACCGGGCGCTACAAGCCAAATATATTTTGTACCAACCCATGCCTTAGAACTTATGGAAGCCGCCGCCTTACAGCAAGCGGTTGCTGAAAATGTCATCGAAGCACGGCAGCCGCTTCTGCTTCCGTACGATTTATTGTTGCAATTTATGATGACATTGGCTTGTGGTGGGGGCTTTGAACAGGGACACTTGTGGGAAATTATTCGTAAAACCTACGCCTTCCAAAGCATCCAAAGGGAGGCTTATGATTGGTGTTTGAGTTTTTTAGTGAGTGGCGGACAAAGTTTAGAAGCCTACGATGAATACCAAAAAGTGGGTTTACTTAACGGCAAAGTGCTCGCCCTCAACCGTCATGTTGTGATGAAGCACCGAATGTCGATTGGCACCATCGTCAGCGACACGAATTTGGCCGTTGCCTATGTTAACGGTGGGCGCATTGGCAGTGTTGAAGAGTGGTTTGTGACCAGTCTTTTACCAGGCGATGTATTTTGGTTTGCAGGCAAAGCTTTAGAATTTGTGCGCATCAAAGACCTCCAAGTGCAAGTCAAAAAAAGTGCTCGAACCGATGGCAAAGTGCCCTCTTGGATGGGAGGTCGGATGCCTTTGTCCTCCTCCCTTTCGGCATTTATGCGACAGCGCTGTCATGAAGCCGCAAACAACGTGTACCAAGGTCCTGAAATGCATGCCTTGCAAGCCCTTCTGGCAGAACAGAAAAAGCGCTCCAATCTCCCCAAAACCAACGAATTGCTTATCGAAATGCTGCATCTCACCGATGGGTTTCGGTTGATTTGTTATCCCTTCGAAGGAAGACAAGTACACGAGGGCCTGTCTGCGCTCTTTGCGTACAGGCTGAGCCGATTGATGCCGATCAGTTTTTCGATAGCTATGAATGATTATGGTTTTGAGCTCTTCAGCGACCAAGCTATTCAGATAGAGGCCTCTGTATGGACAAGCCTACTATCCACCGAAAACCTCAGAAACGATCTTTTTGCAAGCATGAACGCTACTGAAATGGCTCGTAGACAATTTGGAGAGATTTGTAGGGTGGCAGGTTTGGTTTTCCACGGCTATCCAGGTGCGCCGGTAAGAAGTAAACATTTGAAGGCCTCTTCTCACCTGCTTTTTAATGTATTTCACGAATATGAAACCAATAACTTGCTCGTGCAACAAGCGTTTGAGCAAGTGCTTGACCAGCAGTTAGATGAAAGTCGCATGCGCACAGCCTTGCTTCGAATGCAACAACAACAGCTTGTCATTCATAAATGCAGCACCCCAACTCCATTTAGTTTTCCACTGCTTGCCGACAGACTGCGTGAAAAAATTAGTAGTGAACAACTTGTAGATCGATTAAAAAAAATGATGCCTTCTGCTTCATAATACTCATTTTTGAAGAAATGATGACTGCACAGCATTCCCTCACCCTTGGTCAAACCTCTTGGATTTTAGATCATCGAAAAGCGGCATTTCTGCCTGCACATAAACTCCTCATCCTTTCAGATGTACACTTAGGCAAAGTGCAGCATTTTCGCAAAAACGGTATCGCTGTTCCTGTGCAAGCTGCTGCTAAGAACTTGATTTTGATGCAGGAACTCCTGGAGACTTATCAGCCTGAAAGCATTTTATTTTTAGGGGATTTATTTCATAGTCAGGATAACTCCGAACATCAAATGCTGGATCAATTACACATAGCCTTTCCGAAAATTAAATTACTGCTGGTACCAGGCAACCATGATTTGGCTATGCTCCAGCGCTTGCCTACCTTTTTAAAAACCACGGAGAGCAGTCATCAAATCGACCAACTAATTTTTAGCCACCACCCACCAGAAGTATTAAAAACAAACTTTTTTTACTGTTATGGTCACTTGCATCCTGCCGTTGAAGTCCATGTCAGTGCGGGACAAAGACTTAAATTCCCGAGTTTTCTCTATTCAACCGTCGCAATGGTGATGCCTGCTTTTGGTAGTTTTACGGGATCTGTTGCTGCCAATCACCATTTAAAGCAGGCAAATAAAGCATTATGTACCCCTGAGGGGTTGTGGTTGATTGAGAATAAAAAAAATCAGGAGGATGCAACTTCTAGGTAAGCCAGTTCGTCTATTCAGAGTGAAACTTTTTAGCACTTTTTTGATGCAATATTTTTCACGAGGTTTATGATCTCAAAAAAACCCTGTTATGGAAAGAAGAATTTACAGATTACGCACCGATCGGGTGTTAGCCGGTGTTGCAAGTGGCATTGCGAGGCATTTTAAAACAGATCCTGTCCTTATCCGAGTGCTTTTTGTAGCCTTGGCTTTGGTTGGAGGTGGTGGTATTTTAGCATACATCATCCTTTGGGCTATTATTCCTGAAGAGCCGTTTGTAAATTTTGATTCTACGGCCAACGATGGTTCAAATGCTACTGCCTCTGAAGTCTTCAACACCGATGCTGCCGTTCCCCAAACACGTACTGGCTCGTTGATTGCTGGTACCGTACTTATTGTAGTGGGCACTTTGTTTTTAGTTGATGAATTTTTGCCGAAATTTAATTTTGGTAAATATTGGCCAATTTTGTTAGTGGCGATTGGTATAGCATTGTTATTCACAGCACGTAAAAAAGAGCAATTATGAAAGCAGATCGCGTTTTTTGGGGTGTCATCCTTGTTATTTTTGGCATCCTGTTTTTCCTTCAAAATTTAGGATATGTTAGCTTCCAGTTCAGCTCCATTTGGAAACTTTGGCCTCTTGCGCTTATCTACTGGGGTTTTTCTGCATTATTGAAGGATAAATCTGGCAAAGCAAACCCTGCACTTTATGGTATTCAAATTATCATTCTTGCTGTTGTGGTGTATTTCTTAGTAAAACCAAATCAAGATAAAGCAAGAAGCTTCTATGATTTTCATTCGGAAAGGGAAAATGACTCTGAAAATGCGGATGTACCCATTATTAGTAGAGAGAAAAAGCGCGAACATACTTTTGAAGTGCCATGGAGCGCGAGTCTCGAAACCGCAAGTTTAGATGTGGATTTTGGTGCCGGAAACTTGACCATTTCGGGTGAAACCAAGGAACTTTTAAAAGCTAAGGCTGCTACCAATATTGGAAACTACGCCTTTGAAAACAATGTGACAGGTAAAAATGCTGATATAGAACTTTCTTACAATGCCAAAAACGTAAAAATGAATGGTCAATTCAAAAATGAATTGAACATCATGCTTCACGCAGGTCCCATATGGAATATTTCCATAGAAACGGGTGCTTCTGCTAGCGAAATTGATCTGTCTGACTACAAAATCTCAAAGTTAACGGTAGATGGTGGAGCAATGAGCATTGCTTTAAAATTGGGATTGCCTTTAGAAATTATGGAAGTAGTCGTAAATGCTGGTGCCTCTTCTTTAGACATTGAAATTCCGAAAAATGCAGCTTGCGAAATCAAAATAGCGGGTGGCTTGAACAGTCTGGACATTAATGGCTTCGAAAAAATAAGCAAAGGTTTATACCGCAGTGCTGGTTTTGCGGCCGACAAACCTCACATTCAGATGAAAGTTCAAACGGGCGTGAGCTCTGTGGACATAAATACCTATGATTAATTTAAACAAAGCGAACGTCCATTCCTTTTTAAAGCGTGAATTTCATTTTTAAATATAGCAAGCTGTTACTTCTGGTAACAGCTTTTTTAGCGTTGGGAGCCTTTTACAGGGCGACGAAAATTTCTTTCGTTTACGATTTAGAGGCATTTTTTCCGAAAGATGATCCCGATGTTGCTTTTATGGCTTCCTTCAAAGAGCGACTCCAGCGCGACGATTTATTTTTATTGGTAGCCATCGACCGAGAAAAAGACATATTCGAGTCGGCTTTCTTAGAAAAAGTGAATGCTTTTACCTTGGCTTGTAAATTGCTTCCCAACATACAAAGCGCAGAATCCATCACTACACTCAAGGAGCCGCTAAAAACCCCCTTTGGCATGAGCAGCCGGCGATTGCTTCATTGGGAGGACAGCAGTAGACTTGAAAACGATCGCTTGGTGATACGATCAGACGAACGCATACGAAACAGCTTGGTGTCTGCCGATGAGCAAGCCTTGGTCGTGAGCATGACCACCACGGGACAGCTTAAGCAAGCTGAAGCCAATTATCTTAATTATCAAATTGATTCGCTTATAAATGCCTATAGCTTCCACAAAACCCACACTGCAGGGGTAATAATCACCCAAGCTATTTTTGTGCAGAAAATACAAGAAGAATTACTCTTGTACATAGCGCTTTCTATTTTAATCGTAACCATTGTGCTTTTTTTCTTGTACAAAAGCTTTTGGGGTATAGCTATTCCGTTGGCTTCTGTGGTGGTATCGCTAGTCGTATTTTTAGGCTATATGGAGGTAAGTGGACAGTCTTTTGATGTGATCAGCACCATGTTCCCCACCCTGATGTTGATTTTTGGGATGTCTGACGTCATCCATCTCCAAAGCAAATACATCGACGAATTAGAAAAGGTCAAAAACCGCTGGCAGGCTATGCGAACGACTTTTAAAGAAATAGGAACGGCCTTACTTCTTACCTCCATCACTACTTCAATAGGTTTCGGATCGCTGCTACTTTCAACTATTCCCGCTATCCAAAGATTTGGCTTAAATGCGGCCGTCGGTGTAATGATTGCTTATGTTTTTGTTTTGGTATTTGCCAGTGCTGCTTTGTTTCATTTTGATCATCACCAGCTTCAAAACATCAAAAAACAACGAAATAACTGGCGGAAATTTAGCTTGACGCTCTACCTTCAGAATCGCAAATACCCTGTTCAAATCAGCGCCGTTGCCATTTTTACCTTGCTACTTTCGGCATATGGCATTTCCAAAATATCCACCAACAGCTACTTGCTCGGAGATATACCACGAGAGAGTAAATTGCGCCAGGATTTTCTGTTTTTTGAATCAAAATTTGTTGGTGTCCGTCCTTTTGAAATGGCCATTCTCCCCGTTGGTAATAAAAAGATTCTGGATAGGGATGTTGTGGCGGAAACTGCGAAACTCACTGATTATTTACAATCCGAATATGCTATTGGCTCCATTCAGTCACCTGTAGTTTACATGAAAAGTCTTAATAAAAGCTGGAATAGCGGCAGCAGCGCATTTTACAGCCTGCCAGCTACTGACCAAAATTATAATGACATAAAAAATGTAGCAGGCGAATTTGCCAAACGAGCACCCTACAAACTTTTTGACGATGATCAAAGTATAGGACGCATCAGCGCGCGTATTCAAGATTCTGGTTCCGACAGTTTGGCCTTGGATATGGCCGCTATTGAAGCTTGGATGTTGGAGAACATCGATCCCAAAATTGCTAGCTTCAAAATGACAGGATCGGTACTTTTGGTAGATAAAAACCACGAATATCTTCGTAAAAATTTATTTCAAGGCCTACTTCTGGCCTTTTTCTTGGTCGGAATTATATTTTCGGTGTTGTTCAAGGACTGGCGAATGGTTTTGGTAAGCATAGTACCAAATGTGGTGCCTATGGTAGTTGCAGGGGCTGCATTGGGATTCACCGGTATTGAGCTAAAAGCAGTTACGGCCGTGATATTCACGGTTTCATTTGGAATAGCGGTAGACGATACGATCCATTTTCTAACTCGCTATAAATTAGAACGCACCAAAGGAAGAAGCGTTGATGCCGCCTTGAGACAAACTTTTTTGGTTAGTGTGAAAGCCATCACCATCACCACTATCATCCTCATTTTTGGTTTTATAAGTCTGATCTTTAGTAGTTTCACTAGCACTTACTATGTTGGCGTTTTGGTATGTGTCACGCTGATAAGTGCCCTCATTGCTGATGTATACATCATACCGCAGCTACTTTACTGGATTAATCCCGGAAGCCGGCCGAAAGTTGATAAGCCGAATGGTTGACAAAGGTGGTATCATTCAACGAAAGTAAAAAAGCTTCTAAATCCTTTAGCTCTGATTCGGAAAGGCCCATTGGCTGCACGCGCGGATCTTTGCTGGGATAGTCATCACCTCCTCGGTTATAATACTCCAACACTTCCCGCAGCTCAAAATAACGCCCGTCGTGCATGTAGGGCGCGCTGAAACCCAAATTCCTTAAACTTGGCGTTTTGAACTTTGCAAAATCGGCTGGGTCATTAGAAATGCGAGCCCTGCCTGTATCAAGATGCAGGTCCATATTGAGACCTATGTTGTAAAACTGAAAATCGGTGAAATTTATACCTGAGTGACAGGAAGTACATTTGGTTCGATCGCTGAAAAACAGGTTCATCCCTTTGTACTCTTGATCACTAAGCCTTCCTCCCTTGTACAAATAATCGTCGTACTTGCTATTTGCTGAAATCAAACTCAGCTGAAACCACATCAACGCACGTGTGATACTAAAAGGATCAGGTTGCCGATTGTATATCTTTTGGAATTCAGCTACATAAAAAGGACTTGTACGCAGTCTCAATGACAGCTCATGCAGCGGTAAATCCAGCTCAAAATGATCATCCATGGGCGCCATGGCTACTTCCTCTAAGCGGGGAATACCACCATCTTTAAAAAATGATTGTGGGAGATAAAGATTAAAAAGCGGCGGAGCATTCCTTCGTCCAAAGCCTCCATGAGCACCCACGCTAAAAGAAATACTGTCACCAAAAGCTAACGCTTGTTTATGGCAAGAGGAACAACTTACCGAACTATCTCGTGATAATCCATTGTCGTAAAATAAAGCTTTACCCAATTCAATTTGCCGTAGGTTATGGGTAGTTAAATTTCGAATGCTGTCCGGAATAGGGAATTCTCTTGAAACAGTTGGTAACTCAAACGTGCTTTTTTGCTCTTTTTGTCCCTTACAAGCCAGTAAAACAAAAAGCAACAAAGGCAGCCACCATTTCATCAGAAAGGGCTCTTATAGGCAGGATTATTCAGATACACAGAATCTGTAAGTGTGTTCAAAAACGCGATGATGTCAGATTTGTCTTGCGTAGTTAATCCCAGCCCGACTCCTTGCGACTTGAGATTAGGATCTAAAGTCGGACTCTGTTTTAGATGTTCGTTGTAATGATCTAACACTTCCTCCAAGGTAGCAAAGCGTCCATCATGCATGAACGGCCCTGATACAGCCACGTTCCTCAAGCTAGGTGTTTTGAATTTACCGATATCTGTAGCCTCGTTGGTAACGATGCTGAAACCTATTGCTGGATTTTCATCCAAACCATTGTTTGTGAAGGTATTTGTTGTAAACAAATGGGTACCATGACAATGAAAACAATCGGCTCCCACTGGCCGGCCGCTGTTCGGAGGACTAAATTCGCGCATGAAAATGTTGAAGCCCCTTGTTTCAGCTGGATTTAAAGGATCCAAAACAGGGTTGATTCTGAATTTATCAAATTTTGAGTCAGTAGATTGAATGGTCAGAATGAATTGCTCCAAAGCTTTCGCCATTCTATCAGCGGTTACTGACTCGTCGCCAAAAGCCTTGCCGAATAGTTCTGGATAAAGGGCTGTTTGCTGCAGCTTATAAACCGCATTTGACAAACTTTCATGCATTTCAATGGGGTCTTCAATTGGTAACAGCACTTGGCCTCTCAAAGTAGCTGTTCGGCCATCCCAGAAAAAACGATTGGTCCACATCAAATTAAAAAGCGGCATGCTATTACGAGTGCCTACAGCGCCCGTAATGCCTGAACTAAAACGATTTCCATTATCTGTAAAGGCCAGTTCTTGGTTGTGGCAACTTGCGCAAGATTGCACGTTATTACCACTTAACTTAGATTCATAAAACAGATGCCGGCCTAGCGCAATCCCTTCTTTGGTTAGCGGATTGTCGGCAGGGACTATTGATGGCGGGAAGAATGGCTTTTGTGCCAAACTTACAGGAGTTGGTGCAGGATATTCTTTAGATGGCTTCAAATCTGGCTTACAAGCAATCGAGCCGGTAAGAAGAATACTCAGGAAAAGCAACCGATTCATATCAATCTTTAAAGATAAGGTTAATCATATTACCATGAAGAATTTCTGCCACTTCATCACCAAAGGCGCTGTGACTGAATAACGCTGAATCACGCATCACATGCTGATGTGGTGATTCGAAGAAATTATTTGCCTCGAAGCGCATAGGCAACATTACCGTGTTGTCGTTATAATTAAAACTAATGTCTTCAAAAGTATACTGTGTGATTAGATCATCTCGGCCAATGTGGTAAGAATACGCTCCTTGTATAGGTGCATCTTTAAAAAACCTACCTTCAATTTTAAAGAAAATATAGCCTGAATTCCAACTCCAGTGCATTGTGCCACCCCGCATGATACTAAATGGATGCTCATTTGGCCACAGGGCTGGATCGGCATGATTATTTATAGAGTCTACACCCAATTTGAAACGCACCCCTTGGTAGGCTCCTTTTGGTAAATTAGTAAAAACCAAAGTATCTACAGGCTTTTGACGAGCCATGATCAGGGCTTGATAATCAAAAGGCATCCAAGTTCCATCTAATTTTTTAAATTCAAAATCGGTCAAAAAATAACTCAATTCAGCAAAGCTGACTAGGTTATGTGTTGTGTTGTATTCAACGCTATTAAAATTGATTAATTCCCCATTAAATTCGTGACGAATTACCATTTTTACTTCAGGCGTATCGCTTGGAGCATCAGGTGTTTTTGGATCAACAGGTTTTTCGTTGCGACAGCCAAGCGCAAAAAAGATGCCCAAAACAGCAACATAAAAAAGGATTTTTTTCATGATTTAAATTTAAGTAATTATCTCAACGATTCCAATAGGTTTTGATGTTTACAAAGGCTCTGAGCCCTTCTCTCCCCAACTCCCTACCTAATCCTGAAGCTTTGATTCCTCCGAATGGTAAGGCTGGATGCGACTTCATCAAGCCATTGATGTAAACGCTTCCGGCATTAATTTTGTTTATGCAGGCCTCCTGAATTTCTTTATCTGAGGTAAAAGCTGTTGCGCCAAGTCCAAATTTACTATCGTTCGCCAGCGTCATCGCTTCTGAAAACGCATTAAATTTCAAAACAAGTGCCACGGGACCAAAAAGCTCTTCCCTAGCCACTAGCATTTTCGCATGTACTTGGGTCAAAATAGTAGGTTGAAAAAAGGCCTCATTCTTGTGCCATTTCCCTCCTCCTGTAAGCACTTTTGCACCTTCTAAAACAGCATGATTTATGTGATCAGCCAATTCATCCGCAAAATGCTGACTAGCTAAAGGTGCTAAGGAAGTATTTTCGTTTTGAGGATCACCAAGAACGTAGGCAGCAGCAATGACTTCACAGCGGTCTAAAAAAGACGCAAACACGCTTGCATGCACAATAAACCTCTTCGCGGCAATGCAACTTTGACCCGCATTCTGAAAGCGCGATTGCATGGCAGTTTTCGCCGCTAAATCTAAGTCTGCATCTTCAAAAACTATAAATGGATCGTTACCGCCCAATTCTAGTACCATAGGTTTCAATGCCGATCCAGCCCACCCGCCTACTTGTCGCCCAACCTGCTCACTGCCTGTTAAACTCACAGCAGCCACCAAATCGTGTTGTACAAGTGGCTGCATTTGTGCGCCTGGCAAAAGCAGTGAACGCATGAGGTTCGCAGGAAAATGAGCTTTTTTAAATAGCGCTTCAATGGCCAAGGCACAACCGGTTACATTACTCGCATGCTTCATGACGGTGGCATTCCCCGACATGAGAGCTGGTATAATAAATCGAAAGGCTTGCCAGTACGGAAAATTCCACGGCATAATGCCTAAAACCACACCTAGAGGCTGATAAACCACACCACTTTGGGTGGCGTCGGTTGCCATGCGCTCTGGGGCGAGGTGGGCTGCTGCATTTTCAAGGTAATATTCGCAAAGGGAAATGCACTTTTGGACCTCTGCCCTTGCTTCTTTGAGCAACTTCCCCATTTCTAAAGTAGCTAGCAAAGCTAAATGGGCTTGCTCATCGCGCAATGCCAGAATAAGGCTTGGTAAATATGCTGTTCTTTCAGCAATGCTTAACGTCTTCCAATCTTGAAAAGCAGCTTGAGCATGCTGTAATACGTCCTCCACTTCACGTTTACCCATTACAGGGTAAGCTTGTAACAATTCTCGCGTATACGGATTAACGGATTTCAGCACTTTAAAAATTAAAATCGTCGGGTTGTTCAACCGACCACAAGGTACGGATGTCATCTTTAGTAATCAAAACCACCCGAAACGGATTTGAGATATACGTAATGCGCGCATCTATGGGTTTGCCTTTGGTATTTTTGAGGATGGTTTCAACCAAAATCCCTGAGTCGGGACCAAGGTCAAACGACCCTTCTTCAATGGCACTAGGGATGTATTCTTTGGCCAGATAGGCTGTTGGTAGAAGTACCTCCACATCTGGACATATTTTTTCGTGGATACGATCGAGGACATTCTCGAGTTCATCGCCGTACTTGTCGTTGAAAGTATCCTCAAAATCATGGATTTCATCTTCCAGATCGTCATATGATTCGTCAGAAAAGTCGAGTTCATTGAGCTCGTTGCGCATTTCAATCAAGTCTACCAAGTCGGAATTTAATCTCGTATAATTCATGCTGCAAAATTATGGTTTGAATTAGCTTTTCAAACGAAATAGCAATTAAATTATCGACTATTTTATGATTCTAAATCTTTTCCAAGTCCGATTCTCTTACCGAAAGGCTATCTTTGAAACGAGTAGTTGGTCTTGTCGCTCCGGCAACGGGGAGGAAAGTCCGGGCAACACAGAGCGCCAGGCTTTGGAAAGCAAAGGTTGGGGTAACCTAACAGACAGTGCCACAGAAAATTACCGCCTTTCGAGGTAAGGGTGAAAACGTGAGGTAAGAGCTCACGACCGTTGTTGGCGACAGCAGCGGGGGGTAAACCTCCTGGGTTGAAAGACCATGTATACCGGTGAAGCGCTGCTCGCGTGTTTCCGGGGGGTAGGTCGCTTAGATAAATGACAAGAGCCTTTGGCTTGCCAAAGGAACAGGACCCGGCTTATAAGACTACTTCAATTAAAAGACCCTTTGGGGTCTTTTTTGTTTAGCATTCAACAGAAGCTGTTAATTTAGCGGTACAATTGATTTCCATGGCACGTATACTCATAATTGACGACGAAAAAAGTGTAAGATCAAGCTTACGAGAAACCTTAGAATTTGAAGACTACGAAGTAGAGGAGGCCGTAGATGGCGCTGAAGGCTGGGATAAAATTCAGCAGGGAAATTACGACTTGGTTTTTTGCGATATCAAAATGCCCCGGATGGATGGCATGGAGGTATTGGCATTGGTACAAAAGCACCAAGTGGATCTACCTGTCTTAATGATTTCGGGGCATGGAACTATTGAAAATGCCATTGAAGCTACTCGATTAGGTGCATTTGATTTTATTTCAAAGCCACCAGACTTAAACCGTCTGTTAATCACAGTAAGAAATGCTTTAGAAAAGAAACACTTAGTTACTGAAACCAAGGTACTCAAGCAAAAGGTTTACAAAACCCAAGATATTATTGGCGAATCAGCAGGTATTCAGCAAATCAAAGACAACATAGACCGTGTTGCCCCAACCGACGCTCGCATTTTAATTACTGGAGAAAATGGTACTGGTAAAGAACTCGTGGCTCGTTGGATCCATGAAAAGAGCTTGAGGAGTAAAGGACCGTTGATTGAAGTCAATTGTGCAGCCATTCCAGGAGAACTCATCGAAAGTGAGTTGTTTGGGCATGAAAAGGGTGCTTTTACTTCTGCCATTAAGCAGCGGATTGGTAAGTTTGAACAAGCCAATGGAGGCACTTTATTTTTAGATGAGATTGGTGATATGCCGCTAGCGGCACAGGCCAAAGTGCTAAGGGCACTTCAAGAAAATAGAATTACCCGTGTAGGGGGTGAAAAGGACGTTCATGTAAATGTTCGAATCGTGGCAGCCACCAATAAAGACTTGGTGAAAGAAATAGACCAAAATAATTTTAGGCTTGATTTATACCACAGGTTGAGTGTGATCATCATTCACGTCCCATCGCTCAATGCCAGAAAAGAGGATATTCCAGCCATTGCCAAGCAGTTTATTAAAAATATTTGCAACGACTACAACATGCCTGTAAAGCAATTTAGTCCTGAAGCCCTGTCGCTGCTTCAGGACTACAACTGGACTGGAAACATCCGTGAGCTTCGTAATGTGATTGAACGTTTGGTGATATTAGGGGATCTGAATATTACGGCTGAGAATGTTCAAAACTATACTTTTCCTTTAGGACTTGACAACCAAAGAAGGGAAGTGTTGATACAGCAAAATGCAGCTGAACTTGCACCTAGCTCGGATCAGCTTCAATTAAATGATTTCGATGATTTTCAAACCTTTAAAGACCATACTGAAAAGCTGTTTATAACGCATAAATTACGGCAGCATGCTTGGAATGTGGCTAAAACGGCGGAAGTTATCGGCATTCAACGAAGCCATCTTTACAATAAAATAGACAAGTACCAATTAAAGCGGGATGACAATACTTAATTTGGGCTAGATGCCCCGTCTCCTACTCCGCAGTAACTTTTGACTAACAAACGTTCCTGCTACTCGTCATCACCGAATAGTTTGATATTGACATATTTACAGCAGCAATTACAAAAAAAAAGGGTCATATCAGATTGATATGACCCTTTTCTAAAGATGAGTTAAGTAATTATTTTATGATCTTAAGTGTGCCTTGATACTGTGTTTCCAAAATTTGATCGAACACAAACAAGTGGTAATAGTAATTACCCGCGCTTAATCCATCACCTCCCCAATCGTTGCGGTAATCCATTGAACTATACAACTCTTGTCCCCAGCGATTAAAGATTAACAAGCGTGCACCTGGATAATACTCCAAATTCTCAATGAAGAACACATCGTTCATACCGTCACCATTAGGGGTAATTACGTTAGGAATTTCAACTTCTCTTCCTGGCACGACATATTCAATAGGATTTGAAAACGACTGAAGTGGTGCGAAAGGGTTTCGGGTTACAACGCGTAACTGGTATTGTCCTTTTGGATTAGGCTTTTCATGGATGTAAGAAGTATCTGTGAATGGTCCAGCGATAACCCTCCATCCTTCTTCTACTTTATTACCATTAAATTCCTGAACTAAATATTCCGGGTTTATCCAACCATTGTAGGGCGTCCAATTAATAGTCACAGTTTCATCATCTGGCAATGAAACTGGCTCATTGATTAGCTGCATACTACTTACGATGTTTGAGCGCGGATTTTGCTTTCCATTGATTAGAACCAAATTAATATTAAAGCTGATAGGTGCATCTTTCGGTAGGGTTGGACTATAAACATCTCTAAAAACACGTTCCATTGGATCTAATTCAATATGGAATCTTTGCTCCAAGGTAAAAATGTTTTCACCTGGTGCTGCGCGATAAAGATTGTAAGCAGTAAACCAATTCAAATTCAAAGTATCTGGCTCTGCCCACTGTACAATTAGTGCATTAGGATTAATGGTATCCACCGAAACATTAATGATTTCCATTGGACGTTTGTACTCCGGGCAATTATTCACTGAAATCACCAAGGTATCGAACAATTCCATAAATTTCGCACACTGGTTTCCAAAGGTGTTACCGTCAGTCCCAGTTCTAGAAACCAAATAATAGAAACCGTTTTCATCTAGTGGACTTACCAAAACCAAGTTAACTTGCGTGGTGCGATCTTGGGCATCACATATTCCTGGTGTTGCACTTTGT
>Ga0209284_10002384_pt1 | contig 25864 bp, 16 predicted proteins | sample FRY03_FD_187211 | JGI IMG/M metagenome (GOLD analysis project Ga0209284, IMG submission 187211) | Freshwater microbial communities from Lake Fryxell liftoff mats and glacier meltwater in Antarctica - FRY-03 (SPAdes) (version 2) | ecosystem: Environmental > Aquatic > Freshwater > Ice > Glacier...
CGACGAGATTCAGTCCCTTGAATTTACTGGTCGAGATACTGCGGCAGGAAAGAGCTGGGAGAATTGGCTCAAGCGATATGCGCAGAAGAAGTTGGCCGGCGAGCTTGCTGGCATCGACCCCGATCACGGCGAGTGATGGCGAGTGATGGCGAGTGATGGCGAGTGATGGCGAGTGATCTGGTGGGGTGAGCAATACTTTGAGTTACAGATGCGATCCCGGGGATCGGTGATGCGTTCTTTCGTGGCTGCCGTGCATGAAATATTTGCGAGCCGAGTCATGCGTGCCATGCCACCGCGCATCCAAATCGTTCGCGCGCTCAGCCTCGCTCGATCAACATCGTCACAGCGTTGCCGCCGCCGAGGCAGAGACTGCAGATGCCTCTGCGACCGTTGGTTCGAATGAGATGATGAATGAGCGTCACAAGCACGCGCGCTCCGCTGGCGCCGATGGGATGCCCAAGCGCCACACCGCCTCCGCCGATATTGAGCTTTTCCTCGCTGATTTTGAGGTATTTTACATTGCAGAGCACCTGCGCGGCAAAGGCTTCGTTGATCTCAAAGAGGTCGATGTCCTGCACCGACAGCGAGTGATCCTTGAGAATTTTTTCGATGCCAAGCGCTGGAGCGAAGAAGAGTTCCTTGGGTTCGACTCCCACGGTGTTGGATCCAATAATGCGTGCCATCACAGTCGCGCCGAGCGATTGAGCGGCCGCTTGCGATGTGACGACGAGCGCAGCCGCGCCATCTGAAATTTGACTGGCATTGGCAGCGGTGACTGTTCCATCTGGTTTGAATGCTGGCTTGAGCTTGGCGAGAGCGTCGGCGGAACTATCGGCTCGGAATCCCTCATCTACGGCCAGCCCAGTTTTCTGCTTGAGTTGTTCGGCCGTCAAGGCAACGATTTCTTTGGTGTACCAACCTTGGCTTGTCGCATGCGCCGCGCGCACATGACTCTGGGCGCTGAACCGATCTTGATCGGCGCGCGAGATTCCGTGAGTGGTGGCGATATGTTCAGCCGCCAAACCCATACCCCAATTCTCAAACGCGCATCGCAGTCCGTCATATTCCATGTGGTCGATGGCTTCGAATTTGCCGTACCGCACACCCGTGCGAACCGACGCCAAGTGCGGAGCGAGATCCATATTTTCCATGCCGCCTGCAACGACGACATGATTGTCGCCCGCACGGATTGACTGCGCGGCCATCATGACCGCGTGCAGGCCAGACCCGCAGACTTTGTTGACGGTTACTGCGCTGAGCGTCGCGGGAAGTCCAGCGCGAAGTCCTGCTTGGCGGGCAGGATTCTGGCCAAGCCCGGCTTGCAAGACACATCCCATGATGCACTCGTCAACCATGGCCGCGGATCCCGGTGCATCGGCTAAAGCGGCGGCGATGACGAAGGCCCCAAGTTGTGGCGCTGGAACCTTGGCGAGAGAGCCTTGGAACTTGCCAACGGGCGTGCGGCGGGCTGCGATGATCACTGGGTTGGACATGAGAATCTCCTTGGAAGTTGTAGCTCAAGCGAAGACTGCGGGGCGGCGAGAATACCGCTCTTTTGCAGCAGTGCGGCAATGAGCATGGCAGTTCCTCAACCTCATCGTCGCTGCGCGGTGGGGGTATGCAACGCAGCGCACTCGGCGGTCATTCGTACCCGCAACCCCCCCCGAACCGGCCTTCGTCAAGCGCCGTATGAAGCACATAGAGGAAGCATCGTGCGACCTCGCCAATCAAACAATGAACCGTTCGACCACAGGGATCGTGCGGTTCATTTTTGTGCGACGGTCCGTACGGCCGCACTTTCCCCACACGCAACACCTTGACGCGCGTGGATGCCGACATGGTGTGTGTTGATTGCAAACACTTTTTTTAAGCAGCGCGCGCGGCGGCACGCGTGGCGGCGCGCGTGGCAGCACTTGGTCATGTCCGCGCTGAATTTGTGGTTCAATGGGTTCTAGGAGATCCAGCATGGACCAATCCGCGTCAAGCACGAACAATCTTTTTTCCCTGCAGAGCCACATTCTCGCCGAAGAGTCGCGGTATCCGGGAGCGAGCGGCGACTTCTCGTGGATTGTCAGCGCCATCTCGCTTGCTGGCAAGGCGATCGCCCACCGTGTGCGTCGAGCACGCCTCGAAGGAGCGCTTGGTGATGAGGGATCGACGAATGTCCAAGGTGAATCGCAGCAGCGCATGGATGTCATAGCCAACGAGATTCTCATGCGCTGCCTTGGTTCGCGCGCGTCGATCGCGGTGCTTGCAAGCGAGGAGGATGAAGAGCCGACCATCCTGCGCCGAGGAAGCGATGGTGGAAAGTATTGCGTGCTCTTTGATCCACTTGATGGTTCGAGCACGCTCGATACGAATGGTGCGGTCGGGACGATCTTCACCATTCTGCGCAATGATCCGCTTGTCGAATCCGCTGAGCGAACTATCTGCCAGCCTGGGCGAATGCAGATCGCCGCCGGTTACATCTTGTATGGACCATCGACCGCGTTTGTGATCACCACTGGGGCGGGAGTGAGTCTCTTCGAACTCGATCCCTTCGTCGGTTCGTTCATTCTGGTCAAGCAGAACATGCGGATTCCCAGCGCAAAGCGCGTCTATTCGGTGAACGAGGCATACAGCGAGTCGTTTCCTCAGGGATATCAGAACTATCTCGCGTGGGCGCACTCCAACGGTTATTCATCGCGCTATATCGGCAGCTTGTGCGCAGATGTGCACCGCATCCTGATCAACGGTGGAGTCTTCTTGTATCCACCAACTCATTCGCATCCCGATGGAAAGTTGCGCTTGCTGTATGAAGCTAATCCGATGGCAATGATCATCGAGCAAGCCGGCGGCATGAGTATGTGCGGCATGACGCCGACACTCGATGTGCAACCCAAGAAACTCCATGAGCGCGTACCTCTCGTGCTCGGCAGCACCGATGAGGTGCTGAAAGTCATGCGCCACTTGCAATAGGTGTTGCAATAGGTGTTGCAATAGGTGTTGCAATAGGTGTTGCAATAGGTGTGGCAAGGCATCGTCGATCGCACACTGCGTGGAATGAAAAACCCGCCGCGACGCTCGTGCGTTGCGGCGGGGTACACACTTCGGGTCCGTCCTGGACCCCGATTAAAAATCCGCAGTGGCCAGACTTGAGAGTCGGTCACCCTGAATCAGCCGGGTTCTCCCCGCCGGTAACAGGGGGTTGGAGTCCACCGTTTCCGTGCGTATCCAACCAGTGCAAGGAAATTCCGTTCACTCGCCAACCGCTTCAAATAACTCAAAACCTGAACCACTGCGAATATTGAAGGGAGCAGGCATCGTCGGAGTGATCGATGCCCGCTCCCAATGATTCAACGCATATCAACCGCATCCCATGCTGTTGCCGCAATTCCAGCAGCGATAGCAGGTGCCGTTGCGAACTGTGATCGATCCGCACCCATCACATGCTGGAGCATCGCCCATCATGGCGGTTGCAGCCTGATCCGCCGCAGATCCAGCGGGAGTGCCGAGTTGGCGCATTTCGCCATGTTCGACAATGATCGGAGTCGTCGCGGATGGGTCGCGATTCAACGCACCGCCCACAGATGACACGGAAGGCATGGATGAATTGAAACTGGGTCGAGGGGTTGATGCATGACTTGCGATCTTCTCCTCGGCGGATACGCCGCGGGCTGTTGGTCCGATCTGTTCGATCGATTCGTCGAATCCAGTCTTGAATCGATTGCTCTGCCATTGGGATGTTTCCTCCGTATGTATGGGTCTTGTTGGTGATGGTGGGATCTCAACTGTTCTCATGGAATCCTGAAGTCGCGCGGTGTCGATCGGCGGCTCGTGATCGCCCGCCGACATTCCCGAGATGCGCTGTGGTGAATTGGCCTCGCGATATCCGCTGATAAATTGCATGCCAAACCACCTGAAGATGTAATCGACCAGACTCTTGGCGAATGGGATATCGGAATTTTGCGTAATACCCATCGGCTCGAATCTTTGATGAGCGAACTTCGTGACGAGGCTTTCCACTGGGACTCCATATTGCAAGGCGACGCTGATCGCAGTGCCCAGAGAATCCATAAGGCCGCCAATCGTCGATCCTTCTTTGGCCATCGTGATGAACAGCTCGCCAGGTCGTCCGTCTTCGTAGAGTCCAACGATCAGATATCCCTCATGTCCCGCCACATTGAACTTGTGGGTGATGGACTGTCGTGTGTTTGGAAGACGGCGACGCATTGGCTTTTCGATGACGCGTTCCACGATGCGTTCGACGACGCGCTCGACAACGCGTTCGACGACGCGTTCGACTTCGATCAAGCGCTCGACTTCGACGACGCGAGGCTCGATCTTGACATCATGAGTTGTCGAGGCTTCGAGACCTTCAAGATCTTCCGCTTCGGCATGGTCAGATGCATCTGATTTCGTTGATAACGGTTGGCTGAGTTTGCATCCGTCTCGATAGAGCGCATTGGCCTTTAAACCGAGTTCCCACGAGAGTTGATAACAGTCGGCCATGTCCTCGACTGTCGCTTCATTTGGAAGATTGATTGTCTTGGAAATCGCTCCCGAGATGAATGGCTGCGCGGCCGCCATCATGTGGATATGACCACTCGGCTTGATGAATCGCGTTCCAAGTGTTCCGCACCGATTGGCGCAGTCGAAGACCGCGATGTGCTCTGCCAAGAGGTGTGGAGCGCCCTCGATGGTCAGCGTTCCGCAGATAATCCGGTTGAGTTCGTCAATCTGTCGACCACTGAGTCCCAGTGCGCGAAGTCCGTTGAAGCGTTCGTCAGCGCGCGCGGTGGTCGGGTTGATTCCCAGTGCGCTCATGACCCGTTCTGGCAACGACCAAGCATTGAATGCAAAGGAGAGTTCAAAGACGATGGGCAGATTGTTTTCAATCTTCACCAACTCATCGCCAGTGAATCCCTTGGAAAGCAGGAATTCACGCAGAGTTCCCGAGGAACATCCATCGGCGGCAGCAGGGATTTCTTCGTCCAAAGTGAGCGTTCCCATCACATAGTCGAGAATCTCGTCGGTCTTCTTTGCGTCATATCCAAGTGCACTCAGCGCGGGCCGCACGGACTGGTTGGCGATCTTGAAATATCCGCCGCCAGCGAGTTTCTTGAACTTGGTGAGGGCGAAATCTGGTTCGACTCCGGTGGTGTCGCAGTCCATCAACAATCCAATGGTTCCAGTTGGAGCGATGACGGTGACTTGCGCATTGCGATAACCGAACTGCTGTCCAAGGGCGAGTGCATCATCCCACGCGCTTGTGGCGGCGAGAAGCACATCTGCAGAGTTGCTGAGATTGATGCGACTGCTCTTGAAGAGTTCGTGATTGATCGGCACCGGACGCGCGCGCAACGACTCATATTCGTCGCTCGTCCGTGGCAATCCGTGCGCGGCTCGGCGATGATTGCGAACGACTCGCAGCATGTGCTCGCGATTGTCGTCATAGCCCTCGAAGGCTCCATGTTCCGCAGCAAGCAGCGCGCTTGATGCGTATGAGCGACCTGTCAGCACCGCCGAGAGCGCTCCGCAAATCGCGCGACCTTCGTCGCTGTCGTATGGAATGCCCACCTGCATCAGCATCGCGCCGAGGTTGGCGTATCCCAGCCCAAGCGTGCGATATTTCCACGAAAGCTCAGCAATTTCCTTCGATGGGAAGCTCGCCATGAGCACGGAGATTTCCAGCACCACCGTCCAGAGATGGATGGCGTGTTCATAGCCGGCGATGTCGAAGGTGCGGGTCTTGGAATCATAGAACTTGAGCAAATTGATCGACGCGAGATTGCACGCTGTGTTGTCGAGAAACATGTATTCGCTGCAAGGATTGCTCGCGTTGATTCGTCCGCCATTTGGACATGTGTGCCACGCGTTGATGGTTGAGTCGTACTGCACGCCAGGATCTGCGCAGTGCCATGCGGCTTCGTTGATCTGCTTCCACAGATCGCGCGCATCAAGAGTCTTGGAAACTTGACCATCTGTTCGGCGGTTGAGGTTCCATGTTCCACCGGTATTGACGGCATCCATGAATTCATCGCTGAGTCGAACAGAATTGTTTGAGTTCTGTCCGCTGATGCTGGTATACGATTCGCCGTTGAAGTCGTAATCGAGCTTGAGACCGAGTCGAACTGCGACGGCCTTCTGCTTTGTATTGAGCCGCTTCATTCCTTCCACCAGCGCGGCGACCTTAATCTCCTCGCGGACTTTCCAGTTCACGAATGCTTCGATATCTGGATGATCAACATTGAGGCAGACCATCTTCGCCGCACGACGGGTCGTTCCGCCAGATTTGATTGCACCAGCCGCACGATCGCCAATCTTCAGGAAACTCATCAATCCCGAACTCTTGCCGCCGCCCGAGAGAGTTTCGGTATCGCCGCGAAGATTCGAGAAGTTCGTGCCAGTTCCGGAGCCATACTTAAAGAGCCGAGCCTCACGCACCCACAGGTCCATGATGCCGCCTTCGTTGACCAAATCATCTCGCACAGATTGAATGAAGCATGCGTGCGGTTGCGGATGGGTGTATGAATCGGGGGCCAGCTGCAATGCCCCAGTTTTGTGGTCAGCGATCCAGTGACCCTGCGCTGGACCGTTGATGCCATACGCCCATGCGAGTCCGGTGTTGAACCACTGCGGGCTGTTGGGCGCAGCCATTTGGTTGAGCAGCATGTAGGCAATTTCGTCGTAAAAAGCCTGCGCATCCTCGGATGATTCGAAGTATCCATGGCTCTCGCCCCAGTGTTTCCAGCAACCCGCAAGGCGATGGACCACTTGTTTCACCGAGCGTTCTGGTCCAGTGGTCGGCGTTCCATCCGCACCGATTTGTGGAACACCTGCTTTGCGGAAATATTTGCTCACCACGATGTCGGTCGCGAGTTGACTCCACTCCTTTGGAATCTGCGCGTCGTCCATCGCGAAGACCACCGAACCATCGGGGTTTGTGATCTTGCTTGAACGCGTGGTCCATTCGTTAGTGGTGTAGACATCCGTGTCCTTGATTGTGAATCGTCGAGAAATCTTCATATGGTTGCATCCTGCGGGAAGAAAGATGATGGTGAGAGGGACCGAGACAATGTGAGGTGCGCCGAACGTCGGCGACCCCGTGTGGGGCGTGTGGGTGCATGCGGAAGCATGCGGAGGCATGCGGAAGCATGCGGAGGCATGCGGAGGCATGCGGAAGAAAGCAGACTGTTACTGATGTTCGATACGACCGTCGACCTTTGGAAGAGTTAGGCCTTGTTGATTTTGATACTTGCCGCCCTTGTCTGCGTAACTCGTCGCGCAGACTCGGTCGGCCTTCAAGAAAAGCATTTGGGCGATGCCCTCGTTGGCATAGATCTTGGCGGGCAGAGGCGTGGTGTTGGAAATTTCGATGGTCACCTTTCCGCGCCACTCTGGTTCGAGCGGAGTGACATTGACGATGATGCCACAGCGGGCGTATGTCGACTTGCCGACACAGATCGCCAGCACATCGCGGGGAACAGAGAAGATTTCAATGGTTTCGGCGAGTGCGAAGGAATTGGGTGGAATCACGACATGGTCGCGATTGGTCTGCGTGGTGTCGATCGAGATAAACAAATCGGTTGAAAAGTTTTTTGGATCGACAACCGCAACTCCACCCGAAGTTGCGTTGGTGAAAATTTTGAACTTTGTTCCAACTCGAACGTCATATCCATAGCTCGAAACGCCGTAGGAAATAATTCCATCTCGTTTACGGCTCTCTTCGAATGGTTCGATCCCGATCAATTCACGGATTTGCGTGTCGCAGAGAATGCCCATTTGAAATTCAACTCCTCTTTACAGAACCCCAAACAAGTCCGCGCAGCACCGTGTTGCTTGGCCAACGCGAACCACTCTACCCCAACATCTTGTGGTGGCAAGAGCATTTTGACCACAATATCTTGAATTTTATTAGACAGAGTCGGAAATGTCTTAACATACTGTGAACACAAGGGTTTGCGGATGCAACAGCGCCACCGCTGTCGGCTGGACCTTGTGGAGTGGTTGTCAATGGCTGTCGGATTCGCCTTTAGACTCACTGCGTGGATGTTGATTCTCAGGAGCCGTGGCTGATTGATTTGACGGATTCGCAGCGCCGTGCGGTGACACATCATGGTGGACCGCTGCTGGTTCTCGCAGGTCCTGGATCCGGCAAAACACGCGTGATTACACGGCGAATTGCCTACAGAATCAGTTGTGGCGTTCCCGCATGGCACATCTTGGCGCTGACATTTTCTAATAAAGCCGCGCGTGAAATGAAGACCCGTGTCGACGCGCTGGTGCCGCTGGACACCCCGGGTCGGCGCGGATTGATCGTGAGCACTTTTCACTCGTTTTCTGCGGGAATTCTGCGCCGATATGGTGCGCACAGTCTCGCAGCTGGTGTGGGTACAGCTCCGCTTGCCGCTGATTTTTCAATCTTCGATATGGACGATTCGCACGCGATCATGAAGTCGGCAATCGTCCAAGCCAACCTCGACACGGCGCAGTGGCAGGTTGGCTCGGTGGCGACGGAGATTTCAAGTGCGAAGAATCGACTGCAATGCGCGGCGGAATATGCCAGCACCGCACTGGATTTTCGCCAGCGCACCATCGCCAAGGTGTACGCCAATTATGAGCGAGATATGTTGCGTCAAAATGCGCTGGACTTTGACGATCTATTGATGCGCACGGCGCGACTCTTGCGCGATGACCCGAGCATTCTCGCTGAATTGCAGGGGCGATTCACCGAAGTGCTCGTCGATGAATATCAGGACACCAATCACGCGCAGTTCACGATCGCGCATTGCATCGCAAGCAAACACCGCACGATCTGCGTGGTGGGCGATCCAGATCAGTCGATTTATGCGTGGCGCGGCGCGGATATTTCCAACATCCTGGAATTCGAAGAGCAGTATCCCGGTGCCGAAGTCGTGGCACTCGGCGAGAACTTTCGCTCGACGGCGCACATCGTCGCGGCCGCAGATCGCCTGATTCGCAACAATTCTCAGCGCCGTCACAAGGATCTCTTCACCGCACTGGGCGATGGCGCAGCGCCGAAAATCGTCAGTTTGCGCGACGAAACTGCCGAATCCAACTATGTCGTCGAAGAGTTCGAGCGAGCCAACCGCGATGGAATTCCCTGGCGACAGATGGCGATCCTCTATCGCATGAACGCACTCAGCCGCACGCTCGAGGACGCACTGCGCCGACGGGGCATTCCCTATGTGATCGCTCGCGGCACCGCATTTTATGAGCGCCGTGAAGTACGCGACACGCTGAGCTATTTGCGGGCGCTGGTCAATCCGCTCGATGAGAACGCGCTTCGCCGGATCATCAATGTTCCCGTGCGCGGTGTCGGTGCGACGACGATCAACAAGATTGCCAGCGCCGCCACAGCGCGCGGCATCTCGCTGCTCGAGGCGATGACTCTGGCACGGCAATGTTCCATCTCTGAGCGAACGGCGAAGTCCATTGATGGACTGGTGTCGTTGCTGACGCGGTATCGCAGTGAACTGTCCATCAAGCCCGCTGAAAATCTTGGCGCATTCGTCGCGCGACTCATCACCGAAGCAGGACTCGAGCGTGCCGCAGCTGCGATTGCCGATGATGATCAAGACGCCGTCGATCGCAAGGCCAATGTGCAAGAGGTCGCCAATGCAGCAAGTCTCTTTGCGCTTCCCCAGGGCGCGCCCGAGAGTGCGCCGTCGACGCTTGGCGACGCACTGCGCGGATTTCTCGAATCGGTCGCACTCGTGGCTGATTCGGATGCGATCGATCCAGAGCGCGGCGTGGTCACGCTGATGTCGCTGCATGCATCCAAGGGACTTGAATTCCACACAGTCGCCATCGTTGGTCTTGAGGAAGGTTTGTTGCCGCATGCGCGTTCGATGGATTCCCCCAAGGCAATCGAAGAAGAGCGGAGATTGTTGTTCGTCGGCATCACGCGCAGTCAGTGCAATTTGCTCATGACGCACGCCCAAACAAGAGCCGTGCGCGGTTTGCGAATGCGCACCATTGAGAGCGGATTTTTGCGTGAATTAGGCGGTGAAGGTGTGCAGAGACTCGACCTCTCGCATGGTGATGGATTCAGCGACGACGGCCACTCGGATGTTGGTGGCTCGCGCAGAGCTCAGTCTGCAATGCGAGTCGGCATGATCGTTCGTCACGGGCAATTTGGCATCGGCCGCATTGAACAAGTCATGCCGCGTGGCAGTCTGACGAGCGTGCAAGTGCGATTCGGCGCCGCGGGCGTGCGCACCCTCGTGCTCGAATATGCCAAGCTCGAAGTGATCACTGAGCGATAGCGAATTCGCTTGCGTCCACGGCGCAGCGCGATGCGTCTAAATCGCAGCGCGATGAATCCAAATCGCAACGCGATGCATCCAAATCGCAACGCGATGCATTCAAGTCGCAGCGTGATGCAATTGATTCGCACTATCGTGCTATTTGCACATGCCAGTCTGCCACATCATGAATGACAACTGATCCGCTTTCTCGGTGATGCGATTGGCAAGTGGTTTGCCTTGGCCGTGTCCAGCTTCACGGTCGACCCATAACAGAATCGGATCGTTTGCATCATCGTTGGCTGCGAGTGCTTGCATGCGTGCCACCATCTTGCGCGCATGCAGTGGATGCACGCGTGAATCATTTTCACCCGCGGTGAAAAGCATGGCGGGATACTTGGTCGCCTTGATGACATGGTGGTAGGGGCTGTACTTGAAAAGCCAGTCAAATTGCGCGGAATCCTCGCTCGATCCATATTCCGGCACCCAGTATTTGGCCAGCAAGAACTGCTGGTATCGAAGCATGTCCAGCAGCGGCACGGCGCTGATCGCGGCGCAGAACAGATCAGGTCGTTGCGTGACAGCGACTCCAGTCAGCAGTCCTCCATTGGATCCACCTTGGATCGCTAGATGCTGCGAGTTGGTGTAGTTGTTGGCGATGAGCCACTCTGCGCACGCATAGAAATCGTCAAAGACATTCTGCTTGTTGCCGAGCATGCCAGCACGGTGCCAGTCTTCTCCATACTCGCTGCCGCCGCGAAGATTGGCGATTACATAGACCCCGCCGCCCTCATACCAAGGCCAGTTTGTCGGATTGAAACTCGGATCGAGACTGACATTGAATCCACCGTATCCATACAGAATTGTTGGCGCATCGCCCGCGAGTATCAAACCTTTCTTGTGGACGATGAACATTGGAATCTTCGTTCCATCCTTGCTTGCGACGAAAACTTGAGAAACGCTCACACTCGCCGGATCGACCGGCACCGACGGTCTCGCCCACAACTTCATCGCGCCAGTCTTGAAATCGACGGTGTAGACCGAACGCGGTTCGTTGAAACTGGTGTAACTCAAGAACCCAGTTGTGCGAGTGAGGTCGCTCGAGACCGCCGCACTGCCGAGCCCAGGCAGCTTGATTTCGCCAAGATTCACGCCGTTTGCAGTGAATCGCTCCAGTCTGCTTGTGACATCTTTGGAATAATTCGCAACCAGCACTCCGCCGGCATATTCGACCCCATCGAGTACGGCATCGGCGCGAGTTGGAATGATCACCTTCCAATTGGCCTGCGCTGGATTATTCATGTCGACCGACCAGAGCGCTCCCTTGGGCGCATCAAGCGACGAGAGCATGAACATCGTGTCGCCGATCATCGTGACGGGACGGAAGGTCGCGTCCTTGCCGACCGCGACGGGAACAAGCGTCAGTGCATCGCTGCGCATGCCAGCGCGTCGCCACATTTCAACATCGCCAACAAACAAATCGTTCGCCTGCCAGCCGCGTGAGATCGAAACGACGAGCCATCGACCATCGCGCGAAAGCCCCGCACCAGGAATGCGGCTCGGATCAGTTTGCTTCATGATGAGCGGATCGTGGCGGCTATGGCGTCCCATTTCATGCCAGCGAATTTCTCGCGAGTATGGATCACTCGCGTTGGCGAGCTGCGAATAGACAAAGGCATTTGCTTGCGGCGACCAACCCTCGAACGAAACCTTGCCAACGATTTCATCGCTCAGCCAATGACGGCTCTGCACATCCATCACCTGTAGCACGCTCATCTCGCTGCCGGATTTGGATGTTCCAAAGGCGAGCAGCTTGCCATCGGGCGACGGTCGCCACCAATCAAGACTGGTGAGCCCCTTGGCATCGAGCGTGTTGACATCGAGCACGACTTGTTTCTCGCCTCGCGATGGACCCACTGGTGCATCGCCGGGGGTATCGCCGGGGGTATCGCCGGGGGTATCGCCGGGGGTATCGCCGGGGGTATCGCCAGTGTCACTCCCATCCGCGGTGTCAGCCGCGAAGTAAAGAATCGGCTGATTCTGCGCGCCTTCGCGCTCGGTCCAAAATGCAAGCCCGCCTTCGCGCACCGGCATGCCAACGGATCCGATGGACATGAGCGGCGCAAGTTGCGCTTCGAGTCGCGCGTGGCAAGGCAATGCCCGCAAGACCGCCTTGGTGCGATCGTTCTGCGCGGTCGTCCACGCTTGCACCTCGGGCGAATCCTTCTCGAGCATTTCAAGCCATCGATATTCATCGACGATGGTCGTGCCATGGATGGAATCGCTGACAGGTTCGCAGCGTGCGACGGGTGGAACGGCCGATGCATCAACGCCAGCGGGCTTTAAATTAGTATTGGACGTAAGGCAGCGTGCGCCGGGTGGAATGGCCGATGCATCAACGCACACAGCAGCGATAAGCGCGGTGATCAGGACCGTACAGCGGGCAGGGGAGAGATGTTTCATTATTCGATTTTTCATAGTTGTATTCTCATGCGATCCAATGCTCAATCGCCACTCATCGCCGGCCCCGATGTCGTTCGCATGCGAATCGTCTGTGGCATGGCGCCGATGCCATCGAGCAGTTTGGGATCTTCAAAGCGCTCGACATCGAGGATGACATAACTCGTGCGAGGATTGGACTGCAGATATTCAGCGTTGATGTTGATACCTGCCTGGGCCAAAAGTGTGTGCATCGACCCCAGAACTCCAGGCACATTGCGGTGGACATGCAAGATGCGCAGTTGTCCTTCGCGCAAGACCGGCAGATCAACTTGCGGAATGTTGACCGCCGTATCGGTTGAACCGTAATGCCAAAATCTCACTAGTTTTTCAGCCACTTCGATCGCAATCGACTCCTGCGCTTCCTCGGTTGAACCACCAATATGCGGAGTGAGAATCGCCGTCGGACACGACTGCATCGGCGAAGTGAATGGATCGCCAGCCGCTGCGGGCTCGGTTGGAAAGACATCGATCGCAGCACCGCCGAGTCGTCCACTGCGCAGCGCGACCGCAAGCGCATCGAGATCGACAACAGATCCACGCGCGTTGTTGATTAAGATCGCCCCAGGCTTCATCATCCCGATTTGCGCTGGACCGATGAGCCCTGCTGTGTTTTTCATTTCCGGCACATGCAGGGTGACGCAGTCCGCTTCGCGCAAGAGAGCCTCGAGCGTCGGTCGCGACTGAGCGTTTCCCAGCGGCAACTTGCGCACGACATCATGAAAAATCACCCGCATTCCCAGCGATTCTGCCAGCACACTCACCTGCGAACCAATGTGCCCATATCCCACGATGCCCAGCACACGCCCGCGCACTTCATGCGAGTGACTCGCAGACTTGTCCCAGCGACCCGCGTGCAACTGAGCGGACTTTTCAAAGAGCCGCCGAAAGAGACAGATCGCTTCCGCCACCGTCATCTCCGCAACACTGCGTGTGTTACTGAAGGGCGAATTGAAAACCGCCGCGCCAATCGATTCCGCCGCGGCCAGATCGACTTGATTCGTGCCGATGCAGAAACAGCCAATCGCCATGAGATGTCCGTGCTGAGCGAAATGCGTGGCGCGCAATTCCGTCTTGGAACGAATGCCAACGACGGTCGCACCGGCGAGTGCGCAATCGAGTTCGCTTCCTGCAAGTGCACCGCTGATGGACTGCACAGAAAATCCAGCCGCGCTGAGAATCTCGTTCGCCGCAGGGTGAATCGATTCGAGCAGTACGGCCTTCGGTGCGGAAGTCATATGGTTCAAGAGTATCTGCGAGCCGTGAGGATGGTGGATGCGGCTGCGATTGATGAACGCGCCCCGCACGCTCTGCCAATGTCACCCCATCTCACCCCACCACATCAGGAAGCGCAAAGAGATCCGCCGTCAGATTGATCGGTCCGTCGGGTGTGATCAACACATCGGCTTCGTAATGCACGCTGAGTGATCCATCGCCCGTGTAGATCGGCCAGGTCGTGCCGTTGGAGATGATTTCAGTCGTGCCCACGGCGATCATCGGTTCAACGGCGATCAACATTCCAGGCTTGAAGGTTGACCACGCTTCGGTCCACTCGCCAGGAAAACTTGACACAACATTCGAGACGAACGGTGGCGCGTGAAGTGTCTTGCCATACCCGTGACCGCCGAGTCCGCGCACGAGGCAGAATCCAAATTCCTTCTCAACGCATTCTTGCACTGTGCGTGCCCAGTCGATGAGCGGTCGTCCAGGTTGCATCGCGGCGACTCCTCGGCGCAAACTTTCGCGGCCGCTTCGCAGGAGTGAGTGAGCAACATCGTCGCCGCCTTTGATGAGGAAAGTCCACGCCGCATCGCCAATCCAGCCGCGGTGCCGTACGCCGATGTCGATCGAGACCAAATCGCCTTGGACAATTCCCTTGGTGCTCATGTCGTGCGTGCCATGAACGATGCACTCATTCACCGAGATGCACGCATGACTTGGGAAGGGCGGGTGACCGCGCGTCTTGTAACCCAAGAAACACGATTTGCAATTCAGTTGGTCGAGCGTGCGTTGCACAAACGAGTCAATGTGCGCGAGTGTCTGGCCTTCCTTGAGAAAATCCGCCAGCGCCTCATGGGTTCGCGCGACGCACGCCGCAGCGGCAGTTGCTGCTTCAATATCTTTGGCGGACGGCATCCCCAAAGCCTAACGCACTCCAAGCGTCTGTGTCACAGGATCACGCCGCGCGCCATCACAACTTCGGGCAGTGGTCCAGAGATTTCATAGCCAAGCGCACGCTCATCGGTGCAGGGCCAGAGCACCAGATCCGCCGACTTGCCAATTGCGATGGAACCGCACTCGTGGGCGGCGCCAACAACACACGCCGCGTTCCATGTCGTTGCAGTGATCGCCTCCGCCGGAGTCATGCGCATCTCGCGCACTGCGAAACTGAGCACGATCGGCATGCCACGCACTGGCGCGCTGCCGGGATTTGCGTTGGTCGCCAGTGCAAGTGCTCCGCCAGCGTCGATGAACTGACGCGCTCGAATGAAGGGATTTCCAAGGCAAAATGAAGTCACTGGAAGCCCGACGGCGATGGTGGAACTGCGTGCAACCAATTGCAAATCATGATCGCTTGCGCATTCCAAATGATCAACGCTCTTGGCGCCAAGTGCTAGCGCCGCAGGGATCATGCCCAGTGCATTGAATTGATCGGTGTGCACGCGCACGCCCAGTCCAAGTTTTTTCGCTTGGACAAAATATCGATTGCACTGCTCCAGCGACCATGCGCCGCTCTCGCAGTATGCATCCACCGTCAGTCCTGGATATTTCCGCGCCACCGCAGGCAGCGCATCGTCGATCATCTGCTCGACACACGCAGGATTTTCAGGATCAATCGCATGTGCGCCCAGAAAAGTCGGCACGACGCGCAGAGCAGATCGCTGTGCCGCCAGCGTGATCGCATCGAGCATGCGCATTTCAGTATCGAGATCGAGCCCGTATCCCGACTTCACCTCCGCCGTCGTTGTGCCATACGCGGCCATCTGCCGCAGCCGGCGCAGCAATTCATCCGCGAGCGTTGCCGTCGCGGTCGCACGCACGCAACGAACGGTCGACATGATGCCGCCGCCCGCATTCAAGATGTCCAGATAGGAACGGCCAGCGAGTTTCATTTCCCATTCATCGATGCGCTCGCCTGCCCAGCACGCATGCGTGTGGCAATCCACAAATCCTGGCATCAGCACGCGACCCTGCGCGTCAATCACATGCTCGCCGTCGTGCACTCTCTGCGGAGCGCCAGGTGAAACTTCCGCGATGCGTCCATCCACAATCCGCACATAACCACGGTCAATGATCGCAAGATCGCGCAGCGCCAGCCCGCGCCGCGGCAGATTCGAAGCCTCGCCAGCATGATGCAGGCTGATGATGCGAGCATTGAGAAAGAGAGACCCATTCACGGTGGGCACGGTACCGTATCGCCTCATGCTGCTCTTTGTTGTTCGACATGCCAAGGCCGCGGACCGATCGACCCAAGAGTGGCCGGATGATTCCCAACGACCGCTGACCAAGGATGGGCGACGAAAGTTCAAGCCACTCGCACGGCGCGTGGGCGATGTGTACGACCATCCAGCGCGCGTGCTGTCAAGTGGATTCGTTCGCGCATGGCAGACCGCGCGACTCCTTGAGTCGGCCGCAGGTTGGCCAGAGCCGACGCGATGCGAGCAACTTGAATGCGATTATTTCGGCGGAGTTGCGAGCGTCTGCGAACTTCTCGCGCAGTGTGAAGATGCATCGATCGCACTCGTCGGCCATGAGCCGATGCTGAGTGAATTGGTCAGCGAACTGATCGGCACCGAATTGCCATCGATTGTGATGAAGAAGGGTGCGATTGCAGTCCTGGAAATCGCGATGACCCTGCACGCCGCCGGCGAACGGAATTCGCTCTTTGGAACAGCGTCGTTGGTGGCGCTGCTGGATCCCCAGTCGGTCGGCGGAAGATCAAAGAAACGCTAGACTCGCCGTCGCGAGAACGAATTATGAGCACCCCCGAAGCGCCGACGATCAAGAAAACGAACTATGTTGAGATGATTTGGGATGGAACTGTATTGATCGTTCGTCCAGGTGGTCCCAACATCGGTCAGCGCGAGGCGCCGATCATGAGTGGTGACATCGATCCGCATATGAAATCACTCGGCCAGGCCATGAAGTTCATGGTGCTCGATCTTTCAGGTGTTCAATTCATGAGCAGCATGGGTATCGGCACCTGCATCAATTGCCGCAACGGCGCGGCCGCACTTGGCGCCAAGCCCATTTTGTACGGGGCAAATAAGGATTTACGCGCGCTGCTGGCGATGATGAAAATTGAAAAGCTCTTCGCGATCGCTGAATCGCGCGAGGCTCTCAACAAACTCGTTGGTCGCTGATCACGCGCGATCCCAATCGCACGCGCAATCCCAATCCCAATCGCAATCGAATGTCGCACACATTCACGCATCGGCCAAGCGAACTCTCACTCGTGCGCCAGTGCGCTGGCCTTGCGATGGGTGTGAATGACAATGTCCGCACCGTGCACATCCTCTTCACTGAGTTGCGCGGCATCATCGGGCTGAAGTGAAATCACCAGAATCTTGGCGGTGGGGCAGAGTCGCGCAAATTGAGCCACCGTACCGAGGCGCTCCTGAAGATGAAATCCGCCCGCAATATGAATGATCGCCCATCCGTCATTGAACGCACGCGCTGCACTCGTCCCCATGGTGCGATCCCAGACTCGCTGGGATCGATGTATGCGATCAACATCGTCGTCGGTGGGCTCACTCGGTTCTGTCGCCTCCTCGATGGCGCGCTCCTTATACATCGTGCGCATCAGATCGCGCAGACGCTCCCAGTCGCCGTCACGCGCAAGATCTGGGTCAATTTCAAAGAGCGCCCGCTCTTCTGCCGCGAGTGCGGCGAGTGACTCATATCCATCGAGCCGTGCTTGCGAGACATACTTGCGCGGCGCGTTGGCGGCGACGACGCGTGCGCCGCGATGTCGAGCGCAGTCAATCATCGGTTGATACCACGGCAACCATGTGCCATCTCCAGCCCAATTGCGTGAGTTCGTTGCGGTCATGAATTCATCGACGCTGGTGGTGTGCGCGAGGTACGAGTCAACGGCAGATTGCTCATCGCGCTCGAGCATTTCCAAAGACAGCGCAGCCTTGGGATGCGCCGCGAGAAATGCATCGACGAGTGCATGCTCGACTCGGTGCGCGCTGGCATCATCATGCGTCTCGCCGACAAAGACGGCATCGGCTTGTTCGAGGCGTCGCAAGGCGTCGTCCCACGAAATCTGCGCGCGAGATGGGCCATCGAATACTGCAAGCGTCTGGGGTGCTGGCGCCTGTGCGATCGCATCAGCCGGTGCGATCTTCCTCGCACTGGTTGCGCAGCCGCAGAAGCATGCGAGATGGAATACTGCTGCAAGCGGAATCCAACCCCTCGGATTTTGAAGAATTCGTGCAAGAGGATTTGGTTTTCTCGCCATTGGGGTTAGGCTAGGGCAGATGATGCATGCTCTGTTGTCAATCGTCGTCCTGTTGAGCGCCGCCAACGGTGATGCTGGATCGCCAACGAGCGCCGCGGGCGATGTCACGAGTGTGGTGCGTGTTCAACTTAAGTCGACGCGGGATGTCATGGTGATGGAATCGTTATCAGGCGATATGTGGTCGCATGGCATCTACGGCGGTGAAGCGGATTACCAAGTCTCGAGTGAACAGCGCGCAGCGCTCGATCGCACGAGCTTGCAGTATTGCGTCGTGATCCCCGATGTCGATGCGCTGGTGCAAGCTGAGGCGAAGCGGCTCGCGCAACCTCCACAAGAAGGCGGCGAAGAGGGCGGCGTTGCAGATCTCGCATGGTTCAGCGACTTCAAAGATCTTGCCGCGATCAATGCACGGCTCGACGCCCTCGCTGCGGCTCGCCCTGATCTTGCGTCGATCATTGTCGTGGGGCAATCACTCGAGGGTCGTCCCATTCGCGGACTTCGCATCAGCGCCGTTGCGCCGGGAAATCCTGTGCCTGGCATCGTGCTCAATGCGACGCAACATGCGCGCGAGTGGGGCGCCACCATGACTGGAATGTTCATGGCCGACCGCCTCGTCGAGACGGCCGACAGCGATCCAGTCGTGCATGACCTCTTGAGTCGCGCTGAATTTTTCGTCATCCCAGTCGTCAATGTCGACGGATATTTCTTCACCTGGGCTGATAGTGCCAATCGACTCTGGCGCAAGAATCGCAGAAACAACGGCGACGGAACATTTGGCGTCGATCCAAATCGAAACTGGGGATATGAGTGGGGAGGCGCGGGATCGAGCAACCAAACTTCCAGCGAGACATATCGCGGAACGGGTCCGTTTTCCGAACTCGAGACGATCGCGATGCGCACATTCTTTGAGGCGCGTCCATACATTGTTGCCAACATCGACTTTCATTCGTACAGCCAACTCGTGCTCTCGCCGTGGGCTTATACAACGCAGTTGGCACCAGATGGAGCACTCTTTCAATCCATTGGCAATGCCATGACGACCGCGATCGCCGCAGAGACGGGCGTGAATTACATCGCCGGTCCAGTTGGTTCGACGCTTTATTTGGCCAGCGGCGGATCGGTCGACTGGGTGTATGGCTCACGCACAGCGTTGGCATGGACCGTCGAAGTGCGCGATACAGGAACATATGGATTCATCATGCCGCCAGCGGAGATTCTGCCGTGTGCACGGGAATGTTTCGCCGCGATGCTGGCAATGGCGCAAGCAACGGCGGAGTCGGTGCTCATCAGTTTGCCCAGCGGCGCGCCGACGCAACTCATCCCCAATCAGTCCACCTCATTTCAAGTGAAAGTGCGCGAGGTCATTCCAGGTTCGGTTCTTGCACGCCAACTTTTCTGGCGTACGAACGCGCTTGCGTGGCAATCGAGCCCGCTTGCACTCGTATCGGGTGACATTTATACGGCGACGATTCCTGCTTCAGTATGCGGCGCGGTGGTGGATTTTTATCTCGAGGCCACGCGTGCAAATGGCGCTGCGGTGCGTTATCCAACGACAGCGCCCGCGGCATTCCTGAGTGCCACAGCCTCTGGCGAAACAACTCTCGCCGCATATGACTTTGAAATCGCCGATGCAGGTTGGTTGTATGGCATCGCTGGCGACACAGCGACGACTGGGCAGTGGGTTCGAGGAGATCCCATCGCCACCACGGCTCAGTCTGAAGACGACCACACGATTGATCCTGGAGTTCAGTGCGCGTTCACCGGACAAGGCGTGGTTGGCGGCGCAGCTAGTTCATCTGATGTCGACGGCGGCATCACGACATTGCAATCGCCAGTCCTGTGCGTGATGTCGGCCTCAGCGCGTTTGCGATACTGGTACTGGTACACGAACAATTTGGGCGGATCGCCCAATCTCGATGAGTTCATCACGCAAGTTTCCAGTGACGGCGTTACATGGACGACCGCGGCGACCGTTACCAGCAGCGCAACGCAGTGGCGTGAAGCCGACATCGCACTCGATGGGCTCGTTGCAGTGGGTTCGAATCTGCGAGTCCGTTTTCTAGCGCAAGATTTGGGCGGTGGCTCACTTGTTGAAGCGGCCATCGACGATCTTCGAGTCTTGCGAGTTGGTTGCACGGTTGTGCCAGGCGATGTCAACGGTGACGGGCTTGTCAATGGCACCGATCTGACAACGCTCCTTGCGCAGTGGGGCGGTTCAGGTAGCGCTGACTTCAACGGCGATCAAGTCGTCGATGGCTTTGACCTGGCGCTTCTCCTGGCAAATTGGCAGTGATTCCCTCAATTCAGTTTGCATCACACTAGACTCACTCGCGTGGCTCTCGAAGCGGCGATCATCCTCTGCGAAACTGGACCGGTGGCCAAGCGGCTGCCCGGCTTTGAGCATCGTCCACAGCAACTTGAAATGGCGGCGGCGGTGGATGCATGTCTCGATCGCAAGGGTCGATTGATGGTTGAAGCTGGTACGGGAGTTGGAAAGAGTTTCGCATATCTCGTGCCTGCCATTCGCCGCATCGTTGAACACCGCGAGCGCGTCATCATTTGCACCAACACCATCGCGCTTCAGGAGCAGTTGGTCGAGAAAGATATTCCGCTGCTCAACGCCGTGATTCCCGAGGAATTCAGCACAGTCTTGGTGAAGGGTCGCGGCAATTATGTTTCACTGCGGCGGCTGAAACTTGCCAGCGCACGGCAGGATCGTCTCTTCGGCGGCGAGGAAGAACGGCATGCTTTACACGGTCTCGAGGACTGGGCGTATGAAACGCACGACGGCACGACGACATCACTGCCAGTGATGCCGCCGCACACGGTGTGGGAGCAGGCGCAATCCGATGCGGGAAATTGCATGGGACGCAAATGTCCGACATATGAAAAATGTTTTTATCAAGCGGCGCGGCGGCGAATGGAAGGCGGCGATTTGCTCGTCTGCAATCACGCGCTTTTTTTCAGCGACTTGGCGATGCGTGCGGCGGGAGGGCGTGGGTTTTTGCCGCCGTATCACCATGTGATTCTCGACGAGGCGCACTGCATCGAGGAAGTCGCCGCGGATCACTTCGGCGCGCGGCTCAGCGAGGGAGCCATCGCGCATCTCTTGCGTACGCTTTGGAATCCATCGAACAATCGCGGGATGATCGCGGACTTGCCAATGAAGGATGGCGGCGACGAGACGCTCGAATCAACGATCCGTCAAGTGGACATCTGCCGTACAGCGGCCGATGGTTTCTTCAACGATCTTTGGCGCTGGCGTGCCGCGCAACGCGGTGAGGGGGAATGCCGAATTCGCAGCGCGGATGTCGTGGGCGATTCTCTTAGCGCTCCGCTCAAGCAGCTGGGGACATTGCTGCAACTTGTGCGCGAACGGGCGGCGGATGAGGCGGATTCGTACGAGGTCAACGCCTATGCGCAGCGCGCCACAGCGCTGGCAACTGCCTGTGAATCGCTCATTTCACAGAGCATGCCCGGCTGTGTGTACTGGATGAATGCATCGAGTCGACGCAAGGCGCGTTCGAACGCACGCCCTGAAATTTCCATCGCTGCCGCTGCGATTGAGGTTGGTCCAATCCTGGCGCAGCATCTTTTCAGTCAGGATATCTCTGTCGTGCTGACATCGGGCACATTGGCGACGAGCCGTGGCAACTGCATCGCGGCGGCTTGCAACATGGGAATGACCGACCCTCAAGTGCTCGTCGTCGGCAGTCCATTTGATTACGCGCGCCAAGTGCGTGTCTTTCTCGAGCCGCAGATTCCAGATCCGCGCGATGAAGGGCATATGGACGAACTCGCGCGGCGTGTGTTGCACCATATCGAAGCAACCGATGGCGGTGCATTTGTTCTCTGCACCAGTTTTCAATCTCTCCAGTTACTCGTCGAGGCGACGATGCCGCGGCTGGCCGAGCTCGGCCATCCCGTGCATGCGCAAGGCGCTGGAACATCCAACAATCTCTTGCTCAAGCGATTCCGCGAAGACCAGCGCAGTGTGCTCTTTGGCGTGTCGAGTTTCTGGCAGGGGATCGATGTTCGCGGACGCGCCCTGCGCAATGTGATTATCACGCGGCTGCCATTCGAGGTTCCAGATGCACCGCTTGTTCAGGCTCGCCACGAGGCGATTAAGGCGCGCGGCGGAAATCCATTTCGCGAAGACACACTTCCGCGCGCGGTCATCCGCTTTCGCCAGGGATTTGGCCGGCTCGTGCGCAGTGCCACCGACACTGGTCGGGTTGTGGTGCTTGATTCGCGCATCGTGACCAAGTCTTACGGCAGGCAATTTCTCAGCGCACTGCCGGAGGGACTTGAAATCGATGTGCTTGGCGCGGATGATTTTTCGACATGATTCGGCATGATTCGACATGATTCAACATGATTCAACATGATTCAACATGATTCAACATGAATGGATGCATGATCGAGCCGCATGCCGCCACCTTCACCCTCGCAGGAACTTGAGATTGGGATAAGCCTGCCCCAGCACCTTGTTTGAAAGTTTGGCGCTCGGCGTGTCGAGCCACTGGTCGAGCATCGTTGCATACACACTGCGAAAATCGGTCGTGTATTTCAGATCGCCATTGTCGAGATTGGTCATCGACGGATGAGTTCCGTGAACGCCGCCTTTGACTTTGGCGCCAACGATGAACATCGGCGCCGCCGTCCCGTGATCGGTGCCGCCCGATGCATTTTGCTTCACGCGTCGGCCAAATTCACTAAAGACCATTGTGACAACCTGTCCGTCATTACCCTGTGCCTTGAGGTCATTCTGGAATGCGAGTATCGCATCTCCCACTTCGCGCATGGAATTGCCGTGCGAATTCGCTTGCCCGCTATGCGTATCAAAGCCACCGATCGAAACATAATAGACACGGGTCTTCATCTGATCGCGAATCATCGCGCCAACCGACTTCAGTTGTGTCGCCAACTTTGTGTTGGGATACGCTACGAGTGGAGTCTTGGCCATCGCGGCGCGAATTCGGTCGCTCGACAGCTGCGCATCAAGCGCGGTGCGCATCAGAAAAGCCGCTTGCGATCCAGCTTCGATGCCACTGAGTGATCCAGCGCGATTCATCGTGTCATATGGATCGCTCATGTTGGTCATGTCGCTCGGCAGATCCTTGCCCATCCACTGAAAAAGTTTCGCATTCTCAAACGAGACGGGCTTGGTCTTCACGCCAATCATCGCCAGCGGCGCGGTTCGACCGATTGCAATTTCTGCGTCGGCCTGAGGAGATCCAGCGCATGTGCAATCCACATAGCGACCGATCCATCCTTCACTGCGACCTTTGGACGATCCAGTATGCCAAATATCCATCGACGCGAAATGGCTTCGATTGGGATTGGGATATCCCACGCCTTGAACAACCGCGAGTTGCCCTTGATCGAAAAGGTCCTTAAAACCCGTCAGATTTGGGTGCAATCCGATGCCAATCTTCTTGTCGAGTTCCAGCGCGCCCTTGTCCTTGCCGGGCGCCAAGATGCCCAGCGAGGGTCGCGCACGGTAATACTCGTCGCTGCCATACGGAACAACCGTATTGAGTCCGTCGTTGCCTCCGCCGAGTTGCACAACAACCAAGATTCGATCTTCAGGCACGCCGGCGCGGCTTGAGACGCTGCGGTCGCTTGAGAGCATTCCTTGCGCGGAGTGTTGCAGGAACCACGGAATCGTCCCGACCATCGATGCAAGAGTGATTCCCTGTTGCAAAAAGATTCGTCGCGAGAATGGTGTGATTGGATCCATGGTGGTCTTTCGATTGTGTTAGCAGAGTTGATATTCAGGTATCGATGTCACGAGGCAGAGTGCGTGGACGAGTGCCTTGCCCCTGAGCTTGAGGGTGCGGGTGAGGGGTCCACCATCCTTTGAACTCCCATTCTGTGCGCCAGTGAGCGAATCTGTGAACGCGCGGAATTGCGCGCGCCGAGTTGGAGTGGCGTTGACGGCGAGAATGATGTCAAGCAGCGCGTCAGGGTCCTTGGCGCTGTCGCCGCCAGTGCGCGCGGCGATCGCCGCCTCGAGCGCGCTGGTATCCCAATTCGCCAAACTCTCATCCCAGTCGAAGGCTTCTGGACGCTTGCCCGTGATGAGATAGACCGCGAGATTCTGTCGCACAAAGAAAGTGCTGGTATTGATCCAACTCTGACCGCACTCCCATCCTTTGACACTGGGAGGCATGAACAGACTCTGTCCCATCAGATCGGTCGCGGCATTGAGCGTGGCAAGGTCGCGCGGTGGAACACCCAGTTCGCGAATGGTTTGCACAGTCAGTTGCACAGGGCTCTTGATCGTCGCTCCCATATTGGCGGCGTCATAAAAATGCTGACTCCGAAAGAGCATTTTCAGCATGGGCTTGATTTCGTACTGTTTCTTGCGTAATTCTGCGGCGAGCGCAGTCGTGACGACCTTGGTCTTCTCGTTGGGCATCCCTGGTGCATCGTTGACAAAGAATCGATAAAACTTTCCGCAGAGGAATTCAGACGACTCTCGCCTCGAAAGAATCAATCGCGCGAAATCGTCGCCGTCCCACGCGCCCGTTTGTCCCAAAATGGTTTTGGATTCACCATCGTGCTGAGCTGGGTTGAATCGAAACGCGTCATCCTCAAATGTGTATCCAGTGAGTGCGCGTGCTCCCTCCTTGATGTCATGTTCGGTATACGCATTTCCCTCACCGAGCACGAAAAGCTCCATCAACTCACGCGCAAGATTTTCGTTGGGCTTGCCTTTCTTGCTGTCGTCATTGTCGAGATATTTCAGCATCGCAGGATCGCGCAGGATCGAACCCACGAGCCGCGCAAAATTGCCAGTGGCATATTTGCGAAAGAGTTGATTCTGCTGAAACATGTGAAAACTATCTTCAACCGTGCGATATCCAGTCGCAAAGTGTCCATGCCAGAAGAGGGTCATCTTTTCCTCGAAGGGACGACCGGTTTCGATCATGCGTCCAAGCCACCACTTCTGAACTTCCTGCGCCTGCTTGCGATCGAGTCCGTCGCGTTCGTTGCGCATCTTCTGCACTTGAGCGAGGGCATCCTCGTCGTTGCTGCGCCGAGCCTCTTGGACCATCGACCGTTCCTCGTCGGTGAGAGGTCGTCGAATATGGCGATCGAAGAGCGTGTCAGAAATCGCTTCGTCGGACACCGATTCGAAGTTCAACAAATAATCAACCGCTCCCTCTGGACCCATCGCGACCAAAGCATCGACTTGCGTCGGCGTTCCACCAAATCCAGCGCGGTTGAGCAAATGCCGAGCGCACTGCGCATTCCACTGCGCTTTTCCAAGAGGTCTCATGGAGAGGTTGATCATGGGTGTGCTCGATCCTTCCATCGTGCTTTGTCCAATGATGCAATGTGCAGGACACAAAGCAACCCAATTGGTATGAAAAGCATTTCGGTTCGGTTCTGCAGAAAGCCCATCTCATAAAAGGGCAGGCACGCCACGATGGTAAGCCAGACCATCCACACCGGCACGGCGCGCAGTCGCAGCAGCAGAAATGCTGGGAAAACAAGCCCATACAACACTAAGAAGCGCAGATAGGTCGCCTCGCCTCCGCCCATCCAATCACTCGGGGCGATGCGGGTCAGCCATCCAATAGTCAGACCAAGCAGCAGCACCCAAACGACGGCGAGGCCTGATCGAAATCGCAGCGGC
>Ga0209284_10002388_pt1 | contig 25822 bp, 19 predicted proteins | sample FRY03_FD_187211 | JGI IMG/M metagenome (GOLD analysis project Ga0209284, IMG submission 187211) | Freshwater microbial communities from Lake Fryxell liftoff mats and glacier meltwater in Antarctica - FRY-03 (SPAdes) (version 2) | ecosystem: Environmental > Aquatic > Freshwater > Ice > Glacier...
CGGTGCTTCTTGCCGCGGTGCTTGCGATGAATTGGTATCGCTGAATTGGTATCGATAGTGCGGCGGTCGCTTGTTGGATTGCGCGGAGGCTGAATCGCGCAGACGCTGAATTGCGCAGAGACCGCGCTACTTCCAGCGTGAACTAAAGAGGTCGAACCGTTCGCATATCCACCCGCGCTTCAAAGACAGTGCGAAGATTGCACATGTACCAGCGCCAACTCTCAGCATCTTCGGCCATCGCCATGAGCGCATCAGGATTTGCCGGAATCGGGCCCATTCGCAAGACAACTTCGCTGCCGCTTTCCACCGAAGGGTGAACGGTCCACTCGATTCGGACGATCTTGTCATCCACACGCGATGGCCAATTCCAAGTGATGCGACCACCTGCTTCATATTCATCGATGCCAATGGTGAGAGTTCGTTTGAACTTTCGATCCCAACCCAGAATGATGGAACCGCCAGCCCGAAGATCGACCTGTGCTGCGACTGGAAACCAGCGAATCAAGCCCGCCTCGGTCGTCAACGCGGCAAAGATTTCCTCCCAATGCACGGAGATCGTCTCGCGCAGGATTGTCCAAACTCCTTGTTTGTCTTGAATGACCATGTGTGGCGAATGTTGTGTGGCGAATGTTAGGAACTAGAGCGTTTCGTGCTGTACTAAGTCTTGATATGTTTCTCGTTCGCGCACGATGCGGAACGCTTCGCCATCCACGAGCACTTCGACTGGCAGTGGGTGGCTGTTGTATCGACTTGCCATCGTCATGCCATACGCACCAGCGGTGAAGACGCACAGAAGATCACCTCGATGAAGTGGCGCAAGCATGCGATCTTCGGCGATGAAATCTCCAGTTTCGCAAAGCGGACCGACGACTTCTGTCCTCTCCAAGCCTGGCAGTGTCATGTCGCGCGCGCGGCGAGTCGGCACGAGTGCAGGCCCTGGATCTGTCGGCCAAACGAAGTGAAATGCACCGTAATGACTTGGACGCAGCAGGGTGTGCATTCCCGCATCGCAAATCACAAAATTGCGGTCGCCCGAGCGCTTGACATATTCAACCTTCGTCAAGAGCACGCCAGCATTGGCAGCGATGGTGCGTCCAGGTTCAAGAATGATTTTCAATCCATTAGCAACGCGATCCTTGAGCAGCGGAATGATCGCCGCGGCGTATGTGCTTGCACGCGGCGACTGATCTGTCTCATAGTCCGCGCCGAATCCGCCGCCGAGATCGAGCGTGTCGATGTGAAATCCATTGGCAGTCAGTTTGTCCATGAGCACAAGAGCTTTGCGGACACTCTCAACATATGGATCGGTGGTGTAGACCGGCGATCCGATATGCAAATGAATTCCGTGCAGAGCGACAAAGGGGTCATGTCCATAGTCTTTGAAGAAGGTCTCCGCGCGCTCGAGATCAACGCCGAATTTGCTCTCGCGCTTGCCCGTGGTGGTGTATCGATGAGTCTTGGGGTCGACATCGGGGTTCACTCGCAGCGCAGCCTTGGTTTTCGTGCCAGTTTCGCGCGCGATGCGGGCGAGGGTCTCGAATTCCATTTCGCTTTCTACATTGAAAAGCCCGATGTTCAGCGCAAGAGCCGAGCGAATTTCACTGTCGGACTTGCCCACGCCGGCATAGACGAAGTGTGCAGGATTTCCCCCAGCCTTGGACGCGCGAAAAATCTCGCCGCCTGAAACAACATCCATACCCGCACCAAGATCGGTCAAGACTCGAAGAATCGCCAAGTTGGAACAGCATTTCACTGAATAGCAGATCAATGGTTTGATCGGCGCAAACGCATCGCGCAGCCGTACGAAATGGTCGCGCAATGTCTTGGTGGAATAGACATAGCACGGTGTGCCGACCGACGATGCGATATCTCGCACTGCGAGTCCTTCGCAGTAAAGAGAACCATCCTTGTAAAGAAAATCATCCATGGGTATCGAGTTTGTTGATGGCGAACGAGTGTGTGAGGATAGTCAGGCTTTGACTAGGCGGACTGCGGAGCTTCTTTGCGTGTTTGCACGCGACGCATTTGAAATGCCCAGCCTGCGAGTGTCGTCGCGCCGCCGAGAAACAACCAAGCGGCGGGCGAGTTTGGACAACGAAAGTTTGCAAAGATGGTCTCGGCCAGCGGCATGCCGCATCCCAGAAAGAGCAGCGATCCCAGCGCGGCCGATGCTCCTGCGAGTGCCCAGCGAGAAAAGAGCACTCCCAGTCCCAATCCCATCGCGGCTCCGGCTGCGGTGACTGCTAATAAAAAAGTTTGCGTTGGTCCGGGCACGAGTGACCAGCGGTCTTTCAATTGCGAAAGAACTCGGCTTCCCGCGCCGGCGAGCAGCGTGAGCTTGTCACTCTTGTCGGCATTGGCGTGCGTCTCGCCCAATATTGAAACGATCGACTCGGTCAGACCGCTGCGCGCAGCACGCACCGATGCGGCTGGTTGATTTTCAGTCGACGCAATTTGTGCAGATGTGCTCGTTGTGGGCAGTGGGGCAGTGGGTGCGATTGCGCGCTCGACGAGCAGACCGCCAAAGAGTAATCCGGCGATTGTTCCTGCAATGCCAAATCCAACTGCAACGGCTGGACGAATAAAGAGTGCCGCTAATGCGGCGCATGCGACGCTCGCCGTCGCGGCGCAGAGAGCGGCAGACCACTCGGGAATGAGCGTGTCATGCACATATCCGCCGAGGCACCATCCAATGACTCCGCCAGTGAAGGCGGCGATCAGCGCGATGAGCCGCACGCCAGCAATGAGCAGGAAAAAGCCAAGCAGCGTGAAGAGCGAGAGGATCAGCAGCGACATCGTGGATACAGTATCGGTCGATGAGCCGTTTCCGCTTTGTCTATCGTCGAATTCTCGGAGCATTTCGTTGACGGATCGCGCTATGAATGTTGATATTGATGCGCGCATGAATCGGTCTCAGCAAGCGCACGGCGGTGGATTTCGCCTCGCGGGCACGGAAAGTCCATATCTGCTGCAGCATGCAACCAATCCGGTTGAGTGGTGGCCGTGGGGGCCTGAGGCATTTGCGGCTGCACGGCAACGCGATGTGCCGGTGTTTTTATCAATCGGCTATGCAACATGCCACTGGTGCCATGTGATGGCACGCGAGAGTTTCGAAGATGCGCAGTGCGCGGCCGAGATGAACGCATCATTCGTCTGCATCAAAGTTGACCGCGAGCAACGACCAGATGTAGACGATATTTACATGAACGCATGCCAGATTTACACCCAAGCAACCGAAGGTCGCGCGAGTGGTGGCTGGCCACTCTCGGCATTTCTTGAGCCAACGCACGGCAGACCATTCTTTGTTGGAACATATTTCCCGCCGCAGCCAGCGTGGGAACGACCGAGTTTTACGCAGTTGCTGACATCCATCACCGCATCATGGTCCACTCGTCGTCCGGCGCTGATTGATCAATCATCGCGGATGGCTGAGGCCGTGACGGCGGCACTGGCAGCGGATCATCCTGCGGGGAAAATCTCGCCGACGATCGCGTCGCGCGCTGCATTGCAACTCACGCAGATGTACGACCGCGATCACGGTGGATTTGGTTCGGTGCCGAAGTTTCCACAGCCGTCTTATTTTTCGCTCTTGCTTGCAGTTGGAGGCGCGCAGGGCAAGGACATCGTTGCAGCATCTCTGACCAAGATGGCATGCGGCGGCGTCTTCGATCAAGTCGCTGGTGGATTTCACCGCTATTCGGTGGATCAAGCGTGGATGGTTCCTCACTTTGAAAAGATGCTCTATGACAATGCGCTGCTTGCGCCGCTGTATGCACAAATATCGGCCGAGAACAATGACCCGTTTTTGCGGCAGATTTGCCAGAGAATCTTGGCGTTTGTCGATCGTGAACTCGCCGTGCCGCATGGTGGTTTCTACTGCGCACTCGATGCCGATGTGGAACACCGGGAAGGTGCGGGGCATGTGTGGACTCCCGCGCGGGCGCGAGGCGTGCTGGCTGAAGCTGGCATTTCAACTGCGGCGCAAGATGCGTTGATGGCTGCGACGCACCTTGATCGTCCCGCAAACTTTCGTGATCCGCATCACCCCGATGATCCGCCGAGTTGGGTGCTGCAGATGCGTGCGCCGGCTGACGCACTCGATGCCAGCAACATCGCGGCGCTTGAGGTGTTGCACCGCAATCGCATGGCGTGGCCGCAACCGCTGCGCGATGACAAGGTTCTGCTCGGTTGGAATGGACTGATGATTGATGGCTTCGCGACCGCAGGTCGAGTGCTCAAGCACGATGGTTGGAAAGCGCGAGCCGAAGAAGCTGCGCTGTGGATCTTTGCAAATCTTCGAACCGAAGATGGGTGGATGCGGTGTTGGCGGTCTGGCCGCGCATCGATTCCTGCGACGCTTGAAGATATTGCCAGCATGGGCAACGCGTGCATGAGTCTCTGGCGCAATTCCAAAGACGCAGTATGGTTGGAGCGTGCGCACGAGTTGTACACCTTGGCGCGCGGCGAATTTTTCGACGACTCGCGCGGATGGTGGAGCGATGTTCGAGCAGGCGATTCGTTGCTCTTTGTGCGTCCTCGCAGTGCCAATGATGGAGCCGTGCCTTCTGGTACGGCGCTGATATTGCGTTTGCTAGTCACGCTGGTTGAGGCCGATGCAGTGAGTGATGCGCTGGCTGGTTGGCGGCAGGATCTTGCCACGACACTGGAGGCGCTCTCGGTCAATCTGCTCGATCAGCCATTGTCGATGAGCGATACGCTGGCGTTGTTGTCGCGTGCGCAATCCATTGTGCCAGAAGTGTTTGCGGCTGCAAGCGCAGTTGCGCAGCGCTCAGACCAAGCCGACCGAGACCACATTGATGGAATGCGTGTCAGCTGGAAGAATGGATTTGTGGAGGTCACAGTGGACCCCGGCGCGGAAGTCGTTGCACACGATGGAAGTGCGCGGGGGCTGTTGGTGCGCCGAGCGGACGACGGGGCGGCAGATCTGCAAGTGGATTATCCAACTGCGTCGGCGAACCATGACGGAGCTGCCTATTTGACTGGTTCATTTCGCATTCGCGTCCGCCCAAAGACCATCGACGGACTCGGCGCTGCGAAAATCTTGATCCGTGCAAGTATCTGCCGCAACGGCGTCTGCGCCGCACCGCAGGTTGTGCTAATCGATGCTCACTTTTCAAAAGACCAATAGCCTTGCGACCATGTTTCGACTTCACCTCATTTCAACTGGCGGCACGATCGAGAAAACATACGACGAGTTGGCCGGGGTATTGAAAAACCATGTCAGCGTCTTGGATGTGATGCTTGAATCGCTGGATCTGCGTGGCGTTCGAATAACGCGGCAGGCGCTGATGAACAAGGACAGTCTGGACATGACCGCGCTCGATCATCAGGCAATCGCCAACGCCGCATTCGAAGCGGCGCGCGATCACGACGGCATCGTCATCGTGCATGGCACGGATCGCTTGGCGATGACGGGCGATGCCATTTGGGCGCGTTGGTCGGCGAGCGACGGACCGAATGTTCCAGTTGTTTTGACGGGTGCGATGCGTCCGTACGAAATGCGCCGGACCGATGCCGTGCAGAATCTCACCGAGTCGCTGCTGGCGGCGCAAATTCTTTCAGCGGGTGTGTATGTGGTCATGCACAACAAAGTGCTTGCTTTCCCAGGTGTTACAAAGGATTTGATTCACGGAACATTCGTCAAGATATCCGCGTCGTGAAGCGCGTCAGCATCGCGGCGGGAACGCTCGATGATCATGCGCTGATCATGACTAGCGGCGAATGCGATGACCCATGGCGCACATCCGAAATCCGCTGAAGACCAACTGCACGCCAAAGAAAATCGCAAAGACGAAAATGGCCGCGGCTGGCCACGACACGATCAAGATTCCCGCGAGTCCCATCAGGATGCCGTTGAAAAAAAGCGCGATCCATCCATCGTGAGTGCGCATGCCCAAGGCGGTCGCCATGATTGCTGCTCCACCAATAATCGCAAAGGCTCCAGCAAATTCAGTCAGTGTTTCGGCAGCGAGCACTGGCGCATCGACGAAAAGGATGCCAAGAATCAGCGCCACCAGCGGACCGACGAACGCCATCACACTGCGGACGCCATGCGCAAGACCAGTGAATGCACCAAAGAGTCCCATGACGCCGGCGACTGCGAGCATGATTCCAAAGATGAAGAGCCATGCAAATGTCGCCGCGATTGGCACGGCAATCAGCATGAGTCCTCCAAGAATCAGCATCAGTCCGTTCACCCACAGCACCCACCAGAGTCGGGAGCGAGCGGATGGAATGTGAGATGGAAGAGTGGTCATGTATTTGTCCTTCGATTGAGATAAGCGTGTGAGTGCTGCGGACCTTGTCAATTCAGGCGGGAGGTGGAGGCAACAGAACGGTCAGACTCTGCGGCATTTGCCGATGGATTCGAGTTCTCGTCGCTTTGATCGTTCGCGAGGGCGGAATCCGCTATGCGACCACCAGTTCCCACTTGCTCGAAGCGCACAGACACACGCTTGGAAACTCCGCGCTGCGGCATGGTGACTCCATGAAGTCGATGGCAGGCCTGCATCGTGCGCTTGTGATGGGTGATGATGATGAAGTGACTCTGATCAAGGAAACCTGAGAGCGAGTTACAAAAGCGTTCGACATTCGCCTCGTCGAGTGCTGCGTCGACTTCGTCCAAGATGCAGAACGGAGCCGGCTTGCTCTTGAAGATCGCCAGCAATAGCGCCACGGTGGTCATCGACTTCTCGCCGCCGGAAAGTTGGGTGATGATGCGCGGTTCTTTGCCCGGCGGCTTGGCGCGGATTTCAATTCCAGCGGTCAGCCAATCGATCGTTCCGTCCTCCGTTGGGATGAGGTACATGTCCGCGCTGCCGCCGCCGAACAATCGCCGGAACATTCCATTGGTTCCGCCGAAGTTCTCGCGGACCATGTTGTATGTCTCCTCGAATTGCACACGGCTTATGGCATCGAGTTCGACGACGAGCCGCTTCAGGTGTCCCTGCGCCGCATCGATGTCGATCAACTGACCCGCAAGTTCGGCCGTGCGAGTTTCTAGATCGGTCAACTCGGTCATCGCATCCAGATTGACATTTCCAAGCGTCCGGATTTCTTCGCGCAGTTGATCGGCCTCGAAGGAAGCGGTGGATCGGTCGGTGAGCACAAATGCGCCTGATTCCCGCTCCGCAAGATGATCAGTCCAGAGTGTTTCGATTTCCAATCCAAGTTCGTCATGCGCTTGCGCAATGAGAGTCTCAAGCCGCAGAGCGCACTCGCGCCGAGCCAGTTCAGCTTCGCTCCACTGGCGTTCCGTTTCGCTGGCACTCTCGCGCAGACTTCGCAGAACCTCGCCAGCTTGATCGTTGGCAACAACGGCCAGCGAGAGTGACTGCGCAATGTCGGCGAGCTGCACCGCAATGGCGTCATGTTTCTGCTGAGCGCGTTGAGCGACGGTTTTCGATTCGGAAATCGACTCCTCAAGTGTCTCGATATGAGCCTCGCGGCGACGCAGTTGGTCTTCGGCTGTGACACGCTGTCTGCGACCTTCTTGCAGTGCGGTTTCAATGAGCGCCTGCTCGCGGCGAGCGCTCTGTCCCTTGCTCGTGGTTTCGCCCAGAGCAAGCCGCGTGGACGAAAGTGTTTCTTGCGCTTGATCCAAAGCCCGCTGTTGCACGAGCGACTGCTCGCGTGCAGTTGCGGCACTGCCATCCGCAGTCGCCAAAGTCGCATCAGCGACAAGAAGTCGCTCACAAATCGAAGCGAACTCTTGATTCGCCGCCTCCGCACGGCGGGCGATTTCGGACTCCTCAAAGCGCAAGGCCGAGCGATCCCGCTCGGTGCGAGTAATGAGTTGCTCCGTTCTCTCGGCTTGGAATTCAGATTCAATCGCAGTGCGTCGCGCCGTTTGCAGAGCCTTGTCCAACTCGTCGTAGCGCGTTCGTGCTGCGGTTCCCAGCGCAGCGACTCGCTGTGCGTCTTCCTCAATCGCGTGGATTTTCGATTCGATGATTTCGCCCGACGCTGCGAGTTCCGCCAACTCAGCTCGTCGAATGACCGAGCCTCCGCTACCGCCGCGCAAGCGTCCAACGGTGACTGTTCCCAAATCGTCAACCAATTCAGCAGACATGGTGATGAAACGCGAACCAGCCGCAGATCCAGCCGACAAACGAAGGGCTGTTGGAAGGTCGTCCACAAGCCATGTGCAGCGAAGCAGGGCGTTAACAAAATTCTCCACGCCACCCGATACGCGGATGACCGAACTCAGCGGTCGAGCACTGTCGGGACAGACGGCGTTGGCATGAGCATGCTGTTGATCAATGATCACTGGCGCAAATGTGACGCGTCCATCGAGTTCACATGCATTGGCCAGAAGCGGAGAGGAATGCACGGTGCCTTCAACAACGAGACACTCGAGCCAATTTCCCAGCGCGGCTTCGACGACAACTGCGTGGGAACGATCGGTGGAAATGAGGTCTCCGAGCGCACCACGCACTCCTGGGAAACGATCTGCATCGGCCAGAACCGAGCGCACCGCGCCGCCGAGTCCCTCGCGAGCAGATTCCATCTCTTCAAGTATGAGTCGTCGCGTTTGATTGTGCGTTCGATCATCGCGCAGTTCAGCCAAGCGCTCGTTGATCACCACGCCTTCTTCGCCGTACGACTCAACATTGCGAAGTTCCGCGGAAACTTCCGCTTGCACTTCCGCTGCGGTCGCTTGCGCTTGGGCGTGCCGAGTGACGGCGAGTTCACGCGCAGCAAGGTGGGCCTGAAGCTCACGATTCTGTTCGGCAGCGCGAGCGGTGACGCGCTCAGATTCCGCGGCAATCGACCCAAGTCTTTCTTCCGCCGCGTGCTTTCGTGCGGCGAGTCGCGATTTCTCGCGCTCAAGAGCGAGATGCTCTTCACGCCAATGCAAATCCGCATCACGCGCGGCTGCAGCGTCGGCAGCGCACTGCGCGCGCGCCTCTTCGGCGGCCGCATTGCGCTCCTCGGCTTGCGATACCTCAAGCGATGCCTGCGCAACGGTCGCAAGCAACTCAATCAAGTTCTGCGCGTGCTGGGCAACTCGAGCGTCGAGTGCGCCGATCGCGGCGGCATCCTGTTCGAGCGTCGCCCGCGTTTCTCTCGCAGACTGCTCGGTAAATTCAATGCGCTGCTGGGCTTGTTTGACCGCAGCAGCCGCTTCCAATCGATCGCGCTCGAGACCTTGCTGACTCTGCATCACACTATCGCGCTCAAATTCGCGCAGTCTCTTGGAATGTTCCGCGTCCTCGAGTGTCTTGGTCAACGCATCGCGACCAGCAACCGCCTCGGCCACGCCTTGTTCGCACTCGGTCAACTTCGACCGCTGTTCGTAATACTGATCCAGTATCAGAGCCGAACGAAGCGCACGACGGCGCGCATCGAGCTCGACGAATCGCTTGGCTTTTTCCGCTTGACCACGCACAATGCGCAAGCGCCGTTCCGCGCTGGCAAGTTGTTCGCGAAGGACAACGAGATTCTTCTCCGCGAGTTCAAGCTTGCGCGCTGCTTCTTCTTTGCGCGCTCGGAACTTCGCAACGCCGGCGGCCTCTTCCAGAATCGCCCGACGCTCCGCGGGATTGGCCTCGAGCAACGCCGCAACCTTGCCTTGCTCGATGATGGAATAGGCATCGGTCCCGATGCCAGTATCCATAAAAAGCTCCTTGATATCGCGCAGGCGAACCTTGCGACCGTTGATCAAGTATTCCGAGCGGCCATCGCTGTACAAACGGCGCGTCACATCCACTTCGTCGCTTTCAACTGGTAATGCGCGGTTGCGAACTTGCGCACGGCGAACGATGGAATCAGCGTCGACAACGGTGGTATCGCTCTCGCCATCGCTCATCCCGCTTGATTCATCAAGCGAGGCCGTTGTTCGTGGACTCATCGGCGCCGCGAGCAGGGGATTCTCAAACACGAGTGAAACAGACGCACAGCCCATCGGTTTGCGCACTGCGCTTCCCGCGAAAATGACATCCACCATTGCGCCACCGCGCAGGCTCTTTGCACTTCGTTCACCAAGCACCCACTTGATGGCGTCGACGACATTGCTTTTACCGCAACCATTGGGACCAACGATGCCGATGATTGGCTCATCGAATCGAAACTCCGTGTGATCCGCGAAACTTTTGAAACCGTTAAGTATTAATTTGCTAAGGCGCACTCCGACCTCCTGTCGCAACTCTGAACAACCTTCCTACCGTGAAAGGCTCCCCACAATGGGGACGATGTCACTATCGGGGTACAGTATCTGCTTTTGGCGCGCTCGGATCAAGTTTGCTCGACGATGTTGGCGCCGATCCAAGCCGCGGTGTCAGCCCTGGGATGATCGCTCCAGCAATGGATGGTTGGTCGCTTGCCGCATCCTCATCCTCGATGAACTCAGGTCGATCCGTGCGTTCGGCCTCGGCTCCGGCCTTGGCGATGGCAGCGATCACCCGATCCTGTTCCACCTTAAAACCCCCTGGAATAAAGCCATTTGAAGAGAGCGAGTAGAGCGCGCCGACTGTCTGGCTGTATGTCATTCCCAGTCCAGGAGCTGGGTGAGCGGCATCGCTCTTGTGACCGAGGAAGCGGACAAGTTCGGGGAGCTTCAAGCTCGCTTGGTCGACGATCGGGGTAGCGCCGTTTGACGAGCGATAGAAAACACTCATGGTGTCGTCATTGGTGTCGCACTTAAAAATGAGATTGCCGTTCCAAGCTCTCAGGCTCATGGGGCTTGTGATGTGCTTTCCACCGTCAAAGATGGTGATCACAGGCTCGCCCGACTGACTGACATAAATCATTGGGAACTTACTTGGTACGACATCGATCCTGAACTTCTTGCCAACCAATTGGCTTGAGACAATCGGGTCGCGCCGTTCGCGCAGCACTTCGTACGCCGCAAGTCGCACATCAATATCGCTGTCGTCGAGCAGCGGACGCAGACCAAGGTCGATGGCGGGGTTCATGCCCATCCGCTCGAGCAGTTTGATGGCGGGGACTCGCAGTTCGGCACTGCCCGAAGTTGCCATCGCCACGAGTGGTCGCACCGCCAATGCATCGTTGAGCCGAGCGCCTGCTTGAAGCGCAGCGAAACGCGGTTGCTCTTCTGCATAATCGTAAAGCGGACGCGTTGCCGTTACACACTTTGGCCCCAGCGCCTGCCAGCGCAGACTCGCTGCATTCGCTCCACCGGGATTGGTGGTCAGCGCACGCGCAATTTCCGAAGCCGTGTTGTCAATCGGACCAACATTAATCGATGTATGCCGCAGCAACTCGACGAATTCAGCGGAGCGATCTTTCCACGACGGTGGGACATCGACCGTGATCAACTCACCTGTTCGACCCTGGGCGGTCTCGGTTCGCTGAGTCGGCTCACGCGGATAATTGGAGTTGATCGCACTTGCGATGAGTCGAGATCGCGAATGACTCGGCGTCGCCATGACCAGTTTGATTGAAAGTGCCTTGGTCGATGTTCCGCCATTGAGGATGCGCCCGCTCAATTGATTGACCATCGTTTGCGTGCGATCAGATTCGTCGGTGAACGGATTGATAATGATCGGTCCCTTGGCTTCCGCCATCGATCGAATCTCTCGACTACCAATCAGAAGGACACCGGGCCGAAGTCCAGTTGTCCAGAGCGTTCCGCCCTCGAGACTTGTTGTGCTTGTTCCAGGAGCGGCGTACATGCGAACATCAAACTTTGTTCCGCGCGGTGCGCCAGCAGGAATGACTCCCTCGACGATGACGATTGCGGTGTTATCCGAATTCAGCAGTGCATCAGGCTGTATCGCGGATGAACTGTTGTTCAGATCGCCGACGCCGTAGCGCATCATTTCCCGCAAGATGTATTGGCGAACTTCGGCGGGAGCGGTGCGACTGCCAGTTCCCTTGAGCCCCACAACAAGACCATATCCGCGCACGATGACGGGTTGATAGCCCATGACAATTGTTTCGCTCGCAATCGTGCCGCGCATGATGGGGTCAACATCGAGCGGAATCGAGGGGCGCGCGGCTCGTTGGGGAGCAAGTTCCGGATTCGCCTTCTCGATATTCGAGCATGTCACCAGGGTGGCGAATCCGCAGAGAATGAGGAAGGATTTGATGATCAGACGCATGTTCTACGACCGCTGATGATTGAGGCTGAACGGCAAGACGACCAACATGACCAACACGACCAACACGACCAACATGACCAACATGACAATCCAAAGACAAACAATGAGCGCTACAGGATTCGAACCTGTGACACCTGCCATGTAAGGGCAGTGCTCTAGCCAGCTGAGCTAAGCGCCCGTGCAATTCGATGATAGCGCATGAAAGAGTTTCTTCAATGGATGGCGGTGTGGGCGATGGGAATCAACGCTCATCGCACATGAGCAAACATGATCAAACATGATCAAACATGATCAAACATGAGCAAACATGAGCAAACATGACTGAACATGAGCGCACCGCAGCGCTCCTCACGATTGCGGGAAGACTTTGTCGAGCCACTCGCTTTCTGGCCACGCATATGGGCGGAATTTTTCATGCACACCAGTCTCTTCGCTGTGCAAGAGAACACGCTGCGGTCCAAGCCGGCTCGCGATGGGCGAGTCGATCAGCGTGCTTGAATCAGATGCGCTGACTTGGAAGAGAACGCGCCATTCAAATTCTCGGACTGAATTGCGATCAAACGCTCTAGCAAGATTGGTCGATCCATCGCATGTCACCATAATGTGGATTCCAAGCGCTGGCCCCTCGCGCAGGACTTCGGCCAGAAGTTTATCTGCCGTTGGCGGCTTGTCGCTGCTCGATGAGTAACTGAAGTCATCCTCGTTTCGTCGCAGTGAACGGAATCGATGCAACGCATGCACCAGCACAAGGCAAGTTGGAGCTTGCGATGCATGATCGTTCTGCCTGCGCCGCAGTTCTTCAACGACATCTTTCAGGGCGGATTCAGTGTCGCGTAACCCGCCGCACTGCCCAGCAAGTCCAATCCGTTTGTGAAGAGCAGCAAGTCGATTGAAGTTCTCGTCGTCTGGTGGCGTTCCATCGAGCAAGAAAACTTGACACTCGCCGGTCTGGTACTGCGCGGCCAACGAGATCAGAGCGCCAGCTGAAATGGCCAGTGCCGCATCCTCGCGTTGCCCGACGAGCACAATATTTGTTCCAGACTGTCGGCGTAGTGTGACAGCGGTTGGGTCTTTGATTGAAATGGCATCGCCGAACCACAGCAGCGATGGTCCAACAAACTCACCTCGATCTCGCTTGTGCATCGCCCGTGCCATGAGCGAATTTCCCTGAATATCTGCTGGCGCACTGCCCTCAAAAACGATCATCGGCGGGCGGCCTGGTCTGGGATGTTGCGCATCGAGCTGGCGAACTTTGGCGAGCATTCGATCGCGCTCCTCGTCTGGCAACCATACAACTTGAAATGGATTGTTGCCTTCGATCAATCCACCAGCGTCGTTGTAAATCGCCTCGCCGGGTCGCGAGAGCAATCGCGCAGCAACATTGTCGTCGCTGAGAATCAACTGGGAATCAGCCTCGTTGCATTGCAGTGCAATGCGAATCGCCATTTGTCCCATTGTTGCCCGTGCAATGGAATATGCGCCGCCGAGAGTCTGCGAACCCAAGATGACATGCATGCCAAAGGCTCGCCCTTGACGAACGAGTCGATCGAGAAGTAATCCCGATTCCTCCGAGACCTTGTCGTCTTCCGTAAAAAGTTCCTGAAACTCATCGACGATGAGCAGCGTTCGCGGAATCTTTGGCCCCTCGCCGAGTCTGCGATAACCAGCGAGATCTTGAACCGACCGATCTCGAAATATTTCGCCGCGACGACGCAGTTCCGCATCAAGACCTCGCAAGACGGAGAGTCCAAACTCTCGGTCGCTTTCGATGGCGACAGCGCGCGCATGCGGGAGTTTGTTCGTGGCGTATGTTCGAAACTCGACCCCCTTTTTAAAGTCGATCAGCCAGAGTTCCGCCTCATCAGGACTATATCGAAGCGCCAAATTCGTGATGAGCGCATGCAGCAGCGTGGACTTACCAGATCCAGTCTTGCCAGCGATCAATGCATGTTGACTCGTTCCAATTCCAAGGGTGATGTGTTGCAGCCTCGTCGCTCCAGAACGCCCCAGCGCGACGGTGATGGAACGATCCGTCGTTTCAGTCCAGAGAGCAGAATCCGCTGGTGCGATGGCTGAAAATGGAACTTCAATTCGCTTGGCATTTTTCGCAGTCACTGCAATTCGGCGCAGCAACGCAATCGAGCGATCTCCGTCGGGTATCGAACCATGGGTGAAGGGAAACTGTTCGAGGGATGAACCGCAGACCACGAATCGTTGATCCTGCCAGCGTAAGCAGAGGGCTGTTGCTCGAAGGTCCGCCAGATCGATGCCCGCTGGCATCGGCTGTCGCGTGTCCCGCAGAATGATTGGAAAGACGCCACATCGAGCGCCGCTGTTGATGATGCTTGCTAATTTTCGTGCGGCGATATCAGTCAAACCAACTGGAAAATCAGCCATGACAAGAAAGCGATAGGGCTCTGCGATTTCACCAGCTTGACGGTTGTAAGCATCAAGGTTGGGGAATTCATTGCGTAAGAACTTCTGAATCACCGTTTCCATGTGCTCGCAGAGATCGGTCAGTTTCTGCTCGATATGTTTCGAGTCAGTCCAGATTCGTTCGCCGATGATGTGATCCGCTTCATCGGTCAAGTGCATGAATGCAGCGAAACCCTCGCCCAGGCCAACGGGGTCGACGATGGTGAAACGAGCTTGACCAGGCGGTAAGGCAGTCAAGATTCGCAAGACAGTCTCTTGCAGCATCGCGATGGCAGACTCTCGTCCCTCTTGTCCAGCTTCGATCAAGAGAGATGCTCGTGTTGGAAAAGTCAGCACGATTGGAAGGTGGATGAGTCGCGGAGAGCCCGCAGGCCACGCCAATTCGCTGTCAATCGGCAACGAACCTGGAATCGAATTGAGCGACACACTGATTGATCCAATTTTGGCCGCTGCAATGCTTGATGCGTGACCGTAAAAACTCTCCCAAGATGAATCCGTCCACTGAGGAAAGAGCAGTCGATCTAGGGTCGTAACTTGCTTTAAGTCGTGAAAGACTTGATCGCGAGCGACCTTCCATTCGTCACGCAACGCCCGATCTCGTGCCGTATGAACTGCGGATATTTCGGTCATTCGACTCTGATGCCGCTCAACTTCCTGTTTCAGTTGTTGGTCGTAAAGTCCGTGAGCATCTTCGAAGGCACCGGTGGCGATTTGCTCTGCTTCGAGCAGCGTCGTTTCGAGTTGCGCGGCGGAATTGCGGCGCAGGCGCGTGGCCGTTTCCTTGAGTTCCAAGTCTCGTCGAACAAACGAAGTATTCGCATTATCTCGCTTGGGTTCGACCGCCGCTTGCGCAGCTTGAATTTCCGTTTGGTGCTGCTGATGAATTTCATCCTCTCGTGCCTGGCGCTTGCGACTTGCTTGCTCGAGGGACGCTCGATTGGATTGCGATGTCATGTTGCGAATTGTCTGAACTTCCGCGGCGAATGGCGCGAGCTGTCGACCTGCCCAATACCAAATCAGCCATTGCAGCAGGATGACAGCACTTATAATTGCGCCCATCTTTACAAGATCGCTGACGACACCACCACCAGCGATGCGCTCAAGGATGAAAACGCTGCTCGCTCCAATCAGGATGAACGCCGCAAGATGTGCAGCCCAATTTCGCAGTATGAGCAGCAGTTGGGATTTGCGCAGAGCCGCAAGTGCGACCGCCGATCTCGCCAGCATGCTGGATGGATTGTCCTGGAGCGAATTGTCCCAGCCCAGGGCAGGGGCAGCGGCAACGCCAGCGGATGTTGAGTCAGTGACCGGAGCAGCAACGCGAGCTTTGCGCAGCAAAAGTTCAATTCGCTCGACACGCACCAGCGTCTCAGTGGTCGCTTGCTCGATCGCGGCCCGTGCAACTTCAAATTCCTGCCGCGACTGCGGCACGAGGGCTTCAAAGATCGAATTAGCCGTCCACTGTGCTTCATCGCTGGATCGTTCAAACTTGTCAAACTGCGTCTCGCGATACTCCTCGAGCGCCGCATGGGCCGTGCGAGCGCTCTCCTGGAGTTTCGTCGTCTGTCGCTGCGCACGACTCTGTGCCTCACCCTTGTTCGATGCCAACTTGGCTGCAATCTTCGCGCAGATCTCTTCACGATCAGTCTTGATGCGGACGCACTCGACCTCATATCGCGTCGTTTCAGGGCCAGTCGAGTTGTGGAGAAACTGTGCGAGCGCAATCTCGGCATCGGTGCGGATGGTGGGTGCGGTCAAGAGAAGTTGCACGATTCGCTCGCACACCGCAGGGAGATCCTGCGCGCCCAGCGCAGTTTCGTCGGCATGAGTCGATGGCATTGCAGAATCATAGGACAAACTTCCCATCGTCAGTAACCCTCGCCACCGTCGCAGTCGCGCTTCGCATGATCGATTGCTTGCGAAAGTTGCTCAAGGGCGAGAATCGCGGTCCGTACTGCATCATCGGCTGGTTCGAAAACTTCTCGGTTGATCGTGTCACTTGCTGGATCTCGCCATTCCTGGCGCAACGCATGCCAGTTCGCTCGCATCGTGCGCAAAGTGTCCTTCAACTTCGCAAGGTTTGTCGCATCACTCATCGGCTGGCTCCTGCGGAGTGGGTGGCGCGGGCGTTGGCGCACGCCGCATCGATTCCAAGGCATCTTGCGACGATGCATCGCTTGACAATGTCTGTGAACCAGAGCGCCGTTGACTCTCAGCGTTCAGCGCGTCGGTGATGTCTGACTTTCCCTGAGAGAGTGCGAGGTATGCATCAATCGCTTGTGCCATACGGTTGAGCGATGCAATTCCACTAGGAACAATTTGATCAACGAAGGTGGATAATGGACCGAGTCCAGCGCGAAAGAGTGCCAAGACACGCTGATATTCGATGGACCACTTGCGCAGTTGCCGCAGACAATCCTCAGCGCGCCGAACAGATTCTTCGGAGCGCGCAACCGTTTTGCGTTCGTCAATTGTCGATGGCGGCCTTCCGTCCGCAGTGGGCTGCATCTGCTTGCGAGCCAACGCAGATCGGTCCTCGTTTAACTTTTCAGTTCGCAATCGTCGCTGTCGTTCCCAGTGCGAGGGGCCCTCGGAATCGAGCCACATACCAAAGCGCTCCGCGTCCGATTGTGCTTCCTCGATGGCCGTTGCGAAGCCTCTGCTCGCAGCGACCAAGATGGCCTTGGCGGCCATGATTGTTGATGTATCCCGTAGATTTGCGCCAGAGTCCATCGGACATATTCTCAGCGCTGCTGAAGGTATTCGTCGATGCGGTCTGCTTTTCGCAGCAAAAATGGAATGTGCTCTTCGCTCGCCTTCATCAGCCGTTGAAGAACCTTTAATGTTTGATCGAATTCCTCGGCGAACTTCTGTTGTTCTTGATCGCGCCAGGATTGCGCAAGCGTGTTCATCCGGCCACCAATCGTGGAAATTCCAGATTGCAGATCCTGGTTGAACTTGCGAAGGTCGCCAGCGAATCGGCGCAATTCATTCGGATCGACGACGGCTTTTGCCATTGTTGAAGTGTAGCGGTGCTAGCCTGCGCAAATGGAGAGACTGAATCTGATTGGAGGAGCGTGGCGCGCGGCGCAGAGCGGCGCAACCTTTGTCGTCCGCGATGCAGCAACGGGTGATGAACTTGCGCATGTTCCAGATGGTGGAGCGGTCGACGCTCGATTGGCGATCGACGCCGCGCAAGGTGCGCTTGCAGCGTGGAGCGGGCGAACCGCCGAAGATCGTGCGGGCATACTGCGTCAAATTGGTGATGCAATACGCCAAAGAAAAGTCGCGCTATCCCAGCTCATCACCGCCGAATGTGGCAAGCCGCTCGATGAATCGCTCGGTGAAGTGGATTACAGCGCAGACTATTTCGATTCCGCAGCCATCGAGGCCATTTGTTTACATGAAGAAACGATCGCATCTCGTCGTGCGGATCGCTCGCTGCGTGCGATCCCCGAACCCATCGGAGTCGTCGCCGCGATCACCCCGTGGAATTTCCCGTTGGCGACGCTCGCGCGCAAGACAGCGCCAGCGCTAGCGGTCGGCTGCACGCAGGTCGTCAAGCCAGCGGAATCAACGCCGCTCACTGCTCTGGCATTTGGCAGATTGATGATGGATATTGGCGTTCCACCGGGAGTGGTCAATGTGATCACTGGCGACCCAGCGATCATCGGGCAGACTTGGCTCGGCGATGGACGCGTGCGAAAATTGTCCTTCACGGGATCGACACAGGTCGGTCGTCTCTTGATGCGGTCGGCAGCCGATCAAATCGTGCGGCTTTCCCTGGAACTCGGCGGTCATGCGCCATTTGTAGTCTTCGCTGATGCGGACATTCCCGCAGCCGTCGCAGCTGCGGTCACTGGAAAGTTTCGTGTTGCAGGCCAGACATGTGTCTGCCCCAATCGGTTCATCATCGCCGAGGAAGTGCACGACCAATTCACGGCGCAATTGATTGCGGCGGTGGGTGAGCTGCGCATTGGACGGGGCAGTGATGCTGGAGTTCGCATCGGTCCACTCATCAGCGACCAAGCGGTCGCGCGGCTTCGCAATCAAATCAGTGACGCAGTTGCGAAGGGAGCGACTGTTGCCATAGGTGGCAAGACAATTGCGGTGCAAGGTTGCCTCGACCGCTTCTTCGCACCGACTGTGCTCACCAACGCATCACCGCAGATGCTGTGCTTTAGCGAGGAGAGTTTCGGACCGCTCGTGCCCATCGCCCGATTCCGCGATGAATCGCAGGCAATCGCCTTGGCCAATGCGACACCATTCGGCCTTGCCGGCTATGTTTTTTCTAGCGACAGCGCGCGTCTCGAGCGCGCGAGTCGCGAACTCAATTGCGGAATCGTTGGAGCGAATGTCGGCGTCATCAGTGATGCATACGCGCCATTTGGTGGGCGTGGATGGTCTGGCTTCGGCCGCGAAGGCGGTCGATGGGGGCTTGAGGAATACATCTCTTGGAAATATGTCTGCTCCGCCAAGAGTCCGTGACCTGAATCGCAGCAAGACCGAGTCCCAGCGACACTGAAGTCCCAGCGACACTGAAGTCCCAGCGAATTACTCGGCCGTTGGCGTCACCGCAACTTCGGCATCCTCATTATTGTCTTGCATGAAGCTTGTCAATCGTTGCCGACGAACAGGGTGCTGCAATTTACGCAGCGCCTTGCTTTCGACTTGGCGGACGCGCTCGCGCGTGACCTTGAAGATGCGACCAACCTCTTCGAGCGTGTATGTGTAACCGTCACCGATGCCGTATCGCAGTTTGAGAATCTCGCGCTCGCGGTATGTCAGCGTCTTGAGAACATCATTGATGCGTGTTCGCAGCATCTCACTTGCGGCCGAGATGCTCGGTGCCTCTTGCCGCTCGTCTTCGATGAAGTCACCGAAGTGTGAATCTTCGCTCTCGCCGACAGGTCGATCCAGTGAAATGGGATGGCGCGAAATCTTGAGCACGCGCTTCACCTCATCCACCGGCATCTTCGCCTTTGCCGCGATTTCATCGTGGTTTGGCTCATGCCCGAGTTCTTGCAAGAGATGCTTCTGAATGTTGCGAAGCTTCGACATGGTCTCGATCATGTGCACCGGCACGCGGATTGTGCGGGCATGATCCGCGATCGCTCGCGTGATTGCCTGACGGATCCACCAAGTCGCATATGTTGAGAACTTATATCCGCGCTTGTACTCATACTTGTCGACTGCGCGCATCAGACCAGTGTTGCCCTCTTGAATGATGTCCAGGAACGGCAAACCGCGGTTGCGATACTTCTTTGCAATCGAGACCACAAGTCGCAGATTTCCAGCAGAGAGCGCACGCTTGGCCAGTTCGTGTTCGACAAAAATTCGCCCAATCGCACGGACCCGATTATTCAGATCCGTCGGAGTTTCCATGACCAGATTCTGAAGACCCACCAACTCCTCGCGGCGAACTTGCGTGTCATCGGCTTCATAGCGTTCTGGATCTTTTTCCGCACGCTCGATGAGCCGAGTCAATTCCTCGCACTTGCGATTGACGGAATTGAGTTTGCGCATCAGCGGCTGAATCCGACCAGTCCGCAGACAGCACTCCTCGATCAGCGTCGAGATTCGGCGGCGATTGGCCCACAGTTTCTGGTGAATGACTTCGAGACGCTCCGGCGAAAGATTGCCCGCTTCCACCTGCGACCAGAGCTCGCCATTTTGGTCAAGCTTTGTTCGAACGGTCGCCAAGTTGTAAGGAATGCGCGATGCGATTCGATCCTTCGCATTGGACTCAGCAGTCGAAATGCGCATGGTTCGATCGAAGGGCAGGGTTCCTTCATGCACCTGTTGAAGAATTTCCACGGCTTGTCTTGCGCAATAATCGCTCTCCAAGACCATGCGGCGGAAGATGTATCGACTCATCTCGATCTTCTTTGCCAAACGGATTTCTTCTTCGCGGGTCAGAAGCGGAATCGACCCCATCTGTGTGAGATACATGCGAATGGGATCATCGATCCGAACTGGAGTCGCTTCGGCCATCGCGAAGTCGAGTGATCCTTGCAGATCATCATCAAGGCCGTCATCTTCGGCTGCGAATGCGTCGGTGCTGCCTGGTGTGACCGCATCCTGTTGTCGAATTTTCAGACGCGCAGCTGCGACCGCAGCGGCGGCGGCTCCAACGAGTGGACGAGGAGCGGTGGGGACGACGGGCGCATGATCGACGGTGGAAACTTTGCGAACCTTCTTGTCGGTGTCGCGCAAGAAACGCAAATCAGTCTGGAGTTGCGCGGGGAATGCACGATGACCAGCACGGCGCATTTCAATCTCGTCGATGAGAGCGATGCCGCTCTGTGCGAGCAGAACAATCAGCTCGTCGAGGGGATATGGATCGATGAAGTCATCGGGAAGGCATGTATTCAATTCCTCGTAACTAATCCAGCCGCGCTTACGGCCAGCATGCACGAGCGATCGAAGGACAGGATGCAATTCTTGAAGGACTAGACTCATGTTCAATACTCCTTGGTCAGTATTTCCCGACCGGTATTGGGGGTGAAAGAAACGAGAACGCAATGCACTTGCATCGTCATGATGCACTCCTCGCCGTCCTGGCGATGGCAGAAGGTCTTGGTCCAGCGGCGCGGATCAAATCCAGTCGCTCGGCCAAAGCCTCGGGTGTCGTGACAATCGGCGCGGCCGCCAATTGGTTTCTGCGGTTGAGACGATCAAGCGCTCGCGCAGCGGTGGTCAGACCTTGATGCGCTTGAGCCTCAGTACTGAAACGCTTGGTTCCAAGCAGAAAGAGCTCGCTCGTGAGCGCCTTGAGCGCTGGATCGGAAAGTTCCGCAAGAAGGTCCTGAACGGAGAACGACTTTCCTTCTTCCAGCCATTGGAAGATCGGAGCGTAAATCGCGTGAGCCGCGGAATCCTGAATCGACGATGCGACAATGAATTCGCTCAGCGCAGCCGCGTCGCCATCCTCGGTGGAAATTCGAATTGCACTCAGCGATGGCCAAGCGATCAGCGTTGATAGAAAGTCACGCTCGGCCTTCCCACGCGAGTTCGCAACGGGAATCTCGATCGGCTCAGAGATTTCGGTGGTCTGTGAACTCGCGGCTTGCGTCGGGCGACGAAGGCTGGAAATGGCCCGCTCAATATCGCCCACAGGCACGCCGCTCGTCGCCGCGATCGAGTCGATCACCATGCGCCGACGGATTCCATCGAGCGAACCAAGACCGAGAGAGACCAACTTGGCGATCATGGCTTCTATGGTTTTCTGACGCGCGGAAAGTCCTGGTCGTTCATTTAACTCGTTGCGAAACTTTGCAACAAGATGCGTGAGTGCGTCCTGTGCATTGGCAATCGCCTCGTCGAAACGAGCGCGACCATCGGGTTGACGCAGCAGTTCATCCGGATCGAGTTCGTCGGGCAGCGTGCAGATCTTGAGGTCGACTGGCGCAGCGAAGAAAATTTCCAGCGCACGATCGGCCGCACGCTGTCCCGCTTCATCGCCGTCGAACAGCAACACGATTGTGTCGCAGAGCCTTTGCAGAATGCGCGCATGATCTCGAGTGAGCGCCGTTCCAAGCGTCGCTACCGCGTTTTCAATGCCCGCACGATGGCATGCGATCACATCGGTGTAACCCTCCGTGATGATCGCAGTCCGCGACGCGATGATTGCCCGCTTGGCGAGATGAATTCCATAGAGCGACTTGGATTTGTGGAAGAGCGCGCTCTCTGGGCTGTTGAGATACTTGGGCTGATCTTCAGGATCGATGGCCCGTGCGCCAAATGCGATGCAGCGCGAAAGTTCGTCCAAGATCGGAAACATCAGGCGATTGCGAAAGCCGTCGACGAGCGAGCCGCGGCGACGCAAAAGTCCCGCAGCTTCGAATGATGCGCGAATCGCGGTGGGATCAAGCGCATCCGCATCGGCTTGCCTTTGATTGGTGACTAGTTTCTCAACATAATTCGCCAATCCATCCCCAGATGCCGGCGCCGCACCCAATGCAAATTTTTCGATCATCTCCGCGTCGATGTCACGATCAGCAAGCGCCTTGCTCGCATCGCCGCCAATCGATGGGTCTTTGAGAGTTCGCGCAAAGAAACGCATCGCGGCTTCATTCGCGCGGCGAAGCGATGCGGGGCTGTCTGGATCGCCAGTTCGCGGACCATCATTGATGCGTGCCTGCAGCTCAATTCCAGCGCGCTGCGCGAGGAATCGCAGAGCTTCGATGAAATCCATTCGGTGATATTTCACCATGAAGTCGATCGCATTGCCGCTCGCGCCACATGCGAAGCAGTGATAGAAGGCATTCTCTTTGTGAGTTACAACTGAAAATGATGGACGGTGATCTTGATGGAATGGGCAGAGTCCAACATGCTCGCGTCCCTTTGGATGCAGGACCACCGACTCCCCAACGAGGGAGACGAGGTCAGTCTGTTCGAGAACACGGTCTCGATCGGATGAATCGGAGCGATTGGGGATCATGATGTACGAGCCAAATTCCAGAAAGAAACGCGAGAGCATAACTCTTGTAACAGTAGGGAGATACGACGAGTATCGACCACTTGTTTGCAAGAAAACAAATACCGGCTACGCCAACAAACAACAAGCAAACCCTTGAACGCAAACCAACAACGCAATTTTTGCTGAGCAATTGACCTTTCCAGCGCAAAAAGACATCCACCATCAACCAGATCGTGCGCGCATCGAAGATTACGGACATGCGTCTGCATGAACACGCAATCGCCTAACACCAATCAACCAACGAATAAAGTTGGTTGAAACCCCCAACACTGCGCACTTCTGATCCAAAAATCAAACTGCTGGATCCAAACTCAAGCAAACGGCGGTTCAGACTGAGGCGTCACCGAAGCGACGGACCATCCAAACCAATGTCACCGGGAATCCGGCCATGCAGGGAATTGTTGCCCAAGCCTCGAAGTGTCAGCCGTGACTTTTCGATTTGACTTGACGGGCACGAAGACCACTGCGAACACCTCATTATATCCGCAAAACAGAGGCTGTCAAGAAAAGTTTTGGAAATTTTCAAACTCTGATGGCGAATAATGAATTGAAATGGATTTTTCGGCTTGTTTTTAGGGGTAAAACGCAGATGCACCGTCAGCATGCATTTTGAAATTGATGTTGGCATAGAGCGAATATGGCATCAATCAACTCAATTTCAAGCCCCCAACAGGGAAAGTGCGCCATGGAAAGTGCGCAGCCATCCAGCCGCGCAATCCAACCGTACATCACACTTTGGCAGCGAGTTTTCGGGTGTACGCGAACTTGCGCCGGATCGGCTTCACAACCAAACCACTTCGAATCGCACGAGTGCTCGCCAAAATACGAACAGGCTTGCCATCGACAAGTGCTTTCACACGCTGAAGGTTTGGTCTGAATTTTCGCTTGGTGACACTGGTGGTCTTGATACCGACTCCACCAAGATATTTCGCCTTACCTCGCCGAGTAATTCGGTTTCCAGAAGTGGTACGGGCTCCAGTAAAAAAGCAAACGCGTGGCATAGTTATCTCCGAAGGGTCGCGGAGGATAGCCACATTCGCTGGGAATTGCAAGTCTTTGAGATGACGGGCCAATTTCCGCCACAGAATCGAATCGGTCGAGCAGTCAAACGGTCAATCCAGCTGCTGTGAGCACTTTGCCAAGATTGTCGCCATATTCCGCAGTGAAATGCCCAAGAAGATGACTGTCCACATCGAGAACTGCCCAGGCCGAACCATCGCCTTGGAGGCAGGGGACGACGCACTCGCTCAAGTCGCGCGGGTCGCAGGCGATGTACGCCGCACCGAGTTTTCGAACATCGTCCACGACGAGAATGCGACGAGACAACAGGCAGCGTCCGCACGCTCCGTGCAATCCGATTGGACTGCATGCTGCGGTGTTTCTGCGTGGTCCAAGCGTTAATCGAAGAGCATCGGGCTGGTGGGGGTTGTCGAGATAGAAACCAATCCATGAAACGCCGTGCGGTGATAACGCATCCCAGAGGATGTCGATGATTGCGTTCATCAAACTTGCGCGATCTGCATGCGCGGCTGAAAGTTGGCCTGCCCGCAGCCGAATGTCATGCCACTGAATGCCGGTCATTTTCAAGGATTCATCAAGATGCATGATGAGTATCGGCGTGTGGTGTCGAATGATCTGCGGGCACGATCTCAATCCCTCGCCAATCTCTTAGGCGCTCTCTCGCGCGCGGTGGCGCACCTTTTCTGGGACGATTTTTCCTTCACGCACAGAATTCTCGTCGATGCGGTAAATCGTGTTGGAATTATCGAGTTCAGGAAGTTGATACATGAGATCGGTCATCAATTCATCAACAACCGCTCGTAATCCTCGTGCACCTGTTTCGCGCTCGATGGCGCGGTCGGCGATTGCTTCAAGGGCACCTTGCGAGAATTCAAGCGATGTGCTCTCGAGGCTGAACAGGTGTTGATATTGCTTTATGAGCGCGTTCTTCGGCTCGGTCAGAATTTGGATCATCGCGATGCGACTCAGCGGCATCAGCGCACATGTCACTGGCAGTCGTCCGATCAATTCAGGAATCAATCCAAATTCCAGCAGATCATCGGACTGGATTTGATTGAGCATCGCGCTGACATCGTCTGTCTTGGTGAGTGTCTGCGTGCCGTCGATCGAAAAACCGATTCGGCGTTTGCCGATGCGTCGACGAACGATGTCGTCAATGCCAACGAATGATCCGCCGCAGATGAAGAGAATGTGGGTCGTGTCGAGCTGGATGTATTGCTGTTCGGGGTGCTTGCGGCCTCCCTGAGGTGGAACATTGGCGACCGTTCCTTCGAGCAGTTTGAGCAAGGATTGCTGAACACCCTCACCAGATACATCGCGGGTGATCGAGACATTGCCAGTCGTCTTGCCAATCTTGTCTATTTCGTCAATGTAAATGATGCCGCGCTGGGCAGCCTCGACATCGAAATCGGCCGCTTGCAGAAGTTTCAACAACAGATTCTCGACATCTTCGCCGACATATCCGGCTTCGGTTAGGGTCGTTGCGTCGCCGATGGCGAATGGAACATTGAGAATGCGCGCAAGCGTTCGAGCGAGCAAAGTCTTTCCCGTTCCAGTCGGTCCGATGAGCAAGACATTGCTCTTGTCGAGTTCAACTGGCGCATCGGCATTGTCGATCTGCGTCAGTCGCTTGTAGTGATTGTGAACAGCAACCGAGAGGGATTTCTTCGCGCGATCTTGATCAATGACATACTGATCGAGATATTCCTTAATTTGCCGCGGCGATGGAATCTGAGTGAGCGCCGTTGCAGTCGTACCCGTTACACGGCGTTTTTCCTGCTTGAAAATGTTCTGGCAA
>Ga0209284_10002395_pt1 | contig 25776 bp, 26 predicted proteins | sample FRY03_FD_187211 | JGI IMG/M metagenome (GOLD analysis project Ga0209284, IMG submission 187211) | Freshwater microbial communities from Lake Fryxell liftoff mats and glacier meltwater in Antarctica - FRY-03 (SPAdes) (version 2) | ecosystem: Environmental > Aquatic > Freshwater > Ice > Glacier...
AGGTTGTGACGAACAGCACACCGTTTTCTCTGAGTGATACTTCTGATTTCGTGACAACCAGTCCAACGTATGGGCCAAGTAGTCCTACCTATCATGCAAGCAGCATTGGTTACCGCGCTTTGAATTCTGGATATAGCGATGTCATGATACGTACACGATATGGAGCAACGACACCTGTGAACACTGTCACTCTGAATAATGGTGCTCGAGACATTGTGTCGCCTTCTTTCTCTCCGACAGGCCCTACAGAGCGTGCCATCACACCTGTGTCAAGAGACCGTTCGTTGACTCCTGAGTATCATCCAGACATTGCAACATATAGCCCAGTAAGCCCCACGTACAGCCCAGGAAGCCCCACTGATATCAACGGGGTCAAATATGTGCAAGATTGCGATGGTAGAATCCATTGTCTTAAATTTTTGGACAAGCTTGACAGTAGGTGTTTGATATCGTTGTCGACAAAGATTAATAATATTCTGAATGGCATGGAACAGTAAACTTTGGTCATATGTATGATACAAGTAAGAAGTGTATATTTTCATGCGCACATTGAAATATATCTCATTATGTCTATCATTGATTATATATGTTTTGTGATATTTGGAAATCAATGATTCATATTGTGTTCACGTCGAGACACTGCGTATTTACTGTCAATGAATTTCGATGATGAGGAAGGCAGTTTTGTTTTTGGGTTGAGCTGTACTGTAATAAAATTTTGAAAATTTTGGATCATGCACTCAAAAAAAGAAGAGTCTGTTTGTGTGTTGGTAATAATCTGTCGACTCGACATATTTCGTTCAATTTGATTTTTTTAGCTTGCAAAATAAACAAATCATTGATTCTCGTGAACAATGGGGGGTTTCATTTTTTTCGTTTTTTTTAGTGCTAAAAATAGACTAAGTCTTTCGTCTCTCATCAAAAGGGCATTGTGAGCTGGGTTGTTGTACAAGTTGATCCAACATGACATTGCACGCAGCTTACACTACGGGGACAATGTTTGATGATATCATGAGAATGAGCGTGGAAAAGCCTGAAACATGGTTACGGGACTTGAGACATGTCGATCAGGAAGGAGACACTGCACTGAGTCTTCTTCTGAAAGTTGATGCGTCTGACTTTTTCGTCACGGTTTTATTGCAAATGGATAAATGGGCACTAGGGGTGAGGTGCAAAAGGACGGGCAACTTTCCAGTACACGTTGTTTACGAAAGAAAATTTTCACCTCAATTAAGGAAAATTGTGGCTGTTGATAGCTTCTGGATTATTTGCGGTTATAACAATGATGGAAATACTGTGTTGCACCTGGCATTGAAGTCAAAGTGTGAGGCCTCGATTGTATCTCTGTTGCGTATCATGTGCAATACCGCGTTGATGTTGACGTCTTTTGTCCACGAAAACAAGGAGGGCAAGATACCACTGGAGTTGGCAATTGAAGGAAGGCACGCATGTAGTTCAAACAAGTTGGTCTTTAAAATATTGGAAACGACTCTGTTGTCTGGATATGCCTGTGAGGTTATATTTGACAATAATATGGACAGCGTTGTGGTTTTTGATTGTGCCAGCGAGGGGATTTCGATGTTTGCTTCGTTTATTAGAAATTCGTGCGATTCGTCGTTTCACTTTCATAAAACAGAATGTGAGCACTGTGGTCGGATGATTGAACTCGAGAGCCAGCAAGATTGTCAGAAAAGCGTCGAGAAAAAAAAAGCTCTTGTTTGTGGCAATTATGAAGACGACATCTATCGTAGAATTATTGCGATTCGTAAGAATGATCGAGCCAGCTATGATTACTGGATGGTAGAATCAACTTTAATGGAGTACATTAAATCGATGAAGATTATGAAGAAAAATCGGGTTCGAAAGCAGGCCGATTTGGCTTTGCAGGCACTGATTGAAGGGCAGACTGAGTTGGCCGAAATGATGGCGAGTAGTATGATCGAGGCTGAAGAGAAAGACAAGTTACACAAAACAGACGTTGCTCTCCGAAAAAAGAATGCAAAGCAGGAAAATAAGAAAAAGAGGATGTTGAAACAATTGGAGGAGGAGAAGCTGAAACAAGACAAGGAAACTGCACGCTTGCAAACAATCTCAGAAAAAAAAAAGGCTGACGAGTTGCTTGCATTGAAAAAAAGCGATGACGCTGAAAAAAGTGAGTTGATGCGACTTGCTAAGCAACATGAGAGAAACACCAAACTAAAGGCCTTGCTTCTTGCACACCGAGAGAAAGAACAAAAGGAGGCTTTGCTTATTCAAACGCGTGAGAAATCACAAAAAGAGACTCTGATTCTTCAACCGGATGCAGAGACTGATATTGCAAATGCGAACGAATGTTGTGTGTGTCTCGAAAAGACCAGGAACACTGTACTCGTACCGTGTCATCATCTGTGTTTGTGTGAATTGTGTGCGGAAAACCTCATGCAGAATACAAAGGCCTCTTGTCCGATGTGTCGTGCAGAAGTGCATAAAACAATCAAAATTTTCTTATAGAAAGGCATTTGTGTAAAAATAAAACTGGTTGTGTGGGTTTTGAATGTTATTGTCACGATCTGTATAAGCCCAGGAGTGTGCTACTAGAACCTGTATGAATAAACCGGGGTCGCTCTACAGAGATATTGCACATCTTCTTGTAGAAAATACTATGCACTGGGTGCCGGGTGTCCGAGGATCAAAACGTGCCCCCAAAAAAACATCTTGTCAGTCCAATCTGATTCGAAAAATCAGCAAGTACATGACATGCGCAGAAGGTGCATCTTGTGTGCGGAAAAGTGTTTGCACAAAAGATCAAGTTGAAAAGGTGTGGACGAAACTAGATGCGACCACACTTAAAATCAAGTACTGCTACAAGTACATGATCTCACTGCCACAAGATCATAATGGGATAATTCTTTTTGGCAATGGTGACGTATACCAGGGATCCATCAAGAATACCACAGCGAGCGGAGACGGATGCTATTTTTTCTCAAATGGAGATTCTTTGCACGGTGTTTTTGAGAACGGACAGGCTTCGTTGTCAATGGTTTACATGTGGTACAATACAGACACTGCTGTTGTAGAATACAAGGACGGAATTATCGATTCATGGGTGCAGCTATGCATAGATAACGACGTTTACGAGGTGTGTCGACATCAATGGATTTCGAGCTTGTCGTATATGCCCTTGGGATGTTCACTCACTCTAATTAAGACGCGCTCTCTTCCAATGACTAAGAGACATCCTCATAAAGACATTTCGCAGTGTGGCTTTCAGATTTTTGTAGAGTAGTTTTTCATGTTTATTAAATCTCAAATTAAAAAAAAGATAGTCCTATCTGTTTTCTAGTGCTTCCGTTTTCGCCTCTCCATTTTGGCCTTGAGCATGTTTTCGAGGATTGTGTAGTTTTTTTCCATCTTTTCTTTAATTTCTTGTATTTCGAAATTCTTGGCTCTAATGTCCACTACATGAACATGAAGTATTTTTTGCTCAGCGATTTCCTGGTCTCGTTTACGTTTTTTGAGAGATTCCTCGTTGTCACGTTGTTTGCATTTGATTTCGAATTCAATCTTCTTGACGCAGCGCATCTGCAAGGCAATTTCATCATCAATTCTATCGGTCTCTTGTTTGTGGTTCTCTTCCTCTTGTGATATCCTGCAGTTCTCTTTATACCTGTTGTATTCAATCTCTTCTTGCTGGATCCAGTCATCCATCTCCTCAGCAGACAACCACTTCATGTCTTCGTATTGGTCGTAGATGAGGGCCTTGCTGTCTGACTGAATTATGCACGAGACTCGCGAAAAAGGCCGCATTTGCGCACCACGCTTGAAAGGGGATGGCATGTGATTTGTATGCGTAATGGCGAATTGCACCTTATATATAGAACTCTATCAATATATTTGTTTTTAAAATATGCTATTCGCATAAATAGCCATTGTGGAGCATGCTGGTGCGGGTGTATGTGGACATCATGGCGCCGAAATTGAGTATATTCTCACGGATTCTCAGTAAGTTCTGTACATGTGTGGATACGTGGTGTACATGTTTGTTTTTGGACAACATGGGGAATGCTAATGATATTTTTGTGACAATGGTGATGTAATCGGCGTCGACGGCAGAACACGGGACAATATTTTTTGAGAGAAGCGCATTCGACATGATTGTGAAAACAAAGTATAGCCATGTAACACTCTGTTTGCGACCGGGATCTATTTGCCACATGTTCAACACAGTGAGGATTCCTCTGAATACGTCTGTATACACCAGGTGGAAATTATGTATTGTGAATTGGAGCATGGTGATCATTGCTTCGTCAATGATTGAGACGTTTCGCGCATTGTTGTAGTTTGTGGTGTGTTGCATTCTAAAGTGGAACAGGCATAGCTGCATGCAGATATGAAGCCAGCATGTGATTTGTGTGAAGGCACCGAAGGAATTGCGGTTGTCGTACCCGATGTTTTCGAGCATAGTGATGTATTTTGGCATAACGACGTCCAGGTACGATGTGGTCTGTGTTTTCGTGAGAAGACTAAGTTGCTTCGACATGATGAATATGACAGTGTTGCAAACGAAAAAGTCTCCATGATATTGAGTGACGAGCTGATTGAGGTACTGTATTGTGAATGTTGGAAAGTTATGGCAAGCGCTGAGATGGTGTAGGATGTGTAAACATCGTAGTTCCAAGGAACGGGGTTTCGTGAAGAAGAGGTTGGTATTCGATAATATCTTCTGTATGAGGAAAGCATTGGACTGCGAAAACTGATTGACAGTTGCATGATAAATATCGAGGTAGCGTATTATGAATTTTGTCACCATGCGGAGCTCATTTTTGTTCCACGGGTGCAGAGTCTGTGTGTCTGAGATGAATTTGAGGATATAATGGAAGATGTTGAGGAAGTTTGTCGGGGGCGGCTTTGTGGTGGAATTGAAGCCTGAAGAAATATTTTGCACCGACATAATGATAAAGCCCAGATTTTTGTAGTCCTCGTACGCCGACGACTTGCAACCCAAGAGAAATACCGCGCAGCTGATGAAAGCTGTAATTTTCAGCAAGAGCGACGCACATTTTGGGGTGGAAGCACACTTTTGTTTGTTCGCATACAGGGTGATGAAAAAAATCATGGGGATTGTGTTTTGGCAATGAATGTGGGAGGCGTGTTTGTTTGGGCTGGTAAGAATATTCCAATACACGGAAGAGTAGAGCATGTCGTGGAGATTCAGGTAAGGACTGGATGGCAATCGTGAAATTATGGAGATTGTCCGTTTGAATCCTTGTTTGTTTTTCGAATCGAGAATGATGCATCGCCTCAGGATGCCGACACACTGCATTTGTAGTGATTTTTTTTGATACGTGAAATTTGCTGGGCTGCATATGTGGTGCAATAATCCTTGGAGGTGTGTTATGGGGCTGTGGGGGTAATAGAAAGTAACCCGGAAGACCATTTTCAAAATCGAATCAAACATGTCCTCAGTATCCATAAGATGCGGTTGTGAGAAACTTCCAATTTTGTGCTTGAAGTCGAGGAGACATTTTGTAACGACAAAGCACACTTTATTTTTGTTGAGTGTAGATTGTTTTTTTTTGCCGAGGAGGTGAATGGCCATCTTGAAGTAGGTGTGGCAAATGTTGTATTGCTGAACAATGTGTGGTTTTTTCAGCATTATGTAGCCATGGAATCCCGAAAACATTCTGAGAGTTACCAAGGAAGGGTTGATTGTGATGCATTTGTTGATGAATGTCAACAGATCTGTATTGACGGATGCTATATTCATTACACGTTCTTCGTGTGTGATTGATCTGTACAGCAAACGGAGAGGCATGGTTGGGGTTGTCATGATGATGGATTCCGGGCCATGAATAAAGACGAATAATTCTCGCTGGTTGCAGAGATCAAGCACAGATGTGGTGCCAACAATGTTCAACAAGTTCAGACATTTGGCCAAATCATACGATACAATTATTGAGTATACGATATTTTTCAAAATCGGCAGATACATGGGAGTTGAATGGAGCAATTTCTGTATGTAATACAAAAAGCATGGCACGATCTCAGAGTTGGTATTAGGTAAGAATAACGAGGTTGCTATATATTCACCGAATTCCGTACCAACCTCAATTGGATTGATCGACAATGTTTTGGTAAGTCTGAGAGGTTCGTGTTGGTATAACAGTTGCATCATTTTGAGCGTGGCAGCATGGATTCTCGAATTGGGAATCGAGAGAAGCATGTTTGCAAAGCAAATGTCAAACAGGTTACTGTTTTCTGTGACAGTAAGCTGTAGCATGAACACTGTGTTTTCGCAGCAGAAATCAAACACATTTTCAAATATGTTGTTAGTATGCATGCAGATTGCATTTGCGCAAAGATGTCTATATATGAATACTAGACTGTATTTTGATTTATCAAGTATCTCAAACGGTGGGGGTTTTCAATTAGAAATTGTCAGTTCCGTGTAGTATATAAATAACAAGCAAGTCGCGTATTTCGAACAAAACAATGACAATACTTCACATTGATTTATTATACCTGAGCGCACGCACATATTTTCACACGGACATTCTCATGAAAAATAAAGAAGGCAAACTTCTTGCTACTCTGAAACCGGTTCACATCATCTCAAATAAGGAGCAAAGTGGATTCTACTATGTCGAGGCAAGTTTAAGCAAGCAAAAATATGCAGTCACAGTCCCGATTGAGGGTAATGAGGAAAAGTCTGTGTTCATATCACAGATACAACCCGACACTGGAAATGTTTTTTTCTTGTGCGAAGTAAACATACACTACAATCTCATACGGTTCGAGAGAGGGTTTTTCATGAGTGATTATGTCGAGAACAATGGGTATGGCGTAGTGATTCTGGGACACAAGTCGAATCTAGGGAAAACCCCGCAATTTGTGAATTGGAGATCGGCACTCTCGCTTTTTCACAAGGAAAACGCAAAAAGGCGTCCAATCTCTTTCAACACCCCAGATGCGGTTTTCGACACGTGGCATTTGACTCTCTACCGAAGCATGATGCACTTGGCCAAAGAATCGTTTGACATCAGGGCACAGACATCTACAGGTCATCAAGCAGACAGTTGACAACTTCATAGCAGTCGTCTGTCATGTCGTACTCCAATCCATGGTTTTTGTGGGCGACTAGCAAAACCTCGTGTATACTGTGGTGCTCTGATCCGACCAGCCAGAGAATACAGATCAAGACCCATTTCTTGAGATCAAAATTTACGAGAAGCTTCATAAAACATAACATGGCGTGCGTGTGTCCGGATGGCCCGGCGACCGTTTCTTTGTTGAACATACGCGCGTCGAGAGCGAAGTTGCTGTTTTGGTTGACAATCCACGACATATGTCCCGTCTTCCACGGCAGGACAAGGCCCAGCGGAAACTGCGAGTTGATGAATTTTTTTTCGCGTGTGGAGAGTTTGGGGACAGTGTTTTGCACATGCAACTCGAAGCCCGTAGTGTCTTCGCGGACACAGCGTGTTTTGCGCTTGCGGTATTTGTAACTGTCACAGATGATATTCTTGATGTTTTTCTTGTAGATGCACTTGTTCTCTTCCTCAATGTGAGTACTATATTCAAGGAGCGTATCGAAATCGATGCAGGCCGGTATGGTCTTTGATTTATTGTACGTGTTCAAAAGGCACCATATGATACGATACTCTCGGTCCTTGAAAAACAAATTCTGGAAGACAGAACATCTTTCTCGAACATTCCCGCCCGTCAACACATTTTTGATGTCATGCGAAAAGACGGATCCAGAGTTCTCGATGCTTTCGGTGGTGCCCATGTCAAGACTCTTTTTTAGAGCAATCATATAGTGTATTGGAGTCTGTCTGTGCATTTGTTTCTGGTATATGTAATTGCTGTAGAACACAATCAGCGACCGTACATCCGATGAAACAATGTCCATGTAATTTTGTATTTCCAAGTGGTTGTTGATTCTTTCAAGAAGAATTATTGTTTTGTTATTAATCATCAATTATGATTAAATATATGCAGTAGATGCAGAGCCTCTATTTATATCTAAAACATAACCTACTTTGAGATTCGTTATACAAGGCTTCGAGACATTTACTGTTTTTGACGTTTTATTTAACAAATTCCGACGCATTTATTTTCGTGTGATTGCATTGGCTCTTTTCAAAGTAACCATACTCTACAGCTTTTGCTATGATTTTTGGAAACTCTACCCTTTGTTCGAAAACTACATTAGACACCACACTATCAAACAGGGACATCAAGTACAGTTCATTTTCCGAAGTTTGAAGCTCTTTTATTGCAAGGAAAAACCCGCACACGATATTGCAGATGCCCAGCGTGTTGTCTGCAGATTTATCGCTTGGCAAAACGATATTGTTATTGTCGTCCGAGTCCACAAAGAAAAAACAGTCCTTGTGTTCCTCCAAGATGCCATCAATGTCGCGTAGAAAGCCTTGTGGCATTATATTGTATGGTACGAAAAGGGACTTTGAGATGTTTAGTCCGCATCCTTTCAGCATGACCTTCTTCTTTTCATAGATGATGCTGTTGATGAATTCTGCAATGTTCTTCACACTGCTTGTATTTTTATTTTTCTTATGTTTCATGCTGTAGATGAGCGCAAGTTTTATCATCTCAGGACCGCACAAGCGTGCAAATGCATCATCGTTCATGCTGACTTGTGTTATGTTTATTTTGTTTGGTAACTGTATGAAAGATTTCGTTTTGTACAACACTGGGTCAGTCGTAGTCTTCCCCGTCGTTTTTCTGTGCTTCAATGTTCTTGTTGAGACGATCTATGACATACAAAATGCAAATGGTCTGCACAATATTGTTGGTTGCGGCCAACAACATGAACCACTGCTTTGTTATGACACCAAGCGTGATCCACAAGCTACTCGACAGCAACTGCAGAAAAAACATAGCTCTATTTGTTCCGACGACAACGGTTCCCTTTGACTGCATATAGAGATTGTTGAGTGTTACCGGGAGAGAGATCAAGCTGATGGCCATGATTGGCACCTCGAAGTAGATAGTGTTCATCACTCTCGCGGCAACAACATCAAATCACCTTATATATATACACCGACGCATGATTCGCACAGCACAAGCCCCGTGATTTTTTCGGCATTTGTCACAATTGGTATATAAGACAGTGCAATCAGCATTCAAAATGGCTCCTTCAAAAATCAACCCAACCTTGAATGCCGCCATGGCTGTACGCAGCCAGATTGCAAAGGCCCCTGCGTCACAGAAAAGACACTGGACCACGAACAATGCTGCAGTACAAGCCAAAAAGCAGATGAAGCGCACATGAGATAGCTCAATCTTGTCAAAATCTGGCACCGTTGACAAGTGATTCCGAGCGTACTACCTTTATACGCTTGTCCTGAGCTCTTTTGAGAACTTTAAACGGATCTGTAAAGAAAATATATTTTTTTGTTTGACCCTGTTGTACTTCCATTCCTGCAGCCCTGGTCACGTCCAACACTAAATGAACTCCTTGCAGTCCAATGTCGACAGCATTCACGCACGTATCAATGACTGTTTTGTTCATACGTGGATTGCGTCAGCAATTGGAAAAAAATCTAAAATAACAAAGTCATTACACACAAAGCTCTTACCGCAATAGTCGAGTGCGACGCCACACACGAAAATCCTTCCTGGAGGTTCTCCGTTGCCTTGGTTTTTCCGCGATTGTTGTTTGATGATGTCTTGCATATTCATGATATTCCGATTGTAACCATCTTCGGCCATGGACAACACATCTGGAGGGGCATTGACATTGTACTTGTAACTTATCAAGGTTGTGCCGTCCTTATCGTATTTTTTTTGCAGCAACCCCGACGATTTGAGAGCAAAAGATCCGGTCCATGCAGCGTGCGAACACCCGCACGAATATGGATGATTCAATGTATCATTCCTACAAATCGGGATATGATTGTCGTAATCGAGGAGATTCTCCGTTTTTTTCACGTTGGTAAACCCAAAAGAGTATGGAAGAGCACCAAATGAGTCTTGCTGTTCGTGCATAGCTTTGAAAACGATAAATGTGTTTTCAGGATGTCTGATTTCTGCACCTTCAATTGCTCTCCCGATATTGGTAATGAATTCAGAACCCTCCGTGCCTTCGACGCAGTGTGGTTTAAATGGGCCGCCATTTGTATTGAACGAGCAGTGATCGACAGGATGGTAATCTCGCGAGACGATGACTGTAGCACCCACGTTTGAGGCAGTTTCGATCAACAATGCAGTCCTATCTACAATCTCTCCTGTTCCATCTACTCCAAAACTGCCACAATTTGGATTTTTCTTTTTATTCCACGGTAAAAAGTCCTTTTGCATATCAATCACAATGAGAGTATCATTAACGCCCAGTGGCAAGATGCGTTCTCCTACGAAATCGCCATGCTCGTCCTTTTGCATGATGGTTTGAGAATACTCGTTCACATAGGAAACATTCTCCATCTCGTTTGCTGTCGGAGCTCGGTTGCTTCTTATTGAATTCTGCCACTGACCGAAATACGCGCCATTTGCCAGCTTTCCTAGAAATCTGACTGGATTTCGTAAATAGTCTCTTTTATAGTATGACATTTTGTACAGTTACAGTACCTGCTTATATATGATTGTTAATGAAAGATGCGTTGATTTTTCCAACCTATTGTTTGCCCGTGCAAATAGTCGAAAAATAGATTTTTGGATATCCAAAAATAGAACTTTCCGATGCAGAAATCACTATATAGGGTTATGCCTATCAACGTCTGTGATGATTCAATACGCATGCAACACGAAGAAAACCCCGAAGAATGCGACGCGAATTCCCTCGAATCCGAGCTGGATACGTGGATGAACTGTCCTGTTTGCTATGAATTCATCAGCCCGCCTTTTATGGGATGTCAAAACGGACATATCGTATGCAACAACTGCATCCCCAAAGTCAAGAAATGTCCGACTTGTCGTCGCAGTAGCAAGTTCGATTGTCGGCAACTTGTTGTGGAAAACATTGCAATGAAGAAAAACTGGCCTTGCAACATGGCTCATCAAGGATGCAAACACGTTATGAAAATAGACAAGTTTAAAGAGCACGCTCTGAAATGCAAGTTTGTTGCGACGCAGTGCTGTCCTTTTGGTCAGTGTAGTGCTGAGATTTTGATGCATCCAAGTGATTTTATCAAACATATGCAGGATGCACACGAAATGCCAGTAGAAAAAATCACAACTTCGCTTGAGAATACAACTATTAGGATTATGTTTGAGATTCGGGATTACAAGAAGAAAAGGATGGACAAGAAGCACCAGAAAGAGTTTAGTAGACTATTTGAGATTGACGACACACTGTTTTTCTTGAGCGTAATTGAAACAGAAAAGAATATCTCGTTCCGCAGCACTGTTATTCCGATGTCGAGCAATGCAGATGATAAGTATATGTTTCATCGCGAGTTTAAAGAGATACTGTCGGGCGAAAAACATACCATTGTCGAACCACTCAGGGACATTTCTGAAAGAGTAGGCATGAAACGGAAGGCTGCCAAGGACAATGATCTCAACCAAGACATGTTTATGATGGAAAAGAAGAAGATGGTCATGTTTGTGAAGACTGAAACGAACAATTCTGGAGACTTGATTGATGTGGTTGAATTCTGCGTCAAGTTTCCCAAAATAAAGTTGTAGGACAAAATGTGTTTGATGTTGTTTAATAAAAAGGAAGGAAACCGTTTTTCAGATCTACTCTATGCCGATCAAATGTCCAAAGACGTAGACGTCGACGACATCGAGCGATCCTAGCAGCAAAACAGCAAAAACCTCCACTACACAAAAAAATTCCCACAATACCCGATTATCGCGGATGTCTGGGATGATGATCTGCACAACCCCAAACGAAATCATGAGGATTGCGCTCATGATTGATATATATTTCTTGATCATGACGACTAAGATTTTCAAGTCTTCTATGCAACATGAAATGATTATGTTGTGGTACAGAATGAGAAACACAAATGTAATTGAGGTGAAGAAGTAGTGCCAGGTCCCTTGAATAGTGTCATGTCTCACGACAATCATGGTCGAATACTGTGTCATCAGCAGAATTATCAAAACCATTTTCTTCTGAACATTCGTAATCAAGTCGCCTTTTATCGTTCGGAACACGCGGAAAATAAATGTCAATGACATGGGTCCGATGACGTAAATGGTTGCGGCAGTATTGTACTCGGAAAACGTGTGGGAAATCGTAGTCGTGACGCTGCTCGATGAAATAATGACCTGCGCGATGCAAAATATTGTAAGAGACTATAATAAAGACGCGTACAGCATACAGGCAAATCCAACAAGGAAAAACTTACTTGAATAAAAGGCATCCATCCAATCCAAATGACCCATAGAGCAATCCCAAGAACAGCTCCATAGTAGATACATCGTTGCAGCAACGTGTCTTCATGATGTGTATTTTCCATTTACCTGACAGAGGTTCCAGATGCACTTTTTCGCACACATATATATATTGTTTGTGTGTAGGCAACGTTTTTGTAAAATATTTTCAGTGGTGAATATAACATCGTTTCCCGACACAAAACATACAATCCACTTGTTTCAGTCTGTTCCCATGAATGTAATCGTATTATTGTTGGTACACCGAATATTTGAATATATATGTGATTTGTCAGACAGACAGTCCAACATTACGGCGTATCAATGGGCAACGTACTAACACCTGAAGCACAGCCAAAAAATGTGAAATTAAAAAATATCGTTTCAGTTTTAAAGCAACAGCAGACTAAAATCAAAAACCACAGACGGCAGTGTGTGAACAAGATACAAATCATAAACAGGCGATTGAAACACAACCTCATGCAAAAGAAACAGAGCCCATTTACGGAAATAAGCATTGAAGACAATATACGAGAGTGTGCAGAAGAAATATTGTATCAAAAAAAACGACTGACAGATCTGAAAACTTGCTACGAAGTACTCAACAGTCTGCAGTACAAAGTTCAGAATATTATGGATGCATACTACACGCAAAATACGCTACAGACAGTGAATAATTCCATACGCGACTCAAACATCAACATCCATAACGATGTTCCTTTAGACACAGGTGTGTTGTATATCCCTTCTGGTCAATGTTGGTTCTTGTACCTGTTACACAAACACAAACTAACTGTAAGTCGGTACAAACACAGGCGTACAGAATCTCATTGCCGAACTCGTCAAAACAGACAATATCAACAAAAATGTAAGAGAGTTCAAATATATGAATATCGAGTGCATTTTCGTAATGTTAAACTCTCAAAATATATGTATATATTACATCAATTGACACATTTTTATACTGAAATTATATCACGAGAAACATATGCGTAGTTTAAATCAAACCACTTTATATAATTTTCAAATATCGACGATATGCATAGCACCCCATATCGAAAAATTGAACAGTACTTGATCGATCTAGATCACACAACCAGAAAAACACCCTTGTCACATTTGATATTACGCTTACTCTATATTTGATGATACTGCATATACAATCGTAATTAAACATAATGTGATATCTAACAGCACCAACTTCAAAATGATAAACAAACGCACTAATTATAATAATAACACTAAATATAAGATCAATTCCCACACACAAAATCATGTCTAAATTATAATAATTCTACAATTACGAATTACCACAAACAATACTCGCACTAGTTTACAGAGTAATGATATTTAATATACAATCATGAATTTTGACAAAACATAAAGTCACGTGTTATAAACAAAATACACTGATGGATATAAAGAAAATACTAAATATACAATCATGAGTTTACAGACACAACATGATACATGCACTGCTTGATGTAGTGGATGAACTAAATATAAATCATGAGTTTAGATAAACAACACTATAAATGCACAGCTTGGTGTAGTGGATGAACTAAATATAAAATCATGAGTTTGCATAAACAACATAAAATGCACAGCTTGATGCAGTGGATGAACTAAATATAAAAGCATGAGTTCACAGATAAAACATAAAGTCACAATGTACTTCTTGATGTAGTGGAGGCAGTAAATGTACAATAATTAATTTACAGACACAACACAAGTCACAATGCATTTCTTGATGTAATGAAGGCACTAAATATACAATCATGAGATTATAGACATAACATTATAAATGCACTGCTTCATGTAGTATATGAACTAAATATAAATCATGAGTTTACAGACACAACATAAAGTTACAATGCACTTCTTGATGTAGTGGAGGCAATAAATATACAATGATTAATTTACAAACACAACATAAAGTCACAATGTACTTCTTGATGTAGTGGAGGCAGTAAATGTACAATAATTAATTTACAGACACAACACAAGTCACAATGCATTTCTTGATGTAATGAAGGCACTAAATATACAATCATGAGATTATAGACATAACATTATAAATGTACTGCTTGATGTAGTGGATGAACTAAATATAAATCATGAGTTTACAGAAACAACATAAAGTCACAATGCACGTATTGATGTAGTAGAGGCAATAAATATACAATAATTAATTTACAAACACAACACAAAGTCACAATGCACTTCTTGATGTAGTGGAGGCAATAAATATACAATAATTAATTTACAAACACAACATAAAGTCACAATGCACTTCTTGATGTAGTGGAGGCAATAAATATACAATAATTAATTTACAAACACAACACAAAGTCACAATGCACTTCTTGATGTAGTGGAGGCAATAAATATACAATAATTAATTTACAAACACAACATAAAGTCACAATGCACTTCTTGATGTAGTGGAGGCAATAAATATACAATGATTAATTTACAAACACAACATAAAGTCACAATGCACTTCTTGATGTAGTGAAGGCAATAAATATACAATAATTAATTTACAGACACAACATAAAGTCACAATGCATTTATTGATGTAATGACAGCATTGAATATACAATCATGATATTACAGACACAACATTATAAATGCACAGCTTGATGTAGTGGATGAACTAAATATAAATCATGAGTTTCCATAAACAACACGATAAATGCTCAGCTTGATTCAGTATATGAACTAAATATACAATCATGAGTTTACAGACACAACATAAAGTCACAATTCACCTATTGATGTAATGGAGGCACTAAATATATAGTCATGAGATTACAGACACAACATAAAAATACGCTGCTTGATGTAGTGGAAATGCTAAATATGCAATAATAATAAAACACGAGACAAAAGCACTACTCTACATGTCAATAATACTAAATGTGCACTCTCATTATAAGTTCAGAATGACGATAACAGAAAATATCATCACAAAGTACAAAAAAACATAACGACACTTGACGTAGTATTTTGTATTAACAATTCATTAATATTTCAAAAAGTTACAATCACAAGTTGTGAGGAAATTATGTTCTGACTTGTTTGTATTTACAGACAAAATCGGCAATGGACTTGATAAATAAGGAATCACATCAAAATATGAGTGCTTCGGATCTAATATGTGATTCGACAGTACCTTCTGAGATTGATTTGATAATAGAACAAGGACTCGAAGAAATATCTACTCAGGTGAGCGAATCAGTTCATAACAGTCAGTATGTCATAAGTGCACAATCATATATACTGACAATGACAATACATATACAGGTAATTCTGGATCGTCAAACTCAACTAGCTCGTCTAATAAACATCAAGAAAAATATTCAGCTACGTCAAGTAACTATTCCTAAAAACACATGACGCGAGAGAGGAAAAATAGTCACCAGATATCGATAAAAGTTCTTGTGTTTATATATAGTATTCAACTCTCAAATTCGATTACTATCCGCGGACACATTTCGTAATGTAACAATTCAGATGTTTATATTGACATTTATTCATTTTCAACGACTTTCTACACCAATTTTGTATCAAATATCATATGGTGTTACGATGTCGACAAACTCATCGTCCGTCTCTCTCCAACATAGGCATCGGTTTATTATTAAAATCAAAACCGTCAATCCAAACGCCATGTACATATACCACATCTGACAGACAACAATATGCAGCCGACTTATATAAGAGGAGCTCATGCGGTAGAAAGCCCAATGCACGGATAGGTGCGGCCTGGTAGTATGATCAGTTGAATCATAATGCCGAAGAATGTGAAAAAAGCCAAAATCACAGTGTAGTCAATCATCTCCTTGAACATGATGTAACAATTTTATTTGAATAAACAAGTCTTATATATGTATGGCATGTATGGTCCAAGAATGTGTGCATTCTTCCACTCATTTCCTCTCGAGCTGAAGCTTGTGATTTTTCTGAAACTCCGATATCGTCGAGGTTTTTGAGTCGTATTCAGCATGTGTTGGCATTGAGTAGTCCTTGTCAGCCACTCCTCGGCACAACGCTACACAGGACTCCAGAGCATTGGCCTCTACTTCCGCCATTTTGAATTTACTAGCATGAACACCAACTGTCATGGCATCGGACAAGACAAACATGCTCGCCACCGCGTTTTTAAAAAGAATGGAATCCTCAACATCATCGCGTCTCAGAAAGTGCAGCTCGCTTTCCGATGCAATAACGCTACATGACGACCTTGTGAGAAAGTAGGCCATGTAAGCCATGCTTTTTTTGCGTCGGACGTCACTTGTGTGGAGGTCTGTGATGGATAGGATTTCATCTATTTTGATCTGTGAATCAAATTCAAAGGCTATTTCGTTTGTATTGACGGGATCTCGGAAAAGGAGCCTGGGTTTCTTATTGACAGGACGCCCCATGATGCCAAATTCAAAACGCGGTTCCATATATACTACTTTATTATTTTCACCAAAAAACCACTGCTGCCATGATGTGTAGAAAACCAAAACCAAATAAACAAAACATATATAAACAGAGTAAAGAGAAAGTGTAAAATGATTTATTTCAACCCAATCAAATCCATACTTTTCATGTTACTATTTGCAGCTATGATGTTTGGCGATGTGAGCGCCAAAAACGATGATCTCCCGACAGACGATTCAGACCATAATTTGAAAACACCACTGGTTGAAAAGGGTCTGCCCAAGCTAATTATTCCTGCTAGAAAATACACCAGATCCGTCCCTGCCACCTCCATTCCCGAAGCACATCTCCACAAAAACAATCCTGTAAGACCTATTCAGAACCTGTCTTCAATTTTTTTGATCAAGAACAAAAAAACCACATAAATCGCCAACTCTGAAAACATGTTGAATTATTCATTAATAAAAATAATTTCGAATTTTCTTTTCTTGTTCTTCTTTGGTTTTGTTGATTGTACAGCCGGAGGTTTGCAAATTGCAACAATGCAATGAGTCTTGTCGGTTTTTGCTATGTGCTCACAACAAGTTTCGGTGTTATTTTGCGAAAGCCAGCATTCGAACATGAACGAGGGTGCCTTTGGCATTGTGCATGATATGGTCAGTACATAGAGAATCCCTAAATAATGCCTCTGTCCGTTCCTAAAAATAAACACGACTCTATTTCTGGATAATTCTGATTAGAAGACAGTTGCGTGTGTGCACAAAATATTGTGAGCCATGCGGCAGACATGCTATAGAAGTTACTGTACTGGAACATTGGTGAAACTGAGAGGACAGCACGGTGCGACTGCTTGCACAACATGTAATCATTACGATAACCGCAAAGTCAAGGACAAGTTTCTTGAAGCTGGCGAACTCTTGCTCCGCAATTTCTCGAGGGCCTCGCAGCAAGACATACAGGACAGACAAAAGGCTGCGGAAGCGGCTCTTGTTGCGAAAAGAATGGCACGAGACAAATCGGCTGCGGTTAACAAGCAAATCAAACAAGCTCTTTCGGTGAAAAAACTACACAACGAGAATTTCAAAAAAAAAATGGGTTTGTTCTGTGATGTGTTGCTTGAAGAAAGTCGAGATGGAAAAGACAAACTTCTTGTCTTGCAGGAAATCCGAAACATTCCAATGACATACAGCAACGTCATGAGGATCTTGAACAGCGGACTGGCAAGTAGTCTGAAGAAAATGAAAGATGACGCATCGAGGGAGATTGTGATGAATCTCAAGAAATTCATCACCGAGGCCCAGCTAGTTTTATCTGAGGAAAATGTGTTCAAACTTATTCAAGACACGAACAATCCAGAAAACAAAGAAAAGAGGGAAAGTGCGAATCAGCTTACTATTGCGAAAAAACTCATGCTGTCGAACAAGGCAATATTCGAACGCTTTGCAACCGAAAGAACTATGCTACACAAGAACCCCATGACCCACAATGCAATCGACGAAGAAGCTGCGCAGGTTGCGCTCGATGAAAAAATCAGAAGAAATGACATAATACAAGTGCATGCGAAACAGTGGTTGAAATCAGTGAAACGCGATTGATTTAATAAAAATTTGTTGATCTCGAATGATGTAAATAAAAAGTTCATGCTGTTCCTCGATTGCCAACTATTACACCAGAGTCTTGATTGAATGAAACAAAACACGTTCCCAAAAATAAAAACTCGAATTTTTGTTGCCCGTCATAGTTCGTGTGTGTATCATTGAAAAGTTTGCTCCGGTACGGGATCAAAAAGTTGACTAATTATCAATTTTTGATTTTGTTGTGGATTGAACATTGGCACTGGCTATTGCATCACAGACAACCGAGTTCGAGGCACATTGCCCTTGCAATTAGCCCCTCAATGCAGAGCATGGATTCTTTTTGTGAGGGGCAGTTGAATCAGAATACTACATCATTGCAGGATGTGCCCAGCAGCAATTCGGCAGCGGCATGTGGAAATTTGTTGGCTGATTCCGGATCGAAAGTGCCATCACTTTCCCTGTGGGATGATTCCGACGACGGAGACGACGTTGTACCAGAGCAGCAGTCGCGTCGGTCACCAGAACTGCCGGCACAAATCGATGAGGGTGAACAACACTTTAAAACTTTTTGTGATGTTTTGAATACCTGCTGTTTTTAGCGGGGGTTTCGTTTGAAGCATTACATGCTGCTGAAACTTTGCACACGTGTGTACAATGTCTATTGGAATATCCCGCAATGTTGAAACGATTGTAATCCGGTACATTTTTATATTTTATGGTGCTTTGAATCTGAAGCAGCATATATGCTAGTATATCACTGCATGTTGTGGGTGGGGTATTGTTTCAAGTGTTCGATGCTGCTGAAACTTTTCACACGTGTTTACAGTGTTTATTTTCATGTCCCGCAATGTTGAAAAGTTTGTAGTCCGATACATTTTGAATATTTTATGATACTCTGAATTCGAAGCAGCATGTGCTAGTATGTACATGCTGTTTGTAGGGAAGATTTTGTTTGAACTGTTCGATGTTGCTGAAACTTTGCACACATATTTACAATGTTATTTTGCATGTCCCCCGATATTGAAACGTTTGGAATCCGATACATTTTGAATTTTTTATGGTCTTTGAATTTCTGCATTATACGTACTGTTTCAGGGAGAGATTTTGTTTTGAGTGTTCGATGCTTCTGAAACTTTGTACACGTTTTCATAATTTATAGTTGCATGTCCTGTAATGCTGAAGCGATTGGAATCTGATATTAGTCTTTTTCACTTTATGGCAGGCCTGAGTTCAGAACAAGATTCCTCCAAAAAATCAGCATCACTGCAAACGACTGCAGATAAAGGCAAGCAAGTAGCGGATGCAAGCTTCACATTTTTTCTCTGTAATCCGCCGCGGCGTACCGCACGGAACAACGAAACGGCAAACGACGGTGACAAGTATTTTTCACAGGCATCTTCTTGGAAGTATTCGCACGATCAAAATGATCTCCCAGCGTGGTATTCGAACTTGTTCACTCCAGAGGATAGGGAAAACGACTTGAAGGACAAGGAATATACCTTAAGAGAGAGCGCAGAACTCCGTGCACAATGGAAACTTAGTGGCAAAACAAAATTCACAGAAGAAGAGCAAATCGAAAATCGCAAACACTTAATGCCAATGACAACTGCGAGTTTAATGATAATTACAGAACAGGCGAGATTGGAAAGAATACCAAAACAGAATAATATTTCAGATTATTCTGGTGGCAGTGCCCGCAAAGTACAGTCAGGTGGCAAAGCGAATAACACAGACATTAGCAGTGATGAGGAACGGCTATCCGAAATCTGGAACAGGGTAGTGGACAAGAGCAGTGCGAATGCGTATAAATTCATACAACAGAACAGACTTGATCTATTGAGAAAACAGCGTTCTTCAGGCAGCAGCGCAGGCAAAGTACAGTCAGGTGCAAAAGCGAATTACAAATACATCAGCAGTAATGAGGAAGAACACGACGAAAATGAGCAGGAGGCAAGTGACTCGACTGAGGTGATTGTACAAAAGCGCACGGTTGGACGCCCGAAAGGAAGCATAAAAAACATTCCATCTTTGCCATATGCAGTGTCTGTCGAGATTGAAGAAGATGTGATAAAGGAGGTAAGTAGCAAGAAACGCGATACGCGCCAAAGCGCTTTGCACCGAAAATTGTTAGAAGAACACCGATTGGAACAACTAGTAAAGGCAGAGGCGGCTCTTAAGAAAAAGGCAGTAGGAGGTCGTAAGAAACAGGCAGCAGGAGGTCATAAGAAGCAGGAAGAAGTGGGTGCAAAGAAGCAGACAGGAAAAGGTCGGAGCGTATTTTTGAAATCAGCGAAATTTCCTTTAATTAATTCAGAGTCTACTCCAGTCATAATTAGCAGTGATGACAGTGTTGACGAAGAATATGACTCTCTTGCAAAAAATACGATCAACCTGATGAGTATTGCCGATACTCAGTTGGCAAGGATGTTTCGCCCACTGAAGTTAGAGCACAGTTCACTCGCCTACTTTGCCTGGGTCAAGCTCATCAATCGTCGGATGGCCAATGTGATCCGAGACATGATGAAAAATGAAATCTACCAATCTTCGGTCCACGTGCTTCTGTTCCTTGTTACAGAGACCTGCATCCCGTGTGGTGCAAAAAGTGTTTTGCACCACAAATTGCGGATCGGGATGAGACTTTTGCCATTTTAGACCAAGCGAAGTCGACTGGAGTTTGGTGGAATCTTCCGTTACCCATCATACATATTTCAGTCGACTGGTTTTTGCTTACAGTCTTCATGACAGCACAAGAATATCATATCGGTGGACGAATTATAGAGATCACTGTAAAAATCACAGTCATGACAGTGCAGAGATAAACATTGTGCTTGTTTGACGAGAAACGTGAGGTTCTCTCTCTGTAGATACGACACTAGCTGGGTCTGAATGTAAGCACACAGGTCTTTCATGGAATCAAATAGACGGATGTTGATGTGGCGCTGGAATCCATTGAAAACTGGATGTGAAAGCACAACCGTGAGCATACCTAATGGATTTGAAACTGAATTTTGTGACAGTGTTGATGTCGATTTTTTTCATTCAATACAATTGTGTTTTACTAATTGTTCAATATTCATCATCTTTTCTAGACAGAAACATCATCGTTTCTTCAATGCTCAACTCCTGGGGAGCAAGCACTGTGTCCTTAAGTTTGAACCGTGATTTGAGGTAATCGGTTTCGAATTCCACCCGTACTGACTTGAAATGCTTCTGTATACTATTTAATATTTTCACCATGCTGTGTGCAATGGAAAATTTGTCAAATTTTTGGATTAGGAAAGCCTGATCAAATGTGCTTTTATCATAGTACGCCATGCAGAAATCGTCAAAGATAATAGGAAATGCTTCGCAGTTGTAAACCTCTTCTTGTTGCCGCGTGATGCTTGAAAATACGTCCTTGAATTGGTTCACAGGAGCACGTTTTTTGGAGCCCTGCATTTTGTGCAGAAAGTGTACATCCGTATTCTCCAAGTATCGGAGCACTGTTTCGTACGTTTTTATACAGACGCGTTTCCAAATGTTACTGAAATCACCGAGGTCGTAAAATTCGTCGTACCGCTCTTCGAGGACAGACAGGAATTCCATGTATTTTCTGTTCAAAGTGCTCGCACGTTCATCTTTGCCTTCTGGAAGCCCCATCATACTGCCAATGTCTTCTTCTCGGGTGACTGAGTCGACAAAGAGACGATTGCTCATCATAGTGACTAGCACATAGTGCAAGTCCTCGGCAGTTCTTTGCAAGGCACCACGCCAAGAGATGCACTCGTAAAACATTTCAAAACACAGTATAAACATGTAATAATGCACGGGGTCGCAAAAGCGAATGCATCTGTGAACCTCTTGTCGGTTTCCAAAAACAACAAACGACATCAAAAAGTGCAAAATATTTCGTTGTTGTCCTGAACGACAATGGTTGTGAAACCCGAAATCAATAATATTAAAGTTCAGTTTCCCGTCGTTGATAAGGTACGTAATATTTTCACAGTGCAAGTCACAGTGTCCGATCTTATGCCTGGCAAGCGAGTTGTAGTTTTCTTCCAGCTCATACATCGCATTCACCACACTATCTACAGTCACACAGTCCAGAATCGTCTTCTGTGTTGCTTGTGTTTGCGGCGACCGTTTTTTGCTGACGCCAGTGTATATCAAATCAATCAAAGACTCGAGTGTTTCTCCAGCATCGGTAACATACAGGAAAAAAATATCACCATTGTCCATAGCAGTCACATCTTCAATGTGTCGCCCGACTAAGCTTTTACCACTTTTCTGTTTGCTAGCAGCTATGTTCCGATCGATGCGCTGCAAACTTTCAAACTCTTTGCCTCCTCTCTGCATTTTCTTCCAATACAGGATGGTCGGTGTAAACTTCCCCAAGGGATCGATTTGCTTGATTATTTCCATAGTCTCGATTTCCCGCATTATGTCCATCGTGTTGTCCTTCGGGGGGCGACCTCGCTTGCGGCTCAATTCGTTTATTACAAGCGTGTAAACACCGCCTCTATACTTTAAGCGACTCATCTCCTTGTGCACTTCGTCCACATACGTGTCGGGTCCAATGACTCCGAAAATCACCTTCTTAAAGGCTCCCTCTTTTTCAGCATGGTGCCAAAGCTCACATTTATCTCCTTCCAAACATCCATAGATACAGTTACATACTTTGGGATGCAATGAGTGCTCATTGCATGGACATACTTCAGAACCAATAACACGCATCATATATATATTTTTGGGGATGCAACAGACAATCAGTATATATACTCTCAGCAACCAATAAACGGGTCAAAATCCATAAACTCAAATTTCCAATATTTTATCGTCTTTGTATGTCCTTGCAGAGAACCCTCTCCATTTCAACAGCACACGCTAAAATAAATTCCCAGAATCACGTTTAGAACGATTTTTTACATCGTCCGCCTCTAGCACTTCACACCATTCGTAAAAGAGGTGTGGCGATTTCTCGTGCAGAAACTTTTTGATACGAGCTGTGAGAATATACTATTTTCTTTTTGCATTCCGGTCTTCATTGTGCTGTTCAATAATACGCTTCATTGTATATATAGTGTTCTCTAGATTAATATTTTTTGAGAGAGAGCGATTCAATTCGAAACTAGAAAGACTCAATTTATTCTCCATTTTTTCTGTGCAGTCCTCCAATATCTGTAAAAGCCTTTGCGGATTAAGTCTCTGTCTTACCGATTTCTTGACAAGTGAATGTTTCTCAAGGAAATCCACGACATGGTTGAAAATGATATAATGCAGTTGATGTACACACGCAAAAACATACGACAACACAAAAACGACAAACAGTTGACCCTTACTATCCGCCCACGCGGTTTCTTTCTCAATCGGAGCTGGATTATAACACATAATTCGGTGCAACCCAAATGGACTATAGTCCACTATTAACATAAAATTCAAACCACCGTACATAACAACAACCATGATGCCAATGTAGCATATTGTGTATAAAATGGTAAACCACAACTCGCTCGTGAAAGCATTAAACGAATCGATGATATATCGCCGAAAATTGTAAAGAACTTCAGAACATGTAGGCATGCTGGCTTGAGTCTCGTTACAAAAACGTCTGCTTATAAAGCATACGCGTCCTATTTATAGGACTTTACAAATACTATTTATGGGTCGCGAAACTGGCCAAAAACGTGTTGATGTCGTTTTTATTGTAAATCAAAAAGACGCATTTTCTCTTCCTCAATCTCTTCTGATAAATTTGTTTGAATATGCTCGATGATATTTTCATGTTCTTTAGCCACCATTTGTGTCTCCGCAGCACTGCAGTAGCGCAATGCTCGTGCCATTTTGATCAATACGATCCTCTTTTCGAACCGCGCTCGTATTTTGATGTCACGCACACGAGATTGGTTACTCCTGTCGCGTTTGATCCATTGTTTCGATTTCATGCTTCTAAAATCCGTGAGCGCTACCAATTCATCGTGTTTTTCTTGTACCAGATAGCTCCCTCGCACCATTTTCCTACTCATCTTAGCACCATGCTGTGTAGTCATGTCATGTGCTCCAATTTGGTCGTACATTTTCAGATCTGACAATGTTTCGCCGATCGTGAGATATACAAAGTGCCCAGTGATGAACATTATGTAACGCGAGTTCAGCGCCCCACACTTTCGGACCCATCTCTCAAGAGACATGTGAGAAACCTTGGTATATTCCACGTCACATTTGAAAAACGACAGACATCGCATCATCTCCTGATGCACCAGCCTTCCTCTCCAAGCTCGGTTTTTTCCAACGACTCCTCGAACAAGGTCAAGAAGCGCAAAATATTGCATCGTGTCGCCCGGTATTTCTGAATGCGACGCTTTCAGAATGGAGTATAGCCCACACCAAGGATACTTAGACAGTTCGCTAAAGACGGTGGGTGAGGGTTCAGGCTGCATAGTATAGATATCTCCAACTGGAAAAATACAACTTCTTATATAATCGTTAATTAACCAAAAATAGATGGTTTTTTTTTTGCCTGGAAAAGCTCTATATATAAACCGCTGCACATCCTCCGCAGTGCCATGCTTCTTGAATCTACTTGAATCAACATGAAGAGAAAAATAAGCGGATTTTTCGAGACAGTGGGCAATTGCGAGTATATCAATGATTGTATGTTAAATAACGAGCCATGTACAGTCCGACATAATTTCAAGAAGGGCGATCTTGTGTGGGCAGCTCGGAAGACAGATGGGTTTCAGTTTTTCCCTGCAATTACATGCGACGTGAACCCAGCATATCCTGAATACGTGCAGTTAACATGGACAGACTTGACGCAGAATGACATTTTTGTGAAGGCGCGCTATGTATTCCCGAGAGTTCGAGTGTATCACCGGACGATTCGCTATCCCAAACCCTACAAGTGTGACAAGGTCGAAGAATGGCTCTTAAAAACATCGAATTATCTTCCTCCGTCGGACCGCACTTTCTGAGTTTTGATGTCGAAATAATAAATCATGCATATCAATGGATTCAATCGAATATAGTCTAGCGCAAATCCATTTATGTACTTCTAGAACACAGAAATGTTGATTTCGCTAGTTTAAAAAAAACAACACTCAATTTGTGTATTGGCTTATATCTCCTTATTTTTTTAACGCCTGATCAAAGCCAAAACTTAAACAAATACGTGAACGTTTTTTCTACAGAAATAGAGTTCCATATATGTATATAAATAGTTTAATGATTCAGCTTATTATTTGATACCCAAGAAAGTGATTTTGAACCGACAAAACATGCTTGACACAAAGTTTCAAAAATTATTCACAAAAGATGTCGAAATTTTCAAGGATTGCTCCGAGCAGTTCATCCAAGATATATTCACGCGGTGTGAGAAAATCAGCTACTTGCCTGGGGAAATTATAAGACATGCAGGCAGATCAAATAAGCATGTTTTTGTTGTGGTTAGGGGCAGTGTGAA
>Ga0209284_10002400_pt1 | contig 25724 bp, 21 predicted proteins | sample FRY03_FD_187211 | JGI IMG/M metagenome (GOLD analysis project Ga0209284, IMG submission 187211) | Freshwater microbial communities from Lake Fryxell liftoff mats and glacier meltwater in Antarctica - FRY-03 (SPAdes) (version 2) | ecosystem: Environmental > Aquatic > Freshwater > Ice > Glacier...
GCAATGAATAAAACAGACACTTACGAAACTCTTAAAAACATTTTGGACTACTACAACTTAAACCTTAACGATTTATAAAAATATTCTTATGGCAAGAAAAGACGATATACTCAAAAGTTTTTTAACGAACGAGCTACTTGAAACCAAGTACGAACTTAAAAAAGAAGAACTGCCTTCCACAATTAGGGAAGCCCTTAATTCTGACAGACCAATAATTAAGGCAATAGCTTTGATAGTAGAAGGATTGGAAAAATCACCTTCTGCTACTGACAATGAATTAAGAAATAGTATTCTTCAATTTTTAAATACTGCGATATGATTATAAAGAAAGTACAAATTGAAAATTTTCTCTGTTACTACAGTTTAAAAACATTCCAGTTTGAAGATGGCTTAAATATTATTTTGGGCGAAAACAATGAAGGCAAAACCAAATTTTACGAAGCAGTAGATTGGCTATTTAATGGAATTAATAATGAATTAGAAAATTTAGTCTCAGCAAAAAAACTTCAAGAAATCGCACCTGACGATAGCTTTAAGGTAAGTGTGTCTATGATCGTTGAACAATACAATAGTGAATATAAGATTGTCAGAAGTTTTACGGTAAATAAATCTAATGATAACGAAATTGAAACATCAAATTTTGTTTTTGAAGGACAAGAAACAGATTCAACTACTGGACAGAGAATACCAATAAATGGCCAAGTTCTGCTTGATAGAATATTTCCTTTTCAAATTCGAAAGTATTCAATGTTTAAAGGGGAAACGGAACTTAATGTTTTTGAGAATGAAGAGGCACTTGCAAATCTAATTAATCTATTTTCGGATGCAAGACATTTTGAAAAATACACAGAAAAGGGAGCTTTTTTAAGAGAAAAAGCTGAAAATGCTGTTGAGCAGTCAACAAAACTAAATCAAAAAAACCAAAGGGCTTATAGTGTTTTAGAAAGTGAAATTTCACAACTCGAAAGAGAGAAAGAAAGGCTACGAGTTCATTTAAATTCAACAGAAGAAGAAAAAACTAAACTTGAAAAGAACATCAAAGAAGCAGAAAAGTATGTTGATAATGCTGAAGCACTTCAAACAATAAATAAACGCATCAAAAACACAGAAGAAAAAATATCATATTTAAATAGTAGAATTGATGAAAACTACACGACCTCCTTATTTGATGAAAATTGGATTTTAGTCAATTTCGAACCTTTCCATAAAGAATTTGCTAAAAAAGTATCTGCACACAGTAAAACCCGAAGAGAACTTCAATCAGATTTTGACAAACAAAAAGGAATTAAGGAAGGAGAGAAAAAAGCCAAGGCAGAATTATTAAATAATGCTGTTCCTCTTCCTATTGGTGTGCCTTCAAAATCACATATGGAAGAAATGCTCAATGATGAGATATGTAAAGTGTGTAATCGGGAAGCAAAAAAAGGTTCTGAGGCATACGAGTTTATGATGAAAAGACTTAAAACCTATTTAGAAAGTCAAGTAATAGAAGAAAATGAACCTGAAAAGGATGAACCTCTTTTCAAGTTTGATTATACAAATAGACTTGATAATTTGAGTATAAGTCACGAGGATAATTTGAAAAATCTTCGATTAATACGGTCTAAAATTAAAGACCTATTTGAGTTCAATGATAACCGTAAAAAAGATATTGAGGATCTTAAAGAACAACTTGAAAAGGAAATAAAGGAAAGGGAAAGAATTCTAGGCAACTCAAAAATTGCTAATGAGGATAAATTGATAAGTATTTTTAAAAATTATACTGCTTGGCAAGAGGATTTAAGTGTATTAAATAAAGACTTCTTTAATCTGGAGGCAAAACAAAAAGAAATTTTAAAGCAATTAAAATTAAAAAAAGAAGAAAAGGATAATATAGATTTAAATTCTGCTAGTTCTTTTCTTTTGAAAACAAGAGATATTCTTAGACATATTGAAATAGTATTTAATGAAACAAAAGAGAAAAAATTTGACGAATTTATAGATAAACTAGAAAGTAAGTCAAACAAGTATCTTAGTCAAATTAATGTTGAAGCATTCACCGGACAAATTAAATTCTCTAAAAAGAGATATGGTGGCGATAGAATCAAAATAGAAGTTTCGCTTTTTGAGTCAGGTGGCAGATATTTTGTGCCAGGTACAGCTGTTAGAACATCGCTAAATATTTCAATTTTACTCGCAATTTCAGAGCTTGCAAATGAAGTAAGAGACGAAACATATCCTATGATATTTGATGCTCCAACATCATCGTTTGGTGAGACCAAAACAGGAGATTTTTTAAATCTAATTTATGAAACCTCTAACCAAAAAATTATCCTCTTAAAGGACTTTATAGGTTCAATTAAAAATCCTAATGGGACAGTAAAGGATTTATTTATCAAAGATGAATTTAATTCTATAAAACGTAAAAAAGCTTTTTGGGTGAAATTGGAGCGACCATTTGATAAAAACGAGCTATCTACTATTAACACAGAAGTAAACCCATTATAATATGAAGAATTTATTTGAAAAATGGAAAACTAGAATTCCAAAATACAGTGAGGCACATAAAGACTTGTTTATCTCACTTTCTCAAAAGTTTGGTGCAGAAGGAGAAAAGAAAATCAATCTTGGTAAACATTTTAGTACCAATTATGAATTATACACCTATGCATTCTTTTTAGGACTTTACAATAATGAATTTACTCCAATTCCTGACGAAGAAAAGAAAACAGATTTTAGCCACCACATACAGCATTGGGGCAGCAAAACAACAGTTTCGACCCGGAAAGATTTTACCAATATACAAGAAAATATGTTTGTCGCACTTATAGCAAGGACAGATATTGATTTAGTTGCTCTTGAAAAAGGCGAATTAGACGAAGATGATGCAGTAAAATCTCTAATTAAAACAATGGAGTCATATACCAACGGAGGACTTATTTTAATTAAAGAGAAATTAGAGGATAATCCTAATTATTTTTTTCATCCTGAATCATTTTTGGATATGATTTTAGAAAAAAATTCTGTGTAGATACGATGAACTTAAATAACTAATTGCAGTATTCCATTGCGCGTATTATTTACCATCCTAAGAATCCAAAAAACAATTAGGTTCTGGTATTCCTCGTATTTTGGTACACTATAGTAAAAAGAGTTTTAGTTTTTCAGATAATTTTCTTAGAATAACTCTTGTTGCTAAAGAAATAAATGTTGATTTAGGTGGTCAAAAGGGTGGTGTAATAGATATCATCAAAGAATTGACACATAGACAAAAAGAAATTCTTAAAATTATCTCAACTGAACATAGGATTAGTCATTCAGCAATTGCTGATAATCATCAATATACTTGCCCAGTAGCTAACGCTGTGCTCCATCAAAAAAATGTATTACAATTAAGTTCTTATGAAGAAGAAATTCTGTTGTTATTAGCCAAAGGGTTTAAACAAAATGAAATTAGTAAACTCTTAAAAGAGAAAGATATTTCCCCAAATAGCGTGCGATCTGTGGAATCGAATATTAGCAGATTGAAAGATTATTTTAACGCTACTAATACCACACATTTAGTATATGTGGTTTCTAATTTAGGGCTTATTTAGTACTAGTGATTTGTAAAAGACACCCATTTTGTAAAGATTAAGAAGGTAACAGGGGAAATAAAATACCTCAACTATTTAGCGTATTAAGAATTAGGGATACTTGAAAGAAAGGAATAATCTAAAGTTTTTGTAACCTAACTTTATTAAGCATGATGACAATTGTAAAAAAAATATTACTAAAAATAAAATTCACCCCATTCCAAAAACAGTAATATTCCTAACCAAAAAGCCTGAAAATCGCGATTGATTTTCAGGCTTCTTTAATTTTAAATTAGCAGTCTAAAGCTTATTGCCCTTGACCTAGGGAGAAGGCTATTTCGCCATCAAAACGACATAAGTTTTCGGTTTTAATAACGTCAAGACCTGCCTCTGATATTAAAGTGCAGAGTTCAAGTACGTTTTTATAGTCGCCAGCTTTATCCATTTTATCGGTGGTAAATCGGCATCTCCAATGATCAGTACAGAAAGTTTCTGGTTGTCCGTCAGGATATACTTTTACCCCACGGTTGGTAATTAATTTGTTTTCGAAAGGGCCAGACTTAAATTTACTTAGCATTTCCCCTAAAACATTTGGATCTCTATCTTCTCCGTTCCAGTGAAGAAAAATATCAACCCCAACTAGTTCTTTTTTAGCTGGTTTTACTTTAGTATAAGTTCCCTGTATTTTTCTTTCGTTACCTACTTTATAAATAATCGTTTTTAGTTTTTCAGGTTTTTGACCTAAACGTTCTATAACGGCATCTGCAAACTTAGCGGTGCCTACTTTTTCTTTGCTCACGCCTTCTTTAAAAAGATCGTAGGTATGTACGCCATCTTCCATGGTTCTTAACCAAGCATTGTGGATATCTTCGGCTACCTTAGGTTGCCCAATATATACCAGCATTTGTATTGCACCTAGTAGTAAACCAGATGGGTTTGCTAAATCTTGACCTGCTCTTTTTGGTGCTGAACCGTGAATAGCCTCAAACATGGCATAATCTGCTCCAATGTTTGCGCTACCACCAAGACCTACTGATCCTGTAATTTGAGCAGCTACATCAGAAAGAATATCACCATATAAATTCGGCATAATTATTACATCAAAATTTTCAGGGGTATCCGCCAATTTAGCAGCTCCTATATCTACAATATAGTGCTCACTTTCTAGCTCAGGATATTCTGCTGAAATTTCGTCAAACATTTTATGAAACAAACCATCTGTAAGTTTCATAATATTATCTTTTGTAAAACAGCTTACTTTTTTTCTGCCATAAGCTCGGGCATACTCAAAGCCAAAACGGATAATTTTTTCTGTGCCTGGTTTGGTGATGAGTTTTAAACACTGCGTAACTTCATCAGTTTGTTGGTGTTCTATTCCTGCGTAGAGGTCTTCTTCATTTTCACGAATAATCACAAGATCCATTATTGGGTGTTTTGTGGCTACATAAGGATGATAAGATATGCAAGGTCTAACGTTAGCATAAAGACCTAAGGTTTTTCTAGTAGTTACATTTAAACTTTTAAAACCACCACCTTGAGGGGTTGTAATGGGCGATTTTAAAAAGACTTTTGTTCTTCTCAGCGATTCCCATGATTCTGGAGCTATACCTGAACTGTTTCCTTGTAAATATACTTTTTCGCCAATGTCAATAGGCTCAATTTCTAGTTGAGCACCAGCGGCTTTCATAATCTTTAGTGTGGCATCCATGATTTCAGGACCAATACCGTCTCCTTTTGCAACTGTAATTCTCGTCATAATTAGGTTTATTTAAATTTTGAAAAAAAATCAACAATCTTTGACCGTTAATCATTATTAATGTTTTGTATTATATCTATAAAAATATTTAATAGCTATATTTTCAAAGTTCATTAAAATCAAAAATAGTTAAAACTTTGCGCTTTATAGCTTTTAGCTATCAAGTTTTAAAAAAAAATTAAGAGTTTATTATTTTTGGCTGTAGTTAGTTATCTTGAAAGATAAAGATTATTTAAGGCTACTTTTCAATTTTGGAGGGTATTGATAAACTTTACTTATGTTTCAGAATAATTTTAATTTTACTTTATAGTAGTGATGAAATTACCCTCTAAACAAGAAAAATCTACTTTTCAATTCTTCAATAGCTGTAGCCTTGTTGGTTGTAATATATTTTATAGCTTCATCAGTAAATTCTTGTCCCTTTTCGGTTAAGGAAACTACCTGATCAGAAACTTGGATTAGATTATTTTTTGTAGCCAATTCTAGTACTGTTTGTGCTCGTACTTTTTGCCAATTAATATGTTCGCGCAAATGGTTTACGTGGCGTTCTTCTTCTTCTGTGTGATTTTGTAAATGCAATAAAAAAACCAATAAAGAAACTTCTATACGCTGCTGTTTTTCTTTAAAAAAGCCAGATAACACGCCTTGTTTTGTCGCAAATAAATAAACGATAAGGAATAAAATTCCTAATACTGTGGTCATGGATCCAGCAATAGAAGCATCTAATATATTGGCGGTCCAATAACCGCCTATAGCTGCGAAAATGCCAAATGCACAACTTAGTAATAACATTTTTTTAAGGTCATCTGTCAGTAAATATGCCGTTGCCGCTGGAGCAATAATTAAAGCAACTACCAATACAGCACCAACGGCATCAAAAGCGCCAACCACCGTTACTGAAGAAACTGTCATAAGGCCGTAATGTAATAGTATAGGGGAGAAGCCTAAAGTTGTCGCCAAACCTTTATCAAAAGTGCTTAATTTTAGTTCTTTAAAAAATAAGAATAATAAAATAAGGGTAATTAATAGAATGGTACCAATAACCCAAAGCGATTTAGGACCCATATCTGTTTCCGCAATCAATAAGCGATCAAAAGGGGCGAAGGCAAGTTCACCTAAAAGTACAGCATCAATATCTAAATGTACGTCATTTGCATTTTTGGCGATGAGGATGACACCAATACTAAAAAGCGCAGGAAAAACTAATCCGATGGCCGTATCTTCTTTCACCAAACCCGTTTTTTGAATAAATTCTACCAGTATAACGGTAATGACACCTGTAAGCGCAGCTAACAAAATCAGTAAAGGCGAATTGAGGTCTTGGGTAATAAAAAAGCCTAATACAATGCCAGGAAGTATAGCATGACTTATAGCATCGCTAATCATCGCCATTTTACGCAGTACTAAAAAAGCACCAGGAATGGCGCAAGCCACAGCAACCAAAGCGGCAATTAGTTGTATTTCGATTTGAGCGCTAGTCATTTTCTTGTCCTAATTGATTATATATGGTTTCGGCTTCATTAAATCCTTTTTCTGTCATTGCCCATTGATTTCCATAAATATGAATAAATTCTTGCTCCTCCAAAGAAGTCAAAGTTTTTCTAGTATAACCTTGAAAATTATTCAGAATCCGAATGGCATGTGGATGTGATATATTTTCGTGGTTTGCGGCAATATGATACATAAAAGTCAAGGTCTTTTTTAGATGAAGATCTCTCCTGTTTTTACGAAAACGGATTTCTCTAAACAAAAGCCCACGTTTTGGAGAAAAAATAAAGGAAATAATGACAAAAGCAGAAGCTACTAAAACAATAACTGGCCCCGTAGATAGGTTGCTTTGACTGGCACTTATTGCCGTACCAAAAACGCCGGAAAACGCTCCAAAAATGGAGGCTAAAACAATCATAGTTCCTAGGCTATTTGTCCATTGTCGAGCCGCTGCCGCTGGAGCTAAGAGCATGGCACTCATAAGAATTACGCCAACGGTTTGAAGACCTAATACAATCGCTAATACAATAAATGTTGTGATGAGAATATCAAGGAAACGGGTGTTGAAACCTAAGGTTTTTGTATAATCAGCATCAAAAAGTAAAAGCTTTAATTCCTTCCAAAATAGTAGCAGCACTACCAAGCTAATGCCCGTAACGATGGCCATTGTCCAAACGTCTTTTTCCATTAAAGTTGCAGCTTGCCCAAAAAGATATTTATCGAGCCCAGCCTGATTTGCATTTGGCATTTTTTGAATGAATGTGAGTAACAACATACCAAATCCAAAAAATAGAGAGAGAATTAAGCCTAAAGCAGTATCACTCTTCAATCGCGTTCGTTTTACGATTCCTCTAATCCAAAAAGCCCCTAATAATCCGCTAATTAATGCACCTAATAAAAGTACATTGGCTTCTTTAATCCCGGTTATCATAAAGGCAATTGCAATACCCGGAAGTGCGGCATGTGAGATAGCATCGCCCAACAAACTTTGTTTCCGCAGTACCGCAAAACTCCCCAACATGCCACAAATAGCACCCAAAATAGCCGTACCCAAGGTAATGGTTCTTAAAGTATAGTCGGTAAAGAAGTCTGATAATTCCATTGTTGCAGTACTGTTCTTTTAGAATAGAAATTCGTTATTTTATGATACAGAATATGATCTCAGAATATTGTGATTAATAAAATTTTGAGGTTTGTTGAATAGTAAAATTTGTCGATAGGTTTCGGCATTTGGCAAGGTTTCGTTAATATCATATACGCCATCAATAAAGTATAAAGGCTTTTGATGCACTTTCAAATCTTCAAAATTAAATTTAAGTTTTCGCATCTTTATACTAATTTAATATTCCTTTGTCTATCGTAAACATCTATAGCCAAAAACCCATTATTCTTCTCAAAGTTTAAAAACTATTGCCCAGCTAACGCTAGGATTTTGGTGTAAAACGCATTAAGCTGTCTTGGTTCTTATTTGTTTGAAGCGTATCTTTTAAAATTGTTGGCTGTTTTTTAGGTTTTATGCCAAATAGTTTTTGTTTCAGTTGTTTAAAGGTATTAAAATCTACTTGATATGAAAGTCCTACACCCTGAATATAGCCTTGGACATCGCCTAAAAATTGCTGAATTTCATTTTCTCTATTAAATACTTTACCTCTAAATGTGCCGTCTTCATTAAAAAGATATTGCAACTCAAAATCGCCTCCAACAGCCGTTGGATTTATTCTATTTCCTCCGCCAACAGGAATTCCTAACCTACCACTCAATAGCCAATTATCGCTGATACTGGTAGCGAAATTAAATACGGCTTTATTATCTGCTTGAAGATCAGCACTGGCGACATTCCCTTGTTCTAACGACACATCAACATCAAAATTATTATCATTATTATCAATAAATGAATTTAAAACGCTCGATGCAGATTGTAAAAGATTACCTGTTAGGGCTTGTTGCCCTATGCCTCCACCATTTGTAGCACTCAAAAAGGTGCCTTGCGCCAATAGTGAAAAGGCATTATTGTCACTAACTGTTGGATCTTGTAAACGATATTCTAATTCAGATTTCACCAAGGTACTTGCACCAGGAAAATTAATATCAAACTCTATATTGGGTTGTTCTAGCGATTCTTTTAGGCGGATGATCACCTTAGTCGGAATTCTTCTTGAATATCCTGGATTATCTAATAAAGGTGCAGGGTTTGCGGTTAACGAATATTCTGCTTGCATATTTAATCGAGCATCTAGAGGATCGCCCTCCCAGTTTATAGTTCCTCCAGGTACTACTGTAAATGTTTTGTCTATAAGTCCTGCTAATTTATACCTGTATTGCCCTGTAACCACAACAAAAGTACCATACATGATAAACTTGTCATTGGTATTAATTTCCATTTTTACAAGTCCAGCACCAGTACCTTTTAAGCTACTTCCTGTTTTGGTGTCTACAATAATTTCAACCTCGGCGTCTGGCGTAATGTCTAAATCAAAGGAGAGCTCTAATCCTTCGTAATCTTTTAATTCTCGCTGTATTTCGTTGTCTTTAATTTTATTTTTATCAATAAAATTCATAAAAGAATAATCTCCAATGCTTGCGACATCACTTAAAGGAATTTTTAAAGATGTGCCTCTTGCTGTTTCGCCCACCACATCTATATTTAAAGCTTTTGTAGGGCCGTAAATCCTACCTGAACCGTTTAAATAACCAGTACCATAAAAAAGAACTTCTTCTTCAAAAGGAGTGTTTAAAATTAAAAAACGATTGTTGTTGGTCTTTACTTTTAAGTCCAAATCCCAATCTTTAAAATAACTGTGATTAATAACTCCGTTTAAGCTTGCTTTTGTATTATGAGCGACATCGGTCAATTGTATATTTTGAAAATCAAAAGTTTGATTGGAAAGTACTACCTGAGAATTAAAGCCGAAATTATAATCTACATTTAAATAAGGAATTCCCAAGCCTGCATTATTTAAGTTCAATAGTCCTGTAATCGTCGGATTATCAATTCTGCCTTCTATTTTGGCGTTACCTGAAACAGCCCCACGAATATTCGATAAAACTCCTTCTCCTAAAGGACTAAAAGGTTCTAAATTGAAATTATTAAAAGTCGCCAAAACATTGGCTATAGTATTATCGCCGCTGATATCTAAACTGCCATTGAGTTCTAGTTTATCATTGCCCTTGTCATTTAATCTTGTTGTTAGGGTAATTTTCGTTAAATCTTGATTACCAATGGCGTCAATCATTAAGTCACCAAGTGCAATATCGTTAATGGAAAGATTAGAAATATTTAGATTAGAGGTAGGTCTGTAGATATTATTTTTTTGCCGGATATTTAGCGTTCCATTTACTTGACCTTCTAACTTTAAACTATCGATACTAGGGGTAATTTTATCTAAGGATACTATTTTAAATTCCAGCTCTAAATCTTTATAAGTTGAGTCTGCTATTTGACCGCGGAGCCTTATTTGTTCATTTAGCTCATTATTCAATACTATTTCTTCAATAGTAATACTATCTAATTTACTGTTGAGGATGACTTTATTCTGCTTGTCGTTATTTTTATTAATTAACCATGTATTGCCTTTGAAGCTTACATCCGAAGTTTTTAAACCGATAACCGATTTCTTATTTTTATCAAAGGTGTGGTAAAAATTAAGGTTAAAATTATCATCGAAGGTTTTACCTCCTTTAAATTCTGTTCTAAAAAACAAAGTATCTTTTAAAGTGGTATTGATTAAATTAAAGTCTTTTACATTATAAAAATTGGTAGATAGATCAGCCACTGAAATAAACGTATTAAAAAGCGGATTTTTATTATCAATCTGTACATCTAAATTCTCTAAAATATTGCCATAAGCTTCAATAGTAGGCGATTTAAAAGTGAGTTTAAAATCGCTTTCATCAGCAATAATAGCTCCTTTTATATACGTATTAGCCCCGAATTTAACTTCTGGAAAAAATATCTCGACAATTTTGTTATAAATTTTAAAGTTGAAGGCTAATCGTTGTTCAGATGATATTTCATAAGGTTTATAATTGGTATAAATACTGCCTATAGAATTTGCCGCTAATTTGCCCAATTCGGTAACTACAAAATCTCCTTTCATATACCCCGTGATAATATCTGGAGAGTTTATTTCTATGAGTCGAGTACCATCATCTTCAAAACTAGAGGCTATTTTAAAGTCCTCAAAAAAATAGGTATCATTTTTATTTTCATAGCTTGTTTTAGAAAATTTAATCTCACCCGCTATGTTATCTAAAGTACTGCCAGTAATATCCATGTTGATGTTTCCTTTGAAAATAGAAACACTATCTTTTACAAAATTCAACATTTTTAAATCCGCATATTCAACCGTTGCAACAAAGTTAAAGTTGTTTTGTTCTTTTGTGAAATCAGCCAGACCTTTAAAACTAAAATTAATATTTTCATCATTTGACACCAATAGTCCATCAAAAAGTTGATCTTTTAAAACCCCCGATACTTTGAGGTCTTGGTAGGTGTAATCATTAAAATCTATAGCATAAACTTCTCCTATAATCTCTGTATTTAGCGTTTCTTTACTAAAACCCTGACCTTCAACGTTAAAATCTAAGGTGGCTTTGCCTAAATCTTTACTTCCTACAAAATACCCTAAATCAAAATCGATTAACGAAAAGAATCCTTTGTACAGGGCATTATCAATATTTTTTATATTACTCAATTCCAAATCAGAATAACTACTCCCAATGGCGGTATTGATATTTACTTTTGATTGGATTGTATTTTCTGTAACAGTGGCTTTTCCTCTAATGGTAAATTCGCCAAATTTTTCGAAAATTGAAGGTAAGGTTTTGCCTAATAAATTTGGCATTAAACTGCGGAGTTGGTAATAGCTTGTCGAGATATCTTTGATATTGGCATCCATTACAAAAGGCTGACTTCCTGTAAATAAGTTTTTAAAATTAAAATCACCTCTAATTCCAGTATTATCGGAAACTAGAAACAAATCATTGGTATTTAAATCATTTAAAACTCCTGTTATATTTGATGAAAAGAAAGCTTCTCTGCCTTCGCCAAATTGGTTGTATAATAGATTAATTTCATCAAAAGCGATTTTAGAATCTACAAAATCTGCCGTAAACTTAACTTTATTTAAAAAATCTAAAAAATCGCCTGCACCGTAATCCATTACCAAATTACCTTTTAAAGAAGATTTCGGGGTGTCAATGGACAAAGCGTCAAAACGAATTTGTTCTTTACTGTATTTAAATTTCGTAGCTAAATTTGTTACTGATAGGCCTCTTTTACTATCAAAATTCAACTGTTTTATGGCTGTTGTAACTACTGGGCCTAAAATTTCTAAGCTATCAGCTTTTATATTTAAATTTTTAAAATTGAGTGACTCGCTATTCTCTAGGTTATAATCAATCAATTTAAAATTACTGTTATTGATAATTACTTTTGTGGCCGAAAAAAGAAAAGGTGGGTTGCCAGGAGTACGCGGTTTACCATCATCTAGTTTGTCTATAAAAACATTAAGATTAGTAGTCTTTTCACCTTTGTAGGTTTTTAATTTAAAATTAAGGGCATCAATTTTTATAGTTCCAAAGCCTAAATCACCCTTAATCAGATTTCGAATACTTAGAATAGAAGTATTTAATTTATGGATGTAAAAAAGGGTGTCTTGCTGATAATCTTCAATATAAACACCTTTTAAACTAGTGTCCCAAGTAATAAAAGATAGTTGCAACTTGTCTAATGAAATATTGGTTTTATACTTTTCGTTGATCGATTTGGTTACCCGGGAGGCCAAGTTGGTTTGCACCGAAGGAATCGAAAAAATAAGGGTCAAAATAATACAGATAATGCTAATTACCAATACTATTTTGACCAATATTTTAAGTATTTTTTTGATAGGGCTTTTATGTTTTATCTTTGTACTTCAAATTTTATTCCAATTTTTTTTAATGGAAAACAAATCAATTTATATTCTCGCTATCGAATCTTCTTGTGATGATACTTCCGCGGCCGTTTTATGCAACAAAAAACGATTAAGCAACGTGGTAGCAACACAAAAAATTCACGAGGAATACGGTGGTGTTGTCCCTGAACTTGCCTCAAGAGCACACCAACAAAATATTGTTCCGGTAGTGCATCAAGCCTTAGCTCAGGCAAATATCGATAAAAAACAGTTATCAGCCATAGCTTTTACACGCGGACCAGGACTTATGGGTTCATTATTAGTCGGAACTTCGTTTGCAAAGTCATTAGCACTTGGTTTAAACATTCCATTAATCGAAGTAAATCACATACAGGCACATATTTTAGCCCATTTTATTGAAGAAGAAAATAGCAAAATACCGAGCTTTCCATTTTTGGCAATGACCATTAGTGGTGGACATACACAAATTGTTTTGGTGAACGATTATTTTAAGATGGAAATTTTAGGTCAAACCCTTGATGATGCTGTTGGCGAAGCTTTTGATAAAAGCGCCAAGATTTTAGGTTTGCCATACCCAGGTGGCCCATTAATAGATAAATATGCCCAATTGGGAAACCCAAAAGCTTTTGCCTTCCCGAAACCAAAAGTAGGCGGATTAGATTTTAGCTTTAGCGGCTTAAAAACAAGTATTTTATATTTTGTTCAGAAGCAAATCAAAGAAAATCCTGATTTCTTAGCTGAAAATCGTGATGATATTTGCGCGTCAATTCAATTCACAATCGTTGATATTTTGATGTCGAAACTAAAAAAAGCAGTCAAAGAAACAGGCATTAACCGCATAGCCATTGGTGGAGGCGTAGCGGCAAATTCTGGTATTAGAAAAGCATTAATAGAAGCTGAGATAAAACACGGCTGGACAACTTATGTTCCAAAGTTCGAATATTGCACAGATAATGCTGCGATGATTGGTATTGTAGGTTATTTTAAGTATAAAGAAGAAGATTTTTCAAATCAAACTATTACGGCTAAAGCACGATATGTAATCTAATGTAACAATATGTTTAATGAATCAATGTAGCAATGTACCAATGTACCAATGTTTTAATCTGAGAATGTAATAATTAATTAATTTGAAACAGCCGATGAACCATCAACGGACAACCAATGTATGAACATCAACGAAATAACTTAAAACTTTTTAAACCCAAGACCCAAGACCAAAAATCCAACAAATGAAAACTATTATCATCGAAGACGAAAAACCAGCAGCAAGAAGATTGGGTAGGTTATTGAATGGAATAGGAATTGATGTGTCTGTACTTTTACACTCTGTTGAAGAAGCTATCAATTGGTTTCAAAACAACGAACATCCTGATTTAATTTTTTTAGATATTCAACTTTCAGATGGGCTTTCGTTTGAAATTTTTGATGTGGTTGAAGTCAAAAGCGCCATCATTTTTACCACCGCTTTTAATGAGTATGCCTTGCAAGCTTTTAAGTTAAATAGTATTGATTATTTATTAAAACCCATTGATGACGAAGAGCTCAAAACCGCTGTTGAAAAGTACCAATTTTTAGCTCCAAAAAAACAGCAAATTGCTATCGATTTTAACGATATAAAAAAACTGCTGGTAAACCCTATTGAGCGCGAGTATAAAAAACGTTTTACCGTAAAAGTAGGACAGCATTTAAAAATTATAAATGCGGATGAGGTAGAATGTTTTTACAGTGAAAATAAGGGTACTTATGCCGCTACTTCTGATGGGAGAAACTACCTTTTAGAAACTACTTTAGAAAACCTAGAAAACGATTTAAATCTTAAATTATTCTTTAGAGTAAGTCGTAAATTTTTCGTGAACGTGAACTTCATAAAAGATATGGTATCCTATACCAATTCTAGGCTCCAAATTAAATTAATACGGTTCAATGAACAAGAAATCATCGTGAGTAGAGAAAGGGTAAAAGACTTTAAGTTATGGTTAGAGTAAAATAAATTAAATATCTGATAATATGGTAATTAATTAATAAAAAAACCCACTATAATTTTTCCTTATAGTGGGTTTTTAAATCCTTTTGAGCATTTATTCAATGCGATTGTCATCAAAAGAAGAGGGTAATAATTTAGGAATTAATTTTATAAAGATAGGCAATAAAACGGCTCCTCCAGGCAATATAAAAATAGCTAACGAGGGAATGCTTTTAAAAATATCTAGTAGTTGTTTTTGTACTTTTTTCTTCTCTTCTGCACTCAGATCTTTAACTGTAGATTTAGATAAAAGCGATACTAATTCTTTACTTCCCAATAGCTCTTTTTGAAGCCGTTTGCTATTTCTTAAAATTAATTTATTGACAATTCTCGACATGCTATCGTAAAATTGTACCGCCATATTTTTGTCTTTTAGATGGGGGATTTGCGTGGCATTTTTCTCGAAAAAAACAGCCACATCTTCGATAGATTTTACCACATTTTCTTTGGCTAATCCAAGGTCTTTTCCAATACCTGTCAGAAACTTAGATTCCTTGTAAACTAAAGATAAATCTTCCCACACGGTTAAGCAGGCAACATCTAAAAAATAGGTATTTTCATAAGTGGTAAATTTGTTAATTAATTTATGCCTGTAAGCGATATCAAAATTATCTACGTGGCTATCTACAAAGGTCAATGAAGAAGCAAAAAGATGCGCTAGCTTTGCATCATTTTTATTCATTTCTTTAGAATTCAGCGCATGGTAGGTGATATTAATCGTGATATGTTCAATGTCTTTGGCGTGTTCTTTTACATCATTTTTCTGCTCTAAATAACTTTTAAAAGTTAATACATCAATAAATAAAAGAGAATTTGTAATTATACTATTAAAAGTTTTACTAATAACATTATCTTCTAAATATACCCTTGAATCAAGTAATTTTTCTAGTTGTAATGAAGTCTGTTTTCCGTTTAAGATTTTCTGAAGAAAAGATATTTTTCCGATACCTAACTGGGTATAAAATTCGAATATAGTCTCAAGAAATTTAATAAAATCAGTACTTTGGGTATGATTTTTATATGTAAAATAGAGGGCGGTTAATAGATTTATTTTGGCCTTTTCGTCTTCTGATAAGGGATGTTCTGGATGAATAAATTTAGGAATGTTAATATTAATCCCATATATAAACCCTAATTCCTTTAAATGTAAATACAATTCATCAAAACTATCATAAAGATTTTGATAGTCTTTGACAAGGTGTCCAAACTTATCTATCCAACCGTTTGATGATGGGTTCATTACTGCTTTTGTTTAGAAGTGCAAAATTAGTATAAATGACTAGATCAAATGGTATTTTATGAGATTAATCGTTGTTAAAAATAAAGTTATTGATACAGGTCTGGTTGCTTATTTTTTAATTTAAATTTTACAATAAAGCATAAAAAAAAGCCGCAAAAATGCAGCTTTTATATATTTCCTTTCATTCATTTATTTATTGAATAATTCCTGCGCAACTTACTCGTGCACCAGCATCACCACTTGGCTGAGAAGTAAAATCGTCAATTCCTTGGTGCACGATAACACTCTTACCCATGATGTTTTTGGTTTCGTCATCACATCCAACACACCATTCGTCTGTTGAAAATTCTACTTTACCGCTAGCGTTGGCATCAGCCACAAAATTACCTATGTCTCCTTTGTGATAACCTTCTGATGCTCCCCATTTTCCATGAGGCTCAAAAGTCGGATTCCAGTGTCCTCCAGCAGATGTTCCATCGGCAGCAGAACAATCTGCATTTTCATGCAAGTGAATTGCGTGTTCTCCTGGCGTTAACCCCGAAAGTGTTGCTACCATCATTACCTTACCATCTTTTTGAGTGAAGCTCACTTCTCCTTTCACGTTACTATCACTCTTAGGCTCTAGCACTATTGTCATGGTTTTTTCATCCATGTTATCATTCATATAATTTGAGGTAGCTTCAATTTCTTCGCCTGTTTCTTGAGCGTCTTTCTTCGTTTCTTTGCAACTGTAAGATAAACCTACTAGGGCAATGGACAAGACAAATATTATTTTTTTCATTTCGTGCTATTTTTAGGTTCTTAACATTTTGATTTTTAAAAATACATATATTTTAAGCCACTTTCAAACTCAATTCAATTAGATTTTAACACTATCACATTTTTTTGAAGTGATTGCTAATCAAAATATTCAATTAATTGTGGTTAAATTAAAGCATACTTTTTATTTTATGCTGATGATTTTTGTTTCCTTGAAAGGAGAATTATTAAGCTTTTCTATATCCTCTCGATAGGTTTTCCAATCGGTATTAAAAAATGTATTTGTTTTGTCTAGGGCTTGTTTGAGCTCGTTTTCGGCAAACTGAACCAGTTGATTTTCTGTTGTTGTGATTCCTGTTTTACGACTTTCAGCGTAATTACTTGCCTCGCCAATGCGTTGCATTACCGTAGTTTCAGCATTTCGGGTAATTCCTTGTCTTTTATCTTCTTTCCCAATATATATCCCAATAAACTCATCTATCTTTTTTATGATATCCGTAGACGATTTTATGGCATCTTTATTCTTCTCTTTATCTAACTCTTTTAGTTCCTTTTGATATTTTTCTGCAACTTCTTTGCTTTCTACTAATTGCTTAACAGCATCTGCGGCAGCTTGGCTGAAGTTTTGTAACTTTTTACCTGTTTCATAAACTTGGTTCAAAGAAGCTACATCGACCGTTAATCTAGGATCAGATTTCACCTCAATTTGAGCTTCGTCAGTTGTAGTACCATAGCTCATTTTTATTTTAAAAATACCTGGTTTTATGGCAACTCCTCCGGATTCATTTGTTTTCTTATCGATTTTTCGAGAAGGTCGGTCTGCACCTTTTTCATCCATATTCCAATAAATTCGGTGGAAACCTGCTTTTTCGGGTGTTTTATATTTTAAGGTTCTTACTAAAGTGGTATCGCTGAAAATATCAAACTGAATAGAATCTTTCTTTTGAACGCCATTTAGTGCTTTCGAAGCGATTTGCTGTTTATCTGAACTATCCTTATCATCAACATTAGCATTCGTATCATCTTTATTATCTTCAGATGCCTCTTTCTTATCTTTACCTTCTTTAAGATAATAGGTAATCATGGCGCCAGATTTTCTATTTTCACCTTGGTACATAGCATCTGCACCAAATCTGCTGCCTGTAGCTTGCTGAAAAGCAGCTTGATAAGCTGTCGGTGGGGTGAATAATTTGGCATCGGTCTGCAAAATATCTAGGTTACTCGCAACCGCTCTTAAAGGTCTAATATCATCTAAAACCCAAGCTGCCCTTCCAAAAGTGCCCAACACTAAATCGTGTTCTCTAGGATGAATCACTAAATCAATGGTAGCGACGGTTGGGTATCCTTCTGTCCATTTTTGCCATTTTTGTCCTGCGTTAAACGAGATATATAAACCATCGTCAGTGCCTAAAAATAGTAAATTAGGATTCTCAAAATCTTCTACAATAGCTAAAGTGAAGCTTTCAACATCATTTTCATCAACAATACGCTCCCAAGTTTTGCCATAGTTTTTTGTTCTAAATGCGTAAGGGGTATAGTTAAATCTGCGGTAATCATTAGCAATTAGTAAAGCTTCTCCCTTATTTTTGTTAGAGGCTTTAATTTGTGGAATCCAACTTCCTTTAGGCATACCCTTGATGTTTTGAGTTACTTCTACCCAAGTAGTGCCGCCATTTTGAGTGTAGTGTACACGACCGTCATCACTAGCTACCCAAAGCATATCTTTTTCGATAGATGAAGGCTCTATTACTAAAATTGTACAATGGTTTTCTGCTCCTGTAGCATCCATAGTTAAACCACCACTTTCACTCTGCTTTTGCTTTTCAGGGTTATTAGTGGTTAAATCAGGGGAAATAACTGTCCATGTTAGTCCTTTGTCAGTGCTTTTATGCACAAATTGACTTCCAAAATAAACAGTACTATTATCAAAAGGGTCTTGACCAATACCAGAATTCCAATTAAAACGTAATTTAGTTTCCGCATCGGGTGGGGTAGGGCGCACAATATAATCGTTCCCAGTAATATGGTCGTATCTGGATACAAAACCTTGCTGGCTCATGGCGTAACCGTACCTTGAATCATCTAAATCTGGAACTACATCAAAACCATCGCCAAAAGCAATCTCTTGCCAGTAACTATTTCTAATGCCTTGAGCCCTCCAAACATAAGCAGGACCGCGCCAAGAACCGTTATCTTGCATTCCGCCATATACATTATACGGAAATTCGTTATCTGTATTAATATGATAAAATTGGGCTACAGGAATATTGCCAATAAAACGCCATGATTTTCCACCATCTTTGGTAATGTTCATGCCACCATCATTCCCATCCATCATAAACTGACCATTTTTTGGATGAATCCACCATGCGTGATGATCAGGGTGAACTCCATTATCAGCACCATAAGCAGGCATTAATTGACTAAAATTTTTACCGCCATCTTCAGAAACATTGATATAGGTAAAAACGGAATATACTCGGTTTTCGTTCTGTGGATCTACATAAATTTCAGAATAATAAAATGGGCGATCGCCGATATCATCTTTATCATTTATTTTTTTCCATTTAAATCCTCCATCTTCTGATTTGTAGAGTGCATTTTTTTTCGCTTCGATTAAGGCGTAAACAATATTTGGCTTGCCTGGAGCAATAGCTACCCCTATTCTACCTAATTCACCAGCAGGTAAACCATCTTCTTCTCCTAGTTTTTTCCAATTTTCTCCACCATCATGGGTCATATACAAACCACTACCTTCGCCGCCCGATTTAAAAAACCAAGGATCGCGTTTATGCTCCCACATGGTAGCAATAAGTTTATTTGGGTTTGTGGGGTCCATAACCAAGTCCGCCACCCCAGATTTATTATTGGTAAATAATATTTTTTTCCAGCTTTTTCCGCCGTCGGTAGTTTTAAAAACACCACGTTCAGGATGTTCTCCCCAAGGCGAGCCTATGGCACCCAAATAAACGGTATTTGGATCTGTTGGGTCAATAACAATACGATGAATATGCCTTGTTTTTTCTAAACCCATAGCAATCCAGCTTTTGCCAGCGTCGAGAGATTTATAAATACCAAAGCCACCATTTAAACTATTTCTAGGATTACCTTCTCCAGTACCTACCCAAATTACAGAAGGATTACTCTGCTGAATGGCGATAGCGCCAATAGAACCTGTAAGTTCTTTATCAAAAATAGGCTCCCATTTTATGCCGCCAGAAGTAGATTTCCATACCCCGCCAGACGCTGTGCCTACATACATAATATCAGGATTGTCATGGATAGCATCAATAGTGGTAACCCTACCACTCATACCTCCAGGGCCAATATTTCTTGGTTTTAAATCTTGAACAAGATTCATGTTAAAGTCTTGTGCGCTGACAGAAAAAAATGCGAATAGTAATAGAAACGAAAGTAGATTTCTCATTTGTTTTAATTTTGGTTACTTAAAGGGTCTAAATATACCTAAAACAAAACATTAGAATTCTTAAAAAGATGTTAAGTATGTACTAACATAAAAACGAAAAAAGCTTACTTCTTGATAAAAATTCCAAAGAGTTCCTTTTCTTGCCTTTCTTGGATAGAATTATGACAACTTTCAAAGGTTTTAAGATCAAAATAAGGTTCCAGATAATTGAGATAGGAAGATTTATTACCTCCAAAAGGTCTTTTTTCTAAGTCTCCAGTGAGCGGAAATGAAAACCATAAACCGACTAGTTTTCCATTTTTATTTAAAAGTTGCGCCATTTTTTGAGCATAGGCACTTCTATTGGTATCCGTAGGAACAAAAGAACAGAAAAAAGTTTGCTCTAAAATTAAATCATAGGCGCCAAGATGGTCAAAAAAATTGCCGTGATGTAATTGGCTTTCAGGAAAATGCGGATTTCTTTTTTTAAATGCCACCAAAGGAATTTCGGAAATGTCTAAAATATGGATATTTTTAAATCCGTTTCCATAGAGGTACTCTGCTTCATAGCCATTGCCAGCGCCAGGAATTAAAATTAGAATGTCCTTATTGATCAGTTGGTCTATATACGTTTTTATGGGAGTAGAAACAGAGCCAATATCCCATCCAGTTTGAGCATCTTTATAACGTTCTGTCCAATAATTTTCTTCGATTAGTTTATTCATTATTCTCTTAATAGATTATCTATTAAGGACTTTGCGAATGGCAATAAAAATAAAAATAAAGATAGAAAATAGGATGAAAAACGGAATAATGTATTCTTTTAAATTAAAAATAAGTAAAATTGTAATAAGTAATAATTGAAAACCTAAACCAAAAACAGAGACTAAAGTCATAAACCAATTCGGTAAATTCTCGCTTTTTGCCGCATTTTTGTCTAAAACATAAATTAATTGATCAAAAATACCATAACAGAATTTGTAGCAAAAAAATAGGATATTCACATGACTCTGTTTTTCGCCTTTAAGTGCGATTGGCGTATCAATTTCAAAAACACGACTTGTGGTATCTCCATCGTATCTATTTCTCAAGATTACGTAATAATAATTGTAAAGAGTGCCCTGTAATTGCATTCCAAAAAAGGCTAAAACCATGTAAAACAGCGATCCATTGGTAACATGGTAAACAGTCAATAATATCAAAAAATTTAAGATGATATCAGAAACAGAATCTAAATATCTTCCTGTGTAAGACGGTGTTTTTTTTATTCGGGCTAGTTCGCCGTCAGCAGCGTCTAAAATTGACTTTAAAATCAGAAAAAAACCAGCGTACCAATACTGTTCATTAAGAATACAAAGGATACCTATTAATCCTGATACAACAAATATGAGTGTAATATGTATGGGCGTAACCGAGGTGTTTTTGAATGTTTTTGCGATGATTTTTGCAGGTGATCTGCCGTAGTCTGATAAATCTAAAAACGTATTTTCTTGAGGTAATTTGGACATGCTAAGCTCCCAATTCGAAAAAAGCACCAATAACGAAAACACGCTAGCTTAGTCCTTTATAAAAAAATTGGAGGTGCAAAGATAAGATTAAAATAGGAATTAAATGATAAGTAAAATTTTCGAAATTAAGATCCTTATTCTAATAAGACTAAATAGCAATTAATCTTGAGCATCAAACTGAATACTCCAGCTACCTCGAACTTCATTCTCCGTATAGCCTAATGCTCTATCGTTTAGATATAGATTTTTAATAACCATAAAAGTTTCGGAGGAAACTTCTTTATCGGTGCCATGGCATTTTAAACATATGGTATTTGTAGTCATAGGATTTTAGAACTCAACAATATTACCATCTTTTCTAATAATAGGTTTTGGTTCTATATTCGCAGCTCTATCTTTTTTAAAACTTCTAATATGAGCTAGTTATTCTGTATTTGCTTGGTTATAAGGATTTCTATGTTTGTCAGAAACACAACTTACAAACGATTTTGCTTTGGAAGTAAATGTATTATCCACATCAATAATCAATAGAAGGATATCCAATACTTTTCAGTTTTTCCTTAACTTTTACAGTACTTTCTTCATTTTCAGCATTAAAAAATATAGTTGAAATAGCAACATCCACAATAACATTTTGAATATGCGCTATTTCAGAAATTTTTGAAGTAATGGTTTTTGCACAACCACCACATTTTAAATTTTGTAAAATTATTGAATTTTGCATATTTTTTTGTTTTCAAATTATGGATGGTTTAGGTTTCCACCTGTCTTTTTTCTGATTTTTTACCAGCAACGAGCAACCAAAAACTAACATTACTTCCAAGCCATATAACCACCTTTAAGGTTTACCACCTCTATAAAGCCCATTTTAGCCAATTTTTTAGCGGCAGTCGTACTACGACGGCCTGAACGGCAATACACATAAACAGGTTCTTCTTTATTAAATTTTTGACATTCGTTTTCGAAGTTACTAGCGTTGAAAACATCAATATTTTTAGCCTTGTTGATGTGGCCACCACTAAATTCACTAGCCGTTCTTACATCAATAAGTTGGGCCTTTTTGCCTTGTAAGGCAGCTTTAAATTCGTCTGTATTATAATTTTTTATAGCATCCGAAGCAGCACTTTTTTTTCCAAATAATAAATCTAAAATAGTCATAAATTTCTATTTTTTTTTGAAAATGGAAGTAGTAAACCACTCACTACTTCCATTAAAAACAACCAACCAATAAACTCTTTAAAAGTTTACTAAAGCAAAGGTATTGATAGTTTAAAGCAGTTACGGTAACTTTAGTTACACAGCTTACAAATTAATAATTTTAATGTAATTTCGGTGCAATTCTATTTTTCCCATTTCTTCTAATTTTTTCAGCAATCGTGATATAACCACACGAGAACTATGCAAATCATAAGCTATTTCCTGGTGCGTATTATGAATGCTGTTGTCCTTATTAATTCTATTTTTTTCTTTTAAATAATTAAGCAAGCGTTCATCCATATTTTGAAAAGCGATAGAATCTATGGTATTTAAAAGTTCATTTACTCGTTTATGATAACTATCGAAAACAAAATTGCGCCACGATGTATACTTCGCTGTCCATTCCTCCATTTTATGAATAGGAATCATAATTAAAATGGTGTCGATTTCTGCTATGGCTCTAATTTCGCTTTTGGACTGCGACATGCAACAAGTTAATGTCATAGAACAGGTTTCTCCTTTTTCTAAATAGTATAAAAGTAATTCGTCGCCTTCGCTGTCTTCTCTTAGAATTTTTATAGCACCAGAAACTAGCAAGGGCATACTCTTAATATATTCTCCAATTTCCATGAGTTTATAACCTTCTGGAACTTCTTTTAAAGTACCAATAGCTATGATTTCATCGAGTAATTTTTTTTCAAAAATAGTCCCGTAATTATCGTAAAGTTTCTGAAGCATGTTTATTGAGTATCAACTACCAAAAATACACCTATTAAAAGAGTGATACAACTGTTTTAGTTTTTGGTTTTTTAGTTTCAAGTTTAAAAGGTTTCAGGTTCAAGAGGGAAAAGTTTATAAGTTTATGGGTTTCAAGTTAAAAAGCAAAGGGTAATTTATAGAGTCAAGTTTTTATAAGTTTATGAGTTTAGGATTTAGCACCGTGAAAAAACTTTAAATATGAAACTTTTTAACCCAATACCCAGCAACCCAAGACCTAGCGCCCAAAACCCAATCAACCATAAATAACTTTACTACGAAAACGTTATAGGTCGCGTCTATTGTAAATAAAGGGTTTCAACCATTATTTTAATCGGAAAAGTTTGTTAATTTTGTTTTTTTAGAAATAGATGAGCGGAAAAATAAAAAAAATAGGTGTTTTCACATCAGGTGGTGACTCTCCAGGTATGAATGCTGCAATACGTTCGGTAGTTCGTTCTTGCGCATACATGAAGGTTGAGTGCATGGGAATATACAGAGGATACCAAGGAATGATTGAAGGAGATTTTAAACCTATGGATGCCCGAAGTGTTAATAACATCATTAATAAAGGAGGAACTATCCTAAAATCCGCCAGATGCACAGAATTTCAAACCAAAGAAGGCAGACAAAAAGCGTATGACCAATTAAAAGCTGCAGGTATTGATGCCCTTGTAGTTATTGGTGGTGATGGCAGTTTTACGGGAGCTTTAATATTCCATAAAGAGTTTAAGATTCCAGTAATAGGAATTCCCGGAACTATTGACAACGATATTTTTGGAACTACCTATACTTTAGGATTTGATACGGCTTTAAACACCGTGGTTGAAGTAATTGATAAAATTAGAGATACTGCAAGCTCGCATAACCGATTATTCTTTGTGGAAGTAATGGGCAGAGACGCAGGGCATATCGCTTTAAATGCAGGATTAGGAGCAGGAGCAGAAGAAATATTGATACCCGAAGAAAATTTAGGATTAGAGCGTTTGTTAGAATCCTTAAAGCGCAGTAAACTTTCAGGAAAATCTTCAAGTATTGTTGTTGTGGCAGAAGGCGATAAAACTGGAAAAAATGTTTTCGAGCTTAAAGAATATGTAGAAGAACATCTACCTATATATGATTGTCGTGTTTCGGTATTAGGACATATGCAAAGAGGTGGATCGCCTTCTTGTTTTGATAGAGTATTGGCAAGTAGAATGGGTGTAAAAGCTGTGGAGTCTTTATTAGAAGGAAAAACTAGCTTAATGGTAGGTATTCAAGACAATAAAATTACGCTTACCCCAATTAGTAAAGCCATTAAAGGGCACACTAAAATAGATAAGGAACTTTTGAGAGTTTCTGATATAATGACTGTATAATTATAATAAATAAATAAAAAATGTCAAATTTAAAAATAGGAATTAACGGATTCGGAAGAATAGGAAGATTAGTATTTAGAATAAGTGTTACAAGAGAAGATGTAGATGTTGTTGCCATCAATGATTTATTAGATGTAGAGCATTTAGCTTACTTATTAAAATATGATTCTGTTCACGGAAAGTTTGATGCAACGGTTGAAGTAAAAGACGGACACTTAGTCGTGAACGGGAAAACAGTTCGTATCACCGCGGAGAGAGATCCTAGAAATATTAAATGGGATGCTGTAGGTGCAACTATTGTTGCTGAATGTACAGGTATTTTTACGACTTTAGAAACAGCGCAATATCATATTGATGGTGGCGCTAAAAAAGTAGTTATATCTGCACCATCTAAGGATGCGCCAATGTTTGTGATGGGCGTAAACCATGAAGATGCGAAAGCCTCAGATAATATTGTTTCAAACGCATCTTGTACTACCAATTGTCTCGCGCCTTTGGCTAAAGTTTTAAATGATAATTTTGGTATTGATGAAGCCTTGATGACCACAGTCCACGCTACAACCGCGACACAAATGACAGTTGATGGTCCTTCAAGAAAAGATTGGAGAGGCGGCAGAAGTGCTTTATTAAATATTATTCCAGCTTCAACTGGGGCAGCCGTGGCTGTAACAAAAGTAATTCCTGCTTTAAAAGGAAAACTTACAGGAATGGCGTTTAGAGTACCAACGGCCGATGTTTCTGTTGTTGATTTAACCGTAAAA
>Ga0209284_10002403_pt1 | contig 25688 bp, 17 predicted proteins | sample FRY03_FD_187211 | JGI IMG/M metagenome (GOLD analysis project Ga0209284, IMG submission 187211) | Freshwater microbial communities from Lake Fryxell liftoff mats and glacier meltwater in Antarctica - FRY-03 (SPAdes) (version 2) | ecosystem: Environmental > Aquatic > Freshwater > Ice > Glacier...
TTGCAAATAAAAACTAAAATAATTCCAATAGCAATTAAATATACTTTTTTCATATACTTTATTGATTTACAATAATTGTTCTAATTAAAATTACATCCATTAAAAATCCTGTACAAACTCCTTTTAAAATAACTGAATCTCCGGCTTTTAATACGGCCGTTTTTTTGCGTTCCGATTTTTCTAATTCGCCAATTACGCCACCTGTTTCTCCTTTTAAAATAATTCGTTGAGTAGAATCGGTAAGCTCAATGGACTGAATAATGCCTTTTACTGAAATTACTTGATCATTGTATTTTTTATTTGCACTAGTTTCATCAACTTCAAATTCCTTTACCAAACTAGTAGCTGTTGTTGAGGCAAAAACATCAATATCAAAAGTGCTTTTTTGTGTTCGATTATATTCTTTCCAGGTATATATCATTGCTAGTATTACAAAAACTAGCAATATCCATTTTGTTAGATTTTTCATTAATTGTATCAATATAATTAATCAAGATAAGAGATAGATGGAATTTAATAGTAATACGCTGCTTTCTTCTAAAGATAGAAAGCTACAAAAAAGCCTGTGACAAAAATCACAGGCTGATTAATTAATTTTTACATTTCTATTCTATCGGCTTATAGTCTTTAAATAATTTAATTGGGGCCGCTTCTGCCAATGTTTTATATTGTTTCCAAGTACCATCAAATAAGGCATTTGCTTTTTTAATTACACCATCAACCGCTTCTTCAGCATAACTCATTAATCGGTCTTCTTGTGCACCCGGAACAATTATTTTACCCATAATTAATTGTCGCGCTTCTCCCAATAAGCCATTCACTGTTTCTTGCGGAATATTGCCATAGCCTTGTTTTAATTGTGGTTTGCCATTAAGCATTTCTCTAATTTCTTTAACGCCCTCATTCATTTGCTTGCCAACTTTACGTAAAGTATCTGCATCCTTTTTTTCCATATTAGGCATGCCAGCATCTACTTTTTTCATAATATCTTCGGCTTCAGTTAATCTATCATTTAATGCAGTTAATCTTAAAATAGATTTTTCCATTCTTGTATTTGCTTTACGCATTGCATCTCTCACTTCTTTAGATGTTGGAGCATTAGGATCATCATTCACAACTACCATCATACTATCACTCATGTCTTTTCCTAAAGTAAGTACTACTTTATAAGTACCCGGATCAACTGGTAAACCACCTGGCTCAGCTGCTCCGCCACCACCACCACCAAAGCGTCCACCCCCTCTTCCACCACCGCCAGCCTGACGAATTCCTTTGCCTTCCATTCCCCAATAAAAACGGTTATAACCTGTATCAGCTTTTGCTCTAAGATTTCTTACAACAATACCATTTGCATCAACAATTTTAACTTGAGCAGTATCTGCAATTTTATTTTTTCCAGTATCAGTTGCAGTTTTATTTACATAAAAACTTAATGGCGCTCCTGTTCTTTTATTTTCACCTTCATAAGTTCCATAAGTACTGTATTCGATACCTGCAGCATTTTTCATTTTTGCCTGATAAGCTTGCGGTGCGTCAAACGCAGTAATTTTTTTGGTAAAAATTTGTCCCTTATTAGCAGCAACTTTTCTTAATGGTCGAATATCATCTAGAATCCAAAGTGCTCTACCAAAAGTAGCAATTGCTAAATCGGCTTCTCTCTCTTGTATAGCTAAGTCATAAGTTGATACTGAAGGATATCCATTTTTAAATTGCTGAAAATTATTTCCATTATCTAAGCTCACCCACAAACCTTGCTCGGTTCCAACAAAAATTAAATTTGGTTCAACAGGATCTTGAATAACACATAATGCATATCCAATTACTTTCTTTTCATCTACCAATCTTGTCCATGTTTTACCATAATCACTTGTTCTAAAAATATATGGCTTCATATCGCCACGTCTATAATCATTCACAATTACAAAAGCTTCACCTGCGTTGTGTTTAGAACCGCGAATCTGTGGAACCCAAGCGCCTAAAGGCATTCCAGGAATTTTTCCACGAAAGCTGGTCCATGTTTTTCCACCATCTCTAGTTAATTGTACATTGCCATCATCTGTTCCGGCCCAAATAACACCCTGCTCTTTTACTGATGGCTCTATACATAAAATGGTACAATAATTTTCTGCTCCAGTAATGTCTACAGAAATTCCACCATTATTACTCTGATCAATTTTTACAGAATCATTGGTAGTAAGGTCGCCAGAAATTTGCTCCCAAGAAGCGCCTTTATTAGAACTCTTATTTACAAATTGACTACCATAATAAATAGTTGCTTTATCAAATGGATCTTGTGCAATTGCTGCATTCCAATTGAATCTTTGTTTTACATTTTTATCGGGGCGAGGCGGGCGAATACTCCATTGCTCACCTGTTGCAATATTATAACGAGATACAGAACCACCCTGACTCATAGTAAACACCCAATTAGGATCTTCTGCGTCTGGCACTACATCAAAACCATCTCCGCCACTTACGCCTTGCCAAAATGCATTGCGCAAACCACTACGCACCCATGCATAAGCAGGACCATGCCAGCTTCCATTATCTTGCAATCCACCCATTACATTATATGGAATTTGGTTATCTACATTAATATGATAAAACTGTCCCAATGGAAGTTTCTCATCAAACTGCCATGTTTTACCACGGTCGCGAGAAATACCAATACCTCCATCATTTCCATCAATAATAAAGTTTGCATCATAAGGATGAATCCACCATGCATGGTGATCTGGATGAATGCCACTGTAAGGGATTACCGATTTAAAAGTTTTACCTCCATCCTCACTCACTGTAATTTCTTGATTGATATTATACAATCTGTTTTCATTTTTTGTATCAACAGCTATGTCCTGAAAATAAAATGCTCTATTAGTTACAATTGCAGGATCACCATTTACAAGCTCCCATTTAATACCGCCATCATCGGTTTTATACAAACCATTTTTTGTGGCTTCAACTAAAGCATACACTCTATTAGGCTCTGTTCTACTAATGCTAATACCTATTCTGCCATATTCTCCATCAGGTAAACCATCCGCTTTTCCTAATTTTTTAAACGACTTTCCTCCATCATAAGTTACATAAAATCCACTACCACTTCCGCCACCCTTTAAACTCCAAGGTGTCCGTTTGTGTTGGTACATATTCACAAACAATTTATTCGGATTAACTGGATCCATTACCATATCTCCTACTCCAGTAGTATCATTTGTATGTAAAATTAATTTCCAATTTTCGCCTCCGTCTGTTGTTTTATATACTCCTCTTTCTGCATGTTCTGCAAACGGATTACCCATTACACCAGCATAAACAACATCTGGATTATTTGGATCAACAATAATGCGATGGATATTGCGTGTTTTTTGCAAGCCCATACACTTCCATGTTTTTCCTCCGTCTAAACTTTTGTAAATTCCTTCTCCTAAACTGATAGAGTTACGCGGATTTCCTTCACCAGTTCCAGCCCAAACAACACTTGGATTGCTTTGGGTGATGGCGATTGAACCAATATTTTGAATTGGTTGCTCATCAAATATTGGCGTCCAACTTCCACCACCATTCTCTGTTTTCCAAACTCCACCACTAGCAGTACCCAAATAAATAGTGTTCGGACTATTCCATATAGCATCTATTGCTGTAACACGACCGCTCATTCCAGCGGGCCCGATATTACGGGGTTTCATCGATTTAAAATGTTTTGCAAGATCAATGGATTGAGCTGAAGCTAATGAAATAGCAAGCAGGCCCAAAAGGGAATAGCATAATTTTCTCATATCAGTTAATTTAAAGAAGCGGTAATATCTCAAATATAATAATATTTGCCAAATTTGTAGGATGAGTGGCTTATATTTATCGGTATAATTATTTGAATTGAAAATGAATGACAATAAAAAATTAAACCTTACTAGTTTTCAAACTGGTATATATGCTGCTGTTGTTGCCTTTCTAGCTTATACAATGATTTTTGGTTTTAGAAAATCTTTTACGGTTTGCACTTTTGATGGAATGGCTTTTTGGGGATTGAGCTATAAAACATTATTGGTATTAAGTCAAATGATCGGATACTTAATGGCCAAGTTTTATGGCATTAAATTTATTTCGGAACTAAAGCGATTGAATCGTTATAAAATTATTTTGCTTTTAGTAGGTATCGCTTGGATGGCTTGGTTGTTTTTTGCATTTGTACCTGCACCTTACAATATTATATTCTTATTTATTAATGGTTTTCCGCTTGGCATGTTATGGGGAGTGATATTTTCTTATATAGAAGGAAGAAAAACTACGGACTTCATTGGCGCTGCTCTTGCAGTAAGTTTTATTTTTTCATCGGGATTTGTAAAGTCTGTTGGAGGTTGGTTGCAATTACAATTTCATCTCTCCGAATTTTGGATACCATTTGTAACTGGACTAGTATTCTCCTTGCCATTATTACTATTTATTTTTTTGATGGAAAAAATTCCGCCGCCTACAGAGGAGGATATTGCATTAAGAATGAACAGAACTCCAATGGATGCATCTCAAAGAAAAAAATTTATTCAACAATATTTACCAGGCATTATTGCAGCAGTAATTATTTATTGCTTTGCAACAATATTTAGAGACATCCGAGATAATTTTAGTGCAGATATGTGGAAGGAAATGGGTTATTTAAATCAGCCAGCCATATTTTCAAAAACAGAAACACCTATAACATTAGTAATATTGGTTTTGATAGGCAGTATGGTGATGATAAAAAATAATTTTAAAGCATTTATGCTTTCGCATTTTTTTATTGCACTTGGTTTTTTAGTTGCTGGCATTTCTACCTATTTATTTAAACAAAATATACTAGTCCCTTTTTGGTGGATGACTTTAGTTGGCTTAGGATTATACATGGTATATATTCCATTTAATTCAGTTTTTTTTGAACGCCTTATTGCAACTTTTCGTTTTACCGGTAATGTTGGTTTCTTAATTTATGTGGCCGACTCTTTTGGTTATTTAGGAAGTGTTAGTGTTTTATTAAGCAAAGAAATATTTAAAGTAAAACTCAATTGGGTTGAGTTTTTTTCGAATAGCGTAATGCTACTTTCAATTGCCGGAGTAATCATCACAATTTATTCTGCTTACTACTTTTCTAAAAAATATCAATCGATAAAAAATATAGTCTACAAATAAAAATAGAAAATAATACTTGCTTTTAAGAGATGAATAATAATAAGCTATGATTTCTTGGACCTTCCTTGAATTGAACGCATTTATTTTTGCTTAAAATGGATTAAACATAAAGTAGCGATTATTTATTTCAATAATCGCTACTTTATGTAGTTTGCAAATATCCACACGAACCTTCTTTGATCATTATAAAGTTAATTATTGGGATTCAAAAATTGGAATGCATACAGACTTTATAATGAACTCTTGTCAATCCAAAAATGGTTTTATTTGTTTGAATACATTCGTTTAACATATCATGATTTAAGAGCAAAAGACAGATCATTTAATGCAACAATAAATACAGATTTTAACACTTCCCTCAATAAATATCACTCCACAAGATATTGGAAAAACTGTGTTGAATTTATTAACGAATACTTTTTATGTAGTGGATGAAAGGCTTCGACAGGCACTACCTGAAAACAAATGTTACTCAGCCTGACAAAATTGATGTTACCCTTCCGTGTTTCGACTTGTCGGGGAGCCTGTCGAAGGGTTACGAGCCCCCCCTATTACAATCCACAAAAAGTGAATAGCATTATTGAAATAAACGTTTCCGATAGGGGTAATAACATAACTTAGTCAATCAAAGAAAAAATCTTTTAGCCGTTTTTACTACTAAACCATCAGGTCAAGGAACAGGATTAGGTTTAAGTCTTGATTATGTTATAGTAACAAAAGTACGTGGAGGAAGATCAACCATAAAGAGTGAAGTTGCAGAGGGCATCATACTTATTATTTAATTATAGGTTTAAGTAGAAGGTTCGTAAAGCAAATATAAGGTTTGTTTGTTACTAAATAAATTAGTAATTTAGACCTAAATTATTTAGTTATGTTTGAAGGTATTAATGCAATAGCTTTTTCAAAGAAGTTCACTAACAAAGAATGCTATAATTATTTGGTAGCAATAAAATGGAGCAAAGGGTTTCAATGTAGTAAGTGTGGTTGCGAAGAAAGTTATCGCGGACGAACATATTACTATCGAAGATGTAAACAATGCGGCTATGATGAAAGCGTTACATCCAATACCCTGTTTCATGGTATGAAGGTGCCCATTTTGAAAGCGTTTCATATGGCATTTAGGACAACCACCAAGAAAAAAGGGATGTCCACCATTGAACTCGGAACAGAGGTTGGTGTGCAACAAAAAGTGCGTTATTGGTTGCGGTTGAAATTTTGCCAAATGGCAGAACAGGTAATATTCAAATGCAACCGATAGAAAACTTTAAAGCAGATACTTTAAAGTCTGCCATTAAAAATTGTGTTTCAGGTGAAGCTGAAATTCAAACCGATGCCTTTCATTCGTACAAGAAATTGGCCAATGAAATGAAAAATATCACTATCAGTTATTCTAAAAAAGGAACCAGTATGGATCAATTACATAAACAAATAATACAGTTTAAAAACTGGCTCAGAGGCACTCATCAAAAATGTGCTGACGAATATTTGTTTGGTTATGTTCATGAATATGAATACCGTTTTAACAAAAGGAATATGCGTAAATGGTTGTTCAATGATATTATAGCAAGAATGATGCACCAGTTTCCACATCCTTATCAATATCTAAAAACTCTTTGCGTTTATAATGCCTAATCCTATAACTTTATCACCTGTCAACGATTGCAAATTTCTCTGTTCAGGCGTTTGATGCATGATTCAAATGGAGGTAAATAAATATATGAAATGAAAAACATCCGCTTTGTCAGTATCGCATTTTTATTATCGATTTCCACGCTTTCCACCATTGCTCAAAACTGGGTGGATTCCATTGAAGTTTATGGCCGGGAGGTTTATATGCCGGCTGCTCAATACAAATGGGATTGGGGGCAGGGCACATTCTTAAATGCGCTGGTACATCTGTACAATGAAAAGCCGGATGCTGAAAAACAACAATACCTTACTTATATCAAAACGGCGATGGATGCTACTTATGCCGCTGCCAACGGAAAACATCCCAATGCCGTTGCCTCCGGGCATGGTATGGCATTTTTGGCAAGGATAACAAAGGAGGAGAAATACCGTAAGAAAGCCCTGGAGATTTACAATGATTTTCTGCTTACTCCCCGTGCATCAAACGGAGGCGTTTCGCATCGGGTTGAAACAGTGGAATTATGGGATGATACCGTTTATATGCTCAGCATGTTCCTGCTGGAAATGTACCACTTAACCGGCGATGAAAAATACATCGCCGATTTTGCCGCACAGGTAAAAGCCCACAGTGAAAAATTGGCCAACAAAAAAACTGGTCTTTGGGTGCATGGCTGGGATGACGATAACATAGATTATGATGATAAATGCAGCGTAGTAGGTTGGCCCGATAAAATAACCCGTAAAAGCAGCGAATATTGGGGCCGTGCCAATGGGTGGATCACCATGGCGCTTGCCGATGCCTTGAAGACTATTCCTACAACTTCTACGCATTGGAAGCCGCTGGAAAAGGAATTTAAAAATCTACTAAAACCCCTGCCCGCCTTGCAAAATAAAACTACGGGGCATTGGAGCCAGTTGCTCATTTATCCCAACGATCCATCTAATTTTCAGGAGAGTTCCTGCACCGCAATGTTTGGTTATGCCATGGCCATGGGTATAAAAATGAAAATTTTAAATGCTAAAAAATATCAGCCGGTTCTTGAATTGGCTAATTTGGGTTTAAAAAATTATAGTACGGCAAAAGAAGGCAAATACCTGATTCCATCACAGGTATGCGGCGGCACCTGTATTGGTGGCAAAGACTATTATTTTAAAAGAAAAATCACCACTGGCACTGGCTTCGGAATTGGCTCTTTTATTTTGTTTGGTATGGAGTATGACAAACAGAAAAGTAGATGATAAAATGGGAGGATGCTTTAGAAGTTGTTTAAATTTTTATTTATGCCACGAATGCTCAAATAATCACTAAGTTTTTGTGTAAAAAAAGGTTGCTTTTCATGTCAATTCGTGTAATCAGTGGCAATTAAAATTAGATAGGGCAAAGGGGAAACCATTTTTAAACAGCTTCTTAGGATAACAGGGACTGAAAAAACGCTTTTTTAATAATTGCTGAAATATGAAAAGAAGAAGATTTGTAACCTTGGGTGCAACCACACTTGGGGCATTGCCTGTAATGGGGTTGAATGCATTTGGAAATTTCAAGAGCGATGCGTCCCCGGTAAGGCCAGCCTGGCTGGTCGAACTCATCCATTTAAATGATAAAAATATTGGGCCACTAAAAGCAAGACAAGTAAATGATCCCGTATTAAAATCTTTTGGAGGTCTTTTGGATGGCGATGAAATCACAAGTCCACAAACAACCGTTGGATTTATTTCCATTGCAGCTCCTGCACTTTCCTGTTCCGAATCTGCTAATTACCAGTCTGCCGATTTGTTGATTAAAGTTGCGAATGCTGTTCAGTATTTGCTTAACATTCAGCATGCGGATGGTACCATTGACTTACTGAATACCAATTTTCATTCACCGCCCGATACTGCTTTTAGTGTAGAAGCTTTGGCGCCTGCCTATGGTTTTTTAAAAGCTGCTGATACCACCAATGTTGCGCCGGTACTTGCTTCGCTAAAAACCTATTTACAAAGGGCAGGGGAGTCGCTGATTGTGGGCGGTATCCATACACCCAATCACCGTTGGGTAGTATCGGCAGCCCTTTCTAATTTAAATGAATTGTGGCCCGATGCCCGCTATGTAAAACGTGCAGAAGAATGGCTGGGGGAACACATTGACCTGGATGCCGATGGCCAGTACACGGAAAAAAGTACCGGTGGATATACGCCGTTGGTCAATCGTGTTTTAATCACCATCGCCACCAATTTAAAAAAGCCGGAAATATTGAATGCTGTGCGTAAGAATCTCAACATGACGATGTACTATGTGCATCCAAATGGCGAGGTGGTAACGGAGGCATCCAACCGGCAGGATAAAGGCACCATTGGTACCATGGAAAATTATTATTATTCTTACCGTTACCTTGCCCTACTAGACAATAATGGAGAATACGCCGCTATGTGCAGATTGATCGAAAAAACCTGTTTTTCAAAATTAAATGCGAGCGTATTCTTAGACAATCCTTTCCTTTGGAAGGATTTGCCTGCAAGCAAACCTTTGCCGGTTAGTTATGCAAAAGCATTTCCGTTTTCAGGTGTGGCCCGTATCAGGCGACACCATTGGGATGCGACGATTTTATCCAATAATGCAGCCTGGCTTACTTTTCAAAAAGGAGATGCGGTGCTGCAGGGAATGCGGATTGCGGCCTCATTTTTTGGTAAAGGTCAATTTCAATCGGCCGATATTAAAAAAGAGGGAGATGCCTGGGTACTTCGTAATAAACTGGAGGGTGTGTATTACCAGCCTTATCCAAAAGACGCCATTGACCCAATGGGTGATTTGAGTAAAATGCCCAGAACCAATCGAACCAAAAGTGAAATCCAATACCTTGAAACCGCCATTACAATCACTGAAATTGCAGGAGGTATACAAGTAGCGATCGACATGCAGGGAACAGACAATGTACCGGTTGCACTTGAACTGATTTTTAGAAAGGGTGGAACTTTCTCAGGTGTGGAGCCATATACCGCCAATTCAACTGCTTTTTTGTTGAAGAATAAAACCGGTAGCTACACACTCGGAAAGGATACGATTCAATTTACACCGGGCTTAATGGAACACAAAGGCGTTCAGCTAAGAGGGGCATTGCCGGCTACAGGTTCGCCTGCAGTTTACCTGACTGGTTTTACTCCTTTTAAACACATCATCCAGCTTACGTAAAATTGATAAAATTCGAGTACAGTTGTTAATGCTTCAAATATTCTTTTTATGAAATTATTTTCACTTGTTTTGATTGCCTGTACCGGATTACCGGTAGCTGTCTTTTCGCAAAAGGATTTTCAAAAAAAGATTCAGTCACAAATGATCCTTGCAGAACCAGGGGCGGTGGTCGAATTACCGGAAGGTACCTTTACCTTAACCAACACGCTTTCATTGGATGGAAAGAAAAAGATTACCATCCGGGGAAAAGGAGTTGATAAAACTATCCTCAGTTTTAAAGGGCAAACAGATGGTGCAGAAGGTATCCGTGTAAGTGATGGCAGCGATATTATTTTGGAAGATTTTACCCTTCAGGATGCCAAAGGCGATGGCATTAAAACCATGCACGTAATAGGAATTACCTTTCGGAATATCAAAGCGGAGTGGACAGGAACTCCCGGTCCGGAAAATGGAGGATATGCCTTTTACCCGGTTCAGTGTGAAAACGTACTGATCGATCATTGTGAAGCCATTGGTGCTTCAGATGCAGGTATTTACGTTGGACAGTCAAAAGATATTGTAGTGAAAAATTCAAAAGCGCATCATAATGTGGCAGGTATAGAAATTGAAAATTCTTTGCGTGCGGACGTGTTTGATAATGAAGCCTGGCAAAATGCAGGTGGGGTATTGGTTTTTGATCTGCCCGATCTGGTTCAAAAAAAGGGAGGCCAGGTGAAAGTACATCACAATAAGATATACGATAACAACCATGTAAACTTTGCGCCGGCAGGCAATATCGTCGCATCTGTACCTAGTGGAACAGGCTTAATGATTCTTGCCACGAAAGAAATTGAAGTCTATCAAAATGAAATATTGAATAACCAAAGTGCCGGCACATTTATCCTCAGCTATATGACGACCGGCAAACCAATTAAGGACAAAGCATATGATCCCTTTCCATCTGCCATTTTAATTCAGGACAATGTATATGAGCGCAAAAGCGGATTGCCGGCTGGCATAAATCCGTTGGTGACGATGCTTGGTAATAAATTCGGGGAAAATGTACCGCATATAATTTTTGATGGGATCAAAAATCCTTCGTTGTTGAATGCCGGAGGAAACTGGATTGCAGGCCAGTGCATTTCAATCATCAATAACAAGGGGCAATCCATTGCCAACCTGGATGCAGCCAATGGCTTTAAAAATATTGCACTGATAAATGAATCATTTAAATGTATCAAATAGTATGATGATCAGGATAATCTTTACCAGCTTAATCTGTTTTTTTTCACTGGTTTCATTTATTAATTTCACAGGGCCTTCTTACCCTGAAAAGTTATCCGAATGGGGGATATTTGAAGGCAACCTGGCATTACTTAAACCGGGAAAAGGGCTGGTACCTTACAGTTTAAATACGCCACTGTTCACAGATTATGCGGAAAAATCCCGGTTCGTTCGTTTACCTGCGGGCGTATCGGTTGAATATAAAGCAAATGGTGTATTGGATTTTCCGGTGGGAACGCTTTTAGTAAAAACATTTTATTATTCAGCAGATTTTCGCAAACCCGGTCAAGATAAAGATATCGTTGAAACAAGATTATTGATCAACGAAGCTGCCGGATGGAAAGCACTTACTTATGTATGGAATGACAAGCAAAAAGAGGCATTTTTGGAAATTGCGGGCGATGATAGACAGGTAACATTTATTGACAAAGAAGGAAAAGCGCAACAGGTACGATATGTGATACCCAATCAAAATCAATGCAAAGGTTGTCACAATTCAAATGACCGTATGATACCCATTGGCCCTTCGGTGGCTCAATTAAACGGGGATATCTTGTTTCAGTCAGGAAAGCAAAATCAAATTTCATATTGGAAATCGCATGGCATGATGTTGCATGTGCCGGCTTTGCAAACAATTGCCCGAACAGCAGTTTGGAATGATCCCAAAACAGGCGACCTCAATGCCCGCGCCCGTGCGTATCTTGATATCAATTGCGCCCATTGTCACCGCCGGGAAGGGCCTGCACAAACCTCAGGTTTGTTTTTAACGATGCATGAAAATGATCCGACTACAATTGGCATTAATAAACCCCCGGTGGCGGCGGGCAATGGCTCAGGCGGAAGACTGGTGGACATTTTACCGGGTAAAGCTACTGAATCAATTTTATGGTACCGCATGCAAACCAATCTACCGGGTGAACGCATGCCTGAGCTCGGTCGTGGGTTATTGCACGCCGAAGGATTGGCTTTAATTAAGGAGTGGATCGATAAGATGAAATAAATACAATGATTGATATTAAAAACAAACCAATGAAAAAATTCAACTTACTGTTTCTTTTGCTTTTGCTAAATGCGGCCGCTTTTTCGCAACAGGAAAGCTGGACCTCTTTGTTTGATGGAAAAACGTTGAACGGTTGGAGGCAATTAAATGGCAAAGCAAAATACGAGGTAGTCAATGGCACCATTGTAGGTACCACCGTAACGGGCGAGCCCAATTCGTTTTTAGCAACCAATGAAGATTACGGCGATTTTATTCTGGAGGTAGAACTGAAGGTCGGCAAAATGAATTCCGGTATCCAATTCAGAAGCTTATCAAACCCTGCAGATAACAACGGCCGGGTACGTGGTTACCAGGCAGAGATCGATCCCTCTGACCGAGCCTGGTCGGGTGGTATTTATGATGAAGCCCGCAGAGGATGGATGTACACAACAGAAATGAATCCGGCAGCTAAAAAGGCATTCGTAAAAGATGGTTGGAACAAATACCGGATTGAAGCGATTGGCGCTATTATCAGAACCTGGGTAAATGATATCCCGGTAAGTTATATGGTAGATGATATGACGCCAAAAGGATTGATTGCCCTACAGGTGCATGGCGTAAAAGAAAGAGCGGGCGGGGAGCAAATTCAGTGGAAAAATATCCGCATACAAACCGGTGTGGCTATGCGGCCACGGCCGTTGGATAGAACCACGTCGGTTGCAAATTATACACTCAACAACATTTCTCCGCAGGAAAAAGCACAAGGTTTTACTTTGCTGTTCAACGGAAAAGATTTGAGCGGCTGGCGTTCTGCATCTCAAAAAACGGCTCCTGTAAATGGATGGGTTGTAGATAATGGAATATTGCAGGTGTTGCCGGAAGATACTGCCAGTAATACAAGGTGGGGCGATTTGCTGACCGTAAGCCAGTACAAAGCATTTGAATTGAATTTCGATTTTAAACTAACCGAAGGTGCCAATTCAGGCGTTAAATATTTTGTAACTGAAACCCCCAATTCCAAATCGGGTCTTGGTCTTGAATACCAGGTGCTGGATGATGAACGGCATCCGGACGCCAAGAAGGGAATTGGTGGCAACCGTACAATGGCGAGCCTGTACGATCTGATTGCCTCTACCAAACTGGAAGCCCGACATCAATCAAAAATTGGCGAGTGGAATCATGGCAAAATCGTGGTGTATCCCAACAATAAGATTGAACATTGGTTAAATGGTTTTAAAGTATTGGCATACGAGCGTGGCAGTGATGCCTTTAAACAACTGGTTGCAGGAAGCAAGTATGCGAAGAGTAAAAATTTTGCAATGGGAGATCAGACGCCGATTTTACTGCAGGATCATGGCGATGCCGTGTTCTATAAGAACATTAAAATCAGGCAGCTAAATTAATGTAGTTAGCATGCAGTGTGCTTCACCATTTGTTTGCCGGTGTTTAAAATTAATTTTTTGAGGTCTTCAGATGGCATTATTCCTTAGCATTAATAATTAAAGCAGATATCATTTTACTTCGGTACGCTTACTTTTAAAATCCGGTTAAACAATGAATGGAATGATGAAAAAAACGGTTCTCTTTTTTTGTTTGAATATGTGGATCGTTGTTGCAGCGCAAACCAGTTTTAAACCGGAAGAGTTGGTAAATCCTTTAATGGGCACCGATTCAAAATACAGTTTTTCTAACGGCAATACTTATCCCGCCATTACTATGCCGTGGGGAATGAACTGCTGGACACCTCAAACCGGCACCAATGGTTATGGCTGGCAATACACCTACACGGCCGATAAAATCCGCGGCTTCAAACAAACACACCAACCGTCTCCCTGGATGGGCGATTACGGGCAATTTTCCATCATGCCCATGACGGGCAAAATGATTTTTGATGAAGAAAAAAGAGCCAGTTGGTTTTCGCACAAAGCAGAAATTGCTCACCCTTATTATTACAATGTTTACCTGGCAGACCATGATATTTTAACTGAAATAGCACCCACTGAAAGAAGCGCTATTTTTAAACTGACCTATCCAAAATCTGACAGTTCGTTTATACTAATCGATGCATTCGACCGGGGTTCCTATATCAAAATAATTCCAAACGAAAATAAAATCATCGGATACACTACCCGCAACAGGGGCGGGGTTCCTGCTAATTTTAAAAACTATTTTGTAATTGAATGCGATAAACCATTCAATTTTTCCTACACAGCAAACGATAGCCTTATCAGCGCTGTTAGTAAAGAAGTAACCAGTACCCATGCGCAGGCAGTCATTGGTTTTGCTACCACCAAGGGGGAGCAGGTTCATTTACGGATCGCATCGTCTTTTATTTCGCCGGCACAGGCAGAAGGGAACCTGCGGCAGGAAATCGGTCATCAAAGCTTTCAACAAATTGTAGATAAGGCAAAAGCAGCCTGGCATACCGAATTAAGCAAGGTGAAAGTAGAAGGCGGTTCCATTGAACAGGCAAAAACTTTTTATTCCTGCCTGTATCGAATGCTACAGTTCCCACGAAAGTTTTATGAATTTGATGCAAATAACAAAATGGTGCATTACAGTCCCTACAATGGCAAACTAGCGGACGGGTATATGTTTACCGACACTGGTTTTTGGGATACTTTCCGGGCACTGTTTCCTTTTCTTACGTTAATGTATCCTGAATTGGATGGGCATATTATAGAAGGGTTGGCCAACACGTATAAAGAAAGCGGCTGGCTTCCGGAATGGACCAATCCCGGGCATCGCAGAACGATGATTGGCAGTAACTCCGCCGCCGTTATATCGGATGCTTATTTAAAAGGCATCAAAGGATTTGACATGGATGTGTTGTACGAAGCGCTGATGAAAAATACAGAGCAGGAAGGGCCCATCAACACCTTAGGAAGAAATGGCGTGAAGGAATACAACCAACTCGGATATGTACCCGCCGATAAGTATGGTGGCAGTGCTGCCAAAACACTGGAGTATGCCTATGCCGATTTTTGTTTAAATAAATTATCCATCGCCCTTAAGAAACCAAAGGTGGTAATTGAAAAATTTGCCACCCGTTCTCAAAATTACAAGAACCTGTTTGATCCGAAGTATAGTCTGATGCGTGGACGTAATGCCGACGGAAGTTTTCAGACAGGCTTTAATCCGCTCAAGTGGGGCGGCGAATTTGTGGAGGGCAATGCCTGGCATTACAGCTGGAGTGTATTCCATGATCTTAAAGGTTTATCCCGCTTAATGGGCGGGGATAAAAAAATGGAAAACATGCTCGACAGTGTGTTTAACTTACCACCCGATTTTGATGGGAGTGCCTATAAAGGCGGGGTAATTCATGAGATGGTAGAAATGCAGGTGATGAATATGGGGCAGTATGCACATGGCAACCAGCCCATCCAGCATATGATATATATTTATGATTATTGTGGTGCTCCCTGGAAAACACAGTGGCATGTAAGGGATGCTATGAACAAGTTATACAGGCCCACACCGGATGGTTATTGTGGTGATGAAGACAATGGCCAAACCAGCGCCTGGTATGTATTCAGCGCTATGGGGTTTTATTCTGTTTGTCCGGGCTCCAATCAATATGTAATGGGTGCGCCGCTCTTTAATAAGATAACGTTGAATTTAGAAAACGGAAAACAGTTTGTGATTCAGGCACCAGCAAACAATGATAAAAATGTCTACATTCAATCTGCAACGTTAAGAGGAGTGGTTTATGATAAAAATTATTTGAATCATGCCGATATTTTGAAAGGTGGAACCCTGCTATTGAAGATGGGAGCACAGCCAAATTTTAAAAGGGGAGTTGGAGTGGAAGCAAAGCCCTTCTCTTTGTCGGATTAGTGTGAGATATTTGACTGCAAGGCTGTTCATTAATTGGGAATAAACGAACTATACGATACTGGTTAGCCGCTGTCGGGTTCCGGTGCCTTGTTTTGTAACAACAGCAGTTAAACCAGTAATTATAAATTTGATGTCGATAAAAAGTATTTAAAAAAAACGATTTTTCAGAAATAAACAAACCAATTTTCAACATTTCTAATACAACCAAAATGAAAGAAAAAAAATCAACTGCAATTTCCCGGAGAAATTTCATGGGAACTACGGCCAAAGCAATGGCCGGATTTATGATTGTTCCCAGATATGTATTGGGTGGTAAAAGTCAGTCAGGTCAGCTATTTACTGCCCCGAGCGATATCATCACATTGGGTTTTATTGGCACTGGTAAGCAAGGCCGTGGACTTACCACCAGCTTTCTCGGCACGAATGAAACGAGGATTGTAGCATTGAGTGAAGTGTATGCAGCAAAAGCCAATTTAACCCTTGATAAAATAAAAAACCATTACCTGGCGAACACACAGTTGGGTACTTACTCCGCAATACCGGTGTACAACGATTTCAGGGAATTACTGGCCCGTAAAGATATCGACGCTGTTGTGATTGCTACACCCGATCATTGGCACGCAGCTATGGCTGTGCGGGCTGCCGCAGCCGGTAAAGATATTTTCTGTGAAAAGCCTTTAGCCCTAACCGTGCGGGAAGGCAGGGCGATGGTAAGTGCAGCACGCAAATACGATCGTGTATTTCAAACTGGCAGTATGCAGCGTTCCTGGCCAGAGTTCAGACAAGCAGCAGAATTGATCCGCAACGGTTACATTGGTCAGATAAAAACCATCAAGGTGAATGTTGGTCCACCACCCACACCCTATAATTTACCAGCTGAGGCCATCCCCGAAGGATTGGATTGGTCAAAATGGCTGGGTCCAAACGAGCCAGTAAACTTCAATGCAGAACTGGCACCGCCAATTTCGAAAGATGTATTTCCAAACTGGAGAAACTACCAGGAATTTGGTGGTGGTAAGGTCACTGACTGGGGCGCCCATATGTTTGATATTGTACAATGGGCACTGGATATGGACAACAGCGGCCCAATAGAAGTGATTGCACCGGATGGTAATGAACACCCGTTTCTGACTTACCGCTACAGCAATGGAATTACGATGACGCATGAAAAATTTGATTGGAACAATGCGATTCATTTTGTCGGAACAGAAGGGGAGTTGAAAGTGGGGCGAAAGAAACTGGAAACAACACCGGCTGCTCTGAAAGAAAAAATAATCGGCGAATCAGAAAAGCATGTGTATAAAAGCGAAGATCATTACAAGGATTTTTTAAATGCCATGCGCAAGCGTAGCAAACCTATTTGTGATGTGGAGACGGGGCATCGTACCGCTTCGGTTTGTAATATAGGTAACATTGCCTATCAGCTAAAACGCAGGTTGCAATGGAATCCATCCAAAGAGCAATTTAAAAATGATCCCGAAGCCAATGCGTTGCTGGGGCGGCCTATGTTGAATGAATGGGGGATTAAGATATGAATAATGAATGACGACCCGATAGCTATCGGGTGAGGAATGATGAGTGACAGAGTGAATGATTCGCATTTCCATTCTAGTTCCCCGCCACGCCGGAAGTCAGTCGTTATTAATTAAAAAAATACTGCTTTTCAACTACAAAAAAATAAATGAAAACAATCTTTCTGTTGATTGGCTTATCCGGACTATTGGCCTGTAACCGGCCTGCACAACCGATGGCAGCAGGCAATATAGCTGTGCCACATGAAAGCGTTACAAAATTAGCAGCACATGCTGCTTTTACTGACAGCGTTATTCTGCAGTGGGCCGATAAAAAAATTATTGATGCAAAACTCAGCAGTAAAGGTAATTCACCCAGAATTTTATTGGCAAAACTACTGTTGAAAAGAGAGCTGGATGAAACCAATAAAAAGATTCGTCAAATGCAGGTAAGGGGCGTTACCGGGTCGGCCTGGGCTTTGAATAAAAAGGGAGATTATGATTTCACGCTTACTCCTTTAACCAGTATTTTATTTTTGTTGGGCGATCAACCCGATATACTTTATCCCGAAACCAAAGACTATTTGTTGCATACTTTGTTAACAGCAGATGGTAATAAATTTCGGTCAGCAGTTCCTAATACTTTTGGCCTGGTAACCGAAACAGAAAATCACTTGTTGATGACAGAAGGTTCGAGATACCTTAAAAATCATTGGATGATGACGCATGGAAATCATGAGCCTTACTACAACAATGTGCAAAACGGAATGGAGGATAAAATACTTGCTTTGCTTGGTACGATAAAAAAAGGGGGCCTTTACGAATTTAACTCCTTGCCCTATATCGCTTACACCATCTCGGCATTGTTAAATCTGGAAGGATTTGGCTCAGAAAAAGTAAGGAAGGAAGCACGCAATGTGCTGGATTATATCAACTGGACTTATGCCATTGGCAGTTACCAATTGAAGCATTATCCACCCATGCGCAGACGCTACGACAAACAAACCATTCAACAAATCACAACCGGTTACCAATCTGTTTTTATGAAATCGTGGCTGGCTTTTGCAAATGCAACTGGCTACAACAAAGATATCCGGCATGCAGAGGTACATGCGCTAACAGGCGCAGCGATGCCTTACCGTCTGGCAGATAAAGTAACAGAACTGATATTTAATAAAGGCAATGGCTATTTTATAAAAATGGGACATGGGAAAAAAGGCTGCCCTGAAATATATTCCGCCGGAAAGAATTTTCTTTTGTCTGCCGGTGGTGCTAACAGGGGTAAAAACTCAATGATAGTAGCCCGGCCGATTTGTCTTTTTCTACAGGATGATGCGGAAGACCTTGCTTCGGTCTTTCATATTGCCGGACCAGGAAAGGATTTTATGGTCTGGAATAATACAGGTGTGTATAAAAACTTCGCCTGTGCGGCAGGACCTGTGCAGGTACCATCCGCTTTTACACCGGTAGGCAAAAATGAAATATGGTCGGTGTATACCAGCACCAGTAATATGCTGATGGCCGTTCATTCGGAAAATGAATTTGGAATGGTTGTCATATTTGAAAATATAGAAGCTGCCGCCCTGTTAACCCAGCTCATGCAGGCCAACCCGGATGTGGCATTACTAAAGAAATCGTTTCAGTTTCCCGCAGGTAATAAACTTACCTATGATGTAAAGGCACCCAAAAATAAATGGGTAATCATTTCAGATAACGGACAAATGCTAAACCGGAATTTTGATGAATGGCCTTTAATAGACGGTGATTTCAATTAAGTAAAAATTGCTGTAATGGTAAAACCAGCAGCAATAAATTCAAGTATTTTTTTGAATAACACCAACAAACACACCGCATGAAAAAAATTGTACTAAACGTTTTTTGTACCATGTTGATATTGGGTGCAAAAAGCCAGTCTTTGCCAGCCCCCGATCGGCTACGCTGCGATTTGCTTTTAAATACCGCCACCGTTAGCCGCGATGGGCTAGTTACGGAAGAACGGCTTGAAAACGCCCTTCAACAAAGCAATCTTTACCAGTTTCCGAATATTTATAATCCCCTTCCTGTCCTTTCCTGGGAGCTGTCTGCTGCAATAAAGCGGACGACTGCCTGGCGGATTTTAGTAGCTTCTTCTGCAAAAATGCTCGATCAAAACAAGGGAGATTGTTGGGATTCCAAAAGAAACCTATCCGGCAGCAGCCGTGCAACTTACGGTGGAAGAAAGTTAACACCCGGCAAAATATATCATTGGAAAGTGCAGTTATGGAATGATAAAAATGTGCCTGGTGCTTTTTCTGTCCCCCAATCTTTTTACCTCACTCCGGGTGATGTTGAACCCGGTTTTTCACACTATCCGTTAAAGGCAGAAATGCAACAACCGGTTCGGTTGGTGCCGAAAGAAAAGGGGAACTATTTTCTTGATTTTGGCAAAGATGCGTTGGGGCAACTATTACTTCATTTAACCAGTGCCGCCGATGATTCTATTTGGGTTTCGGCGGGAGAATCCATCAGCGGTGAAAATAATATCGATGCGAATCCGGGGCAAAATATCCGGTATATCAAAATGCCGTTGCTATTAAAAAAGGGAACACATGATTATAGGATTGAATGGCCGGTGAATGCAAAAAGGGATGCCCGCAATCCGGTTAAAATGCCGGGCTATATCGGCGAAGTATATCCGTTCCGGTATGTTGCCATCGACAACTACCAGGGAATTATTACACCTGAATCGGTGCAGCGTAAAATGGTATTTTATCCCTTTGATGAAAATGCTTCCAGCTTTATTTCAAGTGATACGGTTTTAAACCAGGTGTGGGATTTGTGTAAATATTCCATCAAGGGCACCAGCTTTACGGGCTTGTACGTAGATGGCGACCGGGAAAGAATTCCTTACGAAGCAGATGCCCTCATTAACCAGTTGTCGCATTATGCGGTGGATGCAGAATACAGCATGGCAAGGCGTTCCATGGTTTATTTGTTGTTTAATCCTACCTGGCCTACCGAATGGAGTTTGCAGAATGTACCCATTGCCTGGTACGATTATATGTACACGGGTAATGACGCCTTGCTTAAAAAATATTACAGCGAGCTACAGAAAAAAATGCTGATGCCCCTGGCCGGTGACAATGGTTTGATTAGTACGAGGACAAATAAGCAAACACCTGACTTTTTAAAATCGATCCATATATTAAAGGCATTTGATGGCAAGAGTGATCTGAAAGATATTGTTGACTGGCCCCAGCGAGGTGCTTACGTTGGTCCGGAAAAAGAGTATGCGGGCGAAACGGACGGCTATGTTTATTGTACTTACAATGCAGTTGTAAATGCATGGTATTACCATAACCTGATTTTGATGCAAAAAATTGCGCTGGTACTGCAAAAGCCAGCGGATGCCAACTTGTATGCAACAAAAAGTAAGCAGGTGTTCCAGTCATTTCAGGATGTTTTTGCTGATGCAGCCACCGGACTGATAAAAGATGGTGACACCACGCTGCATACTTCTTTGCATGCCAATATGTTTGCGCTGGCGTTTGGGTTGATACCGTCGGATAAAAGAGAAAAAGTGCAGGCCTTTATTAAAAGTCGCCGGATGGCCTGTAGTGTGTATGGTGCACAGTTTTTATTGGATGCTTTGTATGATGCCGGCCAGGACGATTATGCTTTGGAACTATTGACATCTACTGCCCGGCGAAGCTGGTATAATATGATTCGGGTAGGCTCTACCATTTCGATGGAAGCGTGGGATAAAGTGTACAAACCTAACCTCGATCTGAACCATGCCTGGGGAGCAGCTCCCGCCAATTTAATTGTAAGAAAACTAATGGGAGTAGAACCTACCACTCCCGGCTTTGAAACTTTCCGGATAAAACCACAGATGGGAACATTGAGTTTTGCCGCATTGAAAACGCCCACAATCAAAGGAGCTGTGTGGGTATCCTGGAAAAAGAACGTTGATAATGATCGGATAGAGATAACCATTCCTGGCGGAACAAGCGCTGAAGTAGTTTTGCCATTTGATTCGGTTAAGCCCCATTTGATCGTGGATGGAAAACTAACTGCCATGAAACCTGTTGACGGTGTTTTTACAATAAAGCAAATGGATCCAGGTAAACATTTGCTGCTGATGCGATAAAAAGAAATGTTGCAGCTTTTTAGCGGCTGTTTTTATTAAAAGAGTTACCAATTAAAAAAATGGGCAATATTGTATCATTTTTAGGTAGGCTGGCTGTCATTTAGAGGAGAATTTTTTTATTCCGGCTGTCAAACCAGTGGTAAGCCTTTGAAAGGTTTTTAAATTCCGCATCTTCTTTCCTTTCGTGGAGTTTCGTTCGCTGAGGGCAGCTTGAAAAATGGTTTTATCAAGGATTAAATTGAGTGGCTTTTTTTCAATTATTTTAAATAAAATCGAAGTGGCTTCCCGACCGATTTCATAGGCTTGGTTGTGTAATGGTAGTCATGGAAGGATTGAGCAGGGACGCAGTCTTTAAATTGGAAAAACTGATAATCTTAACATCCACCGGAATATTGATTCTTAAATCTTCGCAAATTTCGTAGCAGGTAATGGCCTGTTTTTCTACTGATGAAAAGATGGCGTCTGGCCTATCTTTTCTTTTCAATAAATCACGGATCAATAAATTATTTGCTTTCTCATCGTTGCTACAATAAATAATGAGGCTTTCATCCCGCGGTATGCCATTTTTTTTCAATGCATCCAGATATCCGTTCATCCTGTTTTTAGCAATGGATAATGTAGCTGAATTGGAAATAAAGGCTATCCGCTTGCAACCTTTTTCAATGAGGTGTTCGGTTGCTTTTATACCGCTGTAATAATTATCCGTAGTTATTTTTGGCGCATCTATATTTTCAGCTACCCGGTCAAAAAACACAAGTGGTATGTCTTTTTCTTTTAATTCCTGCAGGTGGCTGTTATCGGTAGTTTGGCTGGAAATTGAGATCATTACCCCATCTACCCGGCCATTTTTTAACAGGTTGATGATGGCAATCTCCTTCTCCACTTCTTCGTGTGTGAGGTAAATTAATACGTGATAGCCCTTCTCCTGTGCAATGGATTCAATACCGCTAATGGCAAGCCCAAAAAAATTGTTGGCAATTTCCGGAATGACCAGTGCGATAGTTTTACTTTTTTGTTTTCTTAAACTGCTGGCAAATGGGTTGGCTTCGTATTTCAATTCCTTCGCTTTGGCCAATACCTTATTTTTGGTAGTTATGCTTATTTCATGACTGTCTCTTAACGCTTTTGAGACGGTTGAGATGGATAAATTAAGCTCTTTTGCAAGTTGAATAAGATTCATAAACTCAGTCAGTTTTTTTTAATATTGAAATAGGTAGGGACTATGATCATCAGGTTCGAAAATAAGGTTTTAAGGGTAGAAGGAATAATTATCTTAACAAAAAGAGGTATCTACTTGGCCTTTTGCTGCATGCATTTTTGAATTTATTCTATCAGGGGACCAATTTATAGACTGCTCAAATAAAGGATGGTAAAAACAATTTCCAAACTAGTTTGGTTCAATCAATTGGCTACTGCCGCCAGCTCATTCTTTCAGTTGAATTGGTACCCATATTTCTTCTTCCGAGTCAGCGCTGTCGTGTTGGTATTTGTTTCCCGGCAATTCAAAATGAGGCCTGTTGTCCAACATATAGGCAGAGACGGGCAACCAGGTCTCAAAAATATCCTGAAATATTTTTGCTGCGGTCTTGCCATCTCCCCGATATAATAAAACGGCATACAGTCCACCCGTTAATAGAAAGTTTTCCGTTTGGTTGGGCACCGTTTTGTGATCAGCTATTTCAACACATGCCCATTTTTCAAATATTACATGTGGATTAAGATGGTTAAAAAAGCCGGACGGGTAAATTTGTAACGAATACAGAGCCGGGCCAATCTTGTTTGGGATTTCCTTTCGCTCATAGATCCATTTAGATACTTTTTCACTTGTATATCCTAATTCACTACTGATTAGTTTGATTGATACTTATATCGCAGTTGATTTTGAAACCCTATAAAACAAGCGTCGGCTCCTAAACTCACATAATTGTTGGAAAATAAATGCTTTCTCATACTTTTTGTAATGGCAAGTTATAATTGACACTTCCACTTCCAGCTTTTTTGATATCAATAATAACTTCATCTAAAAAAGAGTAGATTTTTTTTCGATCTGGTGGCTTCGCAAGATGCCCTTCTTGCGATAGTCTAAGACAGTGCGACGAGAAATTTTTAAGAGAGCCCTTATATCTATATCGTCGAGAATGGTTTCAGATGTGGGTCTAATATATTTAGCTACTGCTTCATTAAGTTGTGCTTGAAATTCAGGGCTGTCAAAATAATTTTTCTTAGGTTTCATATTTAATATTTTTACACTGCGAAGATGCAAACTAATAATCAACAGGCTAGATATTCAAAATATTCATCAAATCTTCCATGATTTGGTTAAAACTTCAGGTAGCCATCTCGACTGATATCTTTGGAAATAATATTTATTTTCAAAGACAATAATTAGCCGATCATAGAAATATGGCCAGTTTTTTTATAAAGCTAATATTTTGGTTAAATCCGCCAATATTTGTTTAAAACTGGGGGTAGCCATCCCGACAAATAACAAAAAAAGCCCACGACGAAGTCGTGGGCTTTTGCGTTGAGGACTTAAGTCAAGCTACATATAAACAATTACTTGTACCTAAAACTAATTTTATTATCAACTCCAAACACTTTGGGAGTTTCAGTCATTTACGAAAACCCTGGTAGGATAATTTATTACATAGAATTTTAAAAATAGTTCCTTCTGCTTTCCTTCAATATAAATTTAGTAAAACCACCAATATAGATTATCTGAAAAAGATTGAGTGAAATGCTTTGTTTATCATAAAATAATTACAACACCGCCAATATTTTATTCCTTACTGTAAGGCATGTGCGCAGTGTTCCTATTTTTCTAGTAAGGTATAACAAAAACACTTTAAAATTTGTTAAGGGTTAACTGATCTTTTTTAATTATCGGGGATATAAATATCGAACTTTGCCCCATGGTTTAATTCTCCTGTAGCAGTGATGATCCCGTTGTGGTTCTCAACTATTTTTTTTACTATCGCAAGCCCGATTCCGGTGCCAGCATATATATCCTTGCCATGAAGTTTTTGGAACACCCCAAAAATGCGTTCACTAAAATGCGACTCGAAGCCGATGCCGTTATCTGTAATGGTAATATGGCAATAGCTTTTATCAGGCGAAAGTTTTTCGATATTCAAATTACTTCCATTTTCTATGATGCTTTTTATAGTTATATGTGTAGGTATTTTGGGTTGTGAAAATTTAAGTGCATTGCTTAGCAGGTTATACATCAACTGGCGAAACTGAAAAGGAATAATATTGGCACCACATAATTCGGTGGCTTCTATAGTTGCATTTTTTTCTAAGATGGTATCTTTTAGTTCGGCTTTTACTTCCTCAAGAATTTTACCTAATTCGGTTTTTTCAAATTTAAGTTCAGTAGTGGAGATACGAGAAAAGGCAAGTAAATCGTCGATGAGCAATTGCATTCTACTTGCTGATAATTGCATTCGTTCAAAATTGTATTTGCCATTCTCCGAAAGGTTTTCATTTTCTAGAATGATGGAAACAGAGGTTTGTATTTTTCGCAGTGGCTCCTGCAAATCATGACTTGATATATATGTAAATGCTAATAATTCTTTGTTGGCAATGATTAATTCCTCTGCTCGTTTTTCTTTCTCTTCGTTTTGAAAGGCTAATTCTTTATTGGCAATAATCAACTCTGCCGCACGTTTTTCTTTCTCTTCATTTTGAAAGGCTAATTCTTTATTGGCAATAATCAGCTCTGCCGCGCGTTTTTCTTTCTCCTCATTTTGATAAGCCAATTCTGTATTAGCAACTCCTAACTCAGCCGCCCTTTTTTCTTTCTCTTCATTTTGATAAGCGAGTTCTTTATTGGCAATACCCAATTCAGCTGCCCGTTTTTCTTTTTCATTATTCTGAAAAACCAGTTCTTTGTTTGCAATGCCTAGCTCAGCTGCCCGTTTTTCCTTCTCATCGTTTTGAAATAATAGTTCTTCGTTGGCAATACTTAATTCAGCAGCACGCTTTTCTTTTTCATTGTTTTGAAATACC
>Ga0209284_10002404_pt1 | contig 25680 bp, 14 predicted proteins | sample FRY03_FD_187211 | JGI IMG/M metagenome (GOLD analysis project Ga0209284, IMG submission 187211) | Freshwater microbial communities from Lake Fryxell liftoff mats and glacier meltwater in Antarctica - FRY-03 (SPAdes) (version 2) | ecosystem: Environmental > Aquatic > Freshwater > Ice > Glacier...
ATATCTACACCAACAGCAATTTACGACTTTTCGACTGTCAGCGACTATGACGGATTTTCCACATTTCTCGCTTCGTCTGGAGGAGTAGAGAGCGCACCCGGTGAATCCATTCCGTGGATTGAGTGGATTTTACCTCCTGGTTTTGTGGAATTCGAGATATGGTTCTCCTACCTCGGCGCGTACGGGGACCTGGAATTGTCCCTGAACGGGGCATTTCTGATGAAGGCAGTGCAAAGGTCGTCGACGGTCCAAGTGACAAAATTACGGATGCTGTACGTGTCAGGTGATAAGCTGAGATTGACAAAGAAGAATGGCGTGGAACTGTCTGCGAACCAGCTGGTCCTCCAATTGTTTGGTAGTATCTGCACGGCCTGCGCAGCGGGCACGTTCAACGCCGTGGCGGGTCCCGGGGGCTGCGAGCCGTGTGCTGTCGGCTCGTTCTCACCCCCCGGCTCAGAGCTGCAGACCGCCTGCCAGTGCAACCCCGGCTTCACGGGGGCGGACGGGGGGGCGTGCTCGGCGTGCGTCGCTGGCACCTTCAAGAACGCGTCGGGATCATCGGCCTGCTCGCCGTGCCCTGCGTTCGCGTCCTCGCCGGCGGGCTCCACCCTCAGCACGAACTGCACCTGCCAGGGTGGCTACAAGGGCGTGCCGGGCGGCACGTGCGGTCTGGTGTGCCCCCCCGGCGCGGAGCACGGGCCGCTGAATCAAATATGCTACGCCTGCAACACCAGCACCTACAAGCCCGCCGCCGGCGACCACCGCTGCACGCCGTGCCCGCCGTTCTCGCACCACGCGCTGACGAACCAGACGAGCGTTGACGCCTGCGTGTGCCAGATCGGGTATCTGTGGAACGCTTCGGCCCAGGGCTGCGACAAGTGCCCCTCCGGCACATTCACCAACCGCGCCAACGACACCCGCTGCTTCCCGTGCGTCTCGTCGCAACTGGGATCGGGTCTTCAGGACCTCACGTGGTCCTGCGGGGTCTCCGGGACAGAACAGTGTGCATGTTACGGGCGGCCGTTTTCAGAACAATATGAATACATCAAACACTGTGACTTTGCACTCGCGAAGACCAAAGACCTAGCCGCTTACACACAGTTACAGCCAGGTAATTCCCCATGGCGGGTGACAATCGACTTTGGAAAAATTCAACACATGTACAGTCTTATTTTCAAAAACAGTGGATATGTCACATGGGTCCGGGAAAGTTCTCTGAATCATGTGTACGTACTGGCGGGCGGATGGTGTGGTATTCCTCGGTACCCTGTCCACCCGCTCGCGACAGACTGCAGATGCCCACGCGCAGACGAAGTATTTGACCAGACGGTGCTCTTTCCTGCATATTTTAATAGTCTGAATGCCAACTGCACGAACACAAATCTTGGTCATTTCATGAGCCCCGATGTGTACAAGCATGTACCAGGAATAAACATGGCATACAGTCAAGAAGATATCGAGTTGTGCTGGGAAGGAGATCTAAGTCTACTGACTTCTTACAGCATCAACCTTCCGACATCATGCGTCGGTCGTTATTTGCATATTCAGCCACGGGAGTCTGGTGTTGCATTGCTAGAACAAATCACAGTGTACGGTCCACCGATTGCGACGTGTGCAGCGCGCGAGAGCGACGGAACAAGCTGCCCCGGGCTGTGCGTGGCGCCCGCCGGCTTCCAGGCGACGGCGTCGGGGGCGAACCTGGAGGCGTGTCCCGTCAATTCATTTCAGGACGGCTCGGGCCCGCAGTGCACGCCCTGCCCCGCGCCCAGCACCTTCACCGCGCGCGGGGGGCTCGCCTCCGTCGCCGAGTGCGCGTGCGTGGCGGGCTATTCGCGCGTCGGAGGCGTGTGTGTGGCGTGTGCAGTGGGCAGCTACAAAGCAGCCCCGGGCGACGGGACGTGCGCACTGTGCCTCGGCGACACCACCACGCAGGAGCCCGGCAGCACTTCCATCGCCGAGTGCGTGTGCGACGCGGACTTCGAGCTCGTCAGCGGAGTCTGCCGGCGCTGCGTGGCGCCCGCCGCGAAGCACCACCCCGGGAACGAGGCGTGCATCAGCTGCGGGGTCGGCGGCGCGCTCGACCCGGCCGAGCCGCACAACCGGACGTCGTGCGAGTGCCAGGGGGGCCACGCCGGCGACTGGCGGGGGTGCGAGGCGTGCGCCGTCGGGTACCACAAGAGCGGCGTGGGCGAGGGGCCGTGCGTCAAGTGCGCCGAGCACGCCACGACCGCGCAGGCCGCCTCCGCCAGCATCGCGGACTGCCGGTGCTCGCCCCCCGAGCTCTGGGAGCCGGGGCCCGCAGGGGGGCCAGATGTGCCGGGCGGCTCGTGTGTGTCCGCATGCCTGGCGGGCGCGACGGGGGGGGCGGGAGTCTGCGAGCCGTGCCCGGCCGGGACCTTCAAGCCCGAGCAGGGGCCTGCAGCGTGCACGCCCTGCCCTGCGCCCACGACGGACTCAGACCCGGGCTCGACGCTGGCCACCGAATGCACGTGTCACGCAGGCTTCCTGGAGGACCCCGGCTCGGACGCGGTCACGGTGCTGAGCCTGGGGGGGCTCTCCCTCGAGGACATGGACTCCTCCGAAGCCTGCCCCGGGCGGCCCGCGACGTGCTCGGTGCCCGCCTCGCCGGCCCACCGCCTGCACGCCCTGGTGCTCGCTGCCGCGGACGGCGAGGAGCTGCGCGACGTGACGGTGCTGATGAGCCACCTCGGCACCGTGCTCACGCTCTTCCTGTGCACCATCGACTGCGTGCCGGGCGCCCCCATCGCGCTGGAGGGGCTCCTGGGCACGCTGGCGATCACGGCGACGGGCTACTCCTCCGCGACGCTCACGCGACACACCCGTCGCACGGCCGGGTTCTCGCCCAGTCCCAGCACCTTCACGCACGCCCAGGCCGAGCAGGCTGTGCTGCGCCACAGGCTGCGCGTGGGCGACGCTTTGTGGGCGTCTGTAGAGGGCGGCGATGTGCAGTGCGTGGAGTGTGTGCAGGGACTGGTTTGCTTGTGAATGGCGCACGCGCCGGGGGTATAAAAGACAGGAGCACGGCAGGACAATGACATGGGAATTCTCATGGAACAGACTGCGCCAGGCTGCCACTGTCGGAGCCGATATTCATGACCACGAAACCGACGAAACCACATCCTACCCAGCTTCCAAAGAGCCCCCGGACAAGGAGGAGATGACCGTCCCAGCACCGTGGACCAACACCGCGGCGGAGGAGGCGCCCGAGGATCCACAGATTGCTGAGGTGGTCGAGCAGGTGCTGCAGACAAGCCGGGAGTCCATCGCAGCACCCGACCCGGGCGCGTCTACGGCGCTTGTGACACGCTCCCGGGATCTGCAGCGCACTCTGCCCTCCGTGCTGCAAGTGATGGTGCCCCTCTACATCCACAACCAGCCGTGGCACGTCACAGGAAGGCTTTCCGACGCTCAGGTCCTGAGCGTCTCGACGAGCTTCTCAGACTTGATCAAGCGTGTGCTCGCCGTGGCCGGGCAATCTCTCTCTGTCAAGAAATTCGAGAGCGGCCGTCTCCGGGACCTGAAGACGCACACGGGCCAATACCAGGGCATATATCCGATAAGCATGCCCGATGTTCAACGCCAGGTCGACAAACTCGTGGTGGTGCTATGGCAGGGCACAGTCGCGCGAGAACCCTCGGACCTCAGCGCCGACAAGATGATAGTGCAACTCGTACTCAACGAGCAGGTCAAACGCTACATCCAGACCGTGTGCGTATGGCTCTACTCCAGCCTTCTCAACCTCTTCGACGACGCCTCGACCCCGGACCCCCTGACGTACGCGAACCACTTTCTGGAGTACGAGAAGCAGAACCAGTCCAGCCTGCACACCCGGCTGCTGGGGCCCGTCATGCCCTTCGCCGAGAAACGCCTGCTGCTGATGCCACAGCACGCTCAACGGCCGCTCCTGCAGCTCACCAACGCCGGGGGGACGCCCGACAGCTCCTCGCAGCCCAAACAGCCGACTGCCCGTGAGCAGGGGGTCGCACCGCCCCACCCTGCACCTGCCTTCGCGTCCGACCCGTATGCCATCCCCGGGTTGTCGCAACTGCGAAATCACAAGGACACCCTCGCTATGCTCGCGTGGGCGCAGAAGACATACAAAGGCATGAATTCACAGTACCCCCGCACAAAGGTGACGTCTCCGGTGTACGTGCAACTGGATCAGTACATGGGGCCGTTGCTCGACATGCTCGTGCCGCTGCTCATCTACAACACCCCCCGGGATTCCCAGTGGGGTGGTCACCACTTCCTGCGAAATCAGCCTGCCGATATGACAAGAGACTATCAAAAGAAGATTGCCACAGAAATACAACTTCGTTTGCTATCATACATGAAGCTCGCAATCGGCAGCACAACAATGGCACTGTTCGAGGGAAATACCATGAAAGGGTTCTCACAATATGTCCAGGACATGTGCATGGTGTTCAAACTAGAGAACACAAATAATCAATCCGAGGTGTCCCAGCTGACAGACATTGTTATCAGAAACACTAGAATATCTTTGAAGAGTGCCGTGAGTGTTCCTGAGCTATGCCTTCAGATTATCCTGAAAGAGCAACGCAAGCTCTACATGAGGAATATACTAGAGAGTCTGCACGAGATTGGATCGCTATCCGAAATAGACGCGTTTCTCAAGCAGCTGCTCGTGTATGAGCAGGCTCCCTCCGAGCCGTTGCAGCAGCGACTACTGATGCCTTTCATGTCTACTCTCTCGATGGCACAGCGCAGCATGATTCCAATATCGAACACACCCATGATGCCGTCCCCGGACACACAGAAAGATGATTTTAATGCAAAACGAGACTCACTACAACCGCCTGCGGATAACCGAAGCCAGACCCTCCCCTCGTCTAAACGAGACTCACTACAACCGCCTGCGGATAACCGAAGCCAGACCCTCCCCTCGTCTAAACGAGACTCACTACAACCGCCTGCGGATAACCGAAGCCAGACCCTCCCCTCGTCTAAACGAGACTCACTACAACCGCCTGCGGATAACCGAAGCCAGACCCTCCCCTCGTCTAAACGAGACTCACTACAACCGCCTGCGGATAACCGAAGCCAGACCCTCCCCTCGTCTCCGGCAGCAGTGCCGCCGTCGCCCCAATGCGAAGAGAGAAGCCCTGCAGAGCAACGAGGGCACGAGAGACGCAAACTGAAAGACATACGAGACATCGAGGTGTCTCCTCGGCCACAGCCAGCACCCGCGGCCCACTCGTCACCCGCTTACTGTAGACAATAAACACATAAGTCATTTATTGCGTGTGTCTTGCATTTGCAGTGCGCAAGCACATGTATACACGGAGCATACCTTTTTCTTGTTGCAAGAGCGGCGTTCGTTCTTGCCACCCTGCATAGCGAGCTCCATGACCAACTTGAGAGACGCCTCTTCATCCTCCTTCTGTTGGCGTGTGATACGAGCAGGCCCACCCGCGGCAGCAGGAGTCTCCGTGCCAACAGTAGAAGAAACATCGGTAGCACGCTCAGCCTCAACGGTGCCACCAGCCGCACCACCCGCGGCCGGGGAAGCACGAAGAGGAGGGTCATTGCCACCGGCAGCACGCTCAGTCTGATCGGTGGCACTAGTCATAGGCGGGATAGAGCCGAGAGTAGCCTTGGGTTCTGCAAGAGCGGCAATGCCAACGCAAGGCATAGCGGAAGAGGTATCAACAGAGCCGACCGCACCTTGAGGCGGGTTTTGAGAGACATCTGTAGATACATACACACATATAATATAGTCAATACATATATATATATATATATATATATATATATATATATATATATATATATTGTTTCAAATATATATATATATATATATATATATATATATAAATATGTATAGATTGCGGGCAAATTAATAACGGCTGTGACAGGTCTGCCATTCGACTCACCCGCCTGATCCAGTACAGGAATAGCGATAGACTGCGCCACAGACATAGAGAAAGGAGGTAGTGCCGCAGGGGACGTATGGACAGTCACAGTGACGCCCGATGGATCAGAAGTCGCCTGCTGCTGGGATTCGCCGACTGCTGTCTGCGTAGATAGCGGAGACTCTGTCGTGGGACCTTGGTAATCTGATAGCATACGTGATGTCAGTTCTAATTATATATATATATATATATATATATATATATATATATATATATATATATGTGTATATTATATATATATATATATATATATATATATATATATATATATGTGTATATATATGTATATGTATGTGTGTATGAACAAACATCTTCAGAAAGCAACCGGGTGGTGGCGGGGGCTGCCAAGCAATTCTATGCGACAACTGAGTTGACACATTGTGACCAATCTGGCGCACACCTGCATGTGTGGTGACCGCAGGTGCACGAGAAGGAGGGGACTGCAGAGGGCTTGAAGACGATCCAGCTTCTTCCGGAACATCGTGTGCAACCTTTACCGAAGCAACCCTCTTGGTCCTTTTCGATTGGGGAGAGTCCATGCATGTGCCCTCACCCACAGACGCTGCACCCGAAGTCACGCCACCCACAGACATCGCACCCGCAGAAGCTGCGCCGGAAGCAGCGCCGGAAGCAGCGCCGGAAGCAGCGCCCGCGCCACCCTCTGTGTTCTGGAAGGTTGCACGATTGCGATCAGTAAGACGTGGGCACGTGCAGATGCTCTTCTTGCATATGCACTTGGAGACTTCACCGCCCTGGTACGAGCCACCGGCCGGATTCCCGCCCTGCGGGAAGGAGGCAGCTGCGGCCTTGCCCTTGTCGGAGGGATCAACAGTCTTGCGCTTGCGGGAAGCACCACCAACGGCACCAGCAGCACCGGCGTTTGCGCTCTCGGCGGCTGCGGCTTGCTTCCTCTTCGCCTCAGTCGCCTTCCTGCGATCGCTCTGCTCCTCTTCATACTGGTCACGGAGTTGCTCCAAGGTCGCAAGGTGCTCTATGTTGTCCTCTGAGAAGTCAAAAAGAGGACGGACCTGCACCAAGTCGAGCCTCTGCCACATCCCTTCGTCTCCGTCCTCGGGCTCGACAAACACATCGTAGTCGCCGTTGGCTTGTACGCGAGCGTCGGTCACGATACACGGAAAGAGAGCCAGGCGCCTGACGGAGCGGCCATTTTCCTCCAGGCGGTAGGCCATGTAGGGGCTGTACACCGCATCGTTGAGGTTGACCTCGCGCAGTTGCGGCACGGCGGTTGCCAGCGCTTGCTGCAGGGCGGCGGTGGAGAAGGGGGGGCGGGCAGCGATCGCCTCTGTGCTGATGCCGGGAGGTGGCACAGCAGACACAGGCGGTGCATTGCGACGCGAAGTCAGCGCATGCGCGGTGAAGGGGTTGCCGCCCACCAGCGCCACCAAAGCCGCCGAAGGCACCATGGGGCCATGAGTGTTGTGGAAGAGGGTGGAGGCGGCGATCACGAGCTCCTCGTTGGGGCTGGAGATGCCGATCGGGGGGTCGTGAGCCGCGCAGGCCTGCTGGCCAACCAGGAGCGTCTGGCACAGCATCCACCCATGGAGCATGTCACGTGAACGCATGTCTGTGTGTCCGTTCGACCTCTGTGTCACCGTTGTTCGTCTCCTGGGAACCTATTTGAAACGGCTGGTACCAGACCAAATTTGAAATTTGTACCGGACCAAATTTCATACCGGAACCAATTTGAATTAAAATTTTGTACCAGAAATTTTCGATTGTGGTACTAGGGGTACCCACCTATCGTGACCGGGGGACGCTTTGCCGTTCGTGTCCGCGGTTCGTGGCAGTCCGGCTCATCGGTACCAGCCACGAGCGGGCCACGGCAGCAGACACAAGACACAGACATAGGACTTGCAACTAATATTTACTGGGACCCGGGAACATGAAATATGTGCGTGCTGGCGTGGTCACAAAAGGACACTCGCCGACAGGACCATCACCACAAACACAGCGCACAGCACCGCCACGTTGCGGCTGAGACGGTCGGGCGGAGCCGGGGCCGGGTCCTTTTCGGTGGCCGAGACGTCCGGCCTGTGCGGCAGGGCGAGGAAGACCGGAGAGAGCTGGTGGTTGAGCAGGAGCACGTGTGCAGTGTACTCGGTCTCGGTGTAGCAGAACTGGGTCCCGTCGGCGCGGGAGTACTGGTAGAAGAGGCCGATGCACTCGAAGCTGCATGTGTCCTGCCCCCAGCGCTTCCACCGCCACCGCACTCCGAGGCCCTCGGGCGCGGGCGTCTGGATCTCGAGCTCGCTGCACGACCGGCACTGGTACGCAGAGTCGAGAAACTCGAAGCTCGAGCACTGGATGCGTCGCTCTATCTCGGGAGCGAGGCGCCGTTGCACGGGTGTCTCCGGCACACACGCCCCGGTCGACGAGAAGGTGTAGCCCGTGGCACAGACCCACGTGCACTCGGCGGTGTAGTTGCCGTGGGCCGGCAGTGGCGGGCACGGCGTGCACTGCGAGCAGGTCGGACCCCCCGAGAGGTTCCGGAAGGCCCCGGGCTCGCACCCCGTGACACACACCTCGCACGCGCCTGTCTCGTCCCGCAGCGCGCCCGGCACACACGCCGGCGAGCACTCGGCGTCGGTGAAGACCTCGTGGGCCCGCAGCGGGGGGCACGCCGCACACACGCTGTTGCTGTGCGGGGTGCACGTCTGCACGAGCCGCTGCCCGTGGCAGGAGGCGCAGGGCAGGCACATTGCGTCCATGGAGCCCGAGCCCGGCAGGAGGTACTCGCCGGGATCGCACACGATCGCAGAGTGCGGGAGACAGCGGTCAAAGTCCGCGAAGAAGCCGGGGGGGCACGCCTCGGTGCACGACGTGCTGCCGTCGAGGGCGCCGGGCGAGGTGAACACGCCGCCGGAGAGGGTCATCTGCGCGCACGGGAGACACTCGGAGCAGTCTGCGCCGGTGAGGTAGGAGCCCACCGCACACACGGCCGGGTCGCAGCGCACACACGAGGCGTTCGTGGCGTTGGACGCGTTGCGCAGCACGAAGTGCGAGTCCGCCCGGCACGCGTAGTCGCACTGCTCGGAGGTGAAGTCAAAGGCCGAGAGTGGCAGCGGCGTGCCGCCCCGGTCGAGGGGCACGTCGCACCCGATGCAGCGCCCGGCAAAGGCGTGGAAGCCGGGCTCGCACGAGTGCGGGCAGGGGGTCCCGGGCACGCCCGCGTCGCCGGTGTAGCGGCCGTGCGCGAGCCCCAGGGGGTCGCAGCGCCGGGCGCTCGTGTCCTGCGCACCCCCGCACGCCTCGAATCGGAAGAAGGAGCGGTTCCGGCCGTGCACGAGGTCCAGCTGCACCTGCAGGTTCGGCAGCGAGGAACACACCCGACAGCTGTTGTCGAGCCCGGAGCGGAAGTGCCCGTCCTTGCACGCCGTCTGGCACGGGGCGGGCTGTGCGGGAGTCGCCGGGACGAAGTGCTCGTTGCTGGTGTAGAGACCGTTGGAGATTGGCGCACACCCCACACAGGCCTCGTTGTGGGTGTGCGAGCAGCGCTGCCACCGCCTCCCGGCGACAAGCCCGCACGTGGCCTCGAGGGCCGAGGTGCACGCCCGGCACACGCCCCCCGTGTCCCGGAAGAAGCCCGGCACACACTGCCAGAGACAGACGCCGCCGAGCCACTCGAAGGAGCCGGGCTCGTTGTGGTTGGGACACGCGGAACACACGCCGGGCAGGGTGTGGTCGAGGTGCGAGAGGGCGTCGCAGCCCCGGATGTACTGCCCGGGCGCGCACACGTTCCCGGCAAGGTCGCTGTCCGCCAGCTCGCACGGCACACACTTGTCGGCGTCCTCCGACCAGAAGTGCTCGGACTCGCACGCGAGCATGGCAGCATACGGCACCAGCGTGGCCGTGAAGAGGTCGTGCTCGGGCCACATGCAGCGCTCGTCCTCGGGCCCGGCCGAGGAGGCGTTCGCGGACACGACCTCGGCCGTGAGCGCGACCAGCCGGCGGGAGTTGTGCAGCGCCAGGGCGGTCGGCAGGGCCACGTGGCACTCGCCGATGCCGTCGCCGCCGAGCTCGAGCGAGCAGCCGAGCTCGCGCAGCTTGCTGGCCCCGGGGCTCTCGAGGAGCTCCTCGGCGTCGTTCACGGCAGCCAGCCGCACGCGGTACCGGCAGCCCCGCATGCGCGCCGCCGCGCGCCTCGCCTCCAGGCCGACGAGCACAAAGAGGCGCTGCCAGTCGTCGGTGTAGGCGTCGTTGCTGCCGTGCATCACCTCCGCGAGGTCCACCTGCGCCAGCTCCGCGGGCGTCGGCACGTACACCGACACGTGCAGGCGCGGGGCAGCCGCGAGGCCCTCGCGCCGCGACGCGTTGCGCCCGGCAGGGCCAGTCGTGAGCACCACGAGGAGCTGCAGCGCGTCGACGGCCACGGAGCGGTGCTCGCCCCAGGCCTCCGCGCTCTCCGGCTCGCGCTCCACCTGCACCAGGAGGGGCTGCGCCGGCCGCAGGGCGTGCCCGCTCACGAGGTATCGCAGACGCTGCCACTCGCAGCTCTCGCAGGCGGCAAGCGGCACCAGCGAGTCGTCGGGGAAGAGCACCGAGGAAAAGCGCTCCACGTCCAGCGCGTGCGTGATGCTCGCCCCGTTGAAGAGCCGCAGCTCGGCGGGCGTGCCCGTGGCCGCCGAGAGCTTGCTCTGCGAGACCGACCCGTCCTCGTGCTTCACGAAGACCGCGAAGGACGTGAGCTCGAGGCGCAGGGCCTGCCCTGCGCCCGCCACCTCCACAGCCCGCAGCTGCACGACCACCCGCAGGGCGCCGCACACGGCCGAGTCGCCCGAGACCGTGTGGCCCCCGACCCGCAGCGACGCGGCGCAGGGCACGACCGCGTGCACCTCCCTGCGCTGCTCGCCCGCAGCGAGCTGTGCGACCCCGGCGAACGGCGCCGGGGCGAGCCGCACCAGCACATGCATGTTGTCGGCGGCCAGCCCTTGCAGCGAGAGCACCGTCTCCACGGAGCGGTCTTGGGCGTACCGCACCAGCCGCTCCGCGTCGAAGGCCCCGTCCACGACCACCCGGGTCGGGCCCAGGAAGGCATTCGCGAGCCGGTGCACGGTCACGGTCGTGCGTGGCGCCGACACGAAGACGCAGAAGCCCTCCGCCCTCGCGAGGTCCGCCACCTGCCCCTGGATCTGCGAGTACAGCCCGAGGGCCCCGGCGTCCAGCAGCGTGACGTAGGAGCCGCCGTACTGCACGAAGGGGCGGGCCGGCAGCGTCGCCCCGGCTGCGAGGCGCAGCTGCAGCGCGCCCCCCTCGCACGAGGCCGTGTACAGGCTGCCCTGGAAGTGCAGCACGAGCCGGCTCGCGGACAGCCACGCGCTCGAGGCGAAGCTCGCGTCGAGGCCGGGGTACGGCGAGACGAGCGAGCACGCCAGCCCGGTGCGGCCCTGCTCGCGGTGGAAGATCTGCAGCACGCGCTGCCCGGCCTCCACGAGGGCAAACAGCACAAACACAGACTGCGTCTCCGAGACAGACATCTCGTACGTGTCGGCTGCCGAGAGCGAGATCTCGGCGTTGTTGATGAAGACGTCGCCGAGCAGGTCGGCCACGGTGTCGTTGAGCGCTGCCAGGCGCATGCTGTCTTCCTCGGGCGCCAGCAGCACCGTGCTCTCCAGAGTGAACTGCTTGTCGCTCTCCGAGACTGTCAGGCGCAGCAGCCACACCGTCTGCGCCGCGCCGTGCGTGTGGCAGGCCACGGCCACGATGTCGTCGTGCGCGTAGTCGACCTCGAGGGCGCGCCGCGTCTCCGGATGGTACGCCAGGACCTGCTGCCCATCCCCGGCCGTGAGCCCGAGCACCACGAGCGCGTAGGGCCCCACCGCGCCCACGTCCACGATGCGCGAGGCCTCGTCCACGCGCGCGGCCCCGAACGCGATCTCGGCGCCCAGGCCGGGCCCTCGCAGGTCCACGCACAGCAGGGACGCGCCCACCACGGCCAGCACGTGGCAGTCCCTCGAGCGCGGGAGGCTGCGCAGGAGCGAGACGACGCCCCCCGCCGGCAGCTGCGCCGCCAGCACTCGCTCGTGGTGGCCCGGTCCGAAGACGTCCCGCACGGCCAGACCCATCTCCGCGTAGGTCTCGGAGAGGGCCGTGGCCGCGCCCGACACGGTGTTGCCCGAGACCAGGGCCACGCCGGTGTGCGAGGCCGGGACGGCGAAGCGCGACAGCGCGGGCTCGCAGTGCACGCCCTCGAAGTCCTGCACGGCGGCCGTCTCCGCCGGGCCGGCGTCGACCACGCTCACCGCGAAGGCCCCCCGGCGCGTGCGCGCCGGCGCCGTGACGCGGGCCAGCAGGGCGGGCCGGGCGACCGCCGACCGCTGCGTGGCGTCGGCCAGCACGCACGAGAAGAGGAACGAGGGCACCCACGTCGCCGCGTCCAGGCTGCGGTCGTCGGGCACCATCACGGCCAGGCTCGCGTTCGGGGTGTGCAGCAGGTCGATGCTCAGGTAGAGGTCGCCGGTGAAGACGGCCCGGAAGGCGGGCCGCCCGAGGCGGCGCTGGTCCGGCACGCGCAGATACCCGGCGCCCGAGTACCCGTAGTGCATGACCCGGGCCGACGCGTTCAGCAGCACCCGGCGCGGGAAGGCGCTCTCGAACGACACCGTGTTCTGCAGGGGCAGCAGGGGGTACTGCAGGCGCGGGTTGCGGGCCCACAGGTGGCAGAACTTGCTGCCGTACTCGCTGAGCTCGAACGCGTACGTCTTCGCCGGCGGGAAGAACGTGAACGAGACGCCGGCCGGGTTCATGTCGTTGTCGCGGATGTCCACGGCGTTCCACACGCACTGGTGCCGGTCGTCGTCGCGCAGCGCGTCCACGTTCACCAGCACGTTCTCGAAGTTCGAGAAGTGCAGGGCCGCGCTGTCGCGGTGCTCGAGCATGTTCGCGTGCGCAGGCACGTGGCGCAGCACGACCTGCCCGACGCGCGCCCGGGGGTGCGACTCCCGGCACCGGCTGTCGTGCGGCAGCGTGCACGCGAGCTCGAACTCGCCGGGCGCGCAGCTCACCGCCGCGCACGCCCTCACGCACATGGCGCCCAGGTCCTTGAGGCCGGTCTGCTTGCGCCCGGCCCGCGTCTCGCAGTCCCGCAGCTGGCAATACAGCGGCTCCCGGGCTCCGTGCATCGTCACGTACTTGAGCCCGGACGTCATCACCCGGTCCTGCTTCTGCAGACACGCCTGGCACCCCACCACGCAGCCCGCATGGTACTGCGCCAGCCCGGCCCCCCCCGAGCAGTCCTGCTCCTGGTTCGCCGCCCGGCAGCACTCGCACCTGCCGTACGAGACGCCCACGCCCTGCTCGTTGTGCTTCGCCCGGCAGTCGTGGAAGAGGATCTTCGCCCGGTACCCGGACACGTCCTGCACCGCCAGGGCGTCCGAGCTCGTCTGGTCGAAGGCGCACAGGCTGGCGTTCGCCAGCCGCGCGCACGTCTTGCACGAGTGGTCGGTCCAGTCGTAGATCTCGCTGCCCGCGCACAGCACCATGCTGCACTCCTGCGCACACCCCCGGCCCCAGTCCACCAGGCCGAGCGTGTCCACCAGCGCGTTCTGGCTCCCGCACTCCGAGCACTTCTGGCACGGCGCGCGCCTCTTGCGGGTCACGACGTCGATGTGCCCCATCGGGTTGTCCTCCTCGGCCGGGCTCAGCGCCACCGGACACGCGAAGCCCACGCGGAACTCGTTCAGGTCGGTGTCGAGGTACGACGACTCCATGCTGCACGCCATGCGGTTGCACGCGAACGGCCCGTCGCACGTCATCGTGTCGACGGTGCCCAGGTCCGGGCCCTGCGAGTCGCACACGCGGCTGCACTGGAAGGCCACCTCGTCCTCGCTCCGCCCGAAGACGGTCCCGAAGTCGAAGCCGCCGAGCCCCAGCCCGCGGTGCACCCGCGTCGGGTCCCGTGCGTCGGTCTGGCACAGCGGCGTCCGCGTCAGCAGCTCCTTGCGCTTGCACACGGGAGGCCGTCCCGCAACGCCCTCCCGGTTGATGCACGCCGTGCTCATGCTGCCGGCGTCGCACTCGACCGCACACGTCACACAGACACCCGCCGAGTCGTGCGGGGCAGACCCGCAGCCGCTCCGGTAATCGCCGACAGCACACTTGGCACAAGACGCACACCGGAGCAGCCCTGTGGCGTTGGCAAACGTGCCTGTGCGGCAATCCTTGCACTCCAGCTTGTCAACCTCGTCTTGGAATTTGCCCGCAGCGCACGGCTGGCAAGACACGCGCCCGTCGCCCGCGGACGTCACGCTCTTGCTGCCGAGCGGACACGACTCGCACAGGCGCTGCGCCACCGGATGCTCGTCCAGGCTGTATGCGATGCCCCGGAACAAGAACGCCCCCGCCTGCTCGCCGAGCGAGAGATCCAGCGCGAGACTGAGCTGGGCTGGTCTGCAAGCCACGCACCTGCCCCCGTCCGTCGAGAGAGCCATGTACCCCACGTCGCAGGTGCACGGCGACCGGATGCTGCGCAGCGGGAGTCGCACCAGCCACGGCCACTGTGCGCGGGCGTAGCCTGTTACGTCTGCGTACGGATACACCTTGGCCAAGTCCGCAGGCGTGCAGGGTACACACAGCGTCTTGGCGTCATTGGCGTACTTGCCCGTGTCGCACATGACACATTCGTCCTGCCCACTCGTCGATATCGAATTGTACGGGCACCGCATGCACAGCTTGTCGTTGCCGGCTGCTATGGAGGCGCTGTCCGTGGGCGCAAAGAAGCCAGCCTGACACGTAGTGCGAGCGCACTGGCTGCCAGCACCATTTGATGTCGTCAAATCAGCGCATCTGTAGCACTGTGTGAATGGAGATACCGAATGGGAGCCAGCTGCACAGAACGTGCACCGGCTGCCTGCCACGGCGGAAACCTGGCCCGCCGTACAAAGCCCGCAGACCTGATGCGAATTCGTGTCCTGCTGCCCGGCAGGGCAGTTAGAACATTGCGCCTGTCCAGCGCTCGATATTTTCCCACTCTCGCAACTGAAACACAACCCCCCCGCGTTCGACCTTGTACCCGCGCCACAATTGGTGCACGACTGGCCACTTGTGGAAGACTGACCCGCATTGCAATTGGAACATGATTGAGAACCTGCGTTTGAGAATGTTCCGGCCGCACACGATGGACAAGAGGAGGCCCCAGCACCCGATCTTGTGTTGGCAGGGCAATTGGAACAACTATGACCAGCGTGAGGACTATGTGTACCAGCAAGGCAATTGCCACAAGTTTCGCCTGCAGCAGATGATTGACCCGCTGGGCAGTTGAAACAATCACTAGATGAGTCTGAATTTGAAGGAGATGATTTTGCTGCAGCACAGTTCTCACAATGTCCCCATGCGGTACCAGAATATTTACCAGCGCCACAGTCATTGCAACTCAGACCACAAAAAGCGTTACTGCCTTGCGATTTTCCTGCGACACATTCAATGCATCTACCTTGTTGATATGGTCCAAAACAAACCTGACCACTGTTGTAACCACCCTGTGAATAGCATGTTCTAGGCTCTGTGTAAATTTGCATATGCCTGCCAGCTGTGCACTTTGCTGGATTTTGATGGGTTCCGAGACCAGTGCAAACCTCATAACTTGCGCCGACATGCACCATGAGCAACAACAAGTAAAGGCGTATTGAAAGTGCCATTACAATACGACAGAATGTTCTCAAATATACAAAGCTCTCGCAATCAATCATGGTATATTTTGTTTATTAAGCAAAAAACATAGGTGTGAGTATCCACACTGCAAGCACCAGGCCCACCGCCCCCGACACGTGCGCGCCCGTCGACGACGCAGCCCCCGCCGACAACCCAGCTCCCGTCGTGTTGGCGCAGTGTCCCCAGCCCTGGCCCGAGGTGAGACCCTCTGCGCACGGGGTGCACCTCGTCTCACACCCCGCCGTGGCGCTGAACGTGCCGGGCGCGCACTCGAGGCACATGCCGAAACGACTGTCCGCGGTGGTGGAGCCCTGCCCAAAGAGGCCGCCCGGAGCCCTGCCCGCGACAAGCACGTGCTGGCCGGACGGGCACTCGTAGACAGCGTCGGGCAGGGCGAAGCCCTGGCACTCCACTCGCGACTCTGCGGCCGCACAGGCCAGCGTCGCACAGACAAGGACAGTCCAGCAGAACTTCATTGCGCTGTACCGCCGTCTTCTTTAATACACACCGTTTATGTGCAGGTGATTTTATGGTACAGTAGCGGTGAGAGACATGCACGCGCCACGCATTTTGCATTCTTTTCGGCACCAGTCCACTGCCCGATTTCCGCAAAACCGCAAACCGCAAAACCGCAAAAGAGACCTACATAAAAAGTAAGTAAAGCGGGTCAAATCCGGTCAAATATTTGTACCACGCATTTCCAAAAATCCTCTTGGACCTAGAATTAACTTATCCAAACTTTTTTTTGAGATTGATTTTTCAATTTATTTTTTTTTGCATTGTATAAAAAAAGATACGATTATTTAATCTTTGGAGATTCCCGAGGATATCGTCGAAAGCACCGCTTGCTCGAAATCGCCGCGCAGACGTCCAAAAAACGAAGCCGACTGCTCGGGCACCGGGACCCCCACCGCGAGCTTGAAGTTGTTGTTTTATGGTTGTATTAAAATCAGGTAACATCAGATCTCGCGTTCAGCCTCCTCGATACGCGCGTGGTCCTGTCCGGCGTTCTCGCGGCCTCCTACACCATATCCTCATAAGGCAGTTTCAAGGCCACAGGCAAGCGAGGGGTTCGGACACCGTCCTCGGGCCAGGGCGACCTGGTGCCTACGCGGGCGCCATCGTTGCGCCTTGGAGACGCGCAGATCGCCGCAACGTCTTCTGGCTCGGGGACCTGTCGCCTGCGCCCACCCTCTTATTGGGGTTTTCGGCATCGGACAAGGCTTCTGCGATGTCCATCAGTGCATAGTTGCGAGGTGCAAGATACCTGTCTCCTGGGAATTTCTTGCTGCAAAGTGGGCAAGCCAGCGGCTGATCCCTGCTTATGTACATAAGAGGTAGATCGACCTCAAGACAGAGAGAGCAAAACGAGTGCCCACATGCAAGCATACGAGCAATGTGTTTGTGGGAAGATTTGAAGGGGTTGTAGCACACCCTACATGTCACTGAGTCTTTGATTTGTTTTTTCAGTTTTTCCTGGCGATCTGCCTCGCGTGCCTTGTCTCTCGCCTCCTTTTCCCGGTGCTTGGAAATCGCGCTCTTGACAAGATAGGCAGGCATCTGGTGCTTGTTTGTGTGGGCAGGTGGTACTTGTTTGTGTGGGCAGGCCGGGCGCAGCCTTTTATATGCGTGACGCTGCGAATGATGGGCGCGAGGGCGCGAATGAGCCCTGTTTAACGTCGACGCGCACAGCAGCACGGGGGCTGGTTTTGATGTTATTTGATTCACACGCCACGAATTTTGCATTCTTTTCGGAACAAGTCCTGTGTCCGATTTCCGCAAAACCGCAAACCGCAAAACCGCAAAAGAGACCTACATCAAAAGTAAGTAAAGCGGGTCAAATCCGGTCAAATATTTGTACCACACATTTCCAAAAATCCTCTTGGACCTAGAATTAACTTATCCAAACTTTTTTTTGAGATTGATTTTTCAATTTATTTTTTTTGCATTGTATAAAAAAAGATACGATTATTTAAACTTGGGAGATTCCCGAGGATGTCGTCGAAAGCACCGCTTGCTCGAAATCGCCACACAGGCGTCTAAAAACGAAGCCGACTGCTCAGGGCACCGGGACGCCCACCGGGTGCGAGCCGTAGAAGCGCGCCATGTCCGCGAGCGCCTCCTCGACGGTGGCGAAGCCCACGTTCTTGTCGGTGACCCCCTTGCGCATCTTCGTCCAGCCGTACGTCTTCTTCTTGGTGTTCATGACGATGTTGCTCGCAAGGCGCGCCTTGGGGACGGCGACGCGCGCCCTCTTGTCGCTCTCGCACCCGGCCTCGAGCGCGTTGAGCCGCGCCTCGAGGGCGGCGTTCTTGAGGACGCTCTCCTCGTTGAGGCGGTTGAAGCGCACCGACTGCACGTTCAGCTTCGCCTTGAGGCTCTTGACGTCCCGCTTGCGCGCGTCGGTCTCCTTCTTGACTACAGTGTTGGTGTGCGCGATGTTTTTCTCTGCATTTTCTTTGACACTTTGCATTACAGAGTTACCGTTGGAGGTTATGGCAGCCAGCAACACGTTTTGGTCAACCGCCGGCGCCTGCACCACGTGCTGCGCCTGCTGCACCAGCACCGTCCTGCCGTCGGCGGACGTGGACGTGCGCTCGGTGAGGCGCTCGCTGTGCGTGTTTCCCTCCTCGTCGACGCTCTGCGAGAACTGCTCGCGGCTCTCGCCCTCCATCATCGCCCCGTCGAAGCCCGCCTGCAGCATGCGCTGGCCCTCCGTCGGCGCCGTCGCCGCCTGCACGGCGCGCGCAATGCCCCCCGCCGCGCCCGTCTCGCGCTGCACGAAGGCGGTGGCAGCCTCGGCAGTGAGGGCCTTCATCTTCGGATGGGTCATGAGGAGCTTGATGAGGTCCGTGGAGTTGACAACGGCGAGCTTGCCACCCTGCATGAAACGAAGAGAGATGCGAAATTAGTACCAATAATTAGTGGTACTAATTTTAGTACCAGAAAAAGTTGACTAAATATTTGTATTCGCTATCTTCGAAGATAGCTAGTACAAATTAGTACCACAAAAGTTGACTAACATTTTGTACTCAGTTGCTCTAAAGCAACTGAGTACAAATTAGTACCATCAATATTTAGTACTGTAAATTTATGTCAACTACCAGTAAACTCACAGAAGAATGTCCGCTGTCGACATACGTGAGGCTCGGGGCAATATCGATGTTGACTTGGTTGGTGTTGTTGGCCCACATGAAAAAATAGAACATGTATAATTTAGTACGAGTGAATTCGTAGTACTAAAATCAGTACCAATAAAGTTGACTAAATATTTAGTACCATGGTTGCGAACACAACCATGGTACAAAGTTAGTATGATAAAAAATATCAGTACAAATTTTACTCATCTCAAATAAACTCACATTGGAATGACCGCTGTCGACATATGTGAGGCTCGGGGCAATCTCGATATTCACTTGCTTGTTGTTATTGGCCCATGTTCTCGCGTTGCAGACATCTTTGAACAACAACGCCGCCCCCCCGTCCGCCACCACGAAGTAGCCGCTGATGTCGTTGCCCTCGTCGTCGACCTGGCCGCGCCCCATCTGGCGCATGGTCTTGCCCTCGAAGAGCTTGGCGTCGAGGTCGCCGAAGCCGGGGAGCGTCTGGAGCGTCGATGCCGGGATCCTGATCATGCCGCGGCTGTCCACGATTCTGTGCGTGTTTCCATCCTCGTCGACGCTCTGCGAGAACTGCTTGCGGGCGAGCTCGAGCTCCTGCATCTTGGGGTGTTTGCGCAGGATGTTGGCGAGGTCGGAGGGGTGCACGACCGCGAGCATGCCTCCCTGGGTGAGGTGGAGAGAACACGGGTGAGAGGAGAGCTGTATCGCGCACACAGAGCATGCCTCCCTGGGTGAGGTGGAGAGAACACGTGTGAGAGGAGAGCTGTAGCGCGCACACAAACACGAGCAAACAGTGCCACGCACCGTGGGCAGGCCTGTGGGAATGTAGGCCAGAGTCGGTGCATTGCTCAGGTTCACGTTCTTGCTGTACATGACCCACGGGCGGGAGGAGGCGCCTGCGGGGTACAGCGTTGCCTCGAGGACGTCTTGGACGACCATGAACTCGCCGATGTCGAGGCCCTTGCTTTCGCGCGTGCCCGTGCTGATCTGGCGGACGGTCTTGCCCTCGAGGACGGCAGGGGGGAGCCAGTCGAGCTCTGGCACAGTGAGCAGCACGGAGGCGGCAACGGGCTGCATGCACGAGGGCGGTGCCGGGGGGTGCGAGGCAGGCGCCATGGGAGTGGGTGCGCGGGGAGCACTGCGGACCGATGTCCTTGGAACTCATATGCATCAAATCGGCCCAAATCAAACCCGAGCAAATTACTGGTACTAATTGCAAAACACAAACACGACTGAATTTGAGAACGAGTTCTGTGCCGGGCCAATCCGCAAAAGAGACCTAAATCAAAAACAAGTAAAGCGGAGCAAATCGCACCAAATATTTGTACCACGGAATCCGGAAATCTCTCTGAGACCTAGACTTAACTTATCCAAACTTTTTCAATGATGATAATTTTATTGTTTTCCGACATATGGAGAACTGATTTCACGAAAAGTTAGCGATGAGGGTTCTCGGATTCGGCCGAGTGGGTCCATTTGGCAATTGGTACCAGTAATTTGCTCTGGTTTGATTTGGGCCGATTTGATGCATATAGGTTCCGGGACGGGCGCCCTGCGCAGGCGGCGGTGGGCAGGAAGGCCGGGCCACGCCCCGGGTCGTCCGTGAAGACCATGCGCCACTGCCCGTCGCCGGGCACCTCAGGGGGTAGTGCGTGCACAGGCTCGCTATCGACGACGAAACAAGAGTGCCATGATATAAAAGAGCAAACACAACGCTTGTCACACAAGACATTGATTTATCATGCCGTGGGAGGGCCGTGGCATGCCAAAACCTCGCAACAGAAACGGGGCGTCTTCGGCAAGGCGGGCGAAAGAGCAGACTATCGAAGATCGTAGTAGGGAGATGGGGATGAATGTGCGAGAATATGAAAAATTTATGGCTTCTCTAGAAAATTCCGTTGACGTCGACAAATACTTCAAAGACCTTGAGCGAAAGGAAATGCGCAGGAAGGACAAGGATCGCGCGATCGTGACGGAGAGCGTGGGTGATGACATGCCAGAAGACCCGAAGGGAAAGGGTGTGCACGATGAGGAGCTCCCAAACGCGATGGTGATCCCGGACACGCCCGACGAAGATGATGCGGGCGAAAGTTGTGCTAAGCAGCCGAAAAAGTCCTCGACATCGACGACTTCTAAGAAGCCGAAGCAGGTGCGCGTTCGTGCTACACGTAAGGACCTCGAGAGAGCGAATGAGCGCTATGAAAACAAACAAAAGATGTTTGAAAATTTCTGCGGGAGCGTCCCGCTGAAAAAGGTGGGAAAACACGAGCTAGTCACATTCAAACGCCGCATGCCTGGTTCAGCACCAGGCATTCCGCTGATTCTGTTGCCAAGAAGCATCAAAGAAAGCAAACTCGCGATGAAGCACCGCCACATCATTAAGCAGCATAAGGAAGGTAGAAACCCGGAAAAATTGGCGGCAAAATTGAAGGCTGCTACTGTCGATAATCTCACCGACAGCGCGCTGAGTGGAACGGAATCGGCGGAAGACCCTGCCCCTGGTCATTGCATAATACAGATGGGCATGGAATATTCCTCGGATGAGGAAGAGAAGGAATGCGAAGTGCACAGCACACACGAACGTCGTTTGTATGTGAAGCTAGACACGTTGAGGCAGGTGGAGGCACGACTCAAAGTGTCTCATAACTACGACCCAGCGAGCTTCGGCGGGGGGCGTGCCAAGCAAACCGCCATGCTCCGGGAGGCAGTCGAGGAATTCCACGCAGAAACAGAGTATCAGGATCCTGATGAGACAGGGTCTGAAGACATGGAAGAGGATTGGTCAGGGGATGATTCGTTTGTGGTCGCAGACGACCCGGAATGTGCACTCACTCTGCAATACGCGGAGGCAAGGGCAGCGCAGAAGAAGAAAGAGCAAATCGAATTCGAAGGACCTGTCTCATCACACATGAAGGGTCTTTCCTTCGAGACAACTCTCAATATGTTGCCTGAGTGTTCAGTGCTCCAATCCGTGTTCGTGCAAGTTGCAGCCGAAGTAAAGGCAGCGCAAGCAATCAAGATGGCCGAACGCTTACAGCAGGACGCCATGCTCACGGCCACGGGAGCACCTTCTCTGGAGGCCAACTCTCAGCAGCACTCTGTGTAAGCACAGACACTCTCAAAGTGAGGGGTTTGCGCGCTGCGCCCGTGTGGTGCGAGCGCGCCTGTTGGGGTTGATATGGTTTGCTATGATAAAACACGAAACCGAAAAAGCATGACTTGTGTGGCTCCTTTTATTGTGTACTGAACAGAGCAGTGAGCGAGCGGTGTCCGGGGGCGTGCGCGCCCGCTCATCGCTAATCGACGCTGTCGGCTGCGCTGGGCGCCCTGGGCACGCGGCTCCAGGAGTTCATGAGCGGCCGGCCCGAGATGTTGTGTCGCAGCATGATCTCTCCGACCTCCTGGCGCAGGAGGCGAGGGCGGCGGATGGTCTGCAGCTGCGAGTCGAGGTAGATGTCGCCGACCGCTCTTGCGTTGCGTTCCATGAGGGCCACGTCGTCGCAGTACATCACGGCGGAGCAGATGTCCTGCACGGCCGCGGTGAGCGCATTGACTCTGCGCTCGAGCCGCAGAATGCGGATGTCGTGGTTGTGGAGGGTGGGCGGTTGTGGCGCGGGGGTACGGGAGGCCTCACACTTTGCGTCGCTGTTGCACTGGCTCATGTTGGGGCACGAGCGGTGCATGGGCGCGTAGCGCGCGGGCATGGTGGGGGGCCTGGCGAGGAAGCCCGTGGCCGCGCCGGCTAGACCTAAGAGACATAAGACGAGAGCGCAGAGTGGGGCGTTGCATTTGATCATTGGCGACGCCGGCCTGCGACTTTTATATCGGTCCAGAGCGGCACGGGCTTTCACGAGTTACAGGGTGCTCTACACCTGCTCGAGGGCCTGGCGGACTTGACAAGTTTCACACCTCGCAGACGAGTGGCGGTGCGGTCGCGCGCAGGGCTCGCCGGGGTGTTGCACAGGCAGGCTGTGCAATATGAAGGGTCCGATATGGCCGTCGATTGAGTGAATGTCTATGGGCACCACGGTGAGGAGGGGGGTGTAGTCGGAAAATAGTGCTCTTGTTGTTTTCAGCATGTCTTTATGGGCCTGTCAGAGGCGTTTTATAGTCACACAGGTGCTATTCGCTGAGGTGCTGTGGAAAAAAAACCCAATGTCTTTGTACGCAGGCCGGCTCTCCCCCGGGGCATGACCTCTTTGTTGTGGACTATGTGTCGTATAGCATATGCTGTGAAGTATTCTTCTGTATGCAGGTCTGCCGACGGACGCTGGCCGGCGGGGGGGTGGATGCCTGGCCAGGGCGGCGGAGGGGCGGGGGACGGCTGCTCGACCGGGGCAGCGGAGGCGCGGCGAGGTGAGTGCGACGTGCAGGTACGTGGTATGACTCGGTGTGGGCGGCCCTGCTCCGGCAGTGTGCGCCTCCGGGGTTCGACTCCCCGGCATGCTCTGTTTGAGGCGCCCGTGTCCGTGCCTACTTCATATTTAGCAGCGGGGGCCTGTGTGCCAATGTCCTTTTCCACGACTCTGGGACGACCGTCGCTGAATGACAAACTGCTGCAGGTGTGCGCCTTCCACGTGCGCGTGCTGGCGCGGGTCAGCGACGCTGTCGAGGCGCCGCTGAGCAGCGACGGCGCGAGTGTGGCGATGCTCACGCCGTTCAACCGCGAGAAGCTCGAGTCGCTGGCGTTCCTGAACGCGGGCGGGGAGGGGGTGATTGCGGCGAGGAACTTTCCGGGGGAGCTGCCGCTCTTCCACGGGCCGAACGTGCGCTTTGCGGTGTGCATGGACGGGGCCGGGAACGCGCGGGACGCCAACCTGCTGCGGACGGACAAGCTGGAGGTGCCGACGGTCATCTACGGCAACGCCACGGCGTCGCTCGGCGAGCTGATGCTCGAGAACGGGCAGCGGCGGACGTCGCCGCTGCGCCTGGTGGCGAGCTCGTCGGACGAGCACAGCTACAAGCTGGTGCTGGAGCTCACGCCGCAGGGCACGGCGCAGCACTACACGGCGGCGAACCTGGCGCGCGTGGCGCGGGTGTCCGAGCAGCACGTGCCGATGGACCTGATTGCGCGCGCGCTGCAGGAGTGCGTGCGGGTGCGGCGGCAGGCGATGGTGGGGTACCTGCAGACGCAGGGCGTGCCCGAGATCGACGCCTCGACGTTCTACATGACGCTGCCGATGGGGTCGCTCTACGACATCTCGGCGGCGGCGGGCGCCGGGGACGCGGAGGACGCGAAGCCGGTGACGGTGGACATCTCGCAGTGGCAGGCGCTCGTGTCGAAGACGAGCGCGGCGCTGGCGGAGACGCACACGGTGCGCCTGTGCGAGACGATGCTCAAGTTCCTGACGCACACGGTGGCGGGCGCCGGCGTGGACGTGGGCCGCCCGGACGCCGTGCGGGAGCACCTGGCGCGCGAGAACGGCACGGCGGAGGGGCGGGCCGCGATCCTGCACGGGTTCATGGCCGCGCTGCAGCGGGCGAACGAGAACAGCTTCGTGTACACGTCGGACTCGGAGATCCGGGGCTTCGCGGTGGAGAACACGGTGGAGGGCGTGCGGCTGCGGGCGCAGTTCGCCGCGACCGGCGAGAAGCAGAACCTCTTCGGCATGGACCCCCTCACGAGCAGCCTCTCGCTGGAGCGCAACGCCGAGCTCTTTGCCGCGCGGGCGGGGGCCGAGTACCGGGCGGCGATGGCGAGCTGCGACGTGCGGGGGCAGGCCGCCGCGGGGCGCCGCTACGAGGAGCACATGACGCGCGTGAACCAGAAGCGCAGCCTGCTCGAGTTCCGGTCGGACTGCGAGGACGGGGCGTCGGTGCTGGCGGCGGTGACGAGCGTGGCGAACTCGATGGACGGGGCGCACATGGCGGCGTGCATCGCGGAGGTGTTTGCGGCGGGCATTTTCTCGGCGGGCGCCCGCGGGCTGGAGGCGTCGGTGCAGGAGGCCGTGCTGGTGCTGCGCGACAGCCTGGGCGACAAGTACGTGGGCCTGTGCTTTGCGCACGCGGCGAACATCGAGCAGATGAAGGGGGTGGGGGCGGCGCCCGGCGACGCCGGGGTGCAGGGCAACTACGAGGGCCTGGTGCAGAGCATCAACGCCGGCGAGCTCAACGGGCACGCGTGCCTCTTCTCGGTGCGCCACGACGCCGCGTCCGAGGAGGTGAGCCCGCACATCCGCAAGACGCGCTTCAGCGGGCTGCTGGCGCACGAGTCGACGAACCCGATGGAGCAGGCGGCGAGCGACCCGAAGTGCATGTTCTCGACGAGCAGCTCGCTCCCGGACCTGGACAAGAAGCTCGTGGACGTGAACGGGCGCATCCCGGTCTCGTTCGCCAAGAGCGTGGTGTCGGAGATCACGGCGAAGGGCGCCCAGAACATCACGGGGTGCGTGTCCTCGGCGGTGACCTACACGTCCGTGGACTCGCCCTTCTACCACACGCTGATTGCCGCCAAGGGGTACGCCTACTCGCAGCGCAACGGGACGTGCCTGCCCACGTGCCACATCTCCACGCTCGGGGACGGCGTGACGGAGCACTTTCTGCTCGAGGGGGCGCTGCTGCCGACCGTGCAGATCGCCGGGGTGGGCTACTCCGAGGACGAGCTGCTCGACATCGTGGTGGGCTCGGCCTCGTGCCTCGCGCCGAGCCTGCAGCGCGTGCTGCGCACGCGCGAGGCGGCGGGCTTCCACGTGTACGCGGAGAGCCCCCCGGCGGACGCCGCGCGCTTCACGCGCGTGGTGATGCGGGGCCGCATGACTCCGCTCGGGACCGACGCCCCCGCGGAGGAGTCGCTGCACATCGCCGAGCACGCGGCCCGACAGCAGGCCGCGGAGGCGGTGCACCCGCACGCGCAGGCCGTGTCGAGCAACAGCCAGTGCTGGGACCTGTACGTGCCGACGCAGTGAGCGGGCGCGTGTTGTTGTTGTTGTTGTTGTTGT
>Ga0209284_10002406_pt1 | contig 25660 bp, 28 predicted proteins | sample FRY03_FD_187211 | JGI IMG/M metagenome (GOLD analysis project Ga0209284, IMG submission 187211) | Freshwater microbial communities from Lake Fryxell liftoff mats and glacier meltwater in Antarctica - FRY-03 (SPAdes) (version 2) | ecosystem: Environmental > Aquatic > Freshwater > Ice > Glacier...
ATTGAGTTTGATTCAATTGAATTTGCGCCAATAGGCATTTAAAAAATATAAGAAAATTTAAGAAAAGAGATAGTTCAACAGGAAAGCGTCTTAAGGCAACAAAAATCAATCGTACGCCGCTTCGTGAACATAGGTGAAAGATACGGTCATTTACTGGGGAAAGCGAGTTGCTAATGATTTGCAAATGATTGTTAATTGCACCTCTCGGGAACAGGATGAAGCCACCAACTCTTTCTTGCTAAAAGATGCGCAATGACCAGACACCAGGTACCTTCAGGTCAGTTGAAGTTTCAACTATAATTACTGGGAGCATAAATGACATCTTTATTGGTTATTGAAGTCAGCCCGAATGGTCAGAATTCAGTCTCACGTACAATCTCAAAGGAGTTTATTGACGCTTGGAACAATAAAAATCCTGGTGGAAAAGTTTTCATGCGCGATTTAGCAGCGCACCCAATTCCCCACCTAGATGCAGAGGCGATCTTTGCCGGGATAGTGCCCGGCATGGACGCACTTATTCCAAAAAAGGAAGCGTCGCGGGCATCGGCAGTGGCTGCGGCCAAGGTTCGTGCTGGTGCTTAAACCTAAACCCGTATATTTTAACTAAGAAGCGTCGATTGAAATTCTGAGGGCTTTTTACTTTGCCAAACTCTGTAACTGCTGAATATGGGCGCCGATATGACCCCCGCAAAGTTTCACCAAAAAAGTCAGTGGAACCAGACCTTTTGCGGGATGGACAGAGGTTCGATCCCAAGCTTCGATTGCTGCATTACTCAATATTTCATAATTGAGATTATGGGCGGATTCAAAAGCTGCGATCGAATTAGCAACACTTCGCTTTTCATAGTGCAGTGCCGATGGAAATTTTGCTTCATCAAAGGACACAATTGCTGGATTATCTTCGGCCAGCGCATTTGCATATCTAACTCCAAACTGAAGTTCGGAATCAGCCATGTGATGAATCACGTAAGCCGCAGACCATTCATCGGGCGCCGGCGAAACATTTAGCATTACTGCCGGAATTGATCGCGCTGCGGCAGTAAATTCTTGCGCGTTCTCACCATAACTTTGAAGAAGTTCGGTTGGGTTCATCGTCTCATCATACTATTTGTGTTGCTAAGCACGTATAATGCTGCCTTGGAGTGAGTGAAAATCACCTTACTTCTTACTGAAAGGCGCTACTGATATGTCGCAAACCCCGGCTGAACAGCTTGGCATTACAGGTACTGATTTTGTTATGTTTAGCACCGAATGGTGCGGCTACTGCAAGCGCCTAAAAGGTCAGTTGAATGAGGTGGGCATTACTTTTCGAGAAATAAATATTGAACAAGAGAGCCAATACGCTTCCTTTGTCGAGTTAGTCAATGGTGGTAATCAAGTTGTGCCGACACTTCTCTTTGCCGATGGGTCTTCCTTAACCAACCCGTCAGTTATTGCCGTGAAAGAAAAGATTGCTGGTCTATGATAACGACCTGGCATTAAGGGGAATCGTGAGCACTGTTGTAAATCACTGGATAAATGGCGCTGAATTTGTCAGCAAATCTGGGAGAACTTCCCCGGTGTACGACCCGGCGCTAGGTATCGAATCAAAGCGGGTCGCATTGGCTAATCAAGAAGAGATCCTGGCCGCGATCAACGCGGCAAAAGCAGCATTCCCAAAGTGGCGCGATGAATCACTTGCCAAGCGCCAACAAATAATCTTCAAGTTTCGCGAGTTGCTAAACTCTCGGAAAGGTGAATTAGCGGAAATCATTACCAGCGAGCATGGAAAAGTTCTCTCCGATGCCTTGGGAGAAATCACTCGTGGTCAAGAAGTAGTTGAATTTGCTACTGGAATCCCGCATCTCTTAAAAGGTTTTTACTCTGAAAATGTCTCAACTGGTGTTGACGTTTACTCAACCCGTCAACCACTTGGAGTTGTCGGAATCATTAGCCCATTTAACTTTCCGGCCATGGTCCCAATGTGGTTCTACCCGCTTGCCATCGCTGCTGGAAACACAGTAGTCATGAAGCCATCTGAGAAAGACCCAACCGCGTCGATCTGGATCGCCAAACTTTGGAAAGAGGCAGGGCTACCTGATGGCGTCTTCAACGTGCTAAATGGCGATAAAGAGTCAGTTGATGGCTTGCTCGATAATCCAGATGTTGCATCAATATCTTTTGTTGGCTCAACGCCAATTGCCAAATATATTTACGAAAAAGCAGCTCTAACTGGTAAACGTGTGCAAGCACTTGGAGGTGCCAAGAACCATATGTTGGTGCTGCCAGATGCCGACCTAGAACTAGTGGCTGACTCTGCTATCAATGCTGGATTTGGAAGTGCGGGCGAGCGCTGCATGGCCATCTCGGTCATCGTTGCAGTTGATCCGGTGGCGGATCAATTAATTCCCAAGATCGTCGAACGCATGAGCAAACTTCGAACCGGCGACGGTCGACGAGGATGCGATATGGGTCCACTTGTCACTAAGGAACACCGCGACAAAGTTGCCTCCTATATTGAAATTGCCGAAAAAGATGGCGCCTTAATCGTCGTCGATGGACGAAATCCAAAAGTTGATGGCGAACCAAATGGTTTCTGGCTGGGACCAACACTTGTCGATAAAGTGCCAACTACCTCCAAGGTCTACACGGAAGAGATATTTGGACCGGTCCTAGCCATCGTTCGGGTTACAAGCTTTGATGAAGGTATAGATCTAATTAATAGCGGCGCATTCGGAAATGGAACCGCCATCTTTACCAATGATGGCGGGGCTGCTCGGCGCTTCCAGAACGAAGTTGAAGTTGGAATGATAGGAATAAATGTTCCAATTCCGGTCCCTGTTGCTTATTACTCATTTGGCGGTTGGAAGCAATCGCTCTTTGGCGATACCAAGGCTCATGGCGTTGAAGGGGTTCATTTTTTCACACGTGGAAAAGCAATTACATCTCGCTGGCTAGATCCCAGCCATGGTGGAATCAATTTGGGCTTTCCGCAGAATTAATTCGGCACGCAATGACTCTGCTTTCCTCTGAAAAGTGGTATTTCCGAAATTCCGAACTTGCCCGCGATGGCTGGGATGTTTACTTGGATCCGGCAAATCCACCAGTTGCGGGTTGGGCTTATACCGGTTTGCGTATCGGCACCGTTTTGGCGGGAGCAGCTTTGTCGCTTCCTGCCGATAACAACGAGCGAATTATCTTCCCACTTGCTGGAGAGCAGTTGATTGTTGATTACACAATCGCCGGAAGTTCAACTTCCAATCAACAAATTCTGCAGGGAAGAAAATCTGTCTTCCATGGTCCATCAGATTTTCTTTACCTTCCGATTGAGAGTTCAGCGGTTATCTCTGGCTCAGGGCGAGTTGCAGTGGGTGAGACTCCAGCAACCCAGCAAAAATCGGTGCAGTACATACCTAAGAGTCAGGTAAGCGTATCTTTGCGGGGTGCAGGACGGGAAACCCGGCAGGTACATAATCTGGGAATGCCAGAAACTCTTGACGCCGACCGAATGATTGTTTGTGAAGTAATTGTGCCGGCCGGAAATTGGTCCGGAGCTCCTGCACACAAACATGACACTTTTATACCTGGCAAGGAATCTAACTTAGAAGAAATTTACTACTTTGAAACTTCGGTAACTCGAGGTATAAAAGTTGATGGCATCACTTCGCCATTCGGATATTTTCGAGGCTACTCTGCCGATCACCGCCCTTACGATCTGTCCGAGGAAATACACTCTGGCGATGTGGCCTTGGTTCCTTATGGTTGGCATGGACCAGCCGCAGCTGGACCAGGGTATGACTTATACTTTTTTAATGTGATGGCCGGCCCGGATCCTGAGCGCGCCTGGAATGCAACAGATCATCCACAACAAGCATGGATTAGGGAGTCTTGGCAATCGCAAGCGTGCGATCCAAGATTGCCTTATAAAGGATAGAGAGAGTTTGAAATGGCGCTAAGAAAAATGACGGTAAGCCAGGCAATTGTTGAATTTCTCGCGCACCAATACACAGTTGATGGCAGCTATCGGGAAAGAACTATTCCAGGAATCATTGGAATCTTTGGCCATGGAAATGTTGCAGGTATCGGACAAGCGCTCAAACAATACTCAGTTGAAAATCCAGCGTTGATGCCGTACTACCAAGCGCGCAATGAACAGGCGATGGTCCATGAAGCATCAGCTTTTGCCCGGATGAAACGTCGGCGGGCCACTTTTGCCTGCACCGCATCAGTTGGTCCTGGTGCCACAAATATGCTTACCGGCGCTGCGGTTGCCACCACAAATCATCTTCCAGTACTACTTCTGCCATCCGATACCTTTGCCAATCGCGCATCAGATCCAGTTCTTCAACAACTTGAAATGCCACATGATGCAACACTTTCCGTCAACGATGCCTTCAAGCCGCTCTCCCGATTCTTCGATCGCATTCAACGTCCGGAGCAACTTTTTTCAGCTTTGCTTGGTGCAATGCGAGTACTAACTGATCCAGCCGAGACTGGTGCGGTCACCATCTCGCTCCCCGAAGATGTCCAAGCTGAAATCATAGAAGTGCCAGCGGAATTTCTGACCGATCGGGAATGGCACATTCGTCGTCCGCGAGCTGATGCTGGAGTACTTCTAGAAGTCGCTCGCATCATTTCATCGGCAAAGCGACCAATCATTATTGCCGGTGGCGGCGTGATCTATTCGGACGCACACAAAGCGCTCCAGGATCTTGCCGAAGCTACCAAGATTCCAGTAAGCACCTCACAGGCAGGAGTCGGTGCGCTAAATTGGAATCACCCACAGTGCCAAGGCGCAGTGGGAGCCACTGGAACCATTAGCGCTAATCGACTTGCTCGTGATGCGGATTTAGTAATTGGGATCGGCACTCGATATAGCGATTTCACAACTTCGAGTCGAACTGCATTTCAAAACCCAGAAGTGAGATTTATAAACATCAACATTGCCTCATTTGATGCATTCAAACACGGAAGCGCGCTGCCAGTAGTTGCCGATGCTCGGGAAACCATTACCGAATTAACCACGAAACTTGCGGGCTATCAAGTTGATCCTGAGTATTCCGCACTTGCCGCAAAATTAAAACGGGAATGGGATTCCCTAGTTGACTCGGCATTTGTAGATCAGATGCGGGAGCTACCAAGTCAAACCGAAATTATTCATGCGGTGCAAACTGCTTCAGATCCAACGGATACTGTAATTAGTGCGGCCGGCTCGCTTCCGGGTGACCTCCACAAATTATGGCGAGTGCGATCACCTCTTGGTTACCATGTTGAATATGCATTCTCTTGCATGGGATATGAAATTGCGGCCGGAGTTGGTGCGGCGCGTGCTGGCGCTATGCCGATCGTGATGGTCGGAGACGGCTCCTACCTAATGATGCATACCGAAATCGTTTCAGCTGTTGCCGAAGGCCTTAAACTCATTATTGTGCTGATCCAGAACCATGGCTTTGCCTCAATTGGCCACCTCTCGGAAGGCGTTGGATCACAACGTTTTGGAACCAAGTATCGATATCGAGATCCAGCAGGCAATAACTTTGAAACTGGGGAAAAACTTCCCGTTGATTTGGCGGCGAATGCGGAAAGTCTCGGAATTGATGTTATTCGGATCGAACCACGATCTACCGCAATTGCCGATTTAGTTGTCGCAGTGACAACGGCTAAAACCTCAAACCGGGCCACCCTCATTCATATTAATAGTGACCCTCTCCTATACTCACCAAACGGGGAAGGTTGGTGGGATGTACCAATTGCAACTCTTTCAACCTTGGAAAGCACCCAAAATGCTTATGAGAAGTACCAAGAAGAGATAAAGATGCAACGTCCACTACTTGGCAATGGCGCCAGCGATAAGAAATAGGAGGTTCGAGATGGCTGATCAAATCCGCGTGGGTACTGCCCCCGATTCATGGGGTGTCTGGTTTCCAAACGAACCCAATCAAATTCCATGGGATCGATTCCTGGATGAAGTCGTTGAAGCTGGGTATCACTGGATTGAACTTGGACCTTACGGCTACTTACCAACTGAACCCAAGCAACTCGAAGATGAACTTGGAAAACGAAATCTTAAATTGACCGCTGGAACTGTCTTCACTGGGTTTCACAAAGAAGATGAAAGTCAATGGCAGCGCGCCTGGGATCAAGCCTTGGCTGTTGCAACACTGGTCTCGCAATTAGGAGTTGCGCATCTCGTAGTCATCCCTGACCTTTGGCGAGATGATAAGACTGGCCAAGCTCGGGAATCACGCACGCTCAGCAATGAACAATGGAAACGATTGGCCGCCGGCCATAACAAACTAGGAAAAGCTCTGCTAGAAGAGTTTGGCATTCACCAGCAGTTTCATTCCCATGCCGATAGCCACATCGGAACATATCAAGAGGTCGAGCGATTCTTACAAGAGACTGACGAGCAGTATGCAAACTTGTGTTTGGATACTGGCCACTTTGCCTACTACTTGGGTGACAACATCAAGATGATGAACGCTTACCCAGAACGCATCGGGTACTTGCACCTAAAGCAAGTACATCCGGATATCTTGGCTGAAACCCTTAAAAATGATCTTCCATTTGTAACTGCCGTCCAGAATGGGGTTATGACCGAACCTGGGTTTGACGGAGTTCCAAAGTTTGCCCCAATTATTGAACGGGCACTGGAAATTAATCCGGAGATATTCGCAATAATTGAACAGGATATGTATGGATGCCAGATCGACCTTCCGTTTCCGATTGCACAGCGCACCAGAGAACACATTTTGGCAGCAACGCGCGCAGCACGTGTGAAGTAGAACCGATGCCGAAAAAAGTATTTTATTCTTTGTGCCGCAGGGAAGAGTGTTTAATTAGTAAAGAAACTCACACGATAAAGGAGCAGGTATGACAGAGTCACCCTTCCTCTATATGAAGAAGAATTCACCAACCGTGCTGTGGAATGACTCGGCCGACCCGAAAGAACTCAAGGACGCACTTACTTGGGGAATTGTTGGCGCAACTTGTAACCCGGTCATTGCGCTTTCGGCAATCAAGGCAGACAAAGATTATTGGGTGGCACGGATTAGAGATTTTGCAAGCTCACACCCGCTGGCAACGGATGATGAAATTGGCTGGGCGATGGTAAAAGAACTATCAATTAATGCCGCACAGTTAATTGAAAATGAATTCGAGAAATACAATGGTCGCAATGGCCGCCTTTCAATTCAGACTGATCCCCGGAATTTCCGTAATGCGAAAGTTCTTACGGCACAAGCAGTCGAATTCTCAAAAATCGCTAAAAATATCATTGTTAAGATTCCGGTAACTTCAGAAGCAATCTCGGCCTTTGAAGAAGCGACCTACCAAGGAGTGAGTCTCAACGCTACTGTCTCATTCTCGGTTGCCCAAACAATTGCGGTAGCAGAAGCGATTGAACGTGGCTTAAAGCGGCGCGAAGCTGAAGGTCTTGATATTTCTCAGATGGGACCTGTCTGCACCATTATGGTAGGCCGCGTTGATGACTGGGTAAAGGTTTCGGCAGAAAAATCAGGGGTCATAATCGATCCCGGCATTATGGAATGGGCTGGTGTGGCCGTCTTTAAAAATGCCCACCAAATCTACAAAGAACGTGGGTATCGCACTCGACTGCTTTCGGCAGCGTTTCGAAATCACATGCACTGGAGTCAAATTATCGGTGGCGACTCTGTGATTTCACCGCCGTACGCATGGCAAGTCAAGATAAACAACTCTGACATTGTTCCCAACCTTAATAGCGTTGAAGAGCCGGTACCTTCGCACATACTAAATCCGATGTTGGAGAAACTGCCAGAGTTTCGCAAGATGTATGAAGCAGATGGCCTCAAACCCGAAGAGTTCACCACCTTTGGCGCTACCTTGCGGACACTTCGTGGGTTCTTGCAGTCAGTAAATGATCTTGAGATATTTGTTCGGGATGTCACCTTGCCGAATCCAGATAAGTAGCGAAAATTTACTTGGCATCACTTCCAAAGCCACATATTTTTACGGCCGCTGATTCAAAACCACTCCGCTGGGGAATATTCGGTGCCGGACAGATTTCTGACTCCATGGTTAAAACCATCCAAATGAATTCGAGTCAAGAATTCGTTGCCGTCGCTTCCCGAACTTCTGGAAAGGCAGAAGCCTTTGCGCAGCGATGGAACTTGCCTTCCTTCCATAGTTAATATGAAGAGCTCGCCGCTCGAACTGACATCGATGCTATTTATTATGGAGCTCGTTCAAATTTTGTGCTCTCGGCTCGTACAACCCTGCCGCATTCCGCAGGGGTCTCCGGTAGCAAGGGAGCGCTGACTTTTGGAGCGCCATTCTTCACCCCTACATCTATCACCTTTCATGAAACCAGTTTCAATGGTGCACGTACTACCTGGACCGATGATTTGGGTTTTCCAGAACATGAAGGACTTGTCCATCAGGTACATGCCTTTGCCCAATATGTAGAACAAGGACTGCTTGAGGCTCCGCTGTACACTCATCAAGAGTCACTCGCAAATATTAAGACGGCAGTTGCGATTGGGCAGAAGATAGGAACGCGCTTTAAGTAGTTTCTGTATTCTTGCCACCAAGTAATACCCTTGCGCTATGACGCAAAAACTGAGAACTGCAATTATTGGTGCCGGACGAATTGGCTATATCCATGCCAGGAACGTGAAAGATACGCCAGAGTTAGAGCTTGTTTATGTAGTCGATCCGTTTCAAGAATCTGCGGAAAAGGTGACCAAAGATTTTGGAGGAAAGGTTGCATCAGATCCCATCGCAGTAATTAACTCAGGAGAAATTGATGTAGTCATTATTGGGTCGCCAACTCCAACTCACGTTCCGCTGCTAACCGAAGCCATTAAAGCCGGAATACATGTTCTCTGTGAGAAACCTATCGACTTAGAGATCAAAAATATTGATGGGTTGCGTGAAATCGCAAATTCGGCAAAGAGTAATGTTTCCATCGGGTTCAACCGCCGGCAAGACCCACAATTTAGAGCGGTGAAAGATCGAGTGACACGGGGCGAAGTGGGAAAGGTCGAACAAGTCATTATTACAAGTCGGGACCCAGGTCCGGCACCGCGCGAATATATTTCCATCTCTGGTGGCATCTTTCGCGATATGACAATTCACGACTTTGACATGGCCCGTTATTTTGTTCCAGAAATAATAGAGGTGGCCGCTTTCGGGGCCAACAGTTTCTGCGATTACATAAAGGAAGAAGGCGACTTTGACAATATTAGCGTGGTTATGAAGGGATCCGACAGCGAGATTATCACGATCATCAATTCGCGTCACTCGTCCTTCGGATATGACCAACGCATAGAAGTATTTGGAAATGAAGGAATGTTGCAAACCAGCAATCTCAGTGCCTCAACTGTGAAACTTTTTAATAAAGATGCAACAACTAGTGGCGAACCTTATATGGATTTTTTCTTAGAAAGATACGCAGCTTCCTATCGGAATGAACTCAAACTCTTTGTTCAGGGAATCAAAGAAGGCAAAGTGATTGGGTCAACTTACGACGATGGGCGGGCAGCGCTTATCTTGGCGGATGCTGCACTTGAGTCATGTCGTACCGGTAAAGCGGTCAAAGTAAAGCTCTAGCCCAGTGTGTTTTCGTATCTGCGCTATTTTAGGAAAGTTTTTGGGCCAGACTCCCCGGATTAGATGAGCGCGCTTCTAATGTTTTTTATCGAAACAAGGGATGCCTGCTCGGATGGCTCATAAGCCGAGTCCTGTTCGCTCATTAACCATCCGCTGAAATTAATTTTTTCTAGTGATTCAAAGAGCTCTAAGAGGTTGAGAATTCCTGATCCAGCCGGTACAAAGAGTTTGTCAAGAATGACCGCATCATTCATTGTTTCATATTTGCCATCGATTAAATCTTGTAAAACTTGACCATTGACATCTTTAACATGAACATGCGTGATGCGTTCGGCATATTCAACTACCGCTTCAATCGGATCTCCTCCACCAACTAACCAATGCCCAACATCCAAGCAGACACCTACAAGTTGAGCATCCATTAAATTCAGTAAGCTCCGCGTCTCCGCTGGCGTCTCAATATAAGTTGCAGCATGTTGATGAAATGAAGATTTCATGCCAAGGAATTTTGCTAGGTGGGCATAACGTTCAATGTGCTCAGCCAGGCTTTTCATCCCTTTGTCAGTAAGTTTTACGGCTGACTCGGCGCGACCTGCTTGTTGTTCTCGGTCATCTGATCCATCTACCGCAAAAACCAGCATCTCTACCCCAGCTTTTTCTGCGGCCTCGACTGTGGTTCGCGATTCTTCCTCTGCTTGAAGTAACGGACCTGCAAGATCGCAACGAATAGCAACATACTGCTCTGCTGGACGGATTTTGTTCCGGGTCATCTCCGCCAGAAAATCACTTGATAATGCTTGATCGGAAGAGATTTGAATTCCTTCAAAACCATAGTTTGAGATACTTGATAAATATTCCGTCATTTTACTTGGTGTGTAACTCCAATTCAGGGGAACTAAGCCGATTGGAGATGAATTTAAAATTTTTCGCGGAGAAGACATTAGGCGACTCCGATTACGGATACAGGCAGAAGTAATTGCATTAGGAAAGTATAAGGTGTTCACACTAAGTGGTTCCACAATAATATTTGCTAACATAAGGTTAGCGTTCAAAGAGACACTTCTTCATCGGGGAGTGTTTATGACCTAGATCGATCGGAGCAGGACATGAGTCGCAAACCAATTCGAATTGGTGTAATTGGTGCCGGCGCGATCGCATCCTCTGTTCATCTGCCAATTTTGACAAGGCGGACCGATCTCTACTCGGTGGTCTCATTAGCTGACTTAAATCTAGCTGCGGTCAATGCCTTGGCAGATCGATTTGGAATTCTAAATAGATTTGACTCGGCTCAAAAGTTAATTTCAGCTGGCAATATTGACGCGGTCGCAATCCTTAATTCTGGTTCCCATGCTGACTATGTGGTGGAGGCACTTAGTGCCGGAGTTGATGTGTTCTGCGAAAAACCGCTGGCCTACACCCAAGATGAAATAGACCGAATCGAAATAGCCCTTAAGAAATCTGGTCGCCAACTCATGATTGGTTATATGAAAACTTTCGACCCGGCGGTGACTGCCGCTGTCGAAAATATTTCTGGCCGACCGCGAACAGTTGATGTTTTAGTATTGCATCCAAGTGGTGATAGTCAACTGGCTACAACTGAACTTTCAGTTGATCTACCCGGGCCGCCCAGTTCACTACTTCCAACATTTAGTGCAGCAAAGCGTGATGTTCAAATTCAGGCTTTAGGTGAAGCGGGGGCAGATGCTTTCGGAGATCTCTATACCGAGATCGTCATGGGAAGCGTTATTCATGAATTTTCGGTGCTTCGTGCCCTCGATGTTCATATCACTGTAATTGACTTTGTTGATCGTTGGCCAGCACCAGGTCAAAGTGAATCCATCATCATTCATGGGCGCACAGCAGATGGCGTCCGAGTAACTATTCGTTGGTTCTATCTCGATCAATACCCGGCCTATCAGGAAGAAATTCGTTGGGTTAATGAAAGCGAAGGCCACCACCTAATTTTTGCAAGCCCATACATCCTGCGTATTCCAACGATATACACTGTCACAAAACGTATCGGGTTAGATCGCGAAGAAAGCACTCGTCAGTCATATGTTTCATCTTTTGAAAACGAACTTGTGGCCTTCCACTCCCTAACCGTTTCAGGCAAGCAGCAGACAAATCCGATTGCTGCTGGTCGAGAAGATCTTAATATCTCTCAAATGATTATCAAAAAAGTTGCAGAGCAGGAGTCAATCGCGGTTAGCGGAGATATTGCGAAATAGGCTAGAGCTCGGTTGTGAGCAAAATTATTTGGCACGCGGTAATTTGTCGATTTAATTATTTGGCTTGCTCGAGTATGCAAAAAGTTAGTTAGCGCTAGCTACGTACTCTCGCAGCGCCTGCCGCTCTGAATCAAGTTCACTCACATGATTCTTGACAACATCGCCAATGGAAACAATCGAAAGCAAATCACCTGAGTCATCAACTACTGGGATATGGCGGATTCGAAGCTGAGTCATCATTGTCATCAACTCTGAAATCGTTGATTCAGGTGTGCAGGTATGAACCTCAACCGTCATGATGTCGCGAACATGCATCCCGATTAATTGATCTAATTTTCCTGGCATTGCGCGGACAACATCACGTTCGGAAACAATTCCATCAACTCTCTTACCGTCTTGCGAAACGACTAAGGCGCCAACATGGTGCGTATTTAATGAATTCACTAAGTCATGGATACTGGCACTTGGTGAAATTGTTTCCACGCGCTTTCCGGCAATGATGCTACTTACCTTCATGAACTACCCCCCAATGCTTGGAATATTGCCAATATCGTGCTCTTAAAGCGGGGATAATTCAAGAGTTATAAGACAATAAAGTTCAAGAAGGCGTTCAACATCTCTTGGAACCTGACTTGGAAAGATCGGGAAATCTAATTTAAGACTTTTTGAAGGCGTTCATGATTTGTTGGGCCGCACCACTTAGCTCGGCTGGGATGATCCAGATCTTGCTGGCAGTTCCGTTGGCAATGGCGGGAAGTTGTTGAAGATATTGATACGCCAGTACTTTCTCATCCGGGTTGGCTTCATGCACAGCGTTAAATACTTTTTTGATCGCTTCAGCTTCACCCTCGGCTCGAAGCACCGCGGCTTGGGCATCGCCTTGGGCAATCAAAATTGTCGCTTGCCGGGCGCCTTCGGCGGTTAAAATTTGGCTTTGTTTTTCACCTTCGGCGGTCAAAATTGCAGCGCGCTTGTCACGCTCGGCCCGCATCTGCTTTTCCATTGACTCTTGCACGCTCGGTGGTGGATCAATAGCTTTTAACTCCACTCGATTAACTCGAACGCCCCACTTGCCGGTTGCTTCATCCAACACTCCGCGCAGTACCGCATTGATTGAGTCACGTGAAGTAAGGGCTGCTTCTAAATCTAACCCTCCGACCACGTTACGAAGTGTGGTGACGGTTAACTGTTCAATTCCCTGAATGTAATTTTCAATTTCATAGGTAGCGGACTTTGGTTCGGTGACTTGGAAATAGATAACGGTATCAATTGATACCACCAAATTGTCTTCGGTAATTACTGGCTGTGGTGGGAAAGAGACAACTCGCTCACGCATATCTATCAGTGGTCGCAGCCGATCTATAAAAGGAATAATTATGGCCAGGCCTGCACCTAAGGTTCGGTGATAGCGACCTAAGCGCTCCACGATTCCGGCACTGGCTTGTGGCACGATTCGAATTGAGCGAGCCAAAATCACGCCAAAAATTACTACTAGAAGAATCAGTACGCCAAATGAATAACTAAACATGCCTGCTTACCCCTTTTGTCTAACGACCGCGGTTGCGCCTTCTATTGCCACTACTTTGACTTTGCTTGACTCGCTAATTACACCACTAACGCTTCTTGCACTCCATATTTCACCATTGAGCTTTACCTGACCTGATACATCTGTGATTTCAGAAATCGCAGTTGCCGGCGCATCAATCAGCGCTTCCATATTTGTTGCAAAATCTGCCGGGCGTTTCTTTAGATGCTTAAGCGCAATTGGCCGCAAAACAAAAATAGAGATTATGGCAGATGCGCCAAATAAAATACCTTGCGCAGCCATATTAAGACCCAATGCATTTGCCAATGCCGCCATTAATGCGGAAAAGGCGAGCGAAGCAAAAAGTAAATCAACGGTAAGCATCTCGACAACTAGCAATGCACCAGCTGCCGCCAGCCACATCCAGATCTGCACCGTTACCCCCTATTTCTTATGAAAAGAATACTAGCGTCTCGATCGATTTTAGGGGTTGCAATAATCGCACTGCGCTGGGTCGGCGTAATCCTTAAGTGCATCCCCGACTTCCCGATAATCACATTTTACGCATCCGAAAATTTCACATTTTATGGCGGTTGGGACATCGGAACCACACAATGAGCACTCCAAGCCCTTCTCATAACCAACACTTCCCCAACCTGGGAGTTGGCAGTGTGGGCAGCAGGAAACAACTCTTTTTGCCAATAACTCTGCCGCCTGCCGAATATTGTTTTGCCGAGTAGGGGAACAGTGGGCACGAAGGTCAGATTGAATTAACACCATTCCATCTCCGGATTCATTGGCACCTAACCTGATAGCCTTTTTGAGATCGATTAAATTGCCAATTCCCTTGATCACATTCTTTACCGCACCAGAATTGGATCGAGTGATTAATTTATGATTGGGAAAATCTACTTTTTGTAAAAATTGGGTAATATCTTCATCCGGTCTCGTTACGAGCTGTCCTGCAGTTATTTCAAATGATCTATAAACTTCAGTAATTACCAATTCATTTTCGCTGTCGACCAGAACTAGGTACTCGATATCGGATTTCATAAAAGGTACCAATGGATCTGGGCCAATCGAGCCTTCAGATGCTAGACCCAGGGTCAGGCCAAGTTCATTCATGCCGATCTTTGCTTTCAAGATCGCAGTCTCGCGCGGCGGTAATTTCCGCTCGATCTCACCACTAAAACTTCCTAACTGATCGGTATCAGCGGCATGTTCTAAAATCTTCAACTGCAAAATTCTGGAAAAGGCCGGGGCAACCAATGGGTATTTTTCATGTTTCGTTGTTAGCACTACCGACTTACTGAAGTAAGGATGGTTGCTTTCAATTCCAGTTGATATCTGCAAAATTAAAATCCTTAGGAAAAGATCTTAAGAAGTGAACTAATCGGCTGACCTTCTTCGGCTGGATGCCTAAACTTCAAATTTGGATTTAACTGGTAATGATTTCGACGACCGATACGTGAAATGCTCACATAACCAGAGTCTTGCAAATCGGCCAAAATCGTCTGGGCACTTCTTTCCGTTATCCCAACCGAAAGGGCAATGTCTCGAATTCGCGAGTCTGGATCGCGACTCAATTGCACCAACACATGCCCATGATTGGAAAGAAAGGTCCACTCCCGGGCTGAAAGCGATTCCTTTATCATGAGGACACTATACATGTATTTTGACACATGAATTGTATTTCAGGTATTATTTACTAACTTTAAGGGGATCAATGTGAATAACTCGTGGGATTTGGCCATCAATAATCTAACTTCAGTTGCGGTTCTACTCTTTGTCTTGGGTTTTTTTGCCTCCCGAATTAACAGCGATGTCCGGATCCCGGAACCGATCTATCAATTCATTTCAATTTTTCTCTTGTTCGGTATTGGACTCAAGGGTGGTCATGCTCTGAAAGATGTGTCGATCGCGGATTTCCTGGCACCTTCAATTGCAACTTTACTTTTGGGTTCGACCATCCCGGTCTTAGCCTTTTTCGTACTAAGACTAGTGCGAAAATTAAATGAGATTGATCGAGGTGCAATAGCCGCGCATTACGGCTCCACGTCGCTGGTCACATTTACGGCAGCGCTCTTTTTCTTGGAAAGTACCCAGATCCCAGTGGAAGGTTATGCAACAGCGCTTCTGACAATTATGGAAATCCCTGGAATTGTTGTGGGCATCTATCTCGGATCTCGCCACCGAACTACCAAGGTTGGTTGGAGCCATACGATGCGGGAAGTGCTAGCTGGCAAAACGGTGCTGCTGCTAGTTGGTGGCTTGATAATTGGCGCCTTAACTACCCAAGCTGGCTACGAAAAGGTGACACCCTTCTTTATTGACCTGCAAAGCGGATTCCTAGCATTTTTCTTGTTACATCTTGGATATCTGGCCGGTAGTAACTGGAGCGAGATCAAGCAGGTGGGTTTTCCGATGTCGATCTTTGCAATTGTGTTCCCAATTTTTACCGGAACCCTTGGCATCTTTACCGCAAATCTCGTTGGACTCTCCCTCGGGGGAATGGTAATTCTAGGAGTGCTTTGTGCGAGTGCTTCCTACATTGCGGCGCCGGCGGCGGTGTCTGTAGCTTTACCAGAGGCAAAAGCTTCCCTAGCTTTGGTTTCAAGTATTGGGGTGACCTTTCCATTCAACTTGATTATCGGCATTCCGCTGTATCTTGAAATCGCGCGCTGGCTACAAGGCTGATCTGATTAGATAAAGAAAAAAGGGAGGAAAATTAAATAACGATTTTGAATCCAGTTTCTTGTTCGGAAAGTTTCCAAAGCTTTTCAATCGCTTTGGTTAATCCTGGGCGTAAAAAAGGGCGTGTTACCGGCGCCCCACTTTTGCCAAATCTTGGTGCGTAAAACTGGCCACTACTGGCGTTGGGATCGAGCGCGGCTCGTATTTGAGGTAGCGCGCCATCAGCGGCGGACATTCCCCGAGTTGTCGTCAGGTTCATTATTAAATTCCCGGAAGAACCGCCAGCGCCTTGTCTTTGAGTTTCAAGTGCCAGATTGGTTTGGGAGATACCAGGGTGGGCCAGCAGACTCTTGGCGGTAGCTCCGGATTTTTGAAACTGCCGATGCAGACCAATTGCAAAGTAATAATTTGCTAATTTTGATTGACTGTAAGCCTCCCACGGCAAGTATTTTTTTCGCAAATGTGGATCATCAAAGTTGATCTCGCGACAAAAATGGTGGGAAAGACTGGTCACCGTAACTACTCTAGCTGCAGGTGCTGCGAGTAGTTGCGGCATTAAGAGCGCGGTGAGAGTCCAATGTCCCAGGTGGTTGACACCAAATTAGGTTTCAAAGCCATCTTGGGTTTGACCTTGCGGCGTAGCCATTAATCCCGCGTTATTAACCAAAATATCTAACTTTTCATGGTTATCCGCAAACTTTTTTGCCGCCAATTTGAGTGATGTCACTACTAATAAATTTTTTATACTTGCTATGCTTTTAATTCATTATTCAGGCATCGACTTGATGACAATAAGGGAGAAATAACGTGATTGAAACTTTAACGCCGATTGCTACCGGAGTAACTCCGGAAAAGTTGGGCAACCTGCGTCGCTGGAATATTGCGCTTACTATTTTGCACCTGGGGCAGGCGGTGCTAATGCTCATCATCACAAATGAGTTTGCCCTAAAAGTACTTAACTCATTTCCGGATGGCCCGCCCGGAACAGATGGTTTAGTTACGACAACATTTTTTGAATTAAGAGTTGGCTGGGCGATCGCTGCCTTTCTAGCACTAGCAGCATTGGATCACCTGGTGACTTCAACCTTCGCCCGCAATACTTATGAGAAGGATCTAAAGCGTGGCATCAACCGATTCCGCTGGATTGAATACTCCTTTAGTGCCACGATCATGCTGGTTGTAATCAGTATGTATTGGGGAATCGTGACTCTTAGTGCGCTGATCGCTGTTGCTGGCGCCAATATTGCCATGATTTTCTTTGGTTGGTTGCAAGAGTCGGTTAACCCACCCGGGCGAACCTCCACAAACATGCTTCCGTTCTGGTTTGGTACTGTCGTTGGCATCACGCCATGGCTAGCAATGGGTGTAAATCTTTCGCAAGCAACTGGTGCACCGAGCGCGATTGTTGCCATCTTAATTGTTCAGGCCATCTTCTTTTTCTGCTTTGGCCTAAACCAGTGGCTGCAGTACCGCGAGATTGGCCGCTGGGGTAATTATGTATTTGGTGAGAAGACATATCTGGTTCTAAGTCTTGCCGCAAAATCCACCCTGGCTTGGCAGATCTTCGCAGTTTCACTCATCCCATTGACCTAAGTAAATTTACCCAAAAACAGGATTAATTGTAGAAATATAAAAAGGATTAGTTAAGTATTGGTCCAACGTTCCGCGAGCGCTTTAATTCGAAAAAGCCTGGATATGAAGCGGCGAGTACTACGCCGTCCCAAAGTTTACCCGCTTCTTCGCCTTTGGGCGCCGGCGAAATAACCGGACCAAAGAACCCGATGCCTCCGATAGCAATGATTGGTGTACCAACATCATCGCCAACCATTTTGATTCCGCGTTCGTGGCTCTCCACAATTTTTTCATCCCAAGCGGCGTTATTCATTTCTAATGCAAGCTCGGGATCCAAACCAATTTCGGAAAGTGCACTGCGAAATACTTCTTCCGACACGGTTTCGGCTCCCGGGTGGATTCGTGAACCGATTGCGGTGTAGATCAAAAGTACCTGATCTTTACCGAACTTCTCTTCAACGGCTTTAACCACTCGGCCACAGAACCAAGAATTACCCATTCTTGCCTGATACTGTTCCGGCATTTCACGATCTTTATTTAGATGACCAAGACTAAAAATATTCCAAGTAATTTCGATATCGCGGACTTTTTCAACTTCCATAATCCATCTAGATGTCATCCATGCCCATGGGCAAACTGGATCAAACCAAAACTCAGCCTTTGTCTTTGTTTCCATGGACCCAGTCTAGAGCAACGTAAAATCTAGGTCATCTCAATTTCCAGTCGTTCGCTAACTCCAATTGCGTGATTTTGCTTTAGGAGGGGCTCTGGTTGCTGTGTCGAAAACATTAGGAGCTTGGCTAGATTTTTGGCACACTCTGACGCTATCGTGACGGGGTGAATACAACAGTCGATGCCGATTTCCTAGATCTTCCACTTAGTACAGTTTCCGAAGCGGCGATCACTGCCGGCATGGGATCGGGTGCTTCCCATACAGATGTGCGAATTGAGCGCACACGAACCGGTTACCTTTCACTGCGAGATGCCAAACTTGAAACAAAGACTGATTCAACAATTTTCGGTCTTGGTGTGCGGGTCATCGTTGATGGCGCTTGGGGCTTTGCCTCAGCTCCTAATGTGAGTGTGGAATCAGCCCAAAAGTTGGTGGCAATTGCGATCGCAATGGCAAAGACATCAAAACCACTTGCTACCGAATATGTGGACTTGGTTAGCGAGCCGATTTATGTTGAGCAAAAGTGGGTTTCATCTTATGAAATCGACCCCTTTGCAGTTTCGGAAGCAGATAAAATTTCTCGATTAGCAGAGCTAAGTTCGGTGCTACTTGGGTCAGCCAATGTGAACCACACTGGCGCGGACAGTATGTATGTAAAAGAGCAAAAACATTACGCCGATTCATATGGAACCAGCACCACTCAACAACGGGTGCGAGTTCAAACACAGATCGAGGCTATCTCTATTGGCGATCATGGATTTGAATCGATGCGTACCTTGGCCCAGCCGGCTGGCTATGGGTGGGAATGGATGGGTAACTCCATCTGGGATTGGGATCAGGAGATTGCCGAGCTTCCAGAATTGCTGGCACAAAAAGTAAGAGCACCATCGGTAATAGCCGGGAGTTATGACTTATTGATTCATCCTTCAAATCTTTGGCTAACTATTCACGAATCAATCGGGCATGCAACCGAACTCGATCGGGCGATTGGGTATGAGGCAAATTATGCCGGTACCTCTTTTGCGACCCCAGATAAGTTGGGCAGTTTGCAGTATGGCTCCAAACTTATGAATATTACCGGGGACCGAAATACTGCACATGGACTCAGCACCGTGGGCTTTGATGATGAAGGAGTTGCTGCGCAGCAATGGGATATTGTCAAAGATGGTTTGCTAGTTGGTTATCAATTGGATCGTCGAATCGCAGCTCGTGTTGGCCGCGACCGCAGCAATGGTTGCGCCTACTCTGATTCTCCGGCACATGTTCCGATTCAGCGCATGCCCAATGTTTCACTACAACCAAACCCAACTGGGCCAACGATTAATGAGATGATAAGTTCAATTGAAGATGGAATTTATATTCTCGGCGATAAGTCGTGGTCAATTGATATGCAACGTTACAACTTTCAATTTACTGGACAGCAATTTCATCAAATTAAAAATGGTAAAATTATTGGCCAGTTAAAAGATGTTGCCTACCAAGCAACAACTACCGATTTTTGGGGTTCCATGAAGAGTGTGGGAGGGCCGTCAACTTATGTGCTCGGCGGCGCCTTTAATTGTGGAAAAGCCCAACCTGGTCAGGTAGCGGCGGTGAGCCACGGATGTCCGGCGGCAATCTTCGACAAAGTCAATGTTCTAAATACCGTTGGTGAGGCTGGAAAATGATGCGCGCGCAAGATTTAATTGAAAAGATCGTTGCGAAAGCAACCAGCGATGATTGTGTAGTAATAATTACCGATAAGACTCAGGCGAACCTACGCTGGGCCAACAGCACCCTGACAACTAATGGGGTAATCCAGGAACGCGCAATCACCATTATTGCCTTTGTGGCAATGGATGGCGGGATGGCAGCTGGTGCAATAACACGTACTCAAATCAATGAAGATGAAATTTCAGCTGCAATCGATGAGGCTATCCGTAGTGCACGATCGGCTGGACCGGCCGATGATGCGCAAACTTTGGCCAGGGATATTCAAAATGGAAATTGGGATGGCGAGCACTCTCCTACTGATTCAACGGTCTTTGCCCGCTTTGCTCCCGAACTTGGAGAGATGTTGCTGCGATCAACGCATGATGCGATTGAACTTTTTGGTTACGCCGAGCACACCCATGAAACCACCTGGGTTGGCTCGAAAGGTGGTTTGCGCCTACGCCATGATGCGCCAATTGGTCGGGTTGAGATGACCGGAAAATCACATCAGCGTTCGCGTTCCACATGGGAAGGTGTTGAGACTCATAATTTTTCAAATGTCGCCGTTGCCGCCATCGATAAGAAGATTCGGGAACGGTTAGATTGGCAGGCAAAGATAATTGATTTGCCAGCTGGAAAGTACGACACAATCTTGCCTTCTGGCAGTGTTGGCGATTTATTGACCTACATGATGTGGGTTTCAGATGCCCGCAGTACTTGGGAAGGTCAGAGTGTATTTTCTAAAAAGGGAGGCGGAACCCGGGTCGGAGAAAAACTCACTGAACTTCCAGTCAATATCTATAGCGATCCACAAAACTCTTTGTTGCCCTATGCATCCCACATCTCAAATACTTCATCTTCACCATTTGGTTCCGTGTTTGATAATGGGCAAGCGCACAAACGGGTAGATTGGCTAAAGAATGGCGTACTTACATCATTGATTCAGACACGTGCCACATCGGAACTCACCTCTTTGCCATTTACCCCAATTGGCGGCAATCTAATTGTTGATGTTGAAGGGGCGACCGGCAATCTGGAGGATTGTATTAAGCGAGTCGAACACGGACTTCTGCTGACAACTTTTTGGTATATCCGAATGGTCGATCCCAACTCATTACTTCTAACTGGTCTTACGCGAGATGGCGTTTATTATGTTAAAAATGGCGAGGTCCAAGGGGCGACCAATAACTTCCGCTGGAATGATTCACCAGTTAGCGCACTCTCCCGTATTGCATCGGCCGGTGCCAGCGAGTGGACGCAGCCTCGTGAATGGGCCGGAGATGTCTCGCACATGTTCATGCCACCAATGGTGATTCGTGATTTCAATATGTCAACGGTTAGCCCAGGAAACTAAGCAGATTTCAAACGTACCTGATCCAACATTTCCATGACGCGAATGGAGTCAGATATTGGAAGTAGCCAACTTTTCTCTCCCTTTATTCGTGCGCTCATGTGTTCAACCATCACTTGGTAGGCATTAACTGGCGCAAACTCTTCTTGGATGTCATTAATTCGAAGTGTGGTCGCAGCCTTCCATGATGTAAAGGCTTCATTGCCAACAAATTCGACAGTAGTCAGCGAGCCCTTTACCAAAAGCTGTTGCTCTTCTTCTCGTTCGAAAGATGTCAACGCTTCTACCGCGATATCCCTATTAAGAACTCCACTAATCTGCGTTGTGAGATCCACGTCCGTTGTCCCAATATTTTGATTTATCGAAGAGATTTCTAAATCAGCGTCAACACCGGCCAAAGCAACCCAGGTGTGCAGTTGGTATGGGCCAACATCTAGCAGACTGCCACCACCCATTTCCGGGGCCAGTCGATAATTTCCAGCCAGGTCGGCCGGAAAAGTAAAGGCGGAATCAATTGCCAGCAACTGTCCGATCGCCCCGCTTTCAACCAAATCGACCATACGAACAAAACGTGGATGCCAACGAGTCCACACCGCTTCAACTAGAAGTCGATCATTGGCAACTGCCGAATCGACCATGAGTCGCGCCTCTGTGCTATTCATTGCTAGCGGCTTTTCACATAAGACATGTTTACCGGAATTAAGTGCCTTAATACTCCATTCACAATGCTGATGATTTGCAAGTGAGATGTAGACCGCATCAATCTGCGGATCAGCAAGTAATTCATCGTAAGAGTTGTGAACTTTGATCGGCGCTAACGCGCTTGATCGCGCTTGATCGCGACTGGCTACCCCTTGTAACCTGGCATTAAACGCATCATGTACCGCCGGCGCCAGCGCGGTTGTCGCAATCCAACCGGCACCCAGAAAACCCCAGCGAACGTTCATTAACGTAGCAGGGTCGGTGCCACCGGTATGCCGTTAGCAAGCGCAGATTCTTCAGCTGCTTGCATGATTGCAACTACATCGCGGGACTGAGTAGCGGTCACTAACATGGCAATACCATCATTGATGAAGGAGACCAAAGAGGCATGAAAAGAATATGGCACAACGCTTTCATGCGAAATAATTTCGATCGTGCCATCTTCGCGATGAAGTGAGAGTATTGCCGGCAGATCGGCAACTGCGGCACCCGCAGCTGGATCCCAGTTGCCAACGATTGCACCCTTCGTTCCTAAAATAAAGAATTTTGGTTTACGGGCGGCGGCAAGATCCGAATTGGTGAAAGTCGCCAACACGCCATCGGAAAAAGTAAGTGTTACTTGAGCATGGTCAGCATTTGTTACATGATTCCACACACGCTTTTGATTGAGTCCGCTGACATGCTGCAGGGGAGATGAGACCGTTGCCAATATTTGGTCGATAAAGTGGCTGCCCCAGTCAAAGATCGCGCCACCAGAAACCGCAATATCCGAGTGCCACATAGAACATGGTTTGGCGTAACCACCCACGAAACTTTCATAATGGAAAACTTCACCGATTTCGCCAGCATCAATGAGTGATTTGATAGTTACGAAATCTGCGTCATAACGTCGGTTTTGGTAGACCACCAGTAGCAATCCCGAACTCGCCGCTAAGGCCATCAGTTCATCACACTCTTCGGTAGTCAAAGCCATTGGTTTTTCAAGTACAACATTTATGCCACGAGAGAGGGCTTGCTTTGCCCAGAAATAATGGCTATTTGGCGGGGTAGAAATTACGACCAGATCAATCTCGCCAGCGTCCAGCATCAGTGTTGCATCGACAAAAGTTTTTGCCGCTGGCGCAATTGCAAGGGCCGCTTCGAGTCGCGCTGGATTGGTATCGCACACTGCGGTTAACACCATGCCAGGTGTGGCTAATACTGCTTGGTTGTGTTCATCGCCAATAGCTCCGTACGCCAAAAGCCCAACTCGAATTTCTGATTTAGACAACTTTTTAACTCCTAGAGATCGGGAAGACCATAATTCTACTATCGAAATCTTTCACCTGCAAAGTGAGATCAGAATCAGCCTTAAATTACTATGCAAATTAGTAACTACCAAGGTTGATAATCTCAGCTAGATTTTTGCACTAAACGTGGTTGTTTGGTCCGTCGTACGTACGCGGTTAGATTAAGAATCACGATGAATAAGGCACCAGATACTTTAGTGACCGATGACGCAAGAATAATCGGAACGTACCCCAATTTTGGAATCACTTGTGAAACTTTGTATGACTGGACATTACTGTCCAATACCTGAGTCGTAGGATAAGTTCTGCCGCGGTTTGGAATGGTTGTGATTGTGGAAATCTCTGCATTTGTCGTGTTGGAAACAACTTGGTGAAGATCGAGCTTCCAAGAAATGTTATTACGCACTAGGAGGACATCGTTAACTTTCAATTCCGAAGCGGGAAGAATTGTAGAAACCATGAGGTCACCACGAAGAATCATCGCAGTTGGATAGGACTCTTTCGGCGCATGAATAGCCGCGCCAAAGGCGGATGATAAAATAAATGGACCAATTGCAACAATAGTAATAAAGGCAATAAATATTATATTTATGTCGTGAACCCAGTGGATATTTCGAACTCTTCGGACATTAATACTTCGTGCAGCTTTTGGCATTGGCAAAGCATCTTGCGCTTGGCCTACTTCTGCTTTTTTTAGATCCGGTGATTTGGTAATTTGATTTGGATGTGTACTTTGGCCCGTAATGCGCAGTACTTCGGCCACCGCCATTTGAACGACTTCCGATAAACTTGGTGGCACGCCAATTGTGGAGGTCTCATCTCGTGCTTCTTCGATCACTTCAGCCTTCGGCTTGATTTGATCCGCAACCACCCGAGTAGTTAAAGCAGGATTTACATCAGTGCGGTCTACGATCACGGATCCTTCAGGCAAATAAATTGAAAGCATCTGACTTTTTTTCTCATCCCCACCTGAAATATTTTCTAATAAGTCCGGGGCGTCCGTATGGGTGCGTTCTTCTCTGATCATTTTTATACTTCTCTCGTTGTTCGCATCATTAGAAGAGGGGCACAATCGCCCCTGGCGTACTGGCCAATTTGAGTGCGACACCAGGTGTGGGATCAAAAATCTCTACCTGGTAGTCGACGCCCTTAAAAGCCATAAACACATTTTTTGGTCTTGCCTTCTCGTAATAAACTACGGTTCCATCCTGATTAATAATAATCACCGCACTTTCTGATTCGCCGGCTGCTACAAGTAAGTTATAGGCGTTGTCCAATTTATATGTTGCAATCACGCGATAAGTAAATACCGGATCTGCCAGACCCAGACCTTTGGGAAGATAGCGAACCAGACTTATACCAACCTCTGTGTTCGTAATGGTGTACTTTCCACGAAGCATTGGGCCAGCCCAGAAGGTCAAACCTGACGTTTTGCGTATCTCGGCTCGTAGTTCGAGCTCGATCAGCGCAATTTGCCCAGAAGCACTACCTATTGTTGGAAGCGTTGGAGCAGGTGTTGGTTGATTGTTCGATTCATTTGGGAGCACCGAAGTTATCTTCACCGGTGTTGCCGAAACAATCGCCCAGGTGAGCCCTGAAACAATCAAAGAACTGCTTACTACCAAAACAACTAGGATCAAGAAGTATTTCCGACGTGATTGAAACACATAAAATCCGAGTAAAGGATGATGATTGTTTTTGGGCAGGAAGTCGTTTACGACCAGAGTGCTCTTCGTACCTTTTCTAAAATTCACAATGATCCAACCCTTCTTTCGTGACCGTTTTGATGAGACTTAATTATTGAAATTTAGTTTGAACTTAGTTACTTCGTGTGCGAGATTTGGTTGAACTGGAACTCTTCGTAAATTTTCCTGAGGAGTTCGCGGCGCCCACCAAACCGTTCCTGCCACTGCCTTTCGTACCGCCAATCGCACCTACCAAACTGGCTTTGCCACTACTTTTCGTAATACCGACTTCAGCTAACAAATTATTGATTCCTCTACTCGGCGTTGTACCAATCGATCCTGTTAGAGATGTAAATCCAGCTTTGACAATCACGCCTTTAGCACCGGTGAGACTATTTGCTCCGGTTGAACGAGTAGTTCCGGTTGCTCCAGTTGAACGAGTAGTGCCGGTTGCTCCAGTTGAACGAGTAGTTCCGGTTGCTCCGGTTGAACGAGTAGTTCCGGTTGCTCCAGTTGAACGAGTAGTGCCGGTTGCTCCAGTTGAACGAGTAGTGCCGGTTGCTCCAGTTGAACGAGTAGTGCCGGTTGCTCCGGTTGCTCCAGTAGTTCCGGTTGCTCCAGTAGTTCCGGTTGCTCCAGTAGTTCCGGTTGCTCCAGTAGTTCCGGTTGCTCCAGTAGT